>PVBE011732935.1_pt1 | contig 83515 bp, 87 predicted proteins | sample 1631181 | NCBI WGS metagenome assembly PVBE01 (sample SAMN08397723, study PRJNA350692) | Marine metagenome, whole genome shotgun sequencing project. | isolation source: water | place: Pacific Ocean | collected 2012-04 | reverse complement strand
CGGACTGATTAACGGTGAAATTCCTTTTAACATTTTCTATCTCCCACATGTCTATTAATATTTCAGTTTTAATCAAATTATCATAAAATCAATAAAACTCAAATTATGCTAAATTAATAGTATCAGTTTATGCAAATTATCTATTTGTAGAGTAATATAATTAGATGTAAGAATTTAATAATTATTTATTATGATCTAAAGATAAAATCTATATGGAATTATCAGGACTAACAATTTTTATTATCTCTATACTGTATACAACTTATGCATATTACTGGTTATACAATTATGTGGTAAGAGTTGTTGATTTTAATGAAGAGAGTAAAGAAATCCAATCTAAGTTTTTTCAATTTTTCTGTATGAGTATAACTGTTTCTGTTATTCTTTTCTGGTGCTCTCTTTTAGAAAGTTACCTGGCTATCGGTTTATTAAGTTTTATCTGTTTAGGCGCTATCTATATTACATTAACTCAATCTAAAAAACTACTATTACGGAAGTCAAAACAGGCTTCTGATAAAATGATTAGATTGTTTCTGGCAGGAGATAGGGAGACAGTAGAAGGAGTTGCTGAAAAATATAAAAAAATGCAGGATAAAAATGGTGAGTTTAAAACGGCTAATATGTCTTCAAGAGATGACCAAATATTTTATTTTGCAGTCAGTAAAGCTCTATTGAAATGTAAAGATTACAGTAGTTAAATTGTTTATAAAAATTAGAAAAGAAGTGAGGGTAAAAATATAAATTCTATTTTCACTCTCTACTCTTTAATTTCTTCTAAATATTATGAATTATTTTTGTGTAAATATTACATGCATCAACTATTTGATCTACTTTGCATGACTCATTGCACATGTGAGCTAATTTATATTCACCTGGGCCAAAACCAATTGTAGGTATTCCCATGCTTACAGGTGTCACTGCATTTGTACTAAAATCCCAGATAATATACTCGTTTGGGTTACTTTCAAAATTTTCATGATATGCTGCAATACATGTCTTTGTAAGTTCTTGGTTTAGATCTATTTTCCATGCTAAATGAAATGGCTCATATTTAATATCCATACCTGTCCAGCTTTTTCTATAGAGTGTTCCTATTTTCCATGATGCATTTTTGCCATTAACTATTCGATCCATTTCATTTTTGATGGCATCTTCAGTTTCGCCTTGTACTATCCTTCTGTCTAAATACACTTCGCATTCAAAAGGCACAGCATTCAAAGATGCTCCGGTACTTGAAATTTTAGACATTACCAAAGTTCCTTTTGAGCCTTTTTTATTCATGAGTTCTTCATTTGTTTTTTCTACGCGTTGGATGATTTCTGCCATTTCATAAATTGCATTGATTCCTTTTTCAGGAGCTGAACCATGAGCTGAAATTCCATGTGTTTTAATGGATATCTGTGCTTTACCCTTATGACCAAGAGAAATTTTGTTATCAGATGGCTCACAAATGACAATGTAGTCCGGTTTGATATTAAGTTCTTTAAAAATGTGCTTCAAGTTTTCACCATCGCAATCCTCTTCAGACACACTACAAGAAACGAAAATGGTCTTATTTGAATCAAGTCCCATTTTTTTTGCAATCGAACCAGCATAAATTGAAGCGGCTGCTCCTGATTTCATATCCACTGAGCCTCTGCCATGAAGGCGTCCATCTACAATACTACCACTGAATGGCGGAATGTCCCATTCTTTTTCATCTTTTACCTCAACTGTATCTATATGTGAGTCAAACATAATTACTTTTTCGCCATGTCCTATTCTTCCAACTACATTACCCATAGAATCGATGATAACTTCATCATATCCAAGAGTATTCATTTTTTTTTTCAATAAGCCTAATGATTTCCTCTTCATGTCCAGAAATACTTTTGATTTTTACGAGGTTTTGAGTAAACTCAGTAAGCTCTTTTTCTATTTCTGGCGTAATTACATCCAATTTATTCTTCATAAACTTCTCTTTTTTTCAATTTTAAGTTGTACTAGCTATGCAAAAAATAGTTTTTCTATTTTATTATCAATACGATACTGGATCTTTTATATTCAGATTTAGATAATAGCTTCTCTGTGCACCACTGTTTTTTGGAGGATCTGATATCCGCTTCCATCCATATTTATTGTAAAGATGAATAGCACTCTCCATATTATCACAAGTGCTAAGATATATTCCATCAGAAGCATTTTTTCTTGCTCGATTTATTACTTCGTTTAGAAGTCCTTTTCCTACTCCTTGACCGTGGAATTCAGGATTTACATAAAACCCTGTGAGTTTGGCAAAGGTAGGGGACTTTTTTTTTAAAATAATTGAACCAATAATAGTTTTACCTTTACAGGCAACCAGTTGTGCTATCGAATCAGAAAAATTTTCAGCAAAGTGCCCTAGGTCAAAATCTAAACCTTCTGGCTCTGGTATTATTCCGAATGATTCCATAATTGAAAATGCCAAAAGCCTTACACTTTTTCTATCAAAAATGGTTCCATCTCTAATAGCAAATTTAGCTTTTTTCATTTTACTAATTATCCTTTTAAATATTATTTTTATCTAATATACTTTCAATTAAAAAATGAGATTAACAAATTATAAAAGGGATATGATAGGAAAATGATATAATTTTATTCATTTCTGAACAATTATAGTACTTAATAGTTGGTAATAATAGTTATGAAGTTATTTAAAGTATATGGGATTGGTTAGCAGAATTTTTTCATGATTATTAGTATTTGATCTATATCTACAAACTTCTACACGGATGAATTTCTGATTTACTCTGCAAAACTCTAGTTCAAGTTTTCCATCATCCACTATTTCAATATATTTTTCTTCACCTAAATCAGATAACAATCTTACATTATCATGTTTAAAAAGGTTGGACAGTTTAATTTTTACTTTCTTATCCTCAGTTGATTCGCCTAAAATATTATTATCTGTATACATATCAATTAATGGACCATCTATACTTGATATGAATACATTTCCTCTTTTAAATCCTTCAAGAATATTATTTTTATTCAATGAATTTACATAAACATTTGTAACGGGTTTAGAGAGATCGTAATAATCTTTTGAATTATGATTATCACTGCCGCCTATAACAGATATTTTTTTACCTTTACATAATTTACTATGCCACCAATCAAGGGCATTCTGGTTCATGTAGCTCCAGTTTCTATTCCAAATTTCTATCCAGTCAAATGGAAATTTAAAACCCCATTCCCACATACATCCATCATTATCATCGGCAAATGGATGATTAATTCCTGTATAACATCCGTTTTTTTTCGTTTCAGCAAATTTATTTGATACATTTTCTGTATGATTGCATCTAAAATCTTCTATAGGCTTTTTGGCGCCCACAAAGTTTGCGTGACCTTTGTAAGTAGTTAATTCCATACCTGGTATCACTATGATACCTCTATGTGATGGAAGTGACATATTTTGAGTGAATGTATTATGATCGGTAGTTATAAGGTAATCAAAGTTATATTTCTTATATATATTTATTATTTCTGAAACTGTAAATTGACCATCGCTGTGTACCGAATGAAGGTGTGTGTCGCCTTTGAGCCATCGATAATTTTTCTCTTCCAAAACAATATCGATTGACATACTGCATCCAGTTTTAGGGGCTTTATATATACTTAGTAAAATATTCCATATTCCGGATTTAAGATCACCGTGTCTGTAACCTGGAGTTGCATACTCTTCTGTTATTGTTATTTGTTTTTTACTGCCTCCTGACCATCCTCGTACTTTAAAAGGATCCTTTAAGCCTATATCAATAATAGCATCTTCATCACTATTATTGATTATTTCAAATTTAAGATCGATTATGTCAATGTCGTTGGGAACCTCAAATGGGACTTCAAATCTTTTATACTGATCCTTATCAGTAAATGTCTGAATGATTTGCTTCTTCATTGTTAAATACTTTTACTTTAATATGAATTACTCTTTGACAGCTCCGGCATTTGTTCCTTTAAGTACAAATTTTTGCAGGAATACATATAAAATAACTAAAGGAAGCAGGCCTACTACAACTGCCGCCATTTGTGTGTTAGGTGCAATAATAAAATTTGAAGATGCTTGTTCTGTTGCACCTACAAGAGTTTTCAATGTTAGCTGTACAGTATAAAGTTCGGGTTTGGTTATGAATAAAAGTGCGGCAGTATAGTTATTCCACCTGGAAACAGCATCAAGCATAAAAATTGTAACTAATCCAGGTATCCCCATAGGAACATATATTTTCCAGTATATCTGCCACTCTCTGGCACCATCAATACGCGCAGATTCAGCTAAATCTTTTGGGATACCCTTGAAATAACTGTGCATTAAAAGGATGCTGAATCCCTGTACAACGCTATAAATCATTAGAGAAGCATAAGTATTGATTAAGCCTAAATCTTTGTATAAAAGATAAGTCGGTATCATTAAAACCTGCTGCGGAACGGCCATAGTAATCAGTATAAATACTGTAATCCACTTTATCCCTGGCACTCTCGCCTGAATAAGAGTATAGGCAGCCAAAGAACAGAAGATTACATGTGAACATGTACCTACAATTGTCACAAATGCACTGTTAAATAAGGGGCGGAGATAATTTATAGAATTAAATAAGATACCATACCCCTCCATGGAAAATACTTTAGGCCAAAAATATAAACCACCTTTTAAAGAAGCTATTGAAGAAGTAAATGAGACAACCAGACTAAACCATACAGGTAGAAACAGAAGAACCAGTAAAAATACGAGTACTACGATAAGTGAAATCTGTTTAATCGTAAATTTCTTTTTAAGTTTCATTTTAATATCTTATTATTTTTTTTACTGTAAAAACAAGCAGTAGTGATAATATAAATATTATTCCTGCTGCTGCTGATGCTAAACCCATGTCAAATTTTAAAATACCTTGGTCGTAAGTATAAACGATTGCTGTTGTGACCCCTTTGTAGTTAGCTGCATTTTTCATTACATATGACATATCAAATGTCCTCATAGCTCCCATTAATACCATAAGAAGAACAATTTTAACAGTTGATAATATTCCTGGAAATGTAACATATCGCGATTTCTGAAAAACATTTGCACCGTCTATATCAGCAGCTTCATACAGAGATGGATTTATTGTAGTTAATGCCGCAAGATAAATAAGAGTATAAAATCCAATATCGTGCCAGGCGGTCATGTAAATAAGCATCCAACGACCCAGTGTATCGCTGGTAAAAAAAGGTATAGGTTCACTGATTAGCCCAATGGCACCCATAATAGAATTAAAAGGTCCCACAGGACTCAGTAGGTTTATATATATACCAATGATAATCAATGCAGAAAACAGAAAAGGGACATAAATTGTAGTTTGAACAAATTTTTTGACCTTTTGGAGAAGAAGATTATCAAGCGCTATTGCTATAATGATTGGAATAAGAACACTTGCAGCAACGATTCCTACAGTAACTATTAATGTATTCCAAATAGTCTGATAAAAAAAAGGATCAGCAAAAAGTTTCCTATAATTCTCTAACCCGATATAACCTTTTGAACCCAGTAGTCCAAAATTCTGAAAACTCATCAAAAGCCCCTGAATTAAAGGGTATACAACAAATACCAGAAAATAAATCATTGCAGGAGTTATGAATAGATAAAAAATATAGCTTTTTCGTAAATTTATGTAGAATTTAGATGTCATCTTAATCGATTAACTTCTTTCTCTTTAATTCTTTCTGCATGCTTTTAACTGCTTGTGTACCCGTAATTTGTCCTTTAATTGCTTTGAATGACCAATATTCTATCACCTGCAGTGCATCTGCCCAATCCAACGGCATATACATCGGTGTTGCATATTTTATAATTATTTTTTGTGCAGCTGTAACGCCAGGTAATGGAGGGAACGGCGGTTTCCAGGTGGCAGAGAGAACACGCGGCGCTCCGTGGTCGCATGCATGTTCTATTCCAATTTCTGTTAATACTATTTTTCCATTTTTATCTCGTGTATAGTCATATCCTTCTATGCCTACAGAACCCAAAATGTATCCTGGAGGTGAATGCCAGAATTCAAGAAACTTAATTGCCATGTCAATGTTTTTAGCGTTATATGGAATAACCCATAAACTATTATCTCCGGCAGTTAGAATTATTTTACCTTTAGGGCCCGGGACTCCCTTTATTCCTTTAGCAATAAATTTTCCTTCTTTATACCTTTTAATCTCTGTATTATTAAATAAACCTACCCATGCATCCCAATAGCCGACACTTGCGACAGAGTTTGCAAAAAACATATTTCTGAAATCTTTTGGCTGATTAACAATAAAATTAGGATCAAGGTAGCCTGAGCGGTAAACTTTAGCCATCCAATCCCAGAAATCGGCGGCTTTATCACTGGCATATGGCAGTGTTCTCTTGCCTTTGACAATGACATACCCATCTTTTAGACCAAATGCACTTGCCCACGGTTGAACATCATACAGTCCTTTTGTTGATAGTCCATACGCATTATTCTTCTGTTTAGACATCTTCCAATATTCCAGCCAATCATCAAGTGTTACAGGATCATCCAAGTCAAATTCAGTCAGCCAATCCTGCCTTACAATAGGTAATCTACCGCCTTCAAATTTTGCAGGAACACCATATATTTTATTATTAATTTTTATAGTATTCCATATTTTAGTTGGTATAACTTTAGGATTAGAAAGCACAGGTGAATCTTTAACAATTTGTGTTAGATTTTTCAGTGCGCCCTGATCTATGAATATGGGCAGATTTTCTGAAGTCATATTTATCAAATCATAACTTTCACCGGATGAAAAGATTTGCAGAACAATATTATCATAACCTGAGGCAGGTTTGAAAAAATTAATTCTGAATCCTAATCTTCGTTCAAGTTCATCTACAAAAAGTTTCTGCTCATAAGGTGTCTTACCCCCTATGATATTTGACATCATCTTTAGTGTTCGACCCTTGTACTGAGGTTTGAGGTATTTATTGATGCTGGTGTCACTGTCCCCGCAGGAAGATAGAAGTATTATAAATGCAAAGGAGTAAAATAAATTTAAGAGTTTCTTAATCAAAATCATTAAAGTATATTTATAATATGACTATTTTCGTTAATAATATTATATGAAATAATAATCCTGTTACTATAGTTAGATAGAATTATTAGACATAATAAAATAAGAGGGACTAAAATGACTAATACTTTACAAGTTTCTTGCGTACAGTTACATTGGGCCAGATCTTTAGATTATAATGTTGAGAGAACATTGCATTATATTAAACTGGCGTCTGAATCTGGGAGCCGAGTAGTTCTTTTTCCCGAAGCTAATTTAACAAGTTATTACTTTCCACTTGTCGAACAAATTAATCAAAATGAAATTGATAAAGCACTGGAAAAAATATGCAGATCTGCAGCAGAATATAATATATGGGTTATAGCCGGATCTATTCAGAAAACCTCAGATCGTTATTTAAATATTGCACATGTAATCAATCCAGGTGGAGAAATTATACATGAATATGCTAAGGTTAATATGGCTGGAAAAGATGAACAGAAGTATTGTCGCGGTGGCGATAAACTTTCTTTGTTTGAAATAGATGGAATACTCTGTACTCTTGTTATTTGTCGAGACGGCAGGCATCCTGAACTGTATAGAATACCGGCAATGGCAGGTGCTCAGATTTTATATCATCCTTCATGCAGTTCAGACGAAATTGAAGCAGTATGCTGGAAGCGAACATCGGGCAGGGCACAATTACCTGTCGGTCCGAATTCAAAGATTTTCCATTGTGTAGCCAACACTGTTGGTGTATCTCCTGACGGGAAGCAAACCTCCAGCGGGTACTCATTCATTAGAGAGCCTAATGGAATTCCATTAGCTGAAGCCGGGTACTATCAGGAAGAGATGATAACTGCAGTTCTTGATATGGCGCGCGCAGATAGATCGTATATTCTTGACAGTATGAGAAACCCTCCTTTTTTGTCTAACTACTGGAAAGAAATGATTGAGGATGTCAAAGAAAGAGCTAACCTAAAGCCTGAATAGAAAATGAAATTATTTATCATTTATTGTACATAATAAAAAAACCAGAGAATAAACTGCTCCGAGGAAATCAAGTATTATCCACAAGTTAGGTGGTATGTATAAAATGCTGATCAAAAAACAAGATGCAGGGCAATACAGAAAGATAAAAACAGCTGAAATAACAGAAAAAATTACATATTTTGTTATATTAAGACTTTTGTAAATTCCTTTAATGTTTAAAAGCAATATTCCTAATAAAAAAATACATAATACCCAAGATTCATTTGATATTATATTTCTGTAGTCACTATGTTGAATAAAATAATATTTACTTGGTATAAATCCAAAATTAACCAATATATTCATTGTATTGAATGATAAAAAAATCAGTAGAATTACTATGCTGAAAAAAATGAGATATTTTTTCTCTTTTTTAGAGTAGATTAAATTCATTTTATAAATTTCTTCTTAGATATTAATATAAAAATTATAATTATAGCATCATTAATCTTAGCCTGCTACAGTAATTTTATCCAGAGGAATATAATCAACTAAAATTTAATATGACAGCATATAGTTTTGAATTTTTAATTATAGAGTAAAAGTTATGGAAAGGTAAAAGTATTGCAATGGATTCTAACACACGCATATATCGATATTTTTCATTTAAATGTAGAAGTGAATCATAGAGTACTCATTATTTAGTTGTTTTTTGTTATAATAATATAATAACCAGCAGCTGTTAAATAATATTACAGGTTTTAAGTAAATGATTATAAAAAGCAGACTTTCATTAGACCAAAAGAAAATTGAGAGAAAAAAACTGCTGTCATTTTCTCTTTTTAACGGTATATGCTCTGCATGTATATCTGCAAATATATTATCATTATACCTTTTACATCTGGGCTTTTCTGCTGCACTCGTTACAGTGGCTATTTCTTTTGTAAATATTGGCATGATAGCCATAATATGCACTAGATTATTTATACGTAAAATGGGCTCAGCCGGTGCTATGAGCTTGTCCTGGTTCTTGAAAGGAGTATCAGCACTTTTGCTGATAACAGTACCACTGTTCTTCAAAGGTTATCTGATGATTTGGATGGTTTTATTTATAATACTGGTATTTTACATATTCAGAAGCATTGGCAATCCAGCAATGGAACCGCTTTTCGCTGATCTTACTGATGAAGATAACAGAGGACATTTTTCTTCATTATCATACATGAACTACAATATCGCTATGTTGATTGGATTTGTTGCTACATATTTTCTTCTCTGCTTTTTAAGTGATTACTCTGCCTTCAGAATTATTCTTTTTTTTGGTGTTTCTGCCAATATTATATGCAGTTTAATTCTTTCTGCAGTAAAAGAAACAACCTATTCACAGGATTCTGCTAAATCAACTATTCGTCATACAATAAAAGAATTTTATCATGATACTAAAATTAGGAGATTTATAATAACAGCAAGTATAGCCTTATCAATAAACTCATTAACTGTATCTGTTTCAGTACTGGCGCTTAAACAGGTATATCAAGTATCTGATTCTACAGCTCTTATATTCATAATCATACAGACATTGGGAAGCATACTTGTTTCATATTTTAGTAAACTGATATCCGAATTTACAGGACCGATGCCATTGATAAATTTTTATCTTTTGTGTACTGCTCTTATCTCTGTTCTCTGGTTTCTTACTCCTGAAAGTATTATGTACATTAACCTTGTAATAATTTTTCTTTTAGGAGGTATTACAAGCACTGGGCTTAATACCAGCTTTTTTTATCAATTTCTAACAGTTGTTCCTCAGAACAAATCTGTAGGTTATTCGTTGATCTTTAGTATTGTATGCGGTACTGTTGGAGGAATAGTAGGAATTATTTTTGGAGGAGGCCTGCTTAAAATTCTAATACTAATGAAATTAAGTCCTATGTCAGGCTTTTCGATCTTCTATCTTATAGTTCTGATAATCTTATTGCCTCTTATAATATTTGTCTCATATCGAAACAGGAGAAGTCAGTGGTCTCCGATTAAGATAATGAAGACAATACTGTCGCCAAGAGAAATGCTCAGTCTCCATGCTATTAATAAAATGGAAAAATTTGCTACAGCCAAACAGGAATTAATTGATGCAAAAGAACTGGAGAATATCAGTTCAAACCTTTCTGAAGATATGCTTATTTATTATCTGAACTCCCCTCATACTCTTGTAAGAACAAAAGCTCTGAGGGGATTGGTTAATGTAGATTTAAGTAAAAAATCATATAGATATCTCATAACTGAACTCGAAACAGGAGAATTTACGACTGCTTACATCGCAGCATATTTACTAGGGCATTTCAGAGTAAAAACAGCTGTGCCATCTCTGATAAAAACACTTGATTCAAAAGATTATAATCTTAAATCAAATTCAATAATTGCTCTGGGCTTGCTTAAAAATTACGAAAGCATTGAAAGAATAAAACAGGAACTTAATACATCTGATATCCCCATGGTGGTACTCGCATGCAGTATAGCCTTATCAAAGCTTAAATACAATAAGTTATCTATTTTACTTATGTACAAAATTCTGAATTTGACCTGCACTATAAGGCTTTCTCAAGAATTACTGTACTACATTGCTCATTCCCATAATTTTGGAGATAATTACTATAAATTTATCAGGCTTTATCAATCATCAAAAGAAGAAGGAATTTATTATGTAACAGATCTTCTGAAATCTCGATCTCTTCCGTACAGACTATTTGAAAAATGTATAAATAATGAAATTGATGATGCAGAAATAATAGATTTTTTTATAAATATGATTAAACAGCATAACAACCCTGATCTGGTTGAATATATGATGGTACTTGGTAATAGGCAAAATATTTCTAAAGATCTTAAAAAGCAGATTTTGTATCTTATGTTTGTTGGAATTGCATGTTACAAAGAGGATAAAAAATAATTATGATACAGTGAAAAATTAATACTGATGCAGTCGTTTTTACTCTTTGATCCTAATACCTTTTTTCAAACAGTAGTATGTAAAGATATAAAGTATTATAGAAAAAATTATAACTGCTGTAAATGAATCATACGGGCTCACAGTATGCTGTCCAAGACATGCATATCTGAAAAAATCTACAATGTAGTAGATAGGGTTAAACATTGCCAGATTTCTCCAGAAAGGAGGTAATACTTTGAGACTGAAAAAAACTCCTCCAAGGTATGTTAGCGGAGTAAGTATAAACGTGGATATGATCATTGTATCATCAAATTTCTGAGAGAAAATTCCATTAATTAAACCACCCAGGGCAAAAAGACCGCTGCAGAAAATTAAACCCACTATTGCCAGAAAAATATTATAAATGTGGAATGCCCCGAAAAAACCGGCAACAATACATACCAGTATACCTACTATGAAACCTCTAATAATTCCACCTGATATAAAACCTAATATTATCGAATGATTAGAAACAGGAGAAACAAGTATTTCTTCAATTGATCTATTCCATCTTTCGCCAAAGAAAGAACTTACAACATTTGTATAAGAATTATTTATAGCAGCCATTATAATCAATCCAGGAGTGATAAACTCAATATAACTTAAACCTGACATTTCACCTACCTTTGAACCGACAATTTTTCCGAAAATCAGAAAATAGAGAGTCATAGTGATTGCAGATGGAAGTATTGTTTGAGGCCAGATGCTGAAAATTCTCTCGCACTCTTTTTTAACTATTGTTTTATATATTCTAAAATATTCATATATATTCATTATTGAGACCAGGGTAAGTTATTTATTGTTGTTTATTATATCAAGAAAAAGCTGTTCCAGCCTTGTTTTGTAAGGTTTTATAGATTGGACTTCTATTCCGTTTTTTGTTAGACTTTCAAAAAGAGAGTTTATGCTGGTGTTTTTGTTTAAGGTGAACTCTATAGTCATTGGATCTTGAGAAATACCTTCTCCTTCAGATAGTATTAAATCTTTTTTAGAGTAAGGTTTGTTTAGCTCTATTATGTATTTCTCTTTTTCTAAGCTTTTTAGAAGAGATTTCATATCAGTATTGGCACATATTACTCCTTTGTTAATCAGAGCAATTTTATTACACAGAGCTTCTGCTTCTTCAAGATAGTGTGTAGTGAGGATCACTGTCATCCCTTCTTCATTGAGCTTTCTGATAAGTTCCCATAATGATAATCTGAGTTGAATATCAACACCTGCTGTTGGCTCATCCAGTATTAATACTTTAGGGTTATGTATAAGTGCTCTTGCTACCATTAATCTTCTTTTCATACCTCCTGACAGAAGTCTGCCTGGAGTATTTCTTTTATCCCATAATTCCATATCATTTAGCAGCTTTTCAAGATTATTTTCAATCTCTTTTTTCTTCATTCCGAAATATCCGCCTTGAAGTCTAAGAATTTGAACAGGAGATCTAAAGGCATTTATATTTATTTCCTGAGGCATTACCCCAAGCATTTTTCTTGCCTGTATATAATTTTTTTGTACATCATAACCATAGATTTTGATCTTACCTTCGGTGATATTTACCAAAGATGATATCATGCTTAATATTGTAGACTTTCCTGCTCCATTGGGGCCTAGCAGAGCAAAAAAATCACCTTTTTTTACATTCAGTGATATATTATCTACGGCTTTTAAACCCGTGCTGTATATTTTAGTAAGACTCTCTAGACGGAGTGCAATATCCTCTGTATCCATTATCTTATGATTTCTTGTATGTGGTTGAAGTTTATAATGTAATTAATAAAATCATAATCTATCATGTCTGTTTATATTGTGAAAATAAATGACTGAATTTAATATAAGAATAAATTTATAATAGGATTAGAAACCATGTGGACGTCATATAGCTACATAGTGGAAATTAACATGTGCTGCGGTAATAGAGCGCAATTGCCTTGGATAGAATATTTAATGGAAGGATATTTGAAGTACAGATCGATATTTAACTGTTTCTCTATTTAACTATGGTACACAAATTGAAAATTGTACATAATATTTAATGAAGTTTTAATTACCATAAAATATAATTCAAGTAAAGTTTCTGTGTAGATTAATAATTTTAATTTAGAGTTTCTAATGTATTATTCTAAAAAAGAGAATATCTTAATATGCTCTCTGGCAATAATTTTAATCTTGTTATTTTTTGTTAATACCGTAGTGAATGTGCTGCAGACTGTAGAGATTGTTAATATTAATACAAGTTCATTTTTCTGGTATAATCCTTCCTATGTTTTATGTTATATATTAACTGCAAGCCTAATTATATTATTTATAGCTACTATAAACAGATTTATAAAAGAGCATAAGTATAAGAGTAGAAAAAGAATATTTTTTTATATAAATTCATTCATATTTTTCATAGTATACATAATTCTATTTTTTCCTAATTATATCCCATTTTATAATATTAATATTTGGATAGCTGTAGATTTCTTTGGGGGAATTTATACTATATTTTATTTGATGCATATATTTACTCTAGACAAATCTATTTCTGTCAAATGATGTACTATTCTACACAACATAGCATTTGCCAATGCCAAATCGATGAAAATATCTCTCACATAGCACAAATGGATGAAGCGTTTAAAGATTTCTCTTATACTATAATGCACCCTTAAATTTGGAAAGTATACAGGACTATGTAATTACATTAGCATTTGTCAAAAAAATGTCACAAAGTTCTTGCATTGTGACGAAGTTTACATCTGCATGACTCTTCATAGAGCTGATAAAACTATCGTACACTTTCATACGATAAAAGTAACTGCCTGTGCAAAAAGGATGAACTGTATGAACATAACATAAATTTTCTTCATCGGACTCATATAATCCTTCAAATTCTTTTTTCCATATTTCTTCACAGACCGAAGGGCTGGTGGGAAGATTTGAATAATTACCGGGGGAAAAACTATGGTAGTACGTGGTGTCACAATTTAGTAATTTAATAGGGATTTCAACTAGCCTTGGGTTACCTCCCAATTCAAGAAAATAAGGTTTATCTTTAGCGCTTTCGCTGGAGTCATATTTAAATCCATACTCCGAGAGAAGTTTATAAGTAGTTTGTGTTTGGCTCAGGCAAGGGGAACGATAACCTACTGGCCTTACATTAAGATATTTATCCAAAGCGATTAATCCTTTTTCTATATAGGATCTTTCTTCTTTAATTGTTTTACCTTTGGTAATTTCATGGGCATAACCATGGTGCCCTATTTCAAAACCTGCATCTATAATCATTTTACACTTGTCAGTGTAATTTTCTGCTGTATGACTAGGTATGAAAAATGTACACGATACATTATTGTTCTTTAATGTCTTTACTATTCTACAGATACCTTCATCTGCTCCTAATTTTCCAATTGACATAATATATGGATCTGTTAATCCAAGCCCCATAAATCCCGAAACAGCATCAAAGTCGACAGTTAACGCAACATTTAATTTAATTTTCTTATTCATGGTGAATTTCCTCCCTAAAAGCACGATAGTTTTAGCATAAATAAGATCCTTGAGTATTTTTATAGCTAAAAATATCGATACAGCTTTTAATTGTTATAGGTAATCCTCCGTTATGTACACATATTGTTATATATTAATGACCTAACTGTATAAATTTTCTCTAAACATATATTCATAACCTTTCAGTTAATTTATCTGTTTACATTTAATATGTTTACATTTTCAGGATGTAAGATTGTTACTATTTCATGCGGTGTATCAGGTTTGGGTATTTTATTCTTAGAGTATTCGATCGATTTTAACAGCCATGCCATATTTCTTCCTAAGTTGCGCATTACTTCAAGACCTTCACCATCTTTTTTTACATCGCTTTTATCAAGACCTAAAGCAAAGTTCCAGTAGCTGGATGATACAATTGGCATTTGCTCAGTACTGAAAAATGAGTTAAGCGTATTAAGTGCCGAAATTGATCCCTGTCGTCTTGCAGAGACGACAGATGCGCCTAACTTGTGTTTAAAGATCTGACCGTTAGCAAAAGAAATATAACAGGCTCTATCTAGAAAATTTTTCAATTGACCGGTAATATCTCCGATGTATACTGGTGAACCAAGAATAATTCCATCAGCTTCAAGCATTTTATTTAGAGTTTTATTAAAATCATCACCTTTTATAATGCATTGTGAGCTATGATTTTTCCAACAGTTTCTACAGTCCATACAACCTCTGTAATTTTTTACGGCTATGTTGATTTCTTCTGTTTCAATACCTTCATTTTTGATCTCCTCCAGAACTGCTTGTATCAATACAGATGTATTTCCTTTTTTTCTCGGACTTCCATTGAGTGCTAAAATTTTCATAATTGTATCTCCTTATATTTTATAAAAGTTCTATTTCTTTTCCTCTAAATATAAAATATTGTGTTAAAGGAGATATAGAAAAGAAAAGGTAAATATTTCATTTGATTAAACATGACATAATGGCGATAAACAATCTTAGTCTATTAAAATAAGACATTATGAGTTTTTACGATATAAAATGCTTTATTGACTAAATTAAGGAAAGAGGTTCTCTTACCAGAAATGATCTAACTAATCAAAGTAAAAAAAGTCGAACGCTACTCAAGCAAGATATATAGTTTTATTACAAGCTGAAGGTTGAGATTGTTACAAATAAACTCTAATCTTTTGTTTTATCTATTTCATATTCTACTCTGAATCCATTTATAATATATGTATTGGATTGAATAGTTTTGATTTCATCATTAGGTTTTATAATTTTGAATGTTCTTTTTTTAGAGGGAGAAAGTTCACCGGTAATATACTTTTTTTCTTGTTCTCTATAATCTGGATGTATGCAGGTGTCAAGTTTAAACTTACAGTCAGTTAAGTATCTGGAAGAAGGATATCCATAATCTTTTTTCACTGAATTGCTAACAAAAATATATTTATGTTCTGTAAGATCAAATACCCAGACAGTATAGTGCACATTATTTAAGACTTTTTTAAATAGATTGATATAATCTATCATTTTTCTTTTTTCTGTTGAGTCTTTAATTAAAGAAAACTTATAAAAAACTCCTGTTTCAGTATCCTGTTTATAGAATACAGTTGACTCAAGCCAGATAATACTGCCGTCCTTTTTAATTATTCTGTAATTAAATCTACCAGTGATATTGTTTCTTATATGTTCTTTTATTGGAATTTTTTCTCTGTCATCAGGATGAATTATTGAGCGCCAAAATTCTGTATCATTATAAAACTTGTTTCTTTTGTATCCTGTTAACTTTTCGACAGATTTGCTAATATACTTATATTTAGGACCTTTCAATTCCCGAATAGAAATAGTGCAATCAGATAAATCAATTGAACTTTTTAAATCCTCAAGTTTCTTTATTAAATCTGCTATTTCAGAAATATCCTGAATTGAGCATATTAATTCGCTAACCTCTTCATCCTTATTAAAGAATGGATATATTTTCAGAAGTCCTGTCTTTTGGTTATTAGTTAAAGGAATATATATTTTTTCATCATAAAGAGGCCTGCCTTCTTCAAATACTTTTCTTTCATATTGAATAATTTCTCGTACTTCATTTAAGCCAAATATGTCGCTGATACTAAAGCCTATAATATCTTCAGAATTATTTTTGCCTGACATAAGTATAAAAGCCCGGTTAACATATCTAAACTTATAATTGTGATCAATTACATAAATAATAGATGAATTCTGATCTAAGATCCTAGTATAACGGTTTATTTTTTTCTCTAAATAACTATTAGTTTTTTGTGTTTCTATGCAAGTTTTTTTTAGGTTTGAGATAGCATGTGCATTTACTGATGCGCCCTCTCCAAATTCTTCTATTATTTTATCCAGTTTATAGATTTCTCTGTTTGTTAGGGATTCAGGATTATCAGTTATATTATTTCTGATTTCTTCGATTCCTCTTAGATCAGATATTTCCGAAACAGAGACATTAAGAAATTGTGAAATTGCTCTAATATCATTTGCCGAAGGAGTTAGTATGCCTGTTTCCCATCTGTATAAAGTTCTATCTGAGATCTCCATCATTCTGGCAAAATCTATTAATTTAATTTTCTGTTTTTTCCTTATTTCTTTTGATTTAGAGAAATTGAACATTTTTAATATTCCATTTTACAACATGACATTATTTACTTTTTTAACTATATTTTAGTATATTATTGACATTATGTCGATTTTAATTATTTTTTATTCCGTATCCATTACTTCATCATTTACTGTATCAGGACTATTATTTGTTATTGATTTCTTTTGATTATATAGATATTTAAAATAACAGGAGGTTTAAAATGTTTGATTCAACGAAAAAGCCTTGCAAAGCAAGTGATAATAAGCTTTATGATAATCAAATTATAATTAGGAAAATTAAAGAAAATGAAATGGAAGAGCTATATAAGCTTTACTTACATTTTCCAATTGATCCAAAACATATGCTAAAGATCAGTAGAGAAAAACATAATAAAATATGGGAAAGAATTAAGAATAATCCATGTGTTAATTACTTCGTTGCAGATGCCGATGAGAAAATAGTAGGTACATGCATTCTTACCATAACACCTTCTATATTCAGGGGAGGGGATGGTTATGCTGTAATTGAGCATGTGGTTACACACTCAGACTACAGAAGAAGGGGTATAGCTAGAGCTATGATGGAATATGCAATTAAATATGCATGGGAGCATGGATGTACTGAAATATTATTATTATCAGGTGTAAATTTTAAAGGTGCTCATAAATTATATGAGAGTCTGGGGTTTGATCAATCTAGAAGAAAAGGTTTTATACTTGATAGGCCAGGCCTTAAACCAATGACATAAATTTTGAGATTTTAATAAAAAAATGAGAAATTTGATTTTTGAAAGTACGTACTTAATTGAACATTACTATGCATTAAATCTTAAATGAATGAATAATTTTATAATGCCAAGAAAGTATGCAACCGAGTGGGATACTATGACAAATATGAGCAAAGAGTATTCTTAGAAAATAATAAGCGGAGAATATCCATTGAGTAAATTTAATGAATTTATTAAAAATGGTATTCAGAAGCCGGCAATGAAATAACAGCTTACGCCAATTAAGTTTTAAAAAATAGAGCAAAAAATAAATAATTCGTAATTCAGAGTTTAACAATTACTTGACCTGTCTATAGGTTCATAGTTTATATTCAGCAATTATATGATATATATACAATATAAAAGGTGAATATAAAATGAAAAATAAATATATATTTTGTGGATTCTGCGCTCTGTTTATAGGACTGGGAATAGGAAGGTTTGCATATTCTCCTCTCATACCTTCAGTTGTAAAATATAATTGGCTAAGTTTGTCTAATGCAAATGATGCAGCAGGCTTTCTTTTCTGGGGGTACTTTGTCAGTCTTATACTGTCAGCCAGGTTATTGAAAAATGTTGATACAGTTAAAAGTTTAAAAGTGAGCATGCTTCTCATTGCTATCTCTTTTTTTGCAACCTCAGTAATCCACAATTTCATATGGTTTGCGTTATGGTTTTTAATTATTGGTTTTAATACAGGCACTATTTTTATAAAAACACCTACATTTATTTTGTCATTAGCCAGTGAAGAAAGTAAAGGTCATGTCTCTGGAATAATGTTTACCGGAGTGGGAATTGGAATTATTTTTTCGGGAATTATTTCATATTTAGTTGTATTCTTAGATCTTCATATAGTTTGGATAATATTATCTATTATATCTTTACTGCTGTTAATTATTACATGGAATAAATGGCCTGCTTCAGGCAATGCACAAACGATACCAAAGAATTCATGTCATAAAAAATATAAGACACATAATAAAAATATTAAATTATCAATAATCAGTTATGGATTTTTTAGACTAGGTTTTCTAGCAGTCGCGGTCTACTTCAGCGAATTTATATTTCAATACTATCCAAGCTCTCCGCACATTATAGTTTCTTTATCCTGGATTCTGTTTGGTATTGGGATTATAGCAGGCTCTTTCTTTTTCGGTTATCTGTCAAAATATATCGGGATAAAATCATCTCTTACAATCGCACTAATATTTGGTTTAGCTGCAACAATAATTATAGGCTTCAGACCTCCGTATTTGATTATTTATATTCTGGTATTCATTGCAGGTTTGGGCGGGGCTTCTCCTACAGCTCTTTTCTGCGGATTGGTATCGACCATATCAGAACCTGAAAAAGTATATCATAACTGGAGGAACGTATTGATAGCAGGGGCTATAGCACTTTCTCTGGGAACAACCCTATTTAATAGATTACTCAACTATATAACTTATTTTGAGCTGTTTTATATTGCTGGTACGGCTTTATTTGCGGCTTTAATCCTTACTATATTTTTAAATACAAAAAGCAAAATGGAATAAAGTATGAAAATTTCAGATTCCATTTTTCAGGAGTCTGCCCATTAATTACATAGATTATAAACTGTGATATGTAAAAACTAAATAATAATATTGAACTTTTATCTGGTGAAAGAGAAGTTTCTCCACGGACTTTTATATCCAGACTCACCTTTTGAATTGATTGCCCAAACACGCCATCTGCCTGGTTGAGCTCCAATAAAACTTAGTTTATATAAAGGGTTTCTTAATTTTTTGTCAATTTTGAAGTTTTTCCATTCTCTGGAATTGTTATATTGAACTTGAACAGTATAAGTTTTTGCTCCTTTTACTGATTGCCAGCGAAGTGTCATATTACGCGGATAGTGGCTGAACCTTGAACCGTAAGCAGGAGATATCTGCTTTGGAGCAGGCATTATTGCATTTGTTTTAACAACTGATTTAGGTTTATATAGTTTTAGCTTTGTTGACATAACATTGACAGTTACTTCACTGGTAGATGTTTTGGAACCATTTTTTGCTGTTAATATGTAAGTCGTTTTTTTATTTGGTGCAATGTTTCTAGATCCTTTAAGTGATACATGTCCTAAACCTGAAATTTCAGTCTGTTCAGCATTAATTACATACCATTGCAATACTATTCTTTTTCCTGGAGTAATTGAAGAATGATTTGTTCTGAAATAGATAATTCTAGGATTTGAAGTTGTAGTTTTAACTTTCGGTGGAGTAAAGCTCTGTATTTGAGTTTGTTCCATTCTAACTGTAAATTTTCGGGAAGTGGTACCATTGACATTTTGAGCATGAATTTCATATGTCTGCTCTTCTGCAGGATATATTTCCATTGATCCCTGAGAAGAGACATCCCCAAATTCAGATATTGTTACATGATCTGCATGATCTGCTTTCCAGTAAAGAATAGCTTTACTTCCAGGTTGTAATGTCGATGGATTTATTTTAAAGTATTCAATGTCAGGTCGAAGATCCTTTTTATTTTTATTAAGGATAATACACCCTGAGCAAATGAAAAGAAGAAATAGAGCAGTAAATACTGCGGATATATTTAGTAGATTTGAGCAATTCTTTTTCATAGCAGTTACCTCCTTGCTGATTTGATTATAAACCCTATATGAAACTTTGTGAAGTAAACATAAGCAATAAGATTGAAGCTTACATTTGTTTCTAATGTTTTTGTATAATTATCAATATTTTCTTTTATGGGGATAATAGTAGAAACAGAAATAAATAAAAAATATTATTGATATATATTTCAGTATTTCCAACCAATATAATAAATTTCCAGGATGCACAGTGAAAGAGAAATAACCAATATCAAGAAATGGATTTGCTGTAAACGTTAAATAAGCAAAGAAAACAGTATGTATATATTGTTTTCTTTTTATTGAAATGAAAAACATAAAAAGCAATCCTAATGAGATAATACTTCTCATAATCTGAAAATAAACACATGGAATTCTGAAGTAAAATAAAACTGCATAAGTGATTGCAAAAACTGAAACAATAAGCATAATGATAAACGGAATTACACTTTTATTATACGATTTATCATTCATGTTCTTGGTTTATTCCCTGATCATTTTATAAAATTATAACCTGTAACAAGAAAAAACTAAATAATAGACAAATATAATAATTTGAGTGATCCCACGGACAAGTTATCACTTATCAGTTGCAGTTGATAAGTCGTCTTATATTTTTTAAACTAACAACTACTTTTACTGCTTTACTTATCTTTTTTCTTCATTGTCCATACTGTTAAATCATCCAGATTTTTCCTGCATGGTAAAAATATTGAAAGTAGCAATGATATGATAACTATAGTCAGATTGACTAAAATAACGATATAGTATGAATTAAGATTCAGGCTTAAAGAAGCAGAGAAACAGTTAAATTCATCAAGCATTAAATATATATTCATTGCAATTGCAGTAATCATTCCTATGACAAGTGCCAGGTTACTTACTCTGACTGTAAAGAAACCTAATAAATATATTCCCAGGATGCAGCCTCCGAACATACCTGCCAATATAAAACCAAGGTCAACCATATTTTCTCTTGGAATAAAATTAAAAATTATTGCTCCGATTATCATAAGAATAACTGCTGTAAAGGAACATAAACGGCCAATTTTTAAATAGAATTTATCTGATTTGTTTTTGAATAAATATCTTTCAAAAATATCTACTGTTGCAACAGAAGACATAGCACTGATTGAAGAGGATAGTGTAGACATTGCTGCCGCTAAACATCCGGCTAAAATAATTCCAGCAACACCTGCCGGTATTTTAGTTAGAATAAAATAAGGCATAACCTGATCTGCATTCATTGCCTTGACTGCCGGATTCGCCAGTACTGTGTAATATCCATAAAGGCATGTTCCGATAAAAAAGAAAAGTAGCCATGAAGGAACACTTGTAGCTGCACAAATAATTGTAGCTTTCCTTGCTTCTCTTGTAGATTTTGCCGCAATATATCTCTGAATAACATTCTGATTACTTATATATTCTGTAGTAAAGTTTATTAGTCCAAGAATCATCATCATCAGAAAAGTTCTTTCTGTTAGGCTGAATGAAATATCACCAATACTAAACTTGTTATTTGCTACTCCGATTTCAATAACTTTACCAAGTCCGCCTGGTATATCTGCAATAACTAATATGAGACATAAAAGGCCGCCGCCCAAAAGAACAAAAGTCTGAACAACATCTGTCCAGATAACAGCTTCTATTCCACCAAGGACCGTATAAAAGCCGATAATTATACCGGTAATTATTATGATCAGAATAATTGACTGTCCTGTAATCAGGGACATTGGTATTGCCACAAGAAAAAGGACTGTGCAAAGTCTTATAATCTGAAGGAAAAGAAAACTTATTGATGAATAAAGTCTTGAAAGCTGTCCAAATCTGCTTTCAAGATATTCAAATACAGATATTATATGTCCTCTGCGGAAAATTGGAATAAACAGCAAAATAGCGACAACGGCAACTATAGGAAGCATCATGTTCGGGACAATATTTCTGTAATCCAGAGAGTAAGCTGCTGCAGGCAGAGCAAGAAAAGTAATTGAGCTTAGAGAAGTACCAAGCATTGATAGTCCTACGGCCCAGCCAGGAAACGATCTGCTTCCGACAAAATATGCTTCTGTTGATTTATTTTTTTTTGCAGCGTATATGCCGATCCATGCCATTACTGCAAAAAACATCACAATGGCTAAAATGTCTAAAGGCCTGAGCATACCTGTCAAACCCTGTACTGTATCAGTCATTTATTTTACCTTTCTTTGTAATGATCGTTTAATATATCAATATTTTCTGAACATTGTTACTCGTAGTTAATTTACTGTTTTATAAGAATAGTTTTTAATAATCAATAATTCTTTTATCTTACAAGGATAGGGTGCTTAAATAAAACATGAGATAAAATATTCCCTCATTCATTTATAGCCGATAAATTTAACATTTCTTTCTATATATCAGGTATTTCTGTTTATCAGATCTAAAAATTTTCTTCTATACTTTATAATATCTTTTTTCAAATGCGTATCCTGGTTTTTTGAGACATGGTCTAAAGAATATAAGCTATTAAGTGAATTATTGTTTTTGCTATGTCGGGTTAGTAGTGCAGCACCCATAGAAGAAGTTTCTTTAAAAGGCTTTTCAGTTTTAGTTTCTTTGATTATATATACATCTCTTCCAGTAACCAAGGACAAAAGCAGAGTATAATACTTGTCATCAGATCCTCCGCCAGTAACAACAATTGGTATACCTGTATTTGAGCTTATTAGCTCAATCTGATAAGCTATAGCTAACACAACAGATAGATTTGTTACAATATACGGAATATGAATGTTTTTATTAAAGAATTTTTCTTTATTAAGAATCTTGCCTTTAAGTTCAGGGAAAGGACCTGAATTATAGCTATCAGGGCTTATATTTGGAAGTAGAAAACAATCTGAATCTCTTAAAACCAATTTCAAGGTTTTTAAGTCAACATAATCAACTTTAAAATCAATTTCTCTTTTTTCAAAAATCTGTTGTACATATTTAAAATCCTGACCTCCTCCATAAAGAGCGGTTGCTCTTGAAACATTTTCAATGCTCCCACATGTTATAATTCCTTTTTTATATCCATTAAACGGTAATATTAATTGTCTCTTATTTCGCGAAATAAGGGAGCAGGCACTCCATGTGCCGACTTCAAGGTGAAAAAAATCTTCTATGCCTGGATACTTATTTCTGAAAATAAAATTGGAGGCATAATCTGACAAGGCAAAATCATGAGAACCGGGAAATATAATTGGCGCATTTTGAAAGCCTAATTGTTTAGCTTTCGATTTAGAAATTAATCCTAAATTTTTAGTAGCGTCGTGTTTTTTTTCGATAGGTACAAGCCTTGAAAAAGAGTTTATTTTTTTTGCAACACTGCTAACCATTGTATTTGGATATTGATTGATCTTTCTTGCTCCTGTATGAGCCAGCCAAAACGTAGTTTGATTGCCTCCATTTTTCCATGCTTCTGCATATTTTCCTTTTAGATAATGTCCTGAAAACAATAAAGGAAAAATTATAAAATAAGCAGCGTTATTAATAATGTCAGGTCGCATTAATTCATAGTAGAGAAGTTTTTTTAAAAGTAGAAAACCTGTGGGGCATTCAGCAACAGATCCTGTTTCCTGATAATAATCTTCAATAGAAACACATAGTTCTTCAAATTTTTGGTTAACTTGGCTAGGAAACCTGTAGGTGTAATCCATGACTATTCCGTCAGTTTCTGTATCAATAATTCTATTTTTAGAATCAACTAATGCTGCAGTTACGCCTCTTACAGAAGGAGAGATAACGGATGAAATTTTATACTCTGAAGGAACTTCGTACATACATTCGTCGTACCATCTCATTTCTGTTGTAAAGTCCATATAAGGCTTATCATCAATAAGCTTTTTAGGTGTGCTGATTGATCGACTATGCAATAGCTGAAAATTTTCAGCATCATACACCTGAAATTTTAAGTTTGTAGATCCATCACCAATTACAAAAATTGTTTTCATTGATTTTATCCTGAACTCAAATTAGATATCAATTATACTATACTACATTGTTTGCTATTTAAATACAATAATGATGATATGCAACCTTAATTCTATAATACAGTTTCCAGGCATACTGCAATGTAGTTTTTCAAGGATAAAGGTTTTCTGTTATTTTAGGTATTAAATTCTGTTATTTTCGTTAGAATATTATAACTTATGCATAAAATTCAACTTATGTATAAATTGTGTAAATTAATTATAAACATGGTTTTATTTTTTGTTTTCTGGAATAGAGTACCTTTTCTAAGCAATTACCATTCAAATAAAATCGTATTAGGGAGAGTTATGAAGAAAGTTTTTGTGGTGATGTTGTTGTCCGCTTTATTTGTATCAGTTAATATGTTCGCAGGGAAAGAGAATACTAAAACAGAAGAGTTTACCTCACCGGATTTTTTCCCAATTGGAAATAAAATAGGAGCTAAATTCTATGCTATAGACTGTACAGGCATGATGGATAAGCATTATGATGAAGTTGCTATGCTGACTGCAATTCAGGGTCTTATGTCAAAGTCAGATACACCTGATCGGTTATATTTATACAATGCTGTAGATGAGTGGTATCTGCCGCCTGCCGAAGACATTCCTTTTAAAGAGACTTCTGATATAGAGATATATAAACAGAAAAATTCATTAACTGGTAGCAAGAAGCTTCTGGATTGGATACAAAGCAAAAATATTGCAGATGTAGAGTATAAATCTGTTAATTATATTATTGATTTAGTACAGCAGTCACATCTTAATTACGGTATTGATGGTTATTTTAGGTACGATTCATCAAATTACAACAAAGCATTGACATTTGCAGGGCTGAAGAATGCAATACCACTTACTGAAAACATGATATCTACATTTAATATCGATTTATCAAAGATGGGAAATGATTACACCACTGAATACAGCAGTTTTAAAGATTTAAGTGTTTCTGACATATTCAGTAAGTATAATATAAATAAAAACATTGTATTAAATATTGTTGACAATTTAAGTTTTTTGAAAGATTATGCTGTTATGACAGGAGCATGGATTCAGAAAAAATCCGAAGGAGATAATAGTTTAGGAACACTTTTAAAAGATAATTATTTGGCAGACACACCTGTTTCTGTATTCGGTTGGGGGAATAATGAGGTCGAAAGTTATCTCCCAAATATTTCCAGTAATGGAGATTTGGCTGTCCCTTCAGATTGGGGGATGAATTTTTCTACACTTTCTTCAACAGAAACAATACCTGAAAAAGCTGTATTTGAAAATGCTGAAAAAGATATTAAAGATGCAAAAGTGTATGCAGATAGGGATACATATAATCCTGATAAAAAATATATAACATTTTTAGTATCAGATGGAGATAACCTCCAAATGTGGCTTAATGATTTAAATGATGCACGCTGGTGGGGATCTAGTATTAGAAAAGATAAAAACTATCCTGTTGGCTGGACAGTCCCGGCAGCTATGTATTATATGACCCCTGATATTTGGAATTTCTTAATGGATACGGCGAATAAAAAAACTGATGAATTTGTTATAGGACCTTCCGGTATAGGGTATAATTTTGGAACAGTGGCAGCTACTTCTAAATTTACTAAGCAGAAAACTGCATTGAAATCTTTTGTAAACAGTTCCGGTCTTAATATAGTTACTTTATTCGGTAAAGGTAATTGGGAGAATATTGGCTGGATGACTGGTATTGCAGATCAGAATATTGATGGCGGCTTTTATTTTGGTTACCCAGCATGGCCACCCATTACTTCTGGAGTTGATATACAATGGATAGGTGAAAAGAAAGACAAACCGATTATGTATGCAAATGCTTATCTATCTGATAAGAACGGTGATACAAGTGATAATACAATTGATACATCACAACAGTTTCTAGCTGTATATGTATGTAAAAATAATGATGATAATCCATATAGCGGTTATGATATTACAAATTTACCAGCTGAAAAAGATTTTATAGGAAGTCACGTAATGGACTTGATTGATAATGAGGTGACTGACCTTAAAAATAATCATCCTGAGTTTGTTGTTGTCTCACCTTCTGAAATGATATCACTCTTAAAACAAAAGGAGACTGAAAAGTAATTTGTAAAAATCGGGATTCTATCTGCCTTTTGCTTAAAGATCAAGTCATAATTTATTTACTTTCTTCTTTTCCACAAGGTAGTGGAGCTAAGGGAAAAGGAAAAAGTAAATATAAAATTCAGACCATCTAGCCAAGGTAACTTTTAGATATTAAATCTGGTAGTTAATGTGTTCGGATAAAAAGCGAAGAAAACATCCTTTTCAAGGAATATGAAAAGCGTTTTTCTGGTTTAAACCAATATTTACCCTTACCCTTACCCTTACCCTTACATTTAGCTATAGGTAGAGGTGGTAAGTGAAGAACTCAATTACAAGTTTGACTATATTTACGTTAAAACTTTGCTTTACAGCTGTCTTGAAGTAAATTCAATTTTATCGAAGTAATTAGTTCCATTTATTATATCAAGGAGAATTAAAATGACTAAAAGGGGGAAGAAAGTTGCTATTGTAAGATGTGATAGAACACAAGAATCATGTCCAGGTTCTTCTTGTTTGACTGCATTTTCAAGTAGAATACATACTTTTAATGATTATGGTGAAGATGCTGAACTTGTTGGATTCTTCTCATGTGGAGGATGTCCAGGAAGAAGAATTTTTAGGTTACTCAAAAACCTAGAAAAACATAGTGGTATTGATGTGGTTCATATTTCATCCTGTATGCTAAAAGAAACTCCATTTCCTAAGTGTATTCATAAAGAAGACATTATCGATTCAATTAAAAACTTTGGTATCGAAGTAGTCCTTGGAAGTGATGGTAAATGGTTAAAAGAGTTAAAAGTTAAGCAAGAAAAGGGACATTTAAAGGAGTACGAAGAAGAGTTATTAAGAGGTTAAGATCATTGGTAAAATATTCATCTTCCATAATCTATAGATTTTGGAGAGGAATGTTTTAAATTTGTTCACTCCATTGCGAAAGGATATAGTTGTATAGGTAAAAACAATAATCATTAATGATGCTAATAAATACAGGCTTCAATTTTATTTCCATCAGGATCTAAAACATATGCAGCATAATATGTCTCATTGTATTCAGGTCTTGGTCCTGGTTTACCATCACATGTACCGCCGTTTTTAATTGCTTCGTCATAGAACTTATGGATATCTTCTTTACATTTAGCTTTAAATGCAATGTGAGAACCATTAGATCTAGTTACTGATTTTTCTACACCTATCCAAAGCTCACATTGCTCTCCATAACAAATGGCTTCACCTTCATAAGTAAGATTTCTTTTATATCCCATAGCGCCTAAAACTAAATCATAAAATTTTGCAGATTTTTTAAAGTCAGTAATCCCTATAGATACATGATCAATAAACATTTCCATCTCCCTTTCAGTAAAATATCTATCATATTCACAAAGCAATACCCTATCATAATTTTACAATATATGAAACTTTTATTTTATCGTAATGGTAAAAAACAGGCCATCTATCCAATGTAATTATTAGGCCTTAAATTCTGTTATTCACTTTAAAATATTAATTTTCATCAAAGGATAACAGATGATAAAACATAAACCCCACATTGTTAATAAATGGCTCAGAATATTTGATGATATCGAACGTTCAGGATTATCTACCGTTGATTATTGTAAACAAAACAATATTTCATTTAAAACTATTTACACCTGGAGAAGTAAGCTTAGAAAAGTAAAATTATCTTCAACTAATAATCATTTTCAGGAAGTTAAGCTTAAAGATTCACCTTCCAAACCCACTTTATCATCTAAGCCATCTGATAGTATTAATATTTTTATCAATGACAATATCAGAATATCAGTAAATGAAGGCTTCAATGAATTACTTCTTCTAAAGACAATAAAAGTTATTGATAATGCAATATGCTGAGTATCAGCACGCAAAAGATTTATCTTTATAGAAAACCTATACATATGAATTGCAGTTTTGAGGGATTGTCAAATTTGGTTGAACATATATTTCCAGATCAGCTTCTTACTGGAGCTTATTTTATCTTTCTTAACAAAGCTGGAAATAAAATTAAGATAATATGCTGGGACAGAGATGGGCTTTTGATATTCTATAAGCGTCTCGAGAAAGGCATATTTGCAGTTGATATAAAAGCTAATGCAGAACTTAGTAGAAGAGAATTTTAGATGCTGTTTGAAGGAATAAAACCGAGATCATTAAACAGAAGATTTTCTCTAAAAAATAGCTGATTCTGAGTACAAAATAAATCATTTAATGCTATATTTTTTCATGGTTACGGAAGTAAAAAATCTGAAAGAAGAAATAACTGAATTAAAGAGTACTATTGATGTTAAGGATTCAAAAATCCTGAAGCTTCAAGAGCAACTTGACTGGTTCAAACTGCAGATGTTCGGCAGAAAATCAGAACGTGTAATTGATGTACCTTGCAATACTCCTGATCTTCCAGGATTTGACTTTATAAATGCGGAAAAAGAAATACAGCAAAAAGTTCATATAAAAGCTCATGATAAAAGAAAGTCAGTTAGTAGAAAGGGTGAATTTAAGCTTGAGATTGGTGATAATATACCCATTGTAGAGAAATATATTGATATTCCTGATGAGGATAAATTTGATATAGTTACAGGTAAAGCTCTAACTCTTATTGGCTATGATAAATCTGATAAGCTTGCAACTAAAGCAGAGCAGCATTTCATTCTGAGAACACTAAGACCAAAATACACACTCAAAGAAGATTCACTATACGGAATTATTCAACCAAAGGCTGATGACTGCATAATTGAAGGCTCTAAATTCGATGCATCATTTATGTCTTATGTCGTATGTGAAAAGTTCTGTCATCATATGCCGTTATATAGAATTGAAGAGAAGTTGAAATATCAGAATATTAAAATCAGCCGTCAAGTTCTTACATCTTTGGTAATAGAACTTGGTTTGAGGGTTCAAGTTTTAGTTGACCTTATGAAAGAAGAACTTTTTAAACAGAACTGTATCTTTACTGACCAGACATCGGTAAAATTTATAGCAGACAGGTATTCTAAAGCTGTAAATGGAAGCATATGGATTTATGCAGGAAATAAAACTGATTCTCCTCCTTATCAGATATATGAATTTACAGATAACTACAGGCAAATAAATACGATTGAATATCTTAAAGATTTTAAAGGTATAATTCATGCTGATGCTTATAAAGGATATGTAAATATAGATAAAGTAAACAGTAATATCAATTGGGCTGCATGCTGGTGTCATGGTCGGCGAAAATTTGAAGAACTGGGAGTATCAGAGTTTAGGACATGGATATTGAAAGATATTAGAAAACTGTTTCTTTATGATAGAGTTGGTTGGATAAAAAATGCGGAGTTCAGGTTAAAAGTAAGAAAACAAAGAGAAAAACCTATAGTTGACAGAATATTTAAAAAATTGAAGGAAAAACTTGTTGATCCAAAGTTGTTGCCTAAATCCAAATTATGTGATGCAATAAAGTATATGCTGGCATATGAAAAGAACTTTAGATTATATCTGGATAATCCAGACATTAAAATGGACAACAACACTTCTGAGCGGGCTTTGAGGAAGATCGTAATTGGCCGCAAAAACTGGATGTATCTTGGCAGCAGAAGAAGTGGAAAAGCTATGGCAAATCATATGACCTTGGTTCAAAGCTGTAGAGCTATGGACATCAATCCGAATAAATATTTGGAATTTATTTATAGAAACCTGATGTCATATCCTCACAAACAACTTCATGAGTTGTTGCCTGACAGGTGGAAAATAATGCAAAATCGATAATCCGTGTGATATCTTGCCTAAAAAATGGGGTTTATGTAATTAAAAACCACATATTTATTTAATATCCACTATTTGAGAGGTATTTTTTATCATTACAAGAATATACACAAGTGATATGTCTAAAAACTTGACAAACCACATATTAGTTGTGTATTTAGAAGAAAAACAACGTATCCAATTTTATATTAAATTTGGATAAATAATTAAAAAAAGGAACGTTGTTTAATGAGTGATAACAGTACCATCTCTTTTGGTGAAGTCCAATCAGTAATGAAGAATGAACTTGATGAAGTAGTAAGAAAAGCAGCTCAGAATATGATAACTATAGTCAGTCCATTTCAAAGTGTCGGAGTTAGAATATTAATTTCAGCTATAAATTTAACATTCATTTTGTGTATCCGGTAATTAAACTATAGCTATCTATATCATGTTTATTTACGGTACTGTAGCTTTAATTTGCATAATTGGTTTATCATGACCTGTCCCGGATCCTGAATATTTATAAATATGGGTAATAATACCGTCGAACGGTGCATATTGAGAAGATACCTCTATAAGCATTTCATCTTTTTTAACTGCTCCAATGCCCTCAATAGCATCTATTCCGGATCTTAGGAAATCAAATAGTGCTACAGATTTCCGGTTAAGTTTTTTATTTTTTTCGAATAATTTTGTTTTATATTCACTTTCAGCTAAATCAGCTTTTAGTTGTGCCTCAAGTTCATTAGTTTTGGTTTTAAAAAGAAACTGACCTTTTTTTACATTTTGTCCAAGCTTAACTACTAATTCTATAATACCTGCTTCTCTGTTACAAACTAAAGCTTTTTTATCTGATAAATTTACTTTTACGTGTCCTTTTGTTACTTCAATTTCAGGGTCATCATTACCGAGCCCTGAACCGTCATAGCAGTTAATTTTAGTAACAGTGCCGTCAAAAGGTGCATAATATTTAGAATTTTCTATTTCAGCTTTTACTTTCTGAAGCATAGCGTTAGCTACTTTTAAATCGCAGATAATCAAAAGGTAGATTTTTTTTGCAACAAGAAATTCTCTATTTTTTTCAACTCTATTATAAACAAATTTACTAAAAACTTCTTTTTTTTTCCAAACTTCTAAATCTATTTCCTGAAAACCCACAGCCTGTTCAAAAAGAAGTTGTCCTTTTTTTACATATTCTCCAAAATCTACATGCACGGTTACAATTCCGTTCCTGTGACTCACGACCCAGACAGAATTTGCGTCACTATCTTCATTGAATAACTCATCATGAGCTATCAATGTAGAAAAAGCAATGGACATGATTATGCTGAGAATAAAAAACTTTTTCATTTATATAGATTAATTATGTTCTCTGTAAATAGGGTGAGTTGTACATCTAATTCCTCCTCCATGGTATTCTACTGCATCATATTCAACAGGAATAGGAGTGCATCCTTTTTTTTCAATTTCTTTTATTATTCTTTTATGCTGTGCTCCAATAAATACAACTCCTGGCTCTAAACACAGAGTATTACTTCCCATTGCATGACACTCTTCGAGCGATGCCTCAATAAATTCCCAGTCTTTGAAAACTTCAGGTATTCCATTCTTAAAACCGTCTAAATAAGCAACTCCAAGTCCTTCTTTCAATACAGCACACATACAGTCTAAATGAAGCCAATCATCGTTAAGATGTATTGGGTGTACTTTATAACCATAATCTGACAGAATCTGTTGTAGCCAGTTAATTCCTGTTAAACTTGAACCTAAACTTGAAAATCCTACCAAAATATCTTTCCCAATTATAAAAGTGTCTCCTCCTTCAACAAAAAGGCGTCTATCATTTCTCCACTCTTCAGGAGTGTTTCCAGAAGGAAGAAGTTCCATGTCAGGCATATTAACCCAGCGAACATCTTTGTTGGTTTCGGATAATTTCATGAAAAGGTTTTTCCATCCTAAATGTTCTTTGTTTCTGTATATCATTCGCATATTTGTCTGAATAATATTAGTGCCGATTACTAGATGTGGATCTCGTGCATATAATAATCCATCACCCAGTAATGAATTTTCTCTTACATGCTTGGGGATTTTGTCTGGTCTATAGACAGTAACGTCGTTATTCTTTAATAGTTCTTCAAACTTATTCATTTGTTCAATCATTTTCCTGCCGCTTTCTGGATCTCTGTCAATCCATCGCTTTCCTTCATCTATAAATTCTTTTAAGTTTGAATAGCGTCCCCAGTCTTTCTGAAATTTTGGAAAAACAGAATCTTCAACATTTCCGAGCATCACAGACTTCAACCTGCTCCACTCATCATAAACTCCTACTTTTAATTCGTTATTTTGTGTGATAGACATTGTTTGTACCTCAAATATATAAGTTTATATTTATTGACTAATCCTGTAGCAGATCATTCTATTGTTGAAGTAAACTCAGGTCCTTCCCATTTGAATATTCGTTTAATTTTAAAGAAAAATTCAGGTCCCATAGCAAGAATACTAAGAATAGAAACTATATCCAGTGTTGACATTATATGGAGCCATGTATTGCCTGTTATATTAATTACTTTAATTAACTCAAGATAGGCTAAAATTAAATTAGCAAAGAAGCAGAAAAGAAAAACTAAGAGCCCGGTCATATAGCGTATTTTACCTGCAGATCTGAAGATTTTGCTTTTTATATTTTTTACTGCTTCTTTTCCAGCGAGCATTACTCCAAGGATTATACAAACTTCAGGACCACCAAGCACCAGTATTCCTATCAAAGCTCCACTGATGTATGTCGGTAAATTCATCATAGGTACAAAAAATGAGAATACCGGCAGGATAAAACTTAGAATGATAAAGAGAAATCCTACCTTTAATTTTAAATCCATAACTCATCTCCTACTTATTTTGGATATTTAGTGTTAAAATTTTAAATTATTAAATCGGAATTATTTTTTATATATTATATAGAAAAAAATAGAGTAGATCAACTTTAAATTCATATTATATGTGTAACCAGGTTTTGGAAGATCATTTAGATTCATAGCACCAATAAAGACTGCTTTTTACTTTTATTGCACATCGCAAGTACTAAATTTGCTAATTCGTTTTCTGATGCCGTATATACTTGCGGATCATTTTTTCATCAAGAACAACTGTATCTACGCATTATATTTCTTACAACATTCAATGGTTGATAATTTTGAGTTATCTATGGTTTCAAATACCAGTAGCCATTTTTTTACAATATGGGGTTTATGCTTCGTCATCTGTTATCCTTTGTAAAAATTAATATTCTAATGAGAATAACAAAATTTAATGCCTAAAATCGTAGCCGACTAGATGGTGCAGATTTTACATTTACATTTTATCTATTCTTTCCCTTGGAAGCGTAAGGAGTCTATTTAAAACTTACTCACCGAGAATTACTGCAGCGAGCACACCTTAGCACTGGTCCAATTCAGGAACTCCATTCTTATCCCAACCCATCAGTTTATAAAATTCTTCAAGCATAGGTTTCAGGTTTACTACACTTCCTTTTGCAGGTCCATTTTTCACAGGTTGCGTTAGGAATTTTTCAGAGATGGTATCCACAAGATATTCAGAGCATGATCTGATATTAATACTTCTTTCCAGGGATATTATATTTTCACCGATGGTCATAAGGTCTTTATAATTACATTCAATTTCAGCTAGAATGGAGACAAGTTCAGCCTCATTTTTTAGATCAAATTCATTAATAAGACTTAAGGCAGGAACTTTACATAAACCCAGAGAATCGATCACCGCGCTCACTGCCATACACATTTTGATCAGGGCAGCTTTACCGTTTAATGAAAACCGTTTAATTGCGTCTTCTGTTCCGAATTCCAAAGCTGCCCTTTCAGGAGTGAACCTGCTTTCAGGAATATTATAAACACTGCAAAAATCTCCGCCCCTACTTGATACTGCATACGCCAAAGCAACGCCCATCATTCCCCTCGGATCATATCCCGTATATTCCAAGCCCTTAGAAGTAAACGCATACTGATCAGCACCATGGCCTATAAGTTCGGCGGCTTTTTTTACTCCTAGTTTTAAAACTTCACCAATGCCAGTGCTTTCTGAAATTGATTTTAAGACCTGCTCCATACCGTCAGCATTTCCCCAGGACAAATCAATATTGCCTGTTTTTTCAAGATCCAGAATGTTTTCAATAAACAGATCCATGGCAAAAGCAGTTACACTTCCGGCTGATATAACATCCATTCCCAGTCGATTGCATAGGTTATGGAGATATAATACTGCTTCAGGATCATCCAGACCACATTTTGGAGCTAAAGCTATAATGGATTCCAGATCAGGTCTTGCCCCTTTGGTATTCTTGTATTTTCCTTCAGGTATTTCTATATCTGCCTTGCAATGGACAGGACACTTTGGACAGGTGTTGGCTTTCTTGACATACTTATAAAGTACTGAACCATCGATTTTATCAGCCCCCGTAAAGTTTGTCTTTCGATAATTATTTGTACTGAGCATTCCTTTTTCATTAATCGATTTTACAAAACCAGAATTACTATATTTTGAAAATACAGGATAAAGTGGCGCATCAATTATCTTTTTTATATAATTTTTTACTGTTTTTTTCTTATGGTCGGTGAGTTTTAATAATTGTTTTTTATTGGATATAACCACCGCTTTTAATAATTTTGATCCCATGACTGCACCCGTGCCTGTACGTCCAGCTGCATGGTGATCTCCGGACATGATACAGGCAAATGAGCATAAATTTTCTCCGGCAGGGCCAATACTCATGATTGAGCTGTCCTTATAGCTAGTTTTAATCTTTAATTTTTGTTCTGTGTCTTTGGTGTCTAGACCCCAGAGATAATCTGCCGAAACAATCTTTACCTCGCCGTCCAGAACTTCAATATATACTGGGCTTTTTGATTTACCTTTTATCAATATTGAAAATATATTGTTGGATCGAAGTCTCACTCCCACATCTCCGCCTATATTTGAACTGCCGAGTATTTCAGTCAGGGGTGATATCGTGTTTACGTGCATCCTGGTCCCTGAAGGAACACCTGACCCTGTCAGGAGACCGCAGCTCATTGCTATTATATTTTCAGGATCATACGCATTTACACTTTTATGAACCTGTTTATGAATGAACCATGAATTCAGACCGCGACCACCGAGCATATTTTTTATAATATCGTAAGGTATCATAGATTGACTTACTGTTTCATTTGTCAGGTCTATTTCAATTAATCTGTATTCCATAAAACTCCTTATCAGATTGATCTTTAAATCTAGAATAAGAAAACCAAAAATCCAATCCAAATTAAATGATTTATTGTATACAAAATTTTTTATGTTGTTAATATTTAGATTTTTGCAGAAAATAACATTATAAAATTTTATTAAACTTAATGAAATAAAGCGTAATGTTGCTTAGATTGATATTAAAAGTATATATTATGCGTAGTAATGCATATATTAAACATAAAGTATTCTGATTCAAGCTCTTTTGAGAAGCTTGGTATGAGTTGCCAGTGCATTGGATCAAGATGAGTCTTGTTATTTTTATCATTTGCAGCAACATGTATGTCTGTATACGGAGGAATGTTATAGCTAGCTTTGAAATTTTATATTCACAATTTTTTATGTCGAAAGCATTCTTAACAGATCCACACAAAAGCAAAGAGGATAGGCGGATCGAGAAAAGTAAAAAATGGTACCCGAGAGAGGAATTGAACCTCCGACCAATAGTTTAGGAAACTACTGCTCTATCCACTGAGCTACCCGGGCACGAATTCTTTGAAGTTCATAATATAAACATAATTTTAAGTACTGCAAATTAATTATGATTATTTCTATAGCTAAAAATATAACACAAAATGTATATTTTATTATTGTATGGTCGATCCATATATTATAAATTAATATTTCTGAATTCCTTTCGAAAATCACAGAGGCCGATAATATTATGCATGAAAAACAGTATTATGAAAAATATATTAAACGAACCATAGAACTTTCTATGGAAGCGATAGATAATGGAAATAATCCATTTGGAGCTATACTCATAGATAAAAATGGAGAAGTTTTGCTGGAACAGGAAAACATAGAAAGAACGACAAAGGATTGTACTGGGCATGCAGAAACTGCATTAATGCGCAGTGCCTCAAAAAAATATTCAAAAGATTTTCTGTGGAATTGTACATTGATTACTGTTGCAGAACCATGTGCTATGTGCAGCGGTGCGATATATTGGGGTAATGTAGGAAAAGTAGTTTATGGACTTAAAGAGTCAACTTTATTAAAATTGACAGGCAATAATCCTCTGAATCCTACAATGTCTTTGAATTGTGAAACAGTGTTTAAAGCAGGGCAGAAAAACATTGAGATTCTTGGTCCTATGATGGAAGAAGAAATAATTATCTCAGTGAAAAAATATTGGAACTCACTTATTAAATGAAAAATCAAAATGATATAAACAGGTATTTGGGTATAGATTGATGAGAGATAAAATGCGGAAAAACCTAATATTATCTGCCATGAGTATTGCAATGTTCACTCTTGGTTTCAACACTACATCAATTATTAATGCCATTCCTGAAATTACGACAAGTTTTTCCATGCCTGCAACTAAAGTTCAGTGGGTTTTGAATATCTATACAATTTTTCCGGCATCCTTTATTTTAGTTGCGGGAAAACTGGGGGATATATTCAATAAAAAACATTTCTTTTTATTAGGCATTTCTTTATTTATAGTGGCATCAATATTAATATCAGTTTCGACTAATTCAATCCAGATGATAATTTTCAGGGGGCTTCAGGGGCTCAGTGCGGCTTTTATTACATCGACTTCACTGTCCATGCTTAAAATTACATTTACTAAAAAGGAGCTTGGCTTCGCTGTAGGTATTTGGGTATCTTTGATCGGAGTTGGTAATTCTATTGGACCTTTCGGAGGCGGTTTTATAACAGACTATTTAAACTGGAGATATATCTTTCTGGTAAATATTTTATTTTTAGCTCTGCCCATTCTTATAGTATGTTTTATTTTTAAATCTGAAAAACCTGATATAAAAAATAGAAGATATATAGATTTTATAGGTTTCTTCCTGTTCAGTATCGGTATGCTGCTTTTTGTTTTCGGCATGACTGAGATTAATATTTTGGGGTGGACCAACCCTGTTGTTTATGTTCTGCTTGCATCGGGTATAATGCTTCTGCTTGTTTTTTATTTTTATGAAAAAAGAATATCGGATCCGTTGGTAAAATTCATTTATTTTAAAAACAAAATCTTTTTGGTTTCTCTGCTTGGTTTATCATTTGCAACTTTTACTGCTATGATTTTTCCTTACTTTCTGACTTTATACCTTCAAAATCCTCTTATTTTTGCTTTTTCACCTTTACAGGCCGGTTTTGTACTATTTATTTTCAGCATAGCAGCATTTACCGGAGCAGTTCTGTCTTCTCATATTTCAGGTAAAACAGGTTTGAAACTTACTTCGTGCCTGGCACTGTTTATAGTTTTTATAACTTTTATACTTCTAGGTTGTTTAGGTGAAAATTTAACTCTTACTTATTTATATATCATAATAAGTTTTGGAGGGTTTGGACTAGGTATTATAGAACCGCTGTTTAATACCATAGGATTGAATATTTTTCCTGAAAGTGAAAGTGGGCAGGCATCCGGTATATTGAATACAGGTGTATATATGTCAGAACTTTTTGCTGTAATTTCTGGTAGTATTTTCTTCTTTCTTTTCGGCAGATTATCAATAAGCAGCATAGGGAAATATATAACAAATACTAATATTACACATACTTTTTATGATAATATTCTTATGGGGGAAAATACAGCAATAAAGGGATTGCACAATTATGTTTCAAGTACTAATTATGATATTGTTATAAACATGGTCAAAAAAGCAAGCACTCTTAGTTTTAGCTCTGTTATGCTGTATACAGCTGTACTGTGTCTGATACTATTGCTGCTTAGCTTGAAATACATACCTACCAGAGAAGATTAAATGCCAGAAGGCCTAAGCAGACTTTGCTGCTCATAAAGCTGTTTCATGAAAACCTGAGAATCTTATTGCCGAATATATAGAATTATAATCAGTTTAATTTATATTAGATTTAATATAAATATATTCAGGGCTTTTTTAAAGATAAATGGTGGTTAATATGGACGCTCAAAAACAGTTGCTTGATTTTACTGGTTATGTAAACCCTCTCATAGGTTCCAATTCTTCCTACGGCTTTTCTCATGGTAATATTTATCCTGCGATTTCTATGCCGTTCGGTATGACATCATGGACTCCTCAGACAGGTGAAAAACATAATGGCTGGATTTATCAATATGAGAAAAAGTATATTAACGGCTTTAAAGCATCGCATCAGCCAAGTTCATGGATAGGGGATTATGGCGACTTTGCTGTTATGCCAATACTATCCGGGTTAAATAACAGAGGTTATGATATAGAAGCAAGGAGCACAGCATTTAATCATGGAGACGAGACAGCTCATCCATATTATTATGCAGTTACTCTTGACAATAATATCAAAGTTGAGTTTACACCTACTGAAAGATGTTCTTTTTTCAGAATAACTTTTCCTGAATGCATGAATAAAAATATAATACCCTCGCTTGTTGTTGATAATTGGGGGTTGGGTAAAATTAATAATGACGGAAAACACCGAATTATTGGTTCTGCTGAACATTTTGTAGCAGGTGCTCCTGATAACTTTGCCTGTTATTTTGTTATGGAATTTAATAAGCTTTTTGAACAGGCAGAATCAGAAAATGGCATTAGATATTTAAAATTTCCAGATCTGCATGAAGACAAAACTGTAGAATTTAAAATTGGAACTTCTTTTATTTCGGAAAAACAGGCAGATATAAATTTAGCCAGAGAAATAGGTAATAGAAATTTTGATAAGATTGTGGATGACGGTAAAAGTGTCTGGAATGATATTTTATCTAAAATCCAGATAAAAGGCGCATCTGATAAAGAGTTAAAAACTTTTTACTCTGTTTATTATAGGACACAGCTTTTTCCTAGGATCTTTTACGAGTTTGATGAACATAATAAAATGATTCATTACAGTCCGTATAATGGAGAAGTTAAAGAAGGCGTATTATACACTGATAACGGTTTCTGGGATACCTACAGAACTGTTTATCCCCTGTTTTCCATTATCTCTCCAAAACTGGACGCTGATATCATACAGGGGTGGATAAATGCATATAAAGAAAGCGGATGGTTTCCTAAGTGGGCAAGTCCCGGACACCGTGAGTGCATGATAGGTACGCCAATGGTAAATATCATAACCGACGCTTTATATAAAAATATTAATTCTTTTGATATAGAGAAGGCTTATGAAGGTTGTTTAAAAGATTCACTGGATTCTTCCGGAGGACTTGGGTGGGGAAGAAGAGAACTTGATTCATATAACGAACTTGGCTACTGTGCAATGGATGTTGTTAAAGAATCTACTTCCAGGACTCTTGAGTATGCTTATAATGATTTTTGCATGGCTCAGTTTGCCAGGTATATGGGTAACAGTAATGATTATGAGAAATTTATTGAGAGGTCTAAGTGTTATAGGAATGTTTTTGACTGTTCAGATAAATTCATGAAGGGTAAATATCTTGATGGAAGCTGGGAAAAAGATTTCAGCCCTATAAAATGGGGAGGAGGAGGTGTTGAACCACCTTGGGGGCCTTATACAGAAGGCAACTCATGGCAGTACACGTTTGCCGTTCCTTATGATGTTTCCGGGTTGATTGAATTGTTCGGTGGAGATAAAGCCTTCATAGATAAGCTGGATGAATTGCTGGATCCTTCCAATAATGAATTTGATATCGGTTATTATGATGAACTGATACATGAGATGACAGAGATGGTGGCTTGTAATATGGGACAGTATGAACATAATAATCAGCCGGTGCATCAACTGCTTTATATGTTTAATTATGCAGGTGTCCAATGGAAAGCAGTTCCTTATATTCGTAAAGTAGTAGACGATTTATATAATTCGGGACCTGACGGTTTCTGCGGTGACGAAGACAATGGTGAAATGGCTTCATGGTATATATTCAGTATACTTGGCTTTTACCCCGTATGCCCTGGCAGTTCTGCTCCCAGATATGAAATTGGAACTCCTAGGTTTAAAGAAATCAGAGTTGATTTGCCCCACGGCAAAACTCTGACTGTTATTGCTGAAAATAATTTAGATAAAAATATCTATGTACAGTCACTAAAAGTAAATGGGAAAATAATTGAGCGTTCCTGGTTAAAGCATGAGGAAATAGTTAATGGCGGTATTATAGAATTTGAAATGGGCTGCAAACAGAATAAAGAATTTGGAAAAGACAAAGAAAATCGTCCACCTTCAATGGTATGATCTTGTATGGTGAACTGCTGAATTATTAAGTCTTGCTTTTTATTTGTACGCGTAAAATCTGTACCATTTCTACAATGTGACTTTCAGTTATTTACAGTGATAGTACAAAACGTACTTCTATTACGGACATAACATATTCTCTTTTTTTGTTTTGAAAAAGGCTGAATACAGTACAGGAATAAAACACAGGGTAAAACTGTACCAATATATATCGGATAAAACAGATAAAAGTAATTATTCCCAGAGTATAAGGGATGGAATGAGGCACTGATTTTGATTAAGTAATGTACGTTGATTAAAGAAAGTGAAATTACATATGAGTTTTTATAGTTTCTCAGTATATATTTGATTGTAACTTTTAGAAAGAATGTTATTTTGTAAGTTCTATTAAAAACTTAACAGAATATGGGACAAAAATGCAAAAGTTTTTAGTTATAGTACTATTTCTATATCTGCTTTTTGGTGTTGTCGTATCTTTAATATCATTGGAATACGATTATAAAACACATTGGCTGCTTGAGTATCTGATAATTGGACTTATCACTGCTGTCCTAATTGCTGTTATCGGCTCAGTTCTTTTCTTTAAAAAGAAAAAATCACGTTACTATTATTTTAAGTAAACTTGCTTGGTTGGATAATATTTCTGTTTACTATGTGTGGACTTGCAAAGTATATAATAAAATTAAATCAGCATAAAAAACAGGCACATCTTGTAAACATTATTTCATTAGTTTAATTTAAGAAATATTGTAAATATAAATTTTTTCAGAAAATCATACTATAAGGAAATTTTTATGGTTACCACTATTGTATATGTACATGTAAAAAAAGAGTATGTTGAAGATTTTATAGAAGCTACTAAGAAAAATCACCAGGCTTCAATTATGGAATACGGGAATATGAGATTTGATTTTCTGCAGGATGAAAGCAATCCATGTAAATTTGTCCTTTATGAGGCTTATGAATCAAAAGAGAAAGCAGCAGCTCATAAGGAAACAGAACACTATACAGCCTGGAGAAGCAGTGTGGAAAACTATATGGCTGAGAAAAGAAACGGAGTCCCTTATAAAGGAATAAAACCCTGAGGACAGGCTGAAATGGATAGTAATCAGTTATCAGTAAAATTTCATAATAAAAGAGATTTTTATAGATGAATAATTCTTTTTCAATTTCTGGTGTACCTAAATTAATATTTGGCAATGGTAAAATAGATATTTTACCTGATATTCTTAAATCTTACGGTAATAATATTCTATTGATAACAGGAGGAAGTTCCTTAATAAAGTCAGGTAATTATTCTAGAATACAATATATTCTAACTGATTTTAACATATTTGAAGCTGTAATAAGCAGTGAGCCCTCTCCGGATAATATTGACAGCATAGTTTTTGATAATATGGATAAATCAATTTCCGCTGTTTGCTCAATAGGAGGGGGGAGTGTTTTAGATGCTGGTAAAGCTGTATCTGCTATGCTTAAAGAAGATGATTTTAAAACTGTTGCTGATTATCTTGAAGGTGTGGGGTCACGAATTCCAACCGGGAGGAAAATACCTTTTGTCGCAGTTCCTACTACTTCAGGAACAGGGAGTGAAGCGACTAAGAATGCTGTTATTTCCCATGTAGGTAAAAAAGGTTTTAAAAAATCATTAAGACATGATAATTATATACCTGACATAGCTGTTATTGATCCTAAACTGATAATAAACTGTCCTGAAAATGTTACTTCTGCCAGCGGTCTAGATGCTCTCTCCCAACTTATGGAAAGTTATATATCAACCAAATCCTCCTGTTTTACAGATTCACTGGCACTAGGTGCACTTGAAAGAGTTTTGAAATGTCTTGAAAAAGTATGCCTTGATGATCCTGATAATATTGAATTGAGAGGGACAATAGCATATGGAGCTTTTGTGTCCGGTATAACTTTAGCACATGCAGGTCTCGGAACTGTACACGGTTTAGCAGGCGTTATAGGCGGTTATACCAAAATACCTCATGGTGCAATCTGCGGGCTTCTCTTACCGCACTGGTTCGGGGTAACTGTTGATAAAATGCTGCAGGATAAAAAATTTTACAGAGATAAAATCATCAAGTTAGAAAGATTGTCAGAATATGCCTTGCCTTTAGAAAAACACTCTATAAAAAATCTGGTAATTTATATACAGGAACTTTCAGATAAGTTAAAATTACATAAACTAAGTTCCTATGGAGTAACTGAAAGAGATTTGAAGCTATTTGCTGAAAAAGGAGGAAATAAAAATAATCCTGTTGAACTGAATGCAGAAGAAAGGTTGGGTATACTTGAAAAGGCTTACTGAAATTATTAATGAAGTATAGTTTTAAAATCATAATTTACATGTTTGAAATTGAATAATTCAACCGGTTGGCAGTGTTAAAGTATTATAGAAAATGAGGGAGAGGTAATGAGTAAGAAAATAAAAGTAACTGTATGGAATGAATTTTTGCATGAAAAAGAGAATGAAGCTGTTAAAAAACTCTATCCTGAAGGCATACATAAGTTTATTGCTGACAGACTGATAAAAGAAAATGATATTGAATGCAGATTAGCCTCTCTTAATGAACCAGAACATGGACTTACAGAAGAATTACTGCATGATACAGATGTCCTTATATGGTGGGGGCATAAAGCTCACAATGAAGTTGATGATGAAATAGTAAAACGGGTACACAAACATGTAGTTTCAGGTATGGGGCTGATTGTACTTCACTCAGGGCATTTTTCTAAAATATTTAAAGCAGTAACCGGAACTACTTGCGCTTTAAAATGGAGAGAGGCGGCAGAGAAGGAAAGATTATGGAATATAGCGCCTGCACACCCAATTACTGAGGGGATCGGAGAGTATTTTGAAATAGCAAATACTGAAATGTATGGAGAACGATTTGATATTCCTGAACCTGATGAACTGATCTTTATATCATGGTTTGAAGGAGGCGAGGTATTCAGAAGCGGTGTGACCTATAAAAGAGGAAATGGAAAAGTATTTTATTTTCGGCCGGGACATGAAACTTATCCTGTATACTATAATGATAAAGTTATAAAGGTTATAAAAAATGCTGTCAGATGGACTCGCAAAACTGTTTATCTTGAAGCTGAAGCACCTTGTGTAGAACCTCTTGAAAAAATTGACGATAAAAACAGTGAATTTGGCAGTTCAGGAATAATTCAGGATGTTTTTTGAAATTTATGAATTATGAACATTAATATTTCATATTTCCAATAATCATTAATATTTTTTTATAATAGGGAAAATAATGAAGAAAATTAAAATAGCTGTAGTTGGATTAGGAATGGGAAGAAGTCATATACTGGGATATAAAACACATCCTTCAGCAGAAATAATTGCAGCTGTGGATATTGATAAAAAAAGACTTAATGAAATTGGAAAAAAAGAGTTTAATATTAAAAAATTATATACATCTATTGATGATATGCTTGATAATAATAAACCTGACATAGTAAGTATAGCAGTTCCAAATGTATTCCACAAAGAAATGGCAGTAAAGGCCTTGAATTCAGGATGTCATGTGATGTGTGAAAAACCTATGGCAATGAATGCACAGGAGGCTGATGAGATGCTTAAGGCATCAAAGAAATCCGGCAGAAGGTTAATGGTAAATTTCAGCTACCGTTTTACTGAACAGTCATTTGCTCTGAAGAATCAGGTAAAGAAAGGAATTTTAGGAGATATATATTTTGGAAGAACTGTTTGGCACAGGCGTAGGGGGTTCCCTGGTTTTGGCGGCTGGTTTGGAAAAAAAGAAATGTCAGGCGGTGGCCCTTTGATAGACCTTGGAATCCATAGACTTGATTTAGCTTTATGGCTTATGGACTATCCGGAGCCTGACTGGGTAATGGCTGGAACATTTAATCATATAGGAGAAGAATATGCCAAGAGAGAAGGTGTAGTTTTCAGCGTTGAAGATTTTGGATCAGCCATGATTAAATTTAAAAATGGTGCAGTTCTTGAACTTGAGGCATCGTGGGCTGCCAACATTAAAGATGCTGAGGAAATGAACACCAGATTGCTAGGAACAAAAGGCGGCCTTGTTCAGAAAAATAAAAATGAGGGATATGAATTTGAAGCAGAATTTTATTTGGAAAAAGACGGATGTTTGTATGATATGAAACTTCATCCGCCTGTACCTTCAAGCCATAATTCTTATTACCATTTTGTAGATTCCATTATCAATAAAACACCTCATACTCCCACAGGGGAAGAAGGTTATACTGTTACGAAAATATTAGATGCAATTTATGAAAGCGCTGATACAGGCAACCCTGTAAAAATTTGAAACACTGTTTAATATGATGTAAATTGCCAAATAAAATGAATGAATATTTATAGGACGAGTGAACTAAAGAGTGGATTATTTATATTCGTCTTTCAATAATCCGTAATGCAGAGTATTTCTGACAGTGCCATTCACTACAATGTGATTTCGAATAGTACCTTCCAATGTGAAACCGAATTTTTTCGGAAGTGCCTGACTATTTTTATTATTCTCATCGCAGCAAATGACTATCTTGTTCATTTTAAGAGAATCAAATAGGTATGTAATAATTTTTGTGGTAAATGCTTTTACAATGCCTTTTCCTGTGTAATCTTGGTCTACCATATAACCTATTTCCGCCCATTTTGCATCATTATCAATTTCCCGTACCAACACATAACCTATGATTTTACTGTTGTCCCAAAGTGTATAATAGATACCAATACCCTGCATATACCTATCAAGATTATTTTGGATAAACTTATCCATGTCTTCTAGTGTTTGTATTTTACTAACGAACGGAATCCAGTTTATAAAGAATTCTTTATTCTTCATAATGAAGTCATACATCTCCTGAGACTGTCTCATTTCAATCATTTTAATTGTTATGTTATCTTTCAAAATCATTTCAATCATTTTTATATCTCCTTTAAGATTTTGTTTATAATATGCGCAATTTTTTTTATACAGGAGTTATGTTATTTGATGTTTTTGACCAGTGCATCCTGTGTGTTCGAAATCTTTTTCATGATATTACTGAGAGTGCTTATCAATTTAGATCTTCTTTCCATCGTCATCTGCAATTTTAAGGAGTTAATTTCTGACATCTCGTTCATATTATTGAGTTTCTTATTTGTATTACCATGGTGCGTGAGCATTAATTCAACTTTTGCCAGGACATAAAAGCAGAGCAGATTGGACTGGCTATTTGAAATTTTGGGGAACTTACTGTGTATTTTTTGTCGTGTGATGGCATAAAAGTCAGTATTCTTAGATCCTGATATTAAATGATCGTGTAGTTTCCGAATAATGGGATTCAGTTTAGCCTTGGCCTTAGGCTGAAGCAGAGCCTGTATTTTTTTGATTCGGATAATTTCAGATTGTCTCAAAGTAGAGCTTTGCTGTATTTTATGTATTGTAACAGCAGGGGTTACAGAAGCAGGTTTGCTTTGGGCAAGTGCTGAAAAACCTGCAAGTAAGAAGATTGTCGTAATTGTGATTTTGTTCATTGTCTCTCCTATTTTATTCATCTTTCAGTTAGCTAACTTTAAATTCAGTGATGAAGGACAGCGACATTCATAAAAACATTTAGTTACATGTTATTGTTCCATTTTTCTAATGTATTGACTATTTTTTCATCAAATAAATATTTTCTATAATTCTCAGGTTTGAGTTTCTTTAATGCCTTATTAAATATAGGAATAAACATTAAAGGTTTTTTTCGAATCTCTAAAACCATATTTTTACCGAAGGCTTGATAAATTATTCCAATCATTTCTGCACCAAGATAATAATATCTTGGTTTGTCAAATTGTTTTCCTTTCGAATATTCACCTGAAGACCACCACCAGTACTTCATAAACTGATTATCATATTCCTTATAAGATTCGAATTTTCCATTAATTATTTCTAGTAAGAATTTATTTGCATGTTTAAAAATAGATTGTGATTTTTTAAGAAAATGGTTCCATGTAGGATTTTCTCCTGTAACGTCTGAGTATTCATCAGGATATATTTTTGTAGAAATTAAAGTTTCTCCATTCTGACAGCATTTAATGGCGATTCCTTCGTAAATAGCAGGCCATATAAAATCAAAAAACATTTTTTCCTTTGAATCTCTAGGTAAATTAGAAAATTTTTCAGGGACTGTACCAAAAGCGTGATTTAATTCATGTGCTAATGTATAAATAACTCTTTTTGAGTTGAGTTTTCCCTCTTTATCGAAGAAATGCAGACTTTTATCATAAATTCTTAATAAACCAAAAACAATATTTTCACTTTGCTTATTGCTGTATAAATAAACGCCACAACTCCAATCAATTAAAAGATAAAAATTGAATTTTTTATGAGTATCATTCTTTATAGACCATTCTGAAGCCCTATCTATTGCTTTTTGATATAATGAATCAGGGATAGCATTAAATTGTTCCAATGCTGTATAAAATTTATTGAGATTTTCTATTGCTGTTAAATAAAAAGGTAGAGCATTTTTCAACCTAATATTATTCTTAGTTACTGGCTTACCTTTAGATATACTCAAAATGAAATTTCTATATTGTGATAATGTAATTGGAGGTTTACTTTCTTTATACCTGGCTTTACATATTTCATATTCGGGCAGTGCCAGTACTTCATTTAATAAAGATTCAATCTCATCATAATCTTTTTTATCGTGTATTGCCTTAAGGACATTAAGCATAGCTTTTGCACCGTTTGTATCCACTTGCAGTTTTACGTTGTCAGAAGATGCTTCGCTATTAATATAATAAAACAAGCAAAGAACAATTATTAAAATTTTCCTCATAATATTATCTCTCATTAATGTTGAAGTTATTTAATCACTAAATAGCAATGCTGATTACTGGTTAAGAGTATTGATCCTGTTATGTTCTTTTAATTTAGCAGATATTGCCATTCTAAGTGCTATAGCAGAAATTATTCCTAAAATTATATAAATACACGAAAGCAGTATTTCCTTATCAAGTGTAGTAAATAGTACAACTATTGAACAACCTACAGCACCACCAAGCATTTGCAGACCGCCTAGCAATCCGCCTGCTGTACCTGAAACTTCGGGAAAAGGTGTCATTGCTCCTGAAAAAGCATTGCACATAATAAGAACTGCCCCTAATGCGAAAATAAATGCAGGAAGTATAACTTCAAGAGTATTAATATAACCCAATAAATCACAAGTCAGCATAATAACTCCGGCTATGATCATAAATGTTATTCCAAGGAACATCATCTTATTAATTCCGAATTTTATTACAAAAATTATGTTTATCGTGCTGCCGACAATGATGGCGACGTCGAGAAGTGCTATAAGCCAGCCTGATGCGATTGTAGTGATACCAAGCTCTGCCAGCAAATAGGGGCCAAGTACATAAAAAGCCATAAAACCAGTATAAGCAAAGATATTGCATAAAGTATATCCTAAGAATATTTTATTGCTTAATAACATACAAAAATCATTAAAAACACTTTTTAAATTCATCTGTTTGCCTTTGACGATAACTTTAGTTTCCTGCAGCAGGAATGTAACCGCAAACCATATAAAGAGACCATACAAAAGTATGAAGCAGAAAATACTGCGCCATCCAAAAAAAGTATCTAAATATCCTCCAAGAATGGGGGCAATTCCTACCATCAATGGCGCCGCCATTCCTAAAATGGAACCGTATCGGGCAAGCTCTGAACCGGCAAATAAATCACGCAGGACTATATACCCCATTGCGCCGCCGACTCCCAGGCCGAAGCCTTGAACAAGGCGACCGATAATCAACATGGATGGTGAGTAAGCCAGCATGCAGGCAACTGAACCTGCGAGTCCTATAAATATGCCAATTGACAAAGTCATTCGTCTGCCGTATTTATCAGAAAAAGATCCATAAATGAATTGAGAAATTGCAAATCCAAACATAAATGAAGAAACCGACCATTGAATAATTGCATCTGTGCATTTAAAAGCTTCTGTAATTTTAGGTAATGCCGGAACATATATTACCGATGAGATCTGCCCAATTGTGAAAAACATTAGCAATATTGTAAAAAATAATTTAAAATGTTTAATTTTGCTTGTCATACGGTCTCAAGTCTCAGCAGTTATTTATAATATCGAGTGTTCTTTTTTATCTATATATTTCATCTCTGTAATTATAGCAATATACTTCTCCAATGCCCTTTTTTAACACTTTATATTTATTTTATAAAAACTGTTTGAATGAGTTAATAAACAATATATATTGTTAGCATGCTAACATAATTAAGATTTCAATAATATTATTATAAAAAAGGAGTTGAGAGTGAAAAAGATATATTTACCAATATTTTCGTTCATATTTTTATTATCGATACTATTTATATCAAATACCATGTCTGCTAAAACAATTTATGTAAATGCCAATTATAATGGCAAAATAAAAAACGGAACCATATGGAATACTCCATATACTAATCTGCAAAATGCTATAAAAGCAGCAAAAACAGGAGATTCAATCTGGATTGCAAAAGGGACTTATTACCCTACAAAGTCTACAGATAGGAGTATCTCATTTAAATTAAAAAAAGGCATATCTCTATATGGAGGGTTTGCCGGAAACGAAACAAAATTATCTCAAAGAAACATAGACAAAAATGCCTCAATTCTTTCCGGTAATATTGGAGATAAAGGTACAGACAAGGATAATTCATATCATGTTGTAGTAGGTGCTGATAATTCGAGATTAGACGGCTTTACAATCAAGGATGGTTATGCCATTCCTCAATCTGGGAAAAACAGTAAGGCTCGCTTACATGTAAGTCCTGAACTTATTCTAAATGGCCCGAGCAACAGTAATGGTGCAGGGTTGTTAAATTTTAAAGCAGCTGCAGCAGTATATAACTGCATATTTGAAAATAATAAGGCATCAAAAGGCGGTGGAGTTTATAATATGACTTCGTCTTCATTTAATGCAACTGCTATTAACAAATCAAAAATGCCGATATTTGTAAACTGTGTATTCAGGAATAATTATGCACTGGAAAGATGAGGGGGAGTAAGTAATGACTTAGGTACGTCTCCTGTTTTTATGAATTGTGTATTTACAGATAACAGGACACCTGCCAAAGGAGGCGGTATGTATAATGACTTTGGGTGTTCGCCAATTCTAATTAACTCTCTTTTCAATAATAACTATGCTGCCAGATCGGCTGCAGGTATGGGCAATGATGGCGGTTCATCACCAGTACTGTATTATTGTACGTTTACTGAGAATCATTCAGTATATATGGGACCGTCTCTATATCAGGGGTCAGGTTCAGCTAATGATCCGGTCCTGATTAATAATATTGTATGGAATAATAAATGTGATTGGGGTGCGGATAGTATTTATTCATGGCATTTAGATACACCTGTAATCAGTAATTCAAATATTGAAGGAGGTTCTTTAGGAAAGGATAATTTTAGTCAGAATCCGGAATTTGATAAGAATTTTATTTCACAGTCAGATTGCGGTTTTAAAGGGAACAGCTCTATATTTAATCCTTCTAAACTTAGTTATTTTGTAAATATGCTGAGAAAATATCAAAAATTTACAGGCAGAGCTGAGATAGTTAAATATGTACCACAAAATCGGAAGCATTCAGATAGAATAGTATATGTAAATAGAAATAATAAAGGATTGCATAATGGGAAAAGCTGGAATAGAGCATATGCTTCATTGCAGAAGGCTCTAGCAGATGCATCAAAAGACGGAGCCACTGTTTGGATTGCTCAGGGAACTTACAAGCCTTCAGAAAAAAATCGCAATATATCTTTCAATTTATCATCCGGTGTAAGAATTTACGGAGGGTTTGCAGGTAATGAAACAAAATTATCTCAGAGGAACCCAGAGAAGTATCATACGGTATTATCCGGAAATATTGGAAATCCAAAAATAGTCTATGACAATTCTTATCATGTTTTAGTAACTGCAAATAATACGATTGTAGATGGAGTAACTATTCAGGATGCTTATGGTGACGGAACGGGTTATAATTCTCAAGGGGCTGTTATAAACTATCATCTGATTAATCAGCAGGGGCAGGGGAAAGAAGTTGGAATAAAATATACTACTGGTTTCAGTGTGAATTTTAAGAATTGCATAATAAAAAATAATTATGCAAAGGTCGGAGGGGCTGTTTATTCCTATGACCATGCTAATACAGTTTATGATAACTGCAGTTTTATAAACAATAAAGCTGATGATGGTGGAGCTGTAGTTGATAGAGTCGGTGTTAAATCAAATTTTAATTCTTGCCGTTTTATAAATAATACAGCCAACTATTATGGTGGAGCAGTGTATGTAGATTATGGTTCAAACGCACAATTTGAAAAATGTATATTCAAAGAAAATCACTCATTAAATAGTTTTGGAGGGGCAATTTTCAGCTTGAGCAGGGCAGCGCAGGTAGGCAATAGCAGATTAAATGCAAATGGATGTCTATTTAAACTAAATACAGTTAAAGGAAATGGTGGTGCAATAGCATGTTTTGATCTTTCAATTGGAAAGATTACCAACAGCAAATTCAACGACAACAAAGCAGAAAGTAAAGGTAATGCCATCTCTATTACTGAGCAGTCTGATGTTGCTTTAGCAAATAATTTATATAATGGTAATGGAGTTAGTAAAAATAGCAGCATCTATAAAGATAAAACATCAACACTTAAATTATTGGAATAAAATAGTCATGAAAAAAAGAATCATTTATTATTTTCCGCTGATGTTATTAATTTTCATCTTTTCAATTAATTCTTATGCAGGAAATTTAACAGAATCAAACTTAAACTTTAAGCCAATTGGAGACTTTTCTGTAATAACAGTCGGAACCGGATCTCCCTTATATTCAGAGAATAGAGTAAGACCTTGTACAGTAATTCAATATTCAGGAAACTATATTGTTGTTGACTCCGGTGACGGTTCAGTTAACAGTATGGAAAAATCTAAACTGCCTATGAGAAAAATTACGGGAATATTTTATACACACCACCATCTAGATCATAATGCAGATGCTATTCCCCTGCTTATACGGTCAAGATTAAGAGGCAGTGATGCTTTAATTGTAGGACCTTCAGTCCCAAGTACAAAGAAATTTGTTGATTTTATTCTTTCTTTTTATAAAAAAGACATAATTTACAGATGTAAAAATACTGGTACTTCTTATGAGAAGTTTTGTGATATAAAGGTAAAAGAGATTAGTAAACAGACTGAATTTAATCTGGGAAAAATGAAAGTATCAGCTACAAATGTAGTTCATACTATTCCAACATATGCTTACAGATTTGATTATGATGGGAAATCTATTGTGGTTTCAGGCGATACTTCGTATTCAAAGAACCTTATTACATTGTCTAAAAATGCTGATATACTTGTAATGGATTCAGGCGGCATTAAGTATGAAAATACAGGCAGAGTAAAGAGACGGCAAAATAAAAAGAGAAAACGTTCAACGGTAAACAATCGCAACGCAAATAAAGCACACTCTTCTTTAAAAGAAGTCGCTGTTATGGCTGAAAAATCAAATGTAAAGGCTCTTATACTTACTCATTTCAGACCTGGGATAATTGATTCAGCCGGAACATTGAAAGAAATTACAAAATATTATCATGGTAAAGTAATATTTGCGTCAGATATGAAACAGTATACTCCTTAAATTCAATGATCAGTAATAAAAGTTAATATAAACCGTTAATTTTAATTTAGCCTGTAAGCTTTTTTCAGGCTGTTATTTGAGGTAATGAAATATGTATTTTCACATTTTGATGCACAATTCCAAGCTTTTACAGGATAGAGTTGTAAAAGAATTAGAAAGCAAAAATATTCATCATGGTCAGGCAAGAGTCCTCGTTGTTTTACTCCAAAACAGTAATATTTCCCAGATCGAACTTTCAAATGGACTAAATATTAAACGGCCGACAGCATCCAGAATGCTCAAACAAATGGAGGAAACAGACCTTATAGTTAGGACTTCTGATCCTAATGACGATAGAATAATCAGGTTGAAACTAACTGAAAACGGTTTAAAAAAAGCCGTTATTGTTAAAGAGGTTTGGGATAGGATTAATAAGGATTTGCTGGATTGGATACCAGAAGAGCATCATGAGTTATTTAATGAACTTTTAGTTATTATTAGAAATAATTTAGGAGGTAAAGAACCCTATTTAAAATAACTCAAATTACCTTATCCATAACGACGATAATAAATCAACCAATATTGAGCATCTACTGTTAAATTATTGTATTATTATAAGTCCAGCCGAGTTTAGCTTTGGGGTAGTCTTCAATTATAATGCCTGTTGTATGTCGCTTGGCCTTATTAGAGCTTCCATCCGGCCTTACTATTGTGGCTGGCAACGGTGAATATGGTCTGGATGAATTACTGGCGGAAATCCATATTTGATTATCAGCAGAACGCACAAGTAAATGCGCTTCCATAAGGTTATTTATACTTGTTACCTGTTTATTTCCAGCATTGTGAAATGAGTGGAAAATTAAGCCTGCTCCCAAGTCTCTGTAGGCAGTGTATAATTCAGGAAAACAATTGTCATAACAAATCAGAAAGCCGCATTTATGGTTTTTAATATTTACAATAAATGGTGAGTTCCCGGCACTGTAATATTCTGATTCCCCTTTGTATATCCTCTGTTTGTCGTAATACCCAATAATCTTACCCAAATTGGAAATTATACATATGCAATTTCTAGGTAATTTGTCTTTTTCTATTCGAATAGATCCCAAAATAACCCAAATGTTTTTTAAACGCGCAAGTTCACATATGGAATTTGTATAGGATTCAAGGGTATTCCAATCAAATTCTAAAGGATTTCTTTTGGTAGCGCTCAGGTAGCCAGGCAATGCAGTTTCAGGAAAATGAATCACTTCAACAGCGTGATTAGATGCTTTCTCAATTAGTTTTTTGATGTACTGAAAGTTTTTTGCCATATCGTGAGATACAGGGAACTGTGAAGCGGCTATTCGAAGATAATTATTCATATTGTGCAATATCAAACTCAAAACTCATTTATATTACTTTGCTGTGGTCCAGGAAGTGATTATGTGAAATATTCAAATGAAAATTTAAATTTCATTTTTTTCTTTAAAGAATTCTAGTGCTTTTAACACAAATCTTGCATACGCACTGGCTTGTCCACCACCCATTTCAATTGCTACATCAATGGTTTCATATATTTCTTCTTCTGTTGCACCTGCTAATAATGCCTGTTCAAGATGCCACTCCATACATGGTTCACATTTTGTTACAATAGAAATAGACAATGCCATTAATTCTTTTGTCTTTTTAGATAAAGCTCCATTAGCAAATGCTTTTTGCTCCAGTTCTAGGAAAGGTTTATATGTTTTGGCATTTTTTAAAAATTTTGTATGAAGATATTTTCTATCTTTTATGCTTTGTTCAATTTTATTGAAAGTTAAATCAGACATTTTTTTCTCGCAATTTATTATAATGTTGAAGTTTACAGGCCGAGTGTCAACAAGGTTCAGTGCTGCGCCCCATTTATGTTTTAATATTTATTTGGTTTTATTATTTTCCAGGCATCAAGCTTATCAGCTCTGTCAAAGTAGATATTTTTCCCTGTCGCAGATAATGGTATGCCGATTATTAAATTACATGATTTCAAAATTCCTAATTTTAATGCTGCTGCTCCTGCTTTATGCATCATCCGATTATCGGCATTGTGCTCCATTGCTGTTTTCACTGCAGAAGCTGAAGCAATACTAAAATCCATTACTTTAAAAATACAGTAAGGCCCAGGAAGGCTTTTTTCGTTCGAGGAAATTTGAGGATGCTTTAACATTTCTACACAGGTTGAAAATCCGCATCCTCCACAGTTCAATCCTAATACTTTTCTACCTTCAACACCAATCAGCATTAATATTCCTGATTCTCTTATGGTTTTTGCATCGCTTTTCCAGTCTGTTCTACTAGCTTCTCCAAGCTTTTTATTTGGGTTGCTATTGCAAATGTTTTCACCTATTTCACACATCATATCGGCTATTGCATTTTGCTCTTCAATATTCAGAATCTTAATATGTACGTGGTCTATTCCTCCTGATTTAGGTGCTGTTCTTGCAGAAACAGCCATTAATTTTGCAATAATTTCCAAGCCTTCATGCTCTAAATTATTCATATGTTTACCCCTTGTTTCTTTATTTACATTGGTTTATGTTTAATAATTTAAAGATTTTTTTAATCTCAATGCTGTATATATAATACAGAAAATAAATAAGAAGTTAGATTACTTCCATCAGATACAATCGTAATATCAGGACAGATTTGACAGCTTAGATATTTTATATCAGCTTAAACCTTATTCGTAAAACACCTTCATTAAAATCATTTGAAATAATCTTGAATCTACCTATTTCACCAGTTGATTGAACATGAGGACCAATGCACGGACATTTATCATAATCACCTATTTTTACAATTCTGATCTTTTCTCCTGCATCATTAGGTAGTTTTTCTGTATTATATAGTTTCTCTGCCTCGTCTTTTGTTATTAAAGACTCGTTTACAGTTAAATCAGCATCAATAATTTCATTTACTTTTTCTTCAACTTCAGTAATATCTTCCTGAGTGATATTACTGTTAAAATGATAATCACATTTTGATTTTCTCTTTTCTATATGTGCTCTGAAATCACGTCCGCAGTCAAACTTTTGAATCATTGTTTGATTGAGAATATGTTCAGCTGTGTGCATGGGAGGATCATATGTTTTACTCATTTGCTGTTCCTATAAGTTTGGTAACGTTTTTGATCTCTTATATTTTCCATTCGGTGCAGGAAAATATTAAGAACATTTCTGATTATTTAATATATATATTTGAACTTTTTTTTCAATTTTATGTGTTGTCAATTATTTCTTGAGTTGCCAGATGGAAGAAGAACGGGTGGATTATTTACTATGTTTAGTTAGTTTACTCGGTTTTCTTGAACGAATCAGATAGCATAGTGTCATCAACGGATGGTGAAAGATCATTCGGGGACCAGAAAATCTCATAACCTCTGCAATCTGTTTCCTCATTTCTGATGAGTAACAATGGATATGGCATACTTGACATATTGGCTTATCATTTTCATACGGACATTCTATCAGGCGTTTTTCGGCATATTCAAGGAGCCCTGAACAAAGTTTGCATAACTTGCCAGGTTTATGATGATGCCTGCAAAATAAGCTTACCATTGCCTTTAATGTCTTGTATTCTGGCTCAGTTCGCATTGATTCTCCTGTTTAGGGAAGTGGTTGATCATTCTATATCCGACATTTATGGTCATTTGCTATAATACAGCGGATCGTAAAGCTACTATGTGAAATAATTCGTTATATGTTTTTTACTATTTTTATTAATTCATGAAGTTCATTGATTTCGTATGATACATTAAGGTTATTTTTATTCTCCATTTGATGAGGATTAAACCAGCAGGTGTCAATGCCGAAATTGATCCCTCCTGCCATATCGGAAGTTAAACTATCTCCAATAATCATAATTTCACTTTTATTAGGTTTTCCAATTTTACTGTAAATTACATCAAAAAATTCTTTCGCAGGTTTAGCTACACCAATCTCATCTGATATCAGAATGTCGATGAAATATTGACTTATGCCTGAATTTTCAAATCGCGGTTTTTGGACCTCAAGAAAACCGTTTGTAACTATGAACATTTTAAACTCAGGATGCAATGTGCGAATAGTATCTATTGCACCAGGAATCAGCATACAACCTTTAGATAAATTACTTAAATATGTCTTTGAAACAGTATCTGAGTCCAAGTTGATATTGAACTCGGAAAGCAGAAACTCAAATCTTTTAGTTTTCAATTCATTAGAAGTGATAAATCCTTGCTCAAGTCTTGAAAATAATTCATAGTTAATCTTATTATATCTTTTATGTAAAGTTGAAGAATAATTAATTTTAAAATATTTCAATGTTTTTTTTAGAGCAAATAATTCTGCTTTTTCAAAATCAAACAATGTACCGTCAGCATCAAATAATAACCATTTGTATTTCATTTTTATTTACTTTCAAATTCTTATAACATTAACGATCACCTGTCGCGTTGGTGATGTTAAATGGGGTATCAGGTTAAGTTTTTTGAATTTCTTTATAAAAGACTGTAGTTGATTTTGAATTTTCATCTACCGTATCTTCAAGCATAACCCAATTGTTTTTAAAGTAATATTGAGATGCTGTTTCAGTTCTTAAAAAGATTTTTGTATAATCCAAGCCTTTAGTAATCTTTATTAATTCATTAATAAGGATTTTGCCAACAGATTGATTTCTGTGTGCTTTTTTAACATATAAAGAAGCTAACCATGGTGTAAAATCTTTTCTGGTTCTTAAGTCATTCTCAAACAAAGATACTGTTCCAATACATCCTTTGTCATTATCTACAGCAATAATAGTAATCGGAAGCTTATCTATAAATCTATTGGATAATTTATCTGTTATTTCTTCTAAAGAGATTTTTTCTTTATCAGCGAACTCGTTATATATCCAGTTTGAAACAGTTTTTATATATTCAGGTTTCTTAGGTAGATGATAAATTTTAATATTTGAAGTATCCATTATTATTTCTCTCGGCTTAACGCTTGTCATGTGTTGTAATAAAAATAGAGCGAAGCGATTTTTTATCAACTCGGCAGATTAGTTTTGTAAATTATTTAATTATTTTTTTCTTCATTCTTATGAGTTGATGATTACCAACAATTTTAGATTGTTCAATATATATAAAACCAAAATTTTCGTAGAAATCTTTTAAATATTCATGAGGATGAATATCAACGGTATTAATATTTAATTTTTCAGCTTGTAAAAGTAATTCATTTACCATTTTTGATGCAATGCCATAACCTCTGAATTCTTTTTTGACTGCAACTCTTGCAAGCAGAGCTTTTCTATGTCCAGTCAAAGCAAGTCTTGCTGTACCAACAACCTGATTATTAGCATATGCGACTGCAAGATATGAATTGTCATCCAAACCATCTGAGTCAAGTTTTAGTGGAATTTTCTGCTCTTTGAAAAAAACTTCTTTTCTTATTTTACGCGATTCTAAAATCAACTCTGGGGTTTGCCCTATCTTTATCTGTATATTCATTTCCAATTATTTTATTTTAACTTTTTCTTCATTGGTTGAATTTTAAGTCCTCGAAAAACTTGAATGCCTGTCGTGTTTTTGTACCCAAGCGATTCATAAAATGGTATGGCGTAAAGACTGCCGCGCAAAACGATTTCTGTGAAGCCTTCTGTTTGGCAGACTTCTTCAAATCTGCAGACAAGACGTTTTGCAATACCCTGTCGATGGTGGTCTCCGTCGACAAATAGGTTCGTGATTCGATTTTCTTTTGCTCTAAGTATTCCAACAATTTTTTGAGTGGCAACCGCAATCAAACGAAAAGGAGTTTGGCTGAAGAGGGCATCGAGCTCATCATCGCTTTTTCCGCTAGGATTGTAGTAGTCAATGTATCCTTGAACAGCGGATTCGGTTCCTTCGACTCTGCAGAATTGAGAGTAGGTTCTACTGATCAATGCCGCTACTGCTCTAGCATCGCTCTTCATGTATTTTCTAATCATGATCATATTGTAACTCCAATGTTTTTGATCTCTTATAGTTTACAGAGGAGCAGAAAATATTAAGAGAATTTACTGGTCACAAGTTTCTTATTATTTCTGATTTAAAATATTTCTCCTGGAAATTAGTCTGACTTCTTATGTAATCATCTGATATATTAATCTCATCTTCTGGAACTACTATTAATTTATCATCATCATCATCTAATCTATGAATAATAGCAATACATTTTCCATAAAATTCTTTTAGAGGAATATCTATACCAAGAACATAAGCATCTAATTCTTCTCCATCCCCAGAAACAGTATCTGGAATATATCCATAATTTACGGGATATTCATATTTATATTTTGGGTGCAAACTTCCTTTTGGTCTATCGAGTATTACTTTTAATTTTTGTCCCAAATATTTATTATTATTATTCATTTTTTGCTTGGTATGTTTTAAAATCCAATGGGTTATTAAATTTAATACTATATTTCAAATAAACTGCTTTATACTTACATAATCTTCAAGTCTTCTTTTAGCTATCTGATACATATGGTTAATTTCTTGGATTTCTACTAAAGAGAACACTTTCTTTTTTGCATTGTGATTTATATGTGTATTTACTGCCTAAAATGATTTTATCTCATCTTCAGTTAAATAACGCCATTTCCCAACTTCAATGTCCAAACATATTTTTCCAATTTTTTCACGATGTAATGAAACTACTTTATTCCCGACGGCAGCAAACATCCGCTTAACCTGATGATGCCTACCTTCAGTTATTGTTAAAAGTACCTCTTCAGGTTTGATCACAGTTAATTCAGCTGGTAAAGTCAATTTATTTTCACCTTGTAATTGGATTCCATTTTTAAATTTTAAAGCTGTATCATCAGCAATAATATCACGTAAACCGACACGGTAGACTTTTTTACACTCCCTGTCAGGCTGAATAATATTGAAGGACCACCGTCCGTCATCAGTTATTAATAGCAATCCAGTTGTATCTATATCTAAACGGCCGGCGATATGTAGCTCTGATGCCTTGTCAATGTTTATATAATTGAATATAGATGGATAAGATTCGTCGATATTTGAACAAACGGTGCCAAATGGTTTATGCATTAGTATGTAACGGTAGCTGCTGGCTTGCAGTCTTTGTTTATTAAGAGTTATCGTATTATTTTCATGAACCTGTGTTGCTTCATTTGTAATAACTTTATCATTAACTGCTACTTTTCCTGCATGGATAACTCGGACAGCTTCATTTCTTATTAACTCTGTACTTTTACATATAAATTTATCAAGGCGCATATTTAACGATATTCAATTAGTTTTGAACACATTTATTTTTAAGGTTTTTTAAAATAGCTTCTATTACGACCTTTGCCTCATCTATGTCATGAAGATTACATGGGTCAAGAAAGAAAAACCCTAATTCTGCTTCATGAGCTCTTATAACAATAGAAGGATCATATTCTTTAAGTTTTTTTTCCATTTGAACTACACTGATTCCACACTCATCAGGATTTAGGTAAACCTGCAAACGGTCAAGAGGATTATTAGTAGGATCAGGACATATAATGGTTTTAACTCCTGGTAAATTTTTAAGTTGTTCTTCCCAGAAATGAAGATAGGTTTCTTCAATTTTTCGAACAGCTTTATGATCTCTTTTCTGCCATGCTTTAAGAGTCATCATAAGACCGTAAATACTTTCTTTGCCGATTTTCATAGATCGTCCGATTCCATTGTTTTGTACTTTAATAGCTTTTATCAGTTCGTGCGATCCAGCGATAAAACCTGATGTTGGCCCTCCTAAAAACTTATGTCCACTATAAATAACAAGATCTGCACCTGCTTTAAGAAAACCTTTCAGATCATATTCTGATGCAGCATCCACAACTACTGGAATGCCTTTCTTATGACAAATTTTAGAGAACTCCTCAAGCGATAGTTGGCCATATGAAACAGTGTGATGAGATACAACATATAAACCTAAAGCACTTTTTTCTGTAATAGCTCCATCTAAAGAGTAAGGGAGGCATTGTGTTGATGTTCCTACTACTTTGGGGACGGCACCAGTGATCTTTACAAGTTGAAGGATAGGAGAACCGTAATTGACTACATGGCCTGCCTGTATTAACACTTCTTTTCTCTGCAGGGGGTCTGTATTAGGCAGTTCTTCCGTAAGATAGGCATCTCCTTTTGTAAGTATACCGGCGATTGAGATAGCAATTCCTGCAGCTGCACAGCCAGTAACAAAGCCATCTTCACTACCACAAAGTTCAGCTATAATTTTTCCTGCTTCGCAATGTAATTGATCCATATTGATAAAATCAGGAGCAATAGAAGTCATTGCTTCCATCGCTTCAGGAACGATTATTGAAGATCCTAAATCTGTCATTGTTCCGGCTACATTAATTATATGCTTAAAATTATGATTCTTATTAAAGCTTTTGACTCTTTCTTGTGTCATATTTATAAACCTCTCTGTAAAAAACCTTTTGGGACCCCAATATTCTGTATTTGGTTTTAAAATGTTATTTTACATATAGAATTACTTATAAGAATAGATTCATTTTAAATATTTACCAAGTTTTGTTTTCACAGACAACATTTCTTTCATTTATATCTATAAAGTTAATCATTTCTGGAAATACTCAAGTAATGCATTTAGCAATTTATCTTTTGTCATCACTTATGATTTTTATTTAAAACATTTTTGATATCTTAATATATTAATTTCTTTATAACTTTAAAGTACTTGGTTTCCATTTCTAGCTTCCAAAAGACGATACCAATCTTCTCTGCTGTAATTAATATCTAATGCTTTTTTCGCTGCGTGTATTCGTTGTTGTTAAGCTATATTTATAGAATGAAATTTTGTATTAGGTTTGACAGTTTTATCCGTCTCAATTTTTTGTAAAATAATTAAGCCTTGCCTTTTTGAGCTTTTTTCTCTTTCTTTTCGTTACGCTTTTCTTTTAATGTTTTTCCGGGTTTTTTCTTGTCGGATTTTTGAGCATCTTTTCCTTTAGCCATGATTCCCTCTTGTGTTTTTGTTTGTTACATATACTTATTCTAAATCTACTTACACTTTATCCTTAGTGCAAGTAATAATTAGGCATACTTGCAATACTAGAATTATATTTTCGTAATATATCAATAATTAATATATCCATACTTTTGATAATACGATCACGTTGACATAATAGTAAAATAATTAGTGCCTAATTACATTGAGTTGTACTTTTTTTGTTCTGATCCTTTGCGGTGAAGCAAATAGTTTATATATTATCTTTTATAAAATCTTATTTTGGGAGCAGTCAATTCCTCTGTGTATATTTTTCCAATCTTTGAGTCGGCCACATGACTTCTGTTTATATAGTTTGTGGTATCAATATACGCAGTGATAAAAGAGGGAAATAAGAATAAATATAACAAATCAATGCAACTTAATAGTTAATATTCTTAGCTCTATAACCATAAGTGAATTTTACATTAATAACAGAGAAATTGATTTAGAAAAAGAATTTTTTAAATGTAGAAGTGTCAAGTAAAAACTTTTGAAAAACCGATGAATATTTAAAAATTAGTACTAATTTTTCTTTTCAATACCTTTAGCCCAAGGGGTGAAAAAACTATTTAAAAAGAAGTTACTTTTTCGCGCTGTGCAGAATTAGATTGTAGTTACTAATCAGCGAAATAAGTTTATTTATGTTTTGGCGGACGTTTTTTCTTATCGTAGAAACCTTTGCGTTTTGGGTTGCGTGAAGGTGGTGCAAATGGTTTCGCATTGCCGGCTGTAACTACATTGAGTTTACGACCTGCGAATAAAGTAGGGTTCTTTGAAAAATGATTGATTATGTCATTATATTCCGTATAAGGAACCTCAAAATAGCTTTGTTTTTCAACGATGTTGATGCGACCCAGCTCAATGTGCCTCCCAGGTACAGAATTAAGTAATTCTTTTAATCTCAGAGGAGTCAACTCATTGAATTTTCCAATATTTATAACGAGTTCAATCATGCCGAGTGTCATTTTACGTGGTACGTGAGCAGCACGTGCATCCTTGCCTGATTTATGCTCAGATGGAGTCAATTTTGTTCGTGACTTTTCCGGTTCTGTACTAAGGTCCGGCATATCTTTGTAGTATTGCAGCGCTTTGTGCTGTTCCATTAATGCAATACGCTGTATGATCTCTTTTTTTGAAAGATCATTGAGAACAGAGCACATAAGTTCAATATTGTTTTCAAGCAGTTCCTGATCGACCTTGTAGTCGCGAATGCGTTCCGCCAGATTTAGCAGGCGTATACGTGTGATCTCGCTGCCTATAGGAAGAGTTTTCTGTTCAAATTTCCCCCCTAGTGATTTTTCTATACGCTCAAGTTTGAACTGTTCGCGCATGTGAATTAATACAATAGAGATACCTGTTTTTCCGGCTCGGCCTGTGCGGCCGCTACGATGTGCGTATGTATTGTAATCATCAGGTATTGCATAGTGGATGACATGTGTTATCTCGTTGACATCGATTCCTCTGGCTGCGACATCAGTGGCTATGAGCAGTTGGAGCCGGTGAGCCCGAAATTTTTTCATTACCGTGTCGCGCTCTTCCTGAAGCATATCGCCGTGCAATGCCTCGGCAGTGTAGCCATCATTACTTAGACGATCGGCGACCAGCTGGGTTTCCATTCTCGTGCGACAGAAAATGATGCCATAAATGTTGACATTGATATCGACAAGACGGCGTAATATCTGATAGCGGTCTTTTGCGTGTATTATCATAACTTCATGACGTACCAGATCGGTTGTAGCATTACGTGAACCGATGGTGATTTCGTGAGGAGTCTTCATGTAGTTGCTGGCTATGAGAGCAACTTCTCGCGGCATTGTAGCTGAGAATAAAAGGGTTTGTGCATTTGCAGGCACATTGGAAAGAATACCTTTTAAATCTTCTTCAAATCCCATATTAAGCATTTCATCAGCTTCGTCTAGAACCACGTGTTTGACTGCAGAGAAATTAGCTTTTCTGCGTTGTAGTATATCATGCATGCGACCCGGCGTAGCTACTACAATTTGTACTCCGTGTGCTAATATCGGAAGTTGTGTCTGAATGTCGGTTCCACCATATACAGGGAGAATTTTTATGGCAGGAATCCTATTGGAAAAACATTTTAAATCTTGTGCAATCTGCATGCAGAGTTCACGTGTCGGACATAATATGAGTGCTTGTGTTTTTGGATTGTTCCTGTCTATCTTTTCGAGTATCGGAATCCCATAAGCACCTGTTTTTCCTGTACCTGTCTGTGCCAGGGCTACAAGGTCAGTTGTATTTTTAAGCAGAAAAGGAATTACTTCCTCCTGGACGGGGGTAGGTGTTTCAAATCCTAGTTCCTTAATGCTTGTTAGTAGCTCCGGACATAGATCTATTGTGCTGAATTTCATTGTTATATACCTAAGTTTTATGAAAATAATTTGTTTTTATATAGTTAATGTAACAAATCACACTTTTAAATATCAGTTATCAGCCGGAATTACTCTGACTCCCTGCGGGTGGCAAATAGTTTTGTCAGTAGAATATAAAATTCTAAATAATCTGTTACAGTCTTACATATAGTGAAATAATAATAACCTATACGCTTTTCTAAACTTAAGTAACTGTTTTGTTGTATATCTTTATATTTCTTTTATATTTAACGTTAAAATTCAATAATGCACTAGTATAGATATCTTTAATTACTATTTCCGGAAACTGGCGAAGAAGTATTTAGGCTTTTTGACTATCTAGTGCATATAGTGCATAGGTTTCGCTAGTCGAAAGCTTTTCTCTATTTCCTGCAAAACAGTAATAACGTGGTTTCATTTCAAAAGAAACCTCATTGAGCATTTTTAGATTATTGACACCGGCTTTATACAATAATCCCACGGAAACAACGTACCTATCCTGTTTGCTCTTCCATACTCCGTCTTCAAACCTATAATGAAGTCTAGTGCCGCACTCACTGCAAAAGTGCCATGCTGCCCATGATGCTGGAAGATATTTTGTAATATGCTCTTTCCCGTTAAGGACTTTAACATCATTACATTTTGCTCCAAATCCAGGGCCGCTATGTATGAACTGACAGGTGCCGCAATGGCATGCAGTAAACCGAGGATCGAGTCCCGTAATTTCAAGTACTACTTTCTTACAATGGCATTTTACAGTAACTTTCTCTATTTTTTCGCTGCACATACCTTACTCCTTTATGTATAGTATATATGTTTTATCATTTACCAGAATTAGAATGACAGATAATTTGGTTTTCGTCTTACAATTAAGATTATTTATTATGTGTAAATCATCGTCTCTTTTGAATTTCTTACAATATTTTTTTGAAAACACATATAATGTTTAAACATATTGTTTATATCTCACTTGCTGAAAACTTTCTTGTTTCGTGAAAGCTGTAGTAATTTGGTTTCATATCGTAAAAATTTTCAGTTTCCATTATCAGGTCTTCTTCGCAAACTTTATGTAGTAATCCAATGGAAATATTATATCTGTCATTCTCACCTTTCAGTACTTTGTCTCCTAAGCTATAGTAGAGCCTAGAACCGCATTCAGCACAAAAATGCCATACTGACAATGCTTTTGGAATATTACAGCTTTTATCTTCTTCCCCATGTGATATAGAAAACTTATTAATATATTCTTTTCCATCAATAATTTTAACATCATTGCAGTTTGCCCCATACCATGGACCATTATGTATTAACTGACAGGTACCACAATGACAGACAGTAAACTTTGGATCGAGATTAAAAATTTTAAGTACTACTTTTTTGCAGTGGCATGATGCAATAACTTCCGATATTCTTTCGTTACACATAATTTACTCCTATATTTCTGAATATTTTCAATATTATTTATAAAGCTGAGATCAAGTGTGGCGCGACTGTGAAGTTGACTGACGCGATTTATTAAAATTTCTTTCTTTTTATTTTTTTGCTCAGATTCTATGCATTCTGCGTGACAAACGGAAAATTATTTTTATAATTATTGTGCTTATTGTACTTATTCTTCTTGCTTAATCTCCCGTTAAAGTAATACATTATTTAATACATTGTGCCATTATTAGAGAAAGTTTAATATAGCTATCATCTGAAACTATTTTTGATTCTATACTAGCATTATTAAAATCTTCTGTAGTTAATACATTTTCTTTTATTAGTTCATCTCGAATTGAAGAGAACAAGCGATAATAACATTTTAGAGTATTTAAAATATTTTCTTGGGATTCACCAGTATAGACTTTTACAATAGGATTTATTTTGATTTTACAAAAATTCATCTTTCTTAGTAGCGGATACAAGTTCTTAGCAATTTCTATTGAAAAATTACCTTTAGAAGCGGTATAGTTTCCAAAAGCTAAATAGCATTTTGTAAAAATATCTTTATCAGGGACAAAATAGTGATCTCTAAAGTCTGGCTCAAATACAAAAATACTTCCTCCTTTTTTTGTAATTCGAAACATCTCTTTAATAATTTGCATTGGATCTGGTTGATGAATTAAAAGAAAACTACAAAAAACAACATCAAAATAATTGTCGGGAAATTCAGTTTTTTCTCCAACACTGCGAATAAATAGGGTGTTATTTAAACCTAATTTATCAGCATATGATTTTGCCGAATCCAATTGTTCTTGTTCTGTGTCAATGCCGACAAATTTACCATGAGCAAGATGTTTGGCAATCCATAGATTTGCGCCGGCACCACAGCCAATTTCACAAATAGTGTCAGTGCTAGAAAATTTAATTGGCAGTTTTCCATAAACTTTTCTTTGTAAGTGCAATCGTTCCTGTTCTTCTTTTTTTGTTCCTAGTACATATTTTCTCAAAATCAATGCTCCATAGGTTTACTGAAAATTATAATTATATTCTAACATGTAATTCACGGATCGTCGACTGTGTCGGATAATCTTTTGTTTCGTCATAACTTTAAAGGCAGTTTAAACTAAAACAGCGGCAATCTAAAGAATGATTAAGTAAGAAATTTCTATTTTAATTAAATAAGCTGAATTTGGCCGTAAATTTCTTTAAAATTTCAGTATCTCCAAAAAGGCATATTCCATAATACTCTAATTCTTCTTCTTTTAATTTCTTCGTGGCCTCAATCTGTTCTAATGAAGTGCCAATGGTCATTGTTTGTGTAAAATCTGTAAAGGGAATATTCTGTTCAATTGCGGCTTTGCGAACATTTCTAATTTTATTTGAATTATCTGCACGAAGTACAATAAAAGGATAATGGGAAATATTGGGATGTTTGCCTCCGTCAGAATCTTCATATTGTAAAAAACAATAATCTTCTGGCTTCTCTCCTCCTGCGAGACCTGCTGTCATATGCCCCAGAGCATTCATGAGTTGTCCAATTTTAATTTTTTTATTAAGAATTGCAATAAATCTTTTTTTATTTTCATCAGGTAAATTAATTCTTTGCATTATTACTTTCATGTATTAAATATAGTTCAATTGATAATATGGTATATTGAATTTAATTCCAATATTTTAGGGTAAAGTTGTAAATTCCAGACGCTATTAAAATTCGGTGTATTGAGTTGTCTTACGTATCACTTTTTAACATCTCTATATGAGGTATTCCATCTTCATAATACTGATCGGAAACAGTTTTAAATCCGAAGCTTGAATAAAATTTCTCAAGATACTTTTGTGCAGAAATCCGAATATGCATATCCGGATACTCAAGTTTTATATGCGCAATGGCTTCAATAATAAGTGATTTACCTAGTCCGGTACCGCGAAATAAATGAGAAGTAAGGACTCGGCCTATTGATGGCTCTGGGTACTTCTTTCCGGGGAAAACAACGCGCACATATGCAGCTAATTCATTTCCATTTGTATTTTCATGCCATCCCATCAAGTGCCATGCTGCCGAATCAAGATCATCTGCATCTTGATACGCGCATTTCTGTTCAACTATAAAAACGGCCTGCCGGATTTTTAAAATCTCATAGATTTCATCTTGCGAAAGTTCATTATATGATGACCATTGCCATTTTATCATGATTTATTTATCTCCTTATGTAGTAAAATATTGTATTCAGTGGCGGTGTTTTGCAATGTATACTGAAATGTTTAGTTAGATATCCTTTTCAAATATGACTCTATCATCTCCTACTCCAGAGTAATTATTTACAACAGGAATTCCTTCTCTATTTTTGTTTCCAATTAATTTCATTCCTATTTTTTTGTGAAATCTAATTGAATTAATATTTGATGGGGAAGTTACTGCTTTAATTTTTTTATATCCTTGTGATTTTGAGAAACTAATAAAATGTTCATAAAGTAATTTTCCATAGTTATGGTTTTGAAATTTTTCTTTTACAGCAATCATATGCACATAGGCAGAACGCGATGTTTGAGGTAGCAGTCCAAGTAAATATCCGGCAATTTCATTACTTTCTTTTATTATGTATGCAGTCTTGCCGAATTCATAAAAAAATAATGGTTGATGCATTTGTTCAAATAATTTATAACGTTCCCCCCAGTAATCTTTAAGATTGTTTCTTATCTTAAAAAAATCTTCTTTTTCCATTTCTTTAATTATCATAATTCTTATTACCTAACGTTTTTGATCTCTTATATTTTTGCGGGGAAGTAAGAAAATAATAAGCAGGTTTCCTGGCAAAACTTTATCTTATGTTTTATCTAATCTAAATGTTACATAATTTTTTAAATCAGGGCAGCAGGCAAACATTACATTACCCTTGCTATTGTACTTTCTGCATACGTGTAGAGCGAGTCGTATATAGAACATGACATGTGTTCATATTTGTTAAATAAAACAGGTATACAAGTGCATGCGATGATGATAGCAGTTACAGACGATTCGGATACCAAAGAGTCACAAATACTCTCCAATAGTGTACGATCTTCAGAAGTGGCATTTCCCTGATCTATTTTGGCAATAATAGAATCGATTTGTTCCTGCTGTTTTGTATTTGGTAAGATAACATTTATATCAAACTCATTAAAAACTCTACGATAAATTCCGTTGTTTATGGTAGTGCTGGTAGCCAGAATTCCAACACGACTATGTTTATCTTTATGAATCTTTTTGGCTGCTTCCTCAACTATGTTAAGAATAGGAGTGCTGGTGAATGCACTTATATCTTCAATGAAAACAAATGTTGTATTACACGGAATACACAAAAAGTCGACTCCAGTTTTCTCCAGGCGGCTAATAGCTAGTGCAATCGTTTCAAGCATTCTCTTTAAAGTATTTGAATCATTTCCGCACTCTACAATATCTGATGCTGGAAAATCGTAAATAATAATATGAGGGTAATCTTCTGTCCTATTGAATAGTATCTGGCATTGTTCAACCAAGTATTTGTGAAATAATGCTGAAGATGAGTGTCCTAAACCGCCAAGTATGCCAATTGTTTTTTGCATAATACTGAGGCTCCTTAATGATATTTACATTTGAATTCAGCAGGCGACCATCAATAAGTTCGCTGGAATGCTTTGTTAGATATTTTTATAAGATCATACTATATAGGCTCTACATGCAATTGAAAATAATTCTTGTGTGTATCTATATTCTTTTTTCTTAAAATCAAACTGTTTGTCGAATTCTTCTGCTTCTTCTGCTGCTATATCATATGCATTGCTTGGGTGATATCTCCAGTTGCGTCCTTTAAATATGTCCTGTTCTAATTCTAATGCTAAAAGACCATAAGGATACATACCTTTTGAATCGCTTATATTTAAATCTTTGGAGCTTTTAAAGCCGTGCTTGCAATAGTTATAAGGAGCCCCGTAAATTATTATAGCTTTATATTTATACTGCGATGCAATCCTCATAGTGTGCTGTATTAATGCAGAACCTATTCCATGTCTTTGATATTTTGGCAATACACTTACCGGCCCGAAGGAAATAGTTTCAATCCTGTTGGCAGATTCATCTAAGACATATGATTTGGCATACATTATATTACCTATAATCTTATCCTTATGAATAGCTACAAAATCAAGTTTAGGTAAAAAATCACAGTGTTTTCTCATTTTATGGACTAGGTAATGTTCGTCACATCCCTGAACATATAAATTCCAAAATGCCTCACGTGTTAATTCCTCAACTTTTTTATAATCATCTTCATTTTCATTTCTAATAGATATATTCATTTTCTTTAATTTCCATTGTTTTTCTCTTATATTGCTTCTATCTGAACATGACCATCACCGAGGGGAAGGGGGGAAGCGTAGCGTAATTCCGTCGGTGCGCATGGTATGGTTGACCTCTATAGGTCTTAGGGCTAGATCTTTTTTAATTTTTCTGCAGCAGCATCAATCGCGGCAACTGTCGCTTTGTCATCCTCCCATCTGGTGAACATCTCCTTAGTGACAGTCACTTCCTTTGCGGCGTCTCCGAGCATCATATACAGCCCTCCGATTTTGCAATCCCGGTGACGACCGCATTTGAAGCAAGGCGGAATCGAGGATTGGTATTTGATCGAGTCGAGCAAGTTTATCTCAAACATGGCCAAAAGCCTGTGGAACTCCGCTACAGCAAAATCTATTTCTTTCCCACCTACGACCACTGTCACAAACGGCTTGGACGCGATTTTAATATCCACGTGGCGATAACCGTAAAAGCGTTCGATCAATGCTGATGCTGTCGAAGCTATGGTTCCCATGTAAACGGGAGTGCCGATCACCACGGCGTCAGCCTGCTTGATTTTCTCATAGTATGGTAGCATATCATCCTCCAACTTACAGGCTTGCGGTTTTGCACATAACTGCACACAGCCTTTGCAACCGGAGTAAGTCAAATCGGTGAGCTTTATGAATTCGACTTCGTGACCGCTCTTTTCGAGAATTGCTTTCACCATGCGGTCCACGTTACCATAGCGTCCTACGCTGCCTGCACTGAATCCTAATACCTTCATTTGGTCTCCTTATCTTTTTGGGAAAGTTACCTCTGCTCGTTATGGTTTCTTGAAATTTTATCCAAAGCGTTCACTATTAGTTATAATTATCTATTTTTCAAACCTATTAAACCATTTTATTGTTCCATTAAATAGAGTTTGTTCAACTCCTTCTTCCTGAAAACTGTGATTTGCTCCATCTATAGCTAAAATATCTTTCTCACCTAAAATATTTTCATAATATCGTTTACTGCTTTTTTTTAGTGCACCATTAGGGCCGTTAGCATAAGCAATTTGTATTGGACATTTTATTGAGTTAATCAAATCTAATTCATTTGGGAATTGGTATAAGTCATCGACAAATTTTCTTTCAACTAATATATCATACCCAGTATTAAATATATATTTCTGAATTTTTTGATCATATTTAAAATATGTAGGAGGCTGAGATATAAATGAAGAAAGTTCCCACAAGCTGATTGCAGTTAATCCATCCAGCTCTGAACGCAATATAGTTAAACATCCATAACTATGTCCTATTATAAAAATTGATCTAAAGGTATTGTTGAAATATTTAATTACTCTGTCAAGGTCTTTCGAATGTTGCGAGAGTGAACATTGACTAAAATGTCGTGCATCTGATTTATAACTATAAAGATCGAACCTGAAAGTAGTAAAACCTTGATTATATAAAAAATGACTTGCGCTGTAAATAAGATGGGTATTTTTATTATCAAATAGTCCATGAACAAAGATGACTAATTTATCTGGCTGGGGATTTATAAAATTAAGAGTTCCATAGATAAATTTCTTATTTGCGATAGGTATTTTAACTATTTCTTCCATTTTTATTCTTCTTGATAACGTTTGAACTCACATGCAGCTATTATATGCAGCATTGATTTGTTCTATTATTGATTTAAATTCTTTACTGGTCATACTTTGCAAAAATTCTACAGTATTTTAATCTGTTTATTGATATAAAACGGATTATCTTTCAATTTATGAATTTGGAAACTACTTGATTGAATTTTATAGGATTTTCTATGAACATAAAGTGGCTGCCACCTTCATTTTTTTCAAAAATTTTAAGTTTGGAATTTACAATTTGTTCGTGTATCCAAATCTGAGATTGCCAGGGAATAAAGCTTCCTTTACCTCCAATTATCAGTGTTGGAATATTTATCCGTGGAATTATATCTCTACAATCATTGGCATATAAGCTTTTTAAAAGTATAGCAGCATATATTCGCGGTAATTTAAAGTTCTGTTCAATAACCCAATCAATAGTTTTTTGTGGTGCGGCTTCGCTAAACATATCAGTAACAAGTTTTGTAGAGAAATCATTACCATTTTGACCTGCAATAGCCTCTGATCGTTTGATAGCTTCACAGCAGTCTATAATACAACCATATTTTTTTTGCTCTTGATTAGTTAAACCATTTTCTTTCAGTGAATGTGCATATTCATCGATAAGAATCAACCTGTCAAGTCTATGACTGCCAAACAAGCTCCAATATGTCCATATAACATTACACCCCATTGAATGCCCCATCAAAATGATGTCATTTAAATCAAGAGCTTCCAGAACATCATATAAATCTTTTGAAAGACGGGAAATTTTATAACCATATTGTACCTTCTCTGATTCTCCATGACCACGCATATCGATAGCTATACAGCGATAATTTTTACTAAACTCTTCAATTTGATACTTAAATTCTTCTGCGGTTTGTGACCAACCTGGAATCATAACTAGAGGTTTTCCGTGTCCAATATCAATATAACTTAGTTTTATTTGATCATTTGTGATAATATGTTTGCGAAATGATTTAAATAGAGACATATTTTCAGCCTTCCAATGTAGATTTTGCGTTATAATTCTGATTTATTACAAAAGTATACGATTATCTTTTGGTGTTTCCCTTACATAATTTTCAATACATTCAAAGAATCTATAGATGGCTAACGTTTAAAATTACTGGTATATCTGGTTAAGTTTCCAATTTTTTTCTGTAATGGATTGCTCTATCAACTTCTTCAAATCCTAATGATAAATGTGCTTTTTGACTTGTGTCGTTTTCTAAGTTTGTATCAGAGCCTATTGTAAAACATCCATGATCTCTAGACCAATTTTCAACTGCTTCAACTAATTTTTTGCCAACTCCTTTGTTTCTAGAAGTCTTCTCAATATACCAACCTTCGATATATCCAATATTTTTTATAATACATCCCTCATCAATGTCTTCTCTTATTGATGATTCTATAAAACCAACATGATTATCATTATCAAACGCAATATAACAAATAAATTTATTTTGCTGTGAAAGCATTGATTTTATTTCCACTAGATGTAATTCATCTGAAGTTTCAGGCCATAGTTTTTTTCTCATATCCAGCCAGCTATTTAGATTCGATTGAGTTGCTATTAAGATTTTCATATTTATCCACTTAACTTGAATGTCATATAACAGAGATGATCACTAGCAAATCTATGAGTATATGCACTGTTTAGTTAAATTCTTTATTTCTATTTATTTAATAGTATAAATACGCGATTCATCAATAAATTTACATTTTGAATATTTATAGGTTCATTAGCATCCTGACATGAAATAGATACTGTAAACCATTTATCATTTTTATTTTCAATAAGATAAGTCATAGTGAATGTATTTAAAGTATTAGTTCCAAAAGAACCTCCTTTAAGCCCAACATACTTGAATCCACCAAATTTAGGACCAAAGGAAGCTAATATCTGCAAAACAGTTGAATTTGTATTAAAGTGTGTTGATTTACCAAACCAGATCATCGCATTACATAAATCGCTTGTGGATGCTCTATATGCGAGGCCTTCAGATGCCAAATCAAAGTTTGCATAATCATGCCAGTTTGGTGTTTTTTGTTTGGTTAATTCTTCTAAAATTTCAAGTTTTTTACTTACTGTTTTAGCTTTAAGATATTCTCTGCCTATGCTTGGTTTATGTATCATTAAATTATATTGTTTGATAGTGCAGAATGGAACCATTAATTCACTATTGTTATCACCCATGTTTTTTAAAATAGCTTCAATATTCTTTCTTCCTACAATATGAATTAAAGTATCTGCTGCTGTATTGTCACTTTTTTGAATCATTAAAGTTGCAAGAGTTTGTAATGTGACAGGTGCATGATTAGGCCAGTACTCTATTGTACCGCCTTCTTGAGGGAGCTCAGGTGTTAATGTATTATATTTATGGTTAATATGAATAATATCATTCCATTTTAACTGTTTATTATGGATTGCATGATACAATGCTCCCAATACATATAATTTGAATGAACTTGCAATGGGAAATATTTTATTACTGTTATAATTAACAACATTTTTGTTATTTTCTGAAATATACTTTATTGTCAATGAATTCTTACCTGGCCACTTCTTTAAATCATTAACTATCTTTAAAAAGCTGTCGTTTAGGTTTGTTTTGTAGCCTACTTCAGTATTTTGTATTTTATAATTATTCAGCAAAACTATGGTGATTGGCAGATAGGTTTGGTTTGAGAAAAAAAAATTGAATTTTCCAGTACGATTAGAATAAATTTTTACCGGTTCAACTTTTGTTACTTGACCATTTTCCTTATATGTATTTATTAACCAGTTTTTGGAATTAGTATTCCTTTTAATAAAATTCTTTGAAAAAAGATTATCAATTTGAGTGGGATTGTTAGAAAACTCTTTAGCAAATTGCAGAGCTACCTGATTTACTTTTGGTAAATTCTGTGAAGCATAGACTGCTTGAGTAAACACGAGAATTCCAAGAAGGGTAATTATTACTTTTATCATTTTCAAATTTCCCTTTTCATTTAACAATTAAATTTAGCGGCCGGCTTTAGCAGGTTCTGTACAATAATGATTGGTTATAAGTTTTTTTATTCATTTTCTAATTGTAGGTAATCTTCTCTTGGGGGTGTAAATATCTCTAATATGATACTGTTTTCTAAAATTTCAGCCTGGTGCTCTGAGTTTCCTGGTATAGCCCAAGCATCTCCTGGTAAGATATCATATACTTTATTATCAATAATGAATTTTATATGACCTTGTAACAAATAGCCAGTTTGCTCATGCGGATGTCTATGCATTTCTATGATAGCACTTTTTTTTAATAATGCTTTTATCATGTGAGTATTGTGCTCATGAACTAAAGTTTTAAATTTAAATCCATCTTTTACCGTTTTAAAATTATTTTCTGTATTTTTGTATATCATATTTTCTCCTTATAATATGAAAAATCACCTGCCTACTATAACTAAGTTAGCTGAAATGATTGGTTAGAGAGATAAAAAATTATATATTTTTAGTTTTTTCTGCAAGCTAAATAGTATAATTATTATACTTTTATTGTTTAGATATTGTAATAAAGGATAGCCATAATTATAAATGGATATACTTATATAAATAATCTAAAGGTTTTAATATCAACCTTCAGATATATCCGAACCAAGCATTTTATCATATATATCTGTTCTACGATCACGCAATGGTTGATTGAATTGAGTCCAGTTTCGTTTTGCTCTTGATTCGGCTATATCAATATCGGCATAAATAATTTCTTCTTGATCAGAACTAGCTGGCTTATTAATTGGCCAACCGGTATAACTAACAACGAGGCTTTGCCCAATAAATGATTGTTTTCGTTCCGTTCCAATACGATCACAAGCTGCTATATATACAGAGTTTACATGAGCGGCAGCCATAGTAAGAATGTTTGCCATAGATTCTCGATTTTCTTTTTGTCCAGGTACCGGGACCCAGTTAGTTGAAATGCAAATGATGTCAGCTCCTTGTAATGCGCACAGTCTATAACTCTCAGGAAACCAGCCATCGTAACATATAAGCATTCCTATACGACCAATTTTTGTTTTAAATACTGGAAAACCCAAGTTTCCCGATTCAAAAAAGAGATTTTCTTTATTCCACAAATGTACTTTTCTAAATGTTCCAATGTAGCCTTCAGGTCCAATTAATACTGATGAATTATAGAGGACATTTGCTTCGCATTCACAGATGCCCGCAACTATATAAACTTTGTATTTGTCTGCTATTTTAATCCATTGTTGACAGGTTTCTCCAGAAGGTATTGATTCTGATAATTCAAATGCTTCTTCTCGGGATTCAAATACATAACCTGAATTACACAATTCTGGCAAAACTACAAGGTTTGCTCCATTCTTAGAAGCTTGTTCGATTAATTGAAGAGTATGATCAATATTTCTTTCCTTTAAGCCAACAATCGGTTCCATTTGTAAACAGGCAATTTTTATTGTCATATTCTCTCACCATTTGTTCTCGTTGTAAGAAACTTTATTATTATACATAATTTATATCTTTAATTCTATTTAACATTTATGATCTCTTATATTTTCGCCCAGGAACAAGAAAATATTAAGAGTATTTATTGGTCATGAAATTTTCTTTATATATCTCAATGCCTTTGCATTGTTGTATTTTTCCATTAAATTTGCTGAACCTTCCAATATGAATCCTTTTGATTCATAAAATTTTCTTGCTCTATAATTATCTTCAAATACCCATAATACAATTTTGTCATAATTCTTTTTTGTTAAGTAATCTAGACCCCAGTTTAAAAGTTCTGTCCCAATTTTTTTCCTCCAAAACTTAGGATCAAGGTGGATCCCCCAAATTTCGCCTGCATTAGTGAGGTCAGGATCTCTGGCTCTGTCTACAGTAATAAAACCAGCTGGGGCATTATCTTGAATTGCAAGATAAATATTTTTATCTTTCAGAGCTTCTGAAAATACATTTATTCTCTTTTGCACTGTCATTGAGTTCAAAGTTTCATCAGGAACAATATTTTTATGAGCAGCTTTCCATGAATTGACATGAATTATTGCTAGAGCTTTTACATGTTCTTTTCCTGCAGGAATGATTTTCAAATTCTCTACACTCATAGTTTTCCCCCTTATCCCTTTTATTCATAATGTTTGAATTCACTTATCGTTTTTTCGATATAGTGAAAAATGATTAAGAGCAATGATTTTGTAATCTTATTTTATTTCTCTTACTCTTTTAATAGTATTAGAAGTTCATTTAAGGATTTTATTCTGTGTGTAGCTTTTGAAAAATCGTTTGTTTCCATAAATTCATTATGAACAATGACACAGTCAATTCCAGCATTAACAGCAGACATTAGACCTCGCTCTGAGTCTTCTACAATTAAAGTTTCTTCTTTTAAGGCTCCAAATCTTTTAAGTCCAGCAAGGTAAGGGTCAGGAAAGGGTTTAGCATTATCATAATCCTCTACAGTCAAAACAAAATCCATATAATCTATTATTCTACGTTTTTCATGTATTAATTCAAAGTCATTGCGTTTTGAGGTAGTTATGACTGCCATTCTATATTTCTTAGAAAGCTTAGATAAAACCTCTTCAACTCCATTAATTTCTATGTTTTCTTTTTGTAAATATTCTTGGTAATAACGATTTCTAATTTCCCTTTTTTGAGAAATTACTGTTTTATCAATACCTAAATCTTTTGCCTGTTGCCAAATGGAAATACCCTTAGACATATTCGTTAAATATAATTTCTTATTAATATTGATTCCTAATTTTGATAAAGCCCGCTTAGTTGACATGAAATACCAATACTCAGTATCAACAAGAACACCATCATTGTCAAAAAGAATGTATTTTTTCATTTATCCCATCTCTCATTTTGAAATTTATAAAAAGTTAAACCTAAGATACTTAAACTACAAATATATTTTTCAATTTTTTAACTATAATGCTTAAGCTCACATACAGCTATGCTGCTGAGCGGAATAGTAGTTATATGAAGTGATTTGTTATTAATTTATATTTTCCATTCCTGTATTAGTTTGTTGGTTGCAGGTAAACTTGAAAAAATAGATTTTGGAATCATGCCGTGAACTCCTTTATTGGGAAGGTTGACAGCCTGGGTAATTCGAAAATCGGCAGTAAGGCTGCATAATCTATATGCTTCTTCTTTTGTTAGCGGGTAGAATGTTGTTAAAAGTTCCAGCATATGCAGAAGGGCTTTTTTAAAAGCGTCATCCAGAGTATTTTCGAATCCCATTGTTATCCAGTGAGTATCTGTTTCAGCAAATGGAGAGTCAAAGTTAAGCATACTCTTATGTAATATTATTTGTACGGTGCCATTCATCGAAGTTTCCAGCGCAAAAGCATTTACTTCTCCATCGCCCTGAATAGAATGTCCGTCTCCAATTGAAAGCAATCCACCGCTAACCTGTACAGGAATAAAGACTCTGGTTCCTTCTATTAACTCTTTGTTATCCATATTGCCACCATGTTTCCCCGGAGGAATAGCAGATTGGTTAGTATCTTCTGTAGCAACGCCTATGATGCCGAAAAAAGGAGACAAAGGAATTCTAATATTACTTTTTTCAGGGAACTCTACACTGTTTTGCTCTAAATCTATAGGAATAAGCAATAGCTTATTGTAATCAAATTCTTCTGGTAGAGAACCAGTGCCAGGTAGAATCAAATTGTAACCGATGGGCTCACTTGGTTCTATTTTTATTAGTCTTATTTCAATTAAATCGCCTGGTTCAGCATCTTCAATATATATAGGGCCTGTTAGTAAATGAGAACCGTCTCCTAGTTTACGTTCATAGGGAAGTTTTTTATATATATTAACTAAATCTTCTGTTAATATTGCTTCAGGTATATCTGAAAAATTGATATAACCTGCATATGTTTCTATGTCAACTATATCTCCAGAAACAATATTTAGAGCGGGTTTAAACAAGGGCGAAAATCTACCTTTATGTACAGTATGAATATTTGACTTGAGTATATGTCTTGTCATTTTAATCTTTCATATTTAACATTTGAATTAACTTATGGACTCAGAGCGCCAGCGATAAGACGATTAAGTGCATCTACAAGTTAAGTCAGTTTTTTAATTATTTCTTTAGTATCCAAGACTTCAATCTTTTGTCCTTTTGGTACGATAAAATCTTGCCAGATCCAATTATAATGTTGAATTATTTTTTCTGCTTTCATATATGGTTTATCTGCTGTTGTATGACAATCCTTTGCAATAACTACATTGAATCCATTACTTATTGCCGATTTGACTGTCGTATCAACACAATAATCAGTAGCACAACCGGTAATTATTAGCGTATTAATATTTAATTCAGTCAAAGTCTGTTTTAGAGTGGTCTTATAAAATGAATCACATATTGTTTTTCTTATGATAGTATCAGATTCTTTTTTTATCAGAGCATCTAAAATTTCCCAGCCTTCAGTTAATGGGAAGCATCCTTCTTCTTTTGAACCATCGTGCTGTATGAAAATTATTTTTCCGTTATTGGCATTAAAGGTTTCTATTAGATTATTAATTCTTTTTATAGTTCCTTTAGTATCAAATCTTTCTTTTGTTGAAAATGATACTTTTTGCATATCAATAATTATCAAAGCATTCATATTGCTATCTCATTTTTATATACTTTACGTTATAAGTTATTGATATATTTGCAGTGAAGCAAAAAAATAATAAGACCATCTACTGGTTATAAGTTTAATTGCTTATTATTAATTTTTCTTTTTATAACGAATAAAATATTAAGTGAATTGATTTGTTATGGTTTAAATATAGTTTCATATTTTTTATTAAATTCGTCAACTAATAAGTCCATATATATTTCATCATAATATTTCCCACCATAAAACCATGATTTTCTTCTTCTGCCAATTTCTTTAAAACCTATTTTTTTATAACAATTATAGCCCTTAGTATTATATGAAAAAACTGATAAGAAAATGTTATTAAAATTTAGTATGTTAAAGGCAAAATCAAGTATTAATTTTGTAGCTTCTTGTCCATAGCCTTTTCCATGAAACTTCTTATTGCCAATTATTATGCCAAAATTAGCTTTTCTGTTGATATTATCTATATCAAAAATTCCTGTATGTCCAAGCAAATTATTTGTTTCTAAGTCAACAATTGAAAATGTATTTGTTTTGTCTTTTAGTAGTTCTTCCTGTTGATTAAGTGATACTAATTTATGTGCATATAATGTTGTAGAGTAAACATCTTTATCATTTGACCATCCTGTAATCTTTTCTATTTCATCTTTGCAAAATGGAGATAAATAACATTTTTCTCCTATAATTCTCTTAAAGTATGTCATGATTTTTCTCCATAACGTTTGAAATCAGGTACTGGATTTGAATGGAGCTAAAAGTCAGTTACCTGAAATTTTGGTTAACTTAACCTATTTTCTTCGCCCTAAATCTTTATCTTCAGAGGAACCTTGAATAATTTTTGTTCGTTCATTGCAAGAAATCAACATGCCTTCTTTAAATTGAAAGAAAGCATAGACTTCAGCAATGATTTTTTTATTATCATCAATCTTTGTTGCATGAACTCTATGTAATGATGCGACACAATCATCTTCTTCAACAAGATAGATAAAATTAAAAAATACATCTTTAATAATTTGTCGTTGTTTAATTATGTGTGAGACAAAATCAGAGTAATTGATTTGATGTCCATCCACTATTTGTATATAGTCAGTACTAACAAATTTTTGAATATATTTTTCTGGGGCAACTTGAGGTTGATAAACATTTTTAAACAATGACTTGAGAATATCTTTTAACATTATTACTACCTTTTATTTTTGATTATAAATTGATCTATTCTCATTTTATTTTTATATTTACCATTTAATTCAGCGATGAACAATTAGTGCATTCTCTGGTATGGATGGTTAACTGAAACCAATTAATATAATACATTACCTCATTATTATAAATGAATTATCAGTTTAATAATAAATCATTTATTCGATCATTAAATTCTGCCATTTCAATCGTTTTCTTTTCTTTTCGGGAGGTTTGATTTTTATTTTAGGCTAAATTAGCTGATTTACTGCTGGTTCGAATCCAACTGGCGGAGCCATTTTTTTGTCTACGACATTTTATGTCCTCCTGTGACTTTTTATGACTTTTAGCATCACTATTTAGTTCTTTTGTAGAATATTCAACGTTTTCTTCTGTGACATCTTAGTTCTCTGAATGCCCCCTCAGTGAATAACTTTCGGGAGTCTTTTCGAGAATCTAAAAGATTTGGAAGCTTATTAACAGATGGCCTTACATCAAGCTTTCCTGGATCAATATATATTTTGGTGGTCAGATTTATATTTATTAGACTTAAGTTTATTTTCATAATATTGTTATTTTGCTAGTTATGCACTAAAAATATTGATAATAATCTTTATATGTTTAGCAGTGATAAATAAATGAGCAATGTAAGAATATATAAGAATAAACAAATATTACCTATTATATTTTCTTTTACTATATTTGTCGCAATTGTTATTACTGTTAGCACCCTGGCATTATTTCAGATAAAAAATGAGACTAGAATAAGAGTAAGAAATACGCTTCAAGCTGTTGCTCGAACTACTCAGGAAGCAATATATATTTGGGTTGATCAGGAAAAAAGTATAATCAAAAAGCTTGCAATGAGCCAAACTGTTATCAAGGAAACCTTAAATCTTCTGAAGGTAGAAAAAAATAAAAAGAATCTTTGCAATTCAAATGCTATGGCTAAATTAAGAAGTTTTTTCGATCTTTATTTAAAAGAGTTAAATGCATTGGGCTTTTTCATTATAGATAAAAACTATATCAGTATTGGGTCAATGCGAAATTCAAATGTTGGAACGTTGAATATTATTGCAAAAGAACGAAAACATCTTTTGGAAAAAGCTTTTAGAGGTGAAACTGTTTTTATTCCTTCAATGGTTTCAGATGTCCCGTTACCTGATTCTTCAGGGCGCATAGGCAGTGATAGACCTACTTTGTTTGTAGCAACTCCTATCTATTATAAGAAAAAAATAATAGCTGTACTGACAATTCGTTTGGATCCAACTCGTGATTTTAGTCGAATATCGGGTTTAGCTAGAATTGGAGAAACTGGAGAGACTTATTTTTTTGATAAAGGTGCAAACATGCTTACTGAAAGTAGATTTGTGCATCAACTCAGAAATTTAGGTATTATAGGTATCAATAAAAGTGCAATAAATAATGTTAAACTTTATGATCCTGGGTACAATCTTCTTGATTATAACGGTAATAAGGACAGAGGAAAAAGTACAAAGTTTACTAAAATGGCTGAAGACGCTATCAATGGTAATACAGGCTATGATATTGATGGTTATAGAGATTACAGAGGGATAATGGTTGTAGGATATTGGACTTGGGATCGTAACTTGGATATAGGGTTTGCTACTGAAATTGATCTGGCTGATGCCATGAAGTCATATTTTCAAACAAGAAATATAATAATTATTTTAACGTTAGTTATTTCTATAACAGTTGTGGTAATATCATATATACTATTTTCAATTATAAGAAAACACATGGTTCAGCTTCAGGAAATAAATAAAAGCTTGGAAGTTAAAGTTAAAGATAGAACAAAGAAGCTTAAAAATACAACTGTGAAACTTGAAGCCGCAAATAGAAAATTAGCAAAATTAGCAGTAAAAGATAAACTTACCGGACTAGGAAATAGAAGAAGTCTTGAAGATAAACTTAAGCATTTATGGGGCAATTGGATTAGAAATAACACATGTATATCTGTAGCTATGATTGATATTGATTTTTTTAAAAAACTTAATGACACTTATGGCCACCAGAAAGGAGATGAGTGTTTAGAAATAATAGGTTCACTCTTGAAGGATAATAAATTTCTATCACGTTCAGATGATATTATTGCCAGATATGGAGGCGAGGAATTTATTATCATGATGAGTGGAACTACAAAAGATGATGCAGTTTTTATTTGTAATAAAATTTCAAGTGCTATAAAAGATGAAAAAATTCCTAATAAAAACAGCACTGTTGAAAATGTAGATTATGTAACTGTTAGTATTGGAGTTGCAGTTGCAGTTCCTACGATTGATTTATCATATTCAGAGTTAATTAAGATGGCTGATGACACACTGTATAAAGCAAAAGAAAATGGTAGAAACAGAATTGAAGTATATGAATAATAGTCCTACTGTAGAATATTTTTTATAAGTGAATTGAGTACAGATTTGCTTCTCCACAGCTTAACTGGATATGAGACAATTCGTAAATTTAATAAATCAATTGGAATAAGAAAATTTATAAAAAATCAAAGAAATATTTAATTCTTTAAATTATTAACATATTGAGTGATAAAAAGATAATATTCTTATTGTGGATAATACAGAGAAGTATCGTATTCTAGAAAGTGTAAAACATATGCTTTTTCAAGTGAATCCTTCCAGCTCATATATAATTCCTGTAAGTATGTTTTATATAAAACTAAATTGTCAATGTATTTGTTTTTTTGGGGGGGATAAATTAAATGATTTATATTATAAAATATATTTATGAGCGATAAAAAAAAACTAATTTATCAACCCCCATCTTTAAATGTTATAGGGCCAAGAGATATGCCAAATGCTGGCTGCGGGGATGGATCTGATGCTAGAGGCACGGGAAGCGGAGAAGGGACTGATTACTGCATGATAGGAGAATCTGAAACTGCAAATTGCGGTGACGGAACTATAGCAGGAACTAAATCCTATTGGTGCTATTCAGGAACTTCTCCAACCTCAGAGGGTTGCGCTTATGGGCATGGCAATTTCATGGGATGGCCTGTTAATGCTACGGACTGCACCACGGGACCAATGGCTAATACAAGTTCTAGCTGTTTTGAGGGGTTTTGGCCTTGGACTTAGCCGATAACATTTAGCCTATAAAATGTTCATTTTATTTACTTTTGAAGATGCAGAAACTGAAAAGTAACTTTCTATTCAACTGCAATGATAAAATCTGCACCATCTAGCCGTGTATCCTTTTAGGCATTAAATTTTGTTATTCACTTTAAAATATTAATTTTTATAAAGGATAACAGATGACGAAAAGCGTCCATGTATCTAAGAGTATGACATACAGACAATATATGATTGCTTTTCTTTTGTTCTCTTAATATTTTAAGACCGTCATGAAATTTGTCTGTTAAAGGTTTTTCAACTAGAATATGACAACCTTTTCTGAGAAAGGAAATAATCGGATCTGTATGTTTATTATCCATAGTTGCAATAATAGCAGCATCATATTTTATTGAACTTACTAAAAGATTCTTGTAAGACATAAATTGCGAATCGCTAGATAAACTATATTCTTGAGCCAAGGCATTTCTTCGGTATTTATTTGGTATTTATTTGGTATTTATTTGGTATTTATTTGGTATTTATTTGGTATTTATTTGGTATTTATTTGGTATTTAT
>PVBE010703812.1_pt1 | contig 83619 bp, 75 predicted proteins | sample 1631181 | NCBI WGS metagenome assembly PVBE01 (sample SAMN08397723, study PRJNA350692) | Marine metagenome, whole genome shotgun sequencing project. | isolation source: water | place: Pacific Ocean | collected 2012-04 | reverse complement strand
CCGCCGTCGCACCGAGGGCGTGGCTGCGGCTCTCTGGCAAGGCGCGCGACCGAGGCGTAGTCGACCCTACGGCGCAGGGAACGGAACGCAGCCAGAGAGCCGCAGACGCGTCCGAATGCAGGCGGACTTTCCGGCCGGGCCTCTAGGGAAGGAGTTCTTCGTGGATACCTCCAACGTCCTGGAAATGATCCGGCCCTTCGATCCCCTGGGCACCGAGGCCGAGACTCAATACGACACCGTCGTGCGACGCATCAATCGGGTTCGGGCCCGGCGCGCATGGATCGAGAGGGAGCAGCGCGAACTGGAACGCCAGTTCATCGACGGCGACTTCACGGTTCCGTCGGGCAGGCGGCGCGGGGAGCCGCTCTCGCGAATTACCCGATGCAAACGACTGATGCGACTGCTCGAACTCAGTGCCCAGGCGCATCGCCTGGCCGAAGAGGAACGATTCGCAACCCGAGCCCTGAATCGAATGGATCTGGCGCTGGATCGATGGGCACGGGATACCTATGGACCCTGAGTAGAGGGGACCCTGAGTAGAGGGGACCCTGAGAGAGGGGACCCTGAACCAGAGGGCCCTGAATCAGAAATCGACCTGCCCGGGGGTTCGCGGAAACGGAACCACATCGCGAATATTCGCCATTCCGGTCATGAACTGCACGATGCGTTCGAAGCCGAGCCCGAAGCCAGCGTGGGGTACGCTGCCAAAACGGCGCAGATCGAGATACCACCAATAATCATCGAGATCGAGTCCCTGGCCTCGAATCGCCTCTTCGAGGACGCTGCTGCGATGTTCGCGTTGGGAGCCCCCGATGATTTCGCCGACACCGCCGACCAACACGTCCATCGCCGCGACCGTCTCGTCATCATCATTGCGATACATGTAGAAGGCCTTGATGGAAGCGGGCCAGTCCGTCACGATGACCGGACAGCCCACATGTTGTTCTGTCAGCCACCGCTCGTGCTCACTTTGCAGGTCGAGCCCGAAGCCCACCGGAAACTCGAAGCCATGGCCCGAGCGTTCCAGGATCGAAACCGCCTCCCGATAGGGAATCCGTTCGAAGCTTCTCTCGATCACCGTCTGCATCCGCTCGATCGCCCGGGATTCGATGCGCTTCGCGAAGAACGCCATATCGTCTTCGCAGCGATCGAGCACGCTTCGAAATATGGACTTCAGGAAGCGCTCCGCGAGATCGGCGAGCCCCTCTAGATTGCAGAAGGCCACTTCGGGTTCGACCATCCAGAACTCGGCGAGATGACGCGCCGTGTTCGAGTTTTCCGCGCGAAAGGTCGGACCAAAGGTATAGACACGGGACAGGGCAAGGGCGCCGATCTCGGCCTCGAGCTGCCCGGATACGGTCAAAAAGGTCGGTCGGCCAAAGAAATCCTGCGCTTCGTCGACGCTGCCGTCTTCGCCTCGCGGCGGATCTCCGATTGGCAATGTCGTGACCCGGAACATCTCTCCGGCACCCTCGGCATCAGACGCTGTCAAGATCGGCGTGTGGAGATAGCAGAAGCCCTCGCTTTGGAAGAACTCATGGATGGCCATCGAGGCGGCATTGCGCACGCGCAACACGGCGCCGATCGTATTCGTGCGCGGGCGCAGATGCGCGATCGTGCGTAGGAACTCGAAGCTGTGTCGCTTCTTCTGGAGTGGATAGTCCGCGGCGACTTCGCCTCTCAGCTCGATGCGGTCAGCGTGCAGCTCGAATCGCTGCCCCTTGCCCGGCGATTCGACGATGCGGCCCGAGGCTTCGATCGCGCTTCCAGTCGACAGCTGCTTGACGACGCTCTCGTATCCCTGGGTGTCGGGATTGGCCACAACCTGAATGCCATCCATACAAGAACCGTCGGAGACATCGAGAAAGGAGACGCCTTTGCCATGTCGCACGGTCCGAATCCAGCCGCGAACGAGTGCCGGATCGCCTGGCGCCTCCCGACCCAACATCGCACGCACCGATTCGTACGATTCTCCCATCGCCGTCACCTCCCACAACCCTCTTAGCAGCCCGTTGAAGAACCCCCGCTGTCGCCAGGCACGCGCCTCCTGATGAGGTAAAGAGCGCACGATCTCTGCGTTGCGAAAGCTTGCCCTAGCCGGCTAGGGCTGCGCTTCCGCGCCTTGATCTCGTACGAAATCCACGCGTGGCTCCGCGGGGATTCTTCAACGGACTGCTAGCGGGAAGGTACCCTGAGAGGCGTCGAGATCGCTATCATTGCGAGATCCGTTCCTGCACGCCCCACGCGGGCACGATGTCGAGCGATGCCGATCAACTGGTTTCCCGGTCATATGAATCGCGCCCGCCGCGAGATCGCCGCTGCGATCCGCAAGGTCGACGTAGTGATCGAGCTGGTCGACGCGAGGCTTCCGAATTCGAGCCGCAACCCTCTGCTCGCGAAGTTGGCCGAGGACAAGCCCGTGCTCGCGATTCTTTCCAAGGCGGACCTGGCCGACCCGCGCGCCACGGCAGCCTGGCTCGATGCCTGGGAAGGTCTCCGGCCGCTTCCGCTCGTGATGAGCGACCACAAGAGCGTCCGCAAGGTGCCCAGGCGATGTCGCGAGCTGGCACCGAATCGCGGCGGTCCCGGCCGAACCCTGCGCACGTTGGTCGTGGGCATCCCGAACGTCGGCAAATCGACCCTGATCAACACACTCACCGGGCGACGAATCGCGAAGGTCGGCGACCGTCCCGCGATCACGCGCCACGCCCAACGCTTCGAGCTCGACTCGGACCTCTCGATCTTCGACTCGCCCGGCGTACTCTGGCCCAAACTCGACGACCAGGAGGGCGCCAAACGTCTGGCGGCGAGCGGGGCGATCCGCGAAACCGCCTTCGAGCCGATCGACGTCGCGGGCTGGGCCGCGTGTTTCCTGGCCGAGCGCTATGCAGAGGCGCTCGCGATCCGATACAAGCTGCAGGACGAGCTGCCCGGAATTCTCGAGCGGACCTCGGACGATCCCGACGACACGAGCCGTGCGGTCGAACTTCTCGAGAGCATCGGGCGCAAGCGGGGGGCGCTCCGAACCGGGGGGCATGTCGATCTGGAACGCGCGGCGGACCTCTTCCTGCGCGATCTACGCGCTGGCAAGATCGGCCCCATCAGTTTCGAGCGACCGGAGGACTATCCGCGTCGACGCGGCTCCCCAGAGTGCGGCGAAGAAGAGAGCTCCTCGCGCAGTGACGAATAGGCGCGATGTCGACTGGCCTCGATCTCGCCTGCTTCGAGCGCGGCAAGCACCCCGCAACCGGGTTCGCTCTGGTGCGCGCAGTCCCGGAAACGGCAACCGGCCTCGAGGGCGGTTTCGAAGCCGGGGAAATACCGCGCCGCATCTCGGGGTGGAACGTCGACCGCAATGAAATCCTTGAAGCCAGCGGTGTCGACGAGATAGCCGCCTCCGTCGAGGGCGTGAAGCGTGGCTGTCGTCGTTGTATGTCGTCCTTTCTTGGTTCCGCGATTGAGCTCGCCGACACGAAGCTCGAGATCGGGCACCAGGGCGTTCATGAGCGAACTCTTCCCGACCCCGGAAGGCCCGACCATGACACCCAGGCGCCCGTTGCAGAGGGCATCTCGAATCGAGTGCAGACCTTCGCTCGTCTGAGCGGAAACGCGGTGAAGGTCCGCGAAAGCGCCATAGATTTCTTCCAGGCGATCAGCCAATTCGCGACCACCCGGGAGGTCGAGCTTGTTCACGACGATGCACGGTTCGATATCCGCCGCGCGGGCGATCACGAAGCCCCGATCGATATAGCCCGGGGGTTCGCGAGGTTCCGGCGCAACCACGATTGCGAGGCTATCGAGATTGACCGCGATCGTCCGTTCCCGGCCGCGGGCATCTCGGCGCCGGAGCACGCCGCGGGCCGGCAGCACCTCGAGACTCTTTCCCGCGACACGGACCCGATCGCCGACGACCGCACGTTGCCCCGGCGACAGCCAGACCTGCATCTGCTCGCCCGAGTCGAGTCGCACCAGGACAGCCACACCGTGGTGCGCCACGACCTGGCCAGGATCGCCAACCTGTCCCGTGGCGGGGCTCGACTCCGTCCGTCCTCCGCGCCTTCTGCCTTCACGTCCTGCCATGTCAGGGCTTCACTCGCAGCAGCTCGGCCAACCCCGAATCGCGCTGAACCCGCCGTGCCAGCGCGTCGCGAATCGCCTCCGCGCTCGCATGGATACAGAGTCGCCGACGCGCGCGCGTCACACCGGTGTAGAGCAGCTCCCGCGTCATCAATCGAGATGCCACGCTGCCCAGAACCAGATCGACGCTGTCGAATTCCGACCCCTGACTCTTGTGGACGCTCATCGCGATCGCGCTCTCGTAGGCGGGCAGTCTCCCGGCGGATAGCATTCGGACTCCGCCCCCGGGCGCCGCGAAGAGCGCCCGCAAGCCCCGTGGCGTCTCCTCGACGAGGCCGACGTCCCCGTTCCAGAGATCCTGATCCGGCGCATTGCGGGTCACGAGCAGCAACCTTCCCCGCCACCATCCCGAAGCGCTGGTGGTCTTGCGAACCCGCGCCGCAGTCTCGTCGAGCACATCGCACAGCGCCTCGACCCCGAGCGGACCACCCCGGTGGGCGCACAGGACCCGACGCGAGGAGAGGCGATCGAGCTTCGCTCCGAGCGAACCGACCGATTCGATTTCGCTCTGAATCTCTTGCGCAGATTCGACCAGACGCGCGCGGACGCTCGCGACGGAGTCGACTTCGCCGCGCCCGACCTCGGGAAGCTCTGGATCCTCGAGCAGCGAGAGTGCGGCATCCGCGTTACCCAGGCGAATCGCTTCCGCCAGAAGACCGATCCCACCGCTCGAGGCGAAGCGATGACTCTCGCGCAGCGTCACGATCGAATCGCGCAGACTGGGGCGGACTGACTTCTCGACCTCGCTGCGCCTCTCGAAGTCCGGGCTGCTGGGCGGCTCGGCGCCTGCGGCACACAGCTCAGCGAGCACGGCACCCGAATCCACCGAAGCCAGCTGATCTGGATCACCCAACAGCACGATGCGCTCCGCGCTCGCACAAGTCGTAAAGAGCTGCCGCATCAGCGCCAGATCGACCATCGAAGCCTCATCGACGACGACGATCTCAGCCTCGAGCGCGGTGGAATGAGACCGGCCGAAGGCGTCGCGTCGCGTCCGACCCAGTAGCGCGCGGTGGATCGTCTCCGCCTTGGTCGGCAAGGCGCCGCGGACATCAGCCGAGACGTCGAGGCTCTCGCGCTGTCGCAGGAAGGCGGCGCTCATCGCAGCAGCCGCCTTGCCCGTCGGCGCGAGCAGCCGGACCGAGGGGATGCCCTGTCCCCGCGCGAGTCGCTGTTCGATGAGCAGAGCGATCAAGCGGACCACCAGGGTCGTCTTCCCCGTGCCCGGACCACCCGTCACGATGGAGAGCGGTCGCGCCAGACCCACGCGCATCGCAACCCGGGTCCAGTCGGGCTCGGCGTCTCCGTCTGCGCCTCCACCGCCAGGGAGTGAAGAGAGCCGATCGATTCCAGCCTCGGCGAGCGACCAATCGATCGGCAGATCCGCCCGCGTGGCCCGCTGCCGAACTGCCTCCGCGACGGCGCCCTGATCTTCGAAGCTTCTGGATAGATAGAGGCGCCCCTGCTCGTCGAGGATCAAGGGCGTCGGCTGCGCCCCCGAGCCGGCGTCTAGAGAGCCTCCGATGAGCCGACTCCCGCGCAGCGCTCGCAACCAACCCTCAAGATCAGAGCCCTCCGGCAGCACCGCAAAGGAACGCGCTTCGCCCTCGGCGTCCGCCACCAGGCCTTCGGACTCGAGTCGGGGAAGGTCGGCGCAGACATGTCCGTTGGCTTCCTGGCGACACGCCATGGCCAGTCCCCAGAGCACCTCCGGCGATGCCTCGCCGTAGAGCTCACCGAGACGCGTTGCGAACTGGACATCGAGCGCGGAGAGTAGACCTCGCTCCTGCCCGGCCAGCAGCGGCGGCATTGGAGTCTTCAGCGCGGCGCTCATGCGTCCCCCATCCGTCCGGCTCCGCAGAGTGCCGAAACCGCACGCAGAGTCCCGATGTCGGGACGATCGTGAAAGATTCCGCAGCCGGGCTCATGCTCCTCAGCCATCCCACGCAGAAAGAGATAGTAGACGCCACCAAAATGCACATCGTAGTCGTAGCCCGCCAGACTTCGCGACAGATGCCGATCGAGGGCAATCGAATAGATCAGGTATTGCAACACATAATCGTGTTCAATCATCGCCGTGAGCAGCTTCCCTATTCGATAGTCAGCCTGCTGCGAACCGAGGTGATTGGACTTGTAGTCGATGAGAAAATAACGCTCCCCATCGAAGAAGACCGCGTCGATGAAGCCACGCAAGTACCCATGCAGCTCTCGCCATTCCAGACGCGCCGCGCGCTCGGCATAGCGGCCCAGCGGCGAAGTCGGATTGGCCTTCCCGAGTAGATCCGCCAGGGCCATCGGACGGAGTCCACCAGAGGGCTCGGCGCCAGGGGCCGCCAGGGTGAACTCCATCTCGGCACGAAATTGCCCCGAATCGACGTCCGCCAGACAGAATGGAACGGGGTCCCGTCGCAGGGGCGTGTGGGCGACCGAGCGAACGACGTGCACGATCTGTTCCTGGTGGTGCAGCGCGAGAGCGTTGCGCCCGAGGGCCCGAATCGCCAGCTCCCGTACCTCATCCTCTCTCCAGACAGCGAAGTCGACCTGCTCGAGGACATCGTGAAGCAAGCTGCCCGCCTCGGCCCCGCGCGGAAAGGCGTGCATTTCCGCAGCCAAGGCAGCGGATTCGTCCGAATCCGAGACCGCAACCCCTTCGACATCGATGTCGAGATCTCGTCCGACCGCGGCGGGCCCGATCGAAATCTCGGTGACACGACGAGCGCCCCGCACCAGACCCGAGAAGCTGGTCGTTATTCGAGCCCGCGGCAGGGAACGCGGCATCCCATCGAAGAGCAGGGCCGGCTCGTGCGCGACCGGAGCCTGCCATCGTTGTCGCGGACTCCAGTCGGCCGCGTGAAGGGAAAGAGCACCTTCGCCCGCCGCAGCGCCCAGCGCGGTCCAGATTCGACGCCAGCGATCGTCATCCCAGCCCCGGATCTCCTTCCCGGAGGTCGACCGCTGCTTCCCCTCGCCTTGCCATTCCGGCGCGTGAAGCAGCCAGGCGATCGGCGTCGAAGCGTAGTGCCCCCTTCCGATCGCTCCCCAGAGCACGACGCATTGCCGCTTGGCCCGGGTCAGCCCGACGTAGAGGAGTCGCAGCTGCTCCGAGAGCACCTCTTCTTTCTGGCGCGCTGCGTGTTCTACATAACGTGGTCCACCCAGGTCGAGGACTCGCCGGCCCGCGTCCGGATCGTAACAGCGAATGGGTGGATTCCGTCCCTCGTCGCTACCAGCCAGGACATCGGATGGACCTCGCGGCGACGCATCCTCCCAGAGGCTGGGCAGATACACGATCTCGTACTCGAGTCCCTTGCTGCGATGCAGCGTGACGAGGGATACGGCCTGGTCGTCTCGTTCGAGTCGCAACAAGGAAGCATCTGCGCCAAAGACGGACCGAATCTCCGGGGCGGCGATCGCCCGCTCGAGCCAGTCGGCCAAACCGGAGCGCGACGGCGAGCGGTCGGCTGACGAAGTCTGCAGGGTCTGCAAGAGCTCCGTCAGATGCAGCCAGTTGGTGAGCCGCCTGTCGCCATCGACGAGGGCGAGGAGCCGAGTGGTGACGCCCTCCTGGCGGCGCCAGGTCTCCAAGGCACGCATGAAACCCGACTGAGTCCAGATCCGAGCGTATTCCGCGTAGCGCTCCGAAATCTCGCCGAGCTGGCTCGAATCATCGCTGAGCGCGGCCAACGCGGCGGCGTCCCAGCCCAGGGCCCCGGTCGCCAGTGCAGCGCGCAAGCGATCCGGATTGCCCGATCGAAGCATCGCCCGCAGCACGCACAAGAGCTCCCAGGCCTCACGCGACTCGAACACGTCCGTCTCACCACGATCCACGCAGGGAATCCCAAGCGTCTCGAGGGCGCGACGCGCCCGTGCCAGCTCACGCCGGGTGCGACACAGCACCGCCACGTCCGAAGGCGCCACAGGCCGATCCCCGATCCTGGCATCCGAGTCCAGAAGCTCGGCGACGTCGCGGGCGAAGGCCTGCATCAGCTCCGTGCGCCCGAAGCGAAGCGGCAGTTCAGCCGTCTTGCCCTTCCCCTTCTCGAGGCTTTCGCCCGTCGCGATCCCCGCACGATCCGCCAGCAGCACGCGCAATCCTGCCCCGGATCGCTCCCTGGTGCGCAATTCCGACACGGCCTTCGGGCGTGGAGCGACGGGATGAAAGCCGATCTCGTCGAAGCCAAAGGCCTGCTCCGGAGTCCCGAAGAGCGCATTCACGACGCGGATCAAGCCGGGATCCGATCTCCAGTTGGTACGAAGTCCGTAGCTCGCCCCCGCCGCGTCACTGCGCGCCGAGAGATAGGTGAACAAATCGGCGCCACGGAAGGAATAGATGGCCTGTTTTGGATCTCCGATCAGGACCAGGCCAGCGCGAGGCGCCTCCCCGTCGTGCTGTCCCTCTCGATGCCAGACGCGGCGAAAAATCTCGTACTGCACGGGATCCGTGTCCTGAAACTCGTCGATCAGCGCAAACCGGTATTCCCTGCGCAAGAGCGCCACCAGCCGAGCGCCTTGAGGTGGCCGAAGGGCGTTTCGCAGCTCGCACAGCAGATCGTCGAAGACCAGCAGATGGCGCTCTTCGCGGCGGCGCCTGGCCTCCGCCCTCGCCTGCTCGACGAAGCGTCGCCGCATCGCCAGGGCGCGCACGGAAAAAGCAGCTTCGAGGTTCGCGGTCGAGGACAAGACGGCTGCGAAATTCTCGAAGACCGGATCCTCGAGAGGCGCGTGTTTCTTCTTGACGCCCTTTGCGAGGACCGTCGGCGTCAGCTTCTCCCACCACTTGGGCAGCTCGAAGCAGGCTGATCGATCGCCGTACCGGTCCGTGGCAAGCGCTTCGCACCACGCATCGAGCTCGGGAATCCAGACCGCCTCCAGCTTGGCGCGTCGGTATTGATTGCCATTCAGGTCTCCGCCGTCGAGCAGCCAGGGGACGACTCGAGCCCGGCTGGCCTGCCATGCGAGTGCCCAGCGCATCCGGTCCTCGAGCCGCTGTGCACGCAGCGCTACCCAATCCGAATCGTCCTGCTCGGTTGCCGCGCCACCGGGCAGCACCGGCATTTCCTCATCAGCGCCCAGCAGGTCGAGCAGGTTTCGTTTCAAGGCCCTCGGCTCGAATTGCCAGCGACGTCCTCGACCCTCGAGCAGCCACTCGACGAAGTCGCTCTCCTGCTCCGCGAGTCCACGTGCCCAGAGATCTCGCACCAGGGTCTCCTCGAGCAGATCCGGCGCCTCGATCAGCTCGGCGTCGAAGGCTACACAGGACTCGAAGGCGTGACGCTGAAGGCTTCGCTGACAAAAGCCGTGGATCGTGAAGATCACTGCCTCGTCGAACTCCTGGAGCGCACGCCGAAGCGGATCGGGTCCGCCGGCAGCTCGCGCCCCATCGCGCGCCGCGAGACCCAGGCGGCGAAGTTCCGGATCGAAGGCCTCCGCCTCGGCATCGCTCGCCTCGCCAGCGGCAATCGCCTCGCGGATTCGCTCGCGCACGCGCTCGCGCAGCTCCGCCGTGGCGGCCTGGGTATAGGTCACCACCAGGATCTCAGAGGGCAGCAAGTCTTCTTCGACGAGCAGCCGGAGATAGAACGTCGTCAGCGTGTAGGTCTTGCCCGTCCCGGCGCTCGCTTCGATGAGCGTCGTCCCGTCGAGATCGAGAGTCCAGGGATCCAGCTCCTTCATCGTTCGACGACCTCTCGGGCCGCGAGGAAGGGCTCGAAAAAGCGCTGGGCGAGCGCCTCGAATCGAAATAGCACGCCCTGATCGCTGGCGGATTCAAGGGGCAGCGCCCCCTCCCAGACGCGGGCGAGCTCGAGCTCTTCTTCCGACTCGGGGAAATCGAATTCCCGCGAATCGCCGCCGTAGAAGCTCTGATGCGCATCCCGCCAGGCCTGATCAGAATTGCCCTGGGCCCAGCGCCGTCCGAAGGCGCGCGATGTCTTGGGAAAGAAGGGCAGCGGCGCGCGGTCGACGCTCCAGGCCCATTCGAAGAGCTGCGCGAGCTCCCGGTGCGCGTCCGGCACCGCCTTGAAGATCACGACCCGTTCGCTCTGGCGTGGCGATTCGGCACGGGATACCAGAAGACTCTGCGACCCCAAATCTGCACCCTGCTCGACGAGCGCGCAGAGCACGAGATGCTCGATCCAGAATTCGAGCTCGCTGCGTCGGCCGATTCGCGCGAAGTCGATGCGAACCAATCCATTCGGTCCGACATCGCGAAGCAGCCCGGAGATCCGCGCCGTGCCGAGCGAAGGCACACTGGCGAGCGTCAGATCGAAGGGCAGCTCAGCAAGCGAATCGGTGCCAAAACGCGCCATCGCAATTTCCACGATCGCGTGGACCTCGGCACGCAGGCTCCGAGCAGCCAGACGCCCCGGTTCCGCGGCGGGCAGGCGTGCGCTCGCTGCCAGGCGCTGCGCCGCCAGCTCCGGCGAAACTCCGGCGCGGAGATCCGCGAGCAGAGCGCTGCCCAACGCATACCGATCGAGTGCAGAGAGCTCTGCTGGATCAAAATCACCGACCACCGTCTCGGGACGGGGCAGGCGCATCCCCAGACGATCGCGGGCAAAGGTCCGGGTCGATCGCAACACGCGCCCGGTGAGTTCCTCGAGCCGAAGATGAGCCGGGACGACCTCGGCGTCCACGTGCTCCCGATCCTCCTTCCCGTGGTCCCTACACTCCCCATGGTCGGGTGAGACCGGCGCCAGCAGCTCGAGGAATCGACGCTCCTTGCCGCCTCCCGCTTCGAGGGCTGCACGTCGAGCTCTTGCCCCTTCGAAGGCCTCCACGTCGAGACCGACCAATCGTTGGTCGCCCTCCACTTCGAAATAGCGAGGACTGAAGCTGTGCAGCGGATGCTCGACCACGAGTACGTCGCGCAGTCGCTCCTTCGACTCGGCGGATTCGACTTCGAAGCTCGCATCGAGGGCATCGAGTAGCTCGCTGACCACGACCGAGGGCGGCAATCGACTCCCGTCGCGAAGATCACGACTGGGTACGGTCAGGATCAATTGGTCTCGCGCCGAGAGAAGCGCCTCCAAGAAGAGATAGCGGTCGTCGCTGCGAGTATTGCGATCCCCGGCGCGTGGATGGCGGGCCATCAGGTCATAGCCTGCCGCGGGCCGGCGGCGTGGGAAGCCCGTGTCCGACAGACCGACCATCGCGATGACCCGAAAGGGAATTGCGCGCAGCACGACGAACTCGCAGAACGTGACCCCGCCGGCGAGAAAGCCCTGGGCCGGGGGCGTGGCTTCGAGAACTCGGCAGACGCGCTCGCGCATCGCTTCGAAGGGAATCGGCTGATCGAATCCGGCGTTCTCCGCTGCCAGAGCGAGATCCTGCAGCGCCGCGCGCAGCATGCCGTGCTCGTGAGCGTTGTCGTCGCGACGATCGAGAGTCTGCTCCTGCAGATCGGATAGCCAGTCGCTCCAGTGGGCGACGCTGCGATTTTGCCGAAGATCGCGTCGAGCGAGGGAGAGCGTCGACTCGAGCTCGCCAATCGCCCCGAGCAGTGATGGATCCGATAGCAGATCCAGGGGCTCGGGCGTCAGCCCCTCGAAGATCTCCGCGCTCGGCCCCACAGCATGGCCGAGAACGAGTCGGTCGATGCCTCCGGCCCAGGTATTGCGACGCGAGGCTTCCAGTCCGAGCGCCTCGCGATGACTCGCGTCGAGTCCGAAGCGAATACCCGCCCGGGCCGCCCACTCGCCGAGCTTCGCGACAGCGTCCGCATCGAGCCCCAGCCGCCCTCGCGCGGGCTCGAGAGAGAGCCAGTCCAGAACCTCGCTGCGCCCGGCGCGTCCGGACAGCAGCTCGAGAAGCGCCATGAAGGCCTCGGCAACCGGAGAGCGGTGCAGCGTACTGCGATCCGCGATGCGGTACGGGATGGCGAACTCCCCTGGGTCAGCGGCTCCGAAAACGGCTTCGATGGCAGGCACCAGGGCATCGATGTCCGGCGCCATCACGATGACATCGTCGGGTGTCAGTGTCGGATCCCGCCGGAAGGCCTCGCGCAGGGCCGCCTCGACGACTTCGAGTTCGCGTTTGGGCCCCGAACACAGATGAACCTGGAGGGATCGGTCGTCGCGGGCCACCGGGGTCTGTGTCTGAGCACCCGCGTCGAGATCGAGCAGGCTCGCCTGCAAGCGCATCAGCAGTGGGGCGTGCGGACCGTGCACGGCGCCGGGCAGCTCGAATCGGTCCGCATCGGATTCGACATACCCCGAAATCTGTTCGAGGGCGCGCTGGAAGTCGCCTCCCAGGCGCCCGAGACCGGCCAGCAGACCCGCCACCCCGAAGCTCGGGCCGAGTCGATCCGACTGCTCGCAAGCGGGCTCGGGGAGCGCGGCTTCGTCGCGGATCTCGCTCCAGAGATCGGCCCAATAGTGACGCGACGGGGTCAGCACCGACAACCGGACGTCGACCTGCTGAGCCAATCCATCGAGCATCGCCAGATAGAGTGGAGGCAGGGTCGACACCGCGAAGACTTCGATGGCGTTCGGGAAGGCTGACTGCAGGGCGACGCAAAGCCGGCCGCCATCATCGCGAGCGACCTGCGCAAGAAACCGGGCCGTCCGATCCGCGAGATGGCCGGGACCGAGATCTTCGAGGACACCCCGGAAGAGCCAGGCCTGCCAGTGCTCGTCCGGTCCGAGCGACGACGCTGCCGAGGAGGCCGAAGGCGTTTGCGGACTCGACCAGCTCGCCACCCAATCGGGTCGATATGTGATGTAGTCGTCGAAGACGAGCGCGATCTGGTGGGCGAGCTGAACCAGTCGCCAGTCGCGATCCTCGCCAGCGAGATGGCGTGCGAGGGGAGCGAGCTCGCCGGCGTCGCGGTGCGCGGCAATGCGCCGTGCCACCCACCACATGAGGTTCCCGATTTCCCAGCCCGGATTGGCAGCCCCGACGACGTCTTCGGACACGCCTTCAGCGATGCAGAAGACCTGTTCGAGCAAGCGCCGGGGAAAAAGGAAATCGGTGTTGGCGCAGATTCCATGATCCCGGGCGATCGATTGCGCGATCCATCGCTCCATCCCCTGCCCCTGCACGACGACGACGGAGGGCGAAAGGGGGGCGGGCCGAGGACACATCAGCCGTTCGGCCAATCCTTCGAGCAGGTTTTCGGTGCGGTTACTGCGTTCGACGTAAAGCACGCTCGCCTAGAAGCTGGACTTCGCAGAGGCTTCGAAGTCCCAGTACGAACGCAGCAGCGTGATCTTCCCGGCCTCGTTCACCTCGTAGATGTTCACGACCTCGTTCCAGGATGCGGTCCCCTCCGGCCCCTTGGCGTAGATCGTGCCTACGTTCACGCAGACACCGCCCGAGGTCAGGGTCTGACGGACTTCGAAGCGAATGCTGTCCGGGCGGATGAAGGCCGCGCAGAACTTCGAGATCGCCTGCTTGCCGATATGGCCGTGACCCTCCGGGTCCATCGGGGACGGGCCGTAGGGATCCTGAACGATCGCATCCTCGGCAAAGAGATCCAGCCACGCCTCGCCATCACCGGCCTCCGCCAGCCTCATCGACGCAATGGCCGCAACACGTGCGGGGGTTTGCGGGGCGTTGATTACGACATCGATGGACATGACTTCTTCATCCTCATTGTTCTCTTTGTTTCTCGCTTCGGTTGATCGTTTGCTCGTGGACGACGACGCGTACGTCCGCGACGGCCCCCTCCGGGCTGCAGCAAGACATCGAGCCCCGGTCGCGTTTGATTGTAGTCGATCAACCCGGACCGATCCGGCTCAGTCTGGCTTGGCGACGCGTTCGATCTGATCGCCCGAGAATGCGCCGACGTAGATCTCGTCGCCCACCTCGAGAGCGACGCTGGCGGCCCCTTCGCCCGTGAAAAGAAGCGTGGCTTCGAGGCTCACGGGATCGACGATGTAGACCCCGTAGTCCAGCCCACAGCCTCCCTTCTCGATTTCCCCACAGGCGAGAATCGCCCTCAGGCCTCCGCCCTGCCCCGCCGCGAGCAGCCGACCGTCCCGGGTCCAGGTCAAGTTGTCCGGACGGTGTTCGAGCGCGACGCTCGCGCGCACCGGCTCCCCCTCGACATCCAGACGCAAGCGATAGATCCTGGCCTCGCCCCATTCGGAGACGAAGATCTCGGTCTGATCGGCAGAGATCGCGATTCCGTTCAGCGCGCTGCCCGCGCTGTTCTCGACTGGAGCCAGCTCACCGCCCGGCGTCCAGCGGTAGACCGCCCCGGTATTCCAACCCATCATGACCCGGAAGCCACTCCAGATCAGCGCCGGCCCCATGCCCTCTATCGGGGCCATGAATTTCGTCACCACGAAGCCACCATCCGCGAATAGCGCCAGATCGTTCGCCATCATGCCCTCGGGCATCCGAACACAGCCGCGCCAGACAAGGCTGGGATGCTGGCCCGAGACGATCTCGAAGAAATCCACGGCCTCGCGCTCCCCGTGCCCGACGACGGCCAGCAGCGGCGCGCCGCTCGCGTGGCGACCAACGGCGATGCCATGAGGTAGAAAGCGGGACGCCTCGGGCGGCTCCGCGCAGTCCGAATCGCCCCAGAAGCCGCCAGACGCGCCTCGTGTGCCGGCCGCCTGGGGCCAGCCCTCGGGAGCCGGGAACAACGTCTTCCGCCGGCCATCGGCCAATCGAATCGCCAGCAGATTCCCGGGCCTCTCGGGCAGCGCGCCCGCCTCCGCCGGCGCCATCTGGCTCACGACGATCCAGGCGCGACCCGGCAGAAAGTCGAGATCCTCTGGATTCATCACCCCACAGATCGAGTTCGGCGAATTGGCCGCCGTGCAGATCGGCAGATTCTCGGGCGTGCGGCCGCATCCGAGGACAAGACCCATCCACGCCAGAGCGATCACGACATGGCTTCGATGCATTGCGGCTCTCCTCGACCCTGTGTGCTGGCCCGGTGTCGACTCGCCCTAGAGAGTGGCCAATCGCTGCGCCGCGTCGAGCACCGCATCCTGCGGCATCGCCGTGAAGCAGATTCGGGCCCAATCGGCGTATTCCGTGCCGCAGGCATGGCCGGGCGCGACGAGCACCCCACGCTCGAAGGCGTCCTCGAGAAATCCTTGCAGACCGCGCTCGTCCAGCCTGTCTCGCACGTCGAGAAACAGGAATGTGCCTCCCTCGGGAGTCGGCAACCCCAGGCAGTCGGCGACACGCCGCCCGACTTCGCCGTCTCGAGCCCGGTTGGCAGCAAGCCATGCGTCACCGCGCTCGAGCGCCGCCAGCGCCGCATGCTGGCCAACGACCGGCGCGTGATAGTAGAGATGAGTAGCGATCTTGTGCGCCTCGTCGACGATCACCCGGGGACCCGCGAGGTACCCGACGCGCTGCCCCGCCATCGCATAACTCTTCGAGAACGAGAAGATCGACGCAGTGCGTTCGGGGGCGAAGCGACCGATCGAGACGTGCTCGCCCCGATAGACATAGTCTTCGTAGACCTCATCTGAAAAGATCCAGAGATCGTGTCGACGGGCGAAGGCCGACATCGCCTCGAGCCATTCGCCCGGCAGCACGCGACCCGTCGGATTCGAGGGCGTCGACACATAGAGCAGCTTCGCGCGCGGCGTCCACTTCGCCTCGAGCGCTGCGACCGCATCTTCCAGACTGGCGACTCGATCGAAGAACGGCACCTCGACGGGCGTGGCTCGAAAGCTCTGTGCAATGCCTCGAATCAGCGGCCAGAATGGCGCCAGAATCAGGATTTCGTCGCCAGGCGAGAGCACGGCACCCGCGACACAGGACAATCCCCCCGTCGCGCCCGCCGTCACCAGAACCTCCTCGGCTCCATGATCGAGTCCGTTTCGCTTGCGCAACTTCTCGGCCACGGCCTCCCGCAGCGGCGCAATGCCGCGCGTATCGCCGTACGCATACAGGCGGGGGATCCGCTCGCTCGACAGATCCTCCGCACGCGCGCCCTCGAAAGGGTCGCGCCAGGTGTCGCCCACATGCAGGGGGAAGATCGGTCCGGAATGATCCGCAATGCGCTCGGCGAAGGGCGAGTAGATCGCGCCGGGCATCATCTCGGTCCCGGGCGCGAGAGGGGGATGCGAAGGCGGCAAAGCGTCGGAATCGAGCTCTCGGGGCATCAGGCCCTGGGGTCCTCCCGGATCAACTCGCGGTAGCCCTCGCGAAAGGTCGGATAGCGAAACCGGTAGCCGCTCTCCCGCGCCAGGCGATTGCTGCATCGCTTGCTGCCCGCAGCACGGCGGCCAGTCTCGCCCTCGTTTGCCTCCGCTTCGGCGGGCGGATCGACGGCGAGCTCCGCCGCGAGCCACTGAAATAGGCTCGCCTCATCGGCGGGCTCGTCGTCGACACCCAGGTAGAGGCTCGCCGGCGCTTCGTGAAAGAGGACATGACGCACCAGGCCGGCCGCATCATCGCGATGAATCCGATTCGTAAAATGTTCGAAACCTCTCAGCCGCAACTCGCCCGCCTTGCCCCGATCGACCAGCCCTCCACGTCCTGGGCCGTAGAGTCCACCGAGCCGCACGACGACACTCGACAGACCGCTGGCCGCCAGCAAACGCTCCGAAGCCAGCAGGGTCTCACCGCGAAACTGCGTCGGATGCGTCGGCGAATCCTCGTCGATGCGTTCACCGCGCCGCTGTCCGTAGACGGACGTGCTCGAGGTCATCACGATGCGCTTCGGACGTTGCCCCTCGTCTGCGAGCCATTCGAGCAGACCCGCCAATCCGTCGAGATAGGCCTTCCGATAGGCCCTCTCCGATCCCTCGTCGGGCGAAGCCGCGAAAACCACGTACTCGACCCGCGACGGCGCCGGACCCAGCGACTCGGACCGCGCCATATCGCCCGCGATACCCACCACCCCGGGCTCGAGCTTGGAGACATCTCGCCGAATACCGAAAACCTCGTGCCCCTCGTCCATCAAAAGCCGAGCGAGTGCATTGCCCACGTATCCGCAACCGCCAATAACGACCTGCGCCATCTCGGCAGCATGCCGCAGATCGCTATGCTCGTGCCATGCGTCGACCGCGAATCGGAATCCCGCTGTGTCTGGACGATCAGGGCCGCTGGCGCCCCGGACACCGCTATCACTACATCGACCGAAGCTACGCCGACGCCATCACTCGGGCGGGCGGCCTCGCCCTCCAGCTGCCAATCCAGCGCGACCCGGCGTCACTCGTTACGGAGCTCGACGGGCTGCTGCTGCCCGGCGGCGACGATCTGCCGCCCGACCCCCGACGCGACCCCCCAACCCCCGAAGCGCTGCGACTCGATCTGGTCCCCGAGGAGCAGCTCGCCTTCGACAGCGCGCTGGCGCGCGCCGCGATCCACGCGAATCGGCCCGTGCTCGGGATCTGCTACGGCATGCAATTGCTCGCCCGCCTGCGGGGCGGCCGACTCGACATCGATCTCGAAAGCCAGCACCCGGAAGCCGAGAACCACAAGCTGACCTCACTCGAGCTGCGTCACCCGATCGCGATCGAACCCGGCAGCCGACTCGAGCGCATCCTCGACACCACCGCCTGCGACGTAAACAGTCTCCACCGTCAGGCCGTGCGCGAGGTCGGCGCCGAGCATCGAGTCGTCGCCCGAAGTCCCGATGGCGTCATCGAAGCGATCGAAGGCCCGGCCGGCGATGATCACTTCGAGCTCGGCGTCCAGTGGCATCCGGAGAAGCTCGATGCGCCCGAGAGCCATCAGCTCTTCAGTCATTTCGTCGCCGCCTGCCGCAGAGCCGACGCTGCCCCGCAACGCGGATAGGATCCCAGCAGCCGAACGCTGGCCAGCCCCGTCGCGTCGGTGCAAAATGGGGACATGATGCGTATCGCCGGATCGCTCCTCTTCTGGGGCTTCCTCGTCTTCTCATCGCTGCTGCTATTCCCGATCGGCGCGCTGCTGTGGCTCGTCAGCACACCCTTCGACAAGCGACGCTGGCTGATGCATCGCTTCACGTGTTTCTGGGCTTCCCTCTATACATGGCTGAATCCGGTCTGGCGGGTCGAAATCGAAGGACGCGAACGACTCCGCGAAGGGACCCCGACGGTACTGGTCGCGAACCATCTCTCGTTGCTCGACATCCTGGTCCTGTTTCGACTGCAGAGCCATTACAGATGGGTCTCGAAGCACGAGAACTTTCGCGTTCCCTTGATCGGTTGGAACATGTCGCTCTGCGAGTACATTCCGCTTCGCCGAGGCGACCCCGCGAGCATCCGAGCCATGATGCGCCTGTGCGACGAAGCGCTACAGGGCGGTAGCTCGATCCTGATGTTCCCGGAAGGCACGCGATCGGCCACGGGTCGACTGCGTTCCTTCAAGCCCGGCGCATTCCAGATCGCGGTGCACAACCGCGTTCCGGTGCAACCAATCCTGATTCGCGGAACCTCGGAAGCGCTCCCCAAAAGAGGTTTCATCCTTCGGGGTCGGCATGCCATCACGGTCGAGATCCTGGCTCCGATTTCGCCCGAGCAGTTCGCCGGAACCGAGCCCGAAGAGTTGATGGCACGGGTGCAGGGGCTCTTTCTCGACGAGCTCGAGCAACCGACGCCGACGCGCTGACCCACATTGTTGAGGTGTCCGTAGCGAGGTGGTCGGACGATCGACAATGCGGGCGGGCGACCGCCGTTACTCACCGAGTCCCTTGAGTTCACGGCGCAAGAGCTTGCCGGATGCCGTGCGGGGAAGCTTCTGGATTTCGATCAGCTTCACGGGAACCTTGTACTTCGCGAGGCGCTCATGGCAGAAGGCGAGGACGCGGTCCGGCTCGAGCCGACGGCCAGCCGCCGCGACGACGTAGGCCAGAGGCCGCTCGCCATAGATCGGGTCGGGCTCCCCGACGACGCCCGCCTCGACGATGTCGGGATGCTCGATCAGCACCGATTCCAGCTCCGCCGGATACACGTTCTCGCCGCCCGACACGATCAGATCGCTTCGGCGATCCAGCACCCGAAGACCGCCCTTCGCGTCGAGTCGCCCGATGTCGCCCGTCGCAAGCCAGCCTGCTCGGATGGCGCGTGCCGTGGCCTCTGGATCCTCGAGATAGCCCTGCATCAGTGTCGGGCCACGCACCTCGATCTCACCCGCGATCTCGGTCGCGACCGCTTCGCCTCGCTCGTCCACGATCCGGACCTCCACGCCGGGCAGCGGTCGCAATCCCGCCGCGAGGTCCGCCTCGTCGCCCGGCGCAATCTCCGGCGGACGCGTGGCGACCTGCGAGGCGGCCTCGGTGAGCCCGTAGCTCGGCGCGACCGGAAACCCGAGCGCTCGGGCCCGGCCGAGCAATGCCTGGGAAGCGGGACCCCCACCGAGCAACACCAGACGCAACGCCTCCGGCGCCCGGCACCCGGCCCCCCGGCTCTCGAGCAGTCGCGAAAGCATCGTTGCGACGAGGCTCACGTGCGTAATCCCGTCCACCCGCAGCGCGTGATCGACCGCCAGCGCATCGAACCCGGGGTGCAGGACAACGCAGCTACCGGCCAGGGCGCTGCGAACCAGGATCGAGAGTCCTCCGATATGAAAGAGTGGCATGCATAACAGCCAGCGATCGTCCGGATCGCTGCCGAGCAGCGCAGCCGAGGCCTGCGCGCTCGCACGCAGACTGGAAAGCGAGAGCAGGGCACCCTTCGGACGGCCGCTCGTCCCGGATGTAAAGAGAACCAACGCGCTGCCCCCCGCCCGCAGCCGCTCGCGCCGCGCCACAAGCTCGGCCCCCCCGCTCGAGGAGGGATTCCGGATGACCTCCAGACAGATCCCACCGCCCGCAACCGGACCGAGTCGAAGCAACCCACAGCCTGCACGGCCGGCCAGCCGATCCCCGAGCACTCGAGTCTCCTCGACCACGACGAGCCAGCGAGCCCGCGACGCTTCCAGCTCGAAGGCCAGCTCTGCCTCGGTCAGCCGCAAATTGAGCGGCACCATCACCGCGCGGGTGTCGAGCAGCGCATGAATCAGCACGACTGCCTCGCTCGCGGGCGGAGCCAGGAGCGCAACCAGGTCCCCGGCCAGAACCTCTTCCGCCTCAAGACGATCCGCCAGGGCGGCGACTTCGCGAGCGAGCTCGTCGTAGCGGAGCGACCTGCCCTCGCAGACGAGCGCCACCCGATCCAAACCATGCCCTTCGAGCACAGCGCGCCAGCTCGCTGCAGCGGTTCTACTCATTGCGGCGCCTCGAAGGAGCGCGGCCGGCCGACCCAGAGCGGTGCGTCGTCCGAGAACCCGACCGCATCCCCGAGCCCCAGACCGGGCGCCTGGGGACAGCGAAGCAGCGCGCCGGCCTCCGCCGGTGAAGCCACGAAATCGCGTCCCAGCAGCGAACCGGTGGCGAGGCCGTGAACCTCTGCCTCCGGCCCGAGGGCCGCTGCGAGATGGCATCCGGCGCCGCGACTGATTGCGCCGTCGAGCAGGCTCGACCAGACGACGCGAAGGCCGAGGGTCTGCGCCTCGGACATCAGCCGGATGGCGACGCTCACCCCCCCGAGCGCCGCGGGCTTCACGATCAAGATCGACACCGCCCGCTGCGCCAGACATCGCGCGAGCCCATCGCCCAGCAGCGCCTCGTCGGCGGCGACCGGAATCGGCCCCTCCCGATCGAGGACCCTGAGACCCTCGAGATCCCCACGCGCGACCGGCTGCTCGACGTAGTCGATGTCGAAGCCGGCCAGGGCCCGCAGCGCCGCCTGCGCTCCGCTCCGAGTCCAGGCCTCGTTCGCGTCGAGCCGCAGGCGCGCCTCGGGGCCCACCGTCTCGCGCAGGGCGGCCACGCGCTCGAGGTCGGGTTCGATCGCCCGGGCTCGGCTGGAGACGGCGAGCTTCAGCTTGAATGTGCGATGACCCCGCCCGAGCGCCTGCCGCGCCGACTCCGCGACGGCGTCGGGCGACTCCCCGCCCACCAGAGCCTGGACCGCAACCTGTTTGGCGGGCTCACCCGCGAGCCCTGCTCGCCGCCGCCAAAAGCTCGCGAGATTCGAAGACGCCTGCTGTGCTGCCAGGTCTTCGATCGCGCACTCGAGAGCCGCCCGTGCACAGGGGGCCTGCGAGCAGTCGCGCCGGGCGACCTCGCGCGCCTGGGCCGGGCTGGCGTGCCCGAGCTCGAGAAGCGCCGCGATCCCGCCCATCAGGGCCCGCTCGCACACCTCGAGCCCCTCGGTTCCAAACTCGGGCAGCGGCGTCGCCTCCCCGAGGCCGTGCCGCCCCGCTTCGTCTTCGAGCCGGATCAAGCGACCTCGCCGCTGCGCGATCGGTCCGTGGGCGGTCGACAGGGGCGCGACGAGCGGCAAGCTGAAGGCTCGAATTCCCGCTCGACACAGCTTCACGCGCCGAGTCCCACGGCGAAGAGAAGCGAAAACACGAATCCGAGCTTGGCTGTCCCAGCCAGCGCCTCGTTGAGCTCGGGTCCGGCTTCACTGTGGGCGATCACTCGCCACAGTGAAGCGGCTTGGAATGCGCTCAGCCAGGGCAGCAGCACCCAGGGCGCTTCGCCAAACACGAGCCAGGGCACGAGGGTCATCGAGTAGGCCCCGCCTACCAGGATTGCCCATTCCCGTCGCGCACCGCGACGTCCCCAGCGAACAGCGAGCGTGCTCTTTCCCGCCGCTCGATCGGTATCGATGTCGCGCAGGTTGTTCACGACCAGGATCGCGGTCGCCAGCGCTCCGACGGGAATCGCCGCCACCAGGGCCAGGGTCTCGATCTCTCCAGTCTGAACGAAGGCCGTGCCGACCACGGCGACCAGACCGAAGAAGATGAAGACCGTAAAATCCCCCAGGCCGTGATAGCCGAGCGGCCACGGCCCGCCGGTGTACGCGATCGCCGCCAGTATACAGATCGCACCCACCAACAGGATCACCGGACCCGCCACGATCGAGAGGTAGAGACCCGCGAGGCTCGCCAGCGCGAAGACCGCGACCATCGCGACCTTGAGCGCCCGTGCGGAGAGCAGGCCCATCTGCGCGGCCCGCGGCGGTCCGATTCGTTGCTCGGTGTCCGCCCCTTTTTCGAAGTCGAAAACGTCGTTGGCAAGATTCGAACCGATCTGGAGCAGCAGGGCACCGAGTGCGGCCGCGAGTGCAGCGCCGAGGTGCAAGCTTCCGGCGCCGAAAGCCACCGCCGTTCCGACTAACACTGGACCGATCGAGACCGGCAGCGTGCGCGGCCGCATCGCCAGAATCCAAGCCCGTGCGCTGCCCGGGCGAATCCCGCTCATCGCCGACCCTTTGAGCTCGCAACCCGCTCGCGCTCGAAATCGGAGTCGCGAGCCGGGCGGCCGATTGGATGCTCGCCGAGAAATCGGCATACGACCCTGCGAAACTCCTCAGGCGCCTCGAGATGGGCCGCGTGGCCCGCCTGGGGCAGGACGGCTATCTGGGCATCGGAAAGCCTCGATGCGAGATCCGCGGCAATCCCCTTGAACTTCTCGTCCTCCTCTCCCACGACCAAGAGGGTCGGCAGCACGAGCGTTGCGAGCAGCTCGTGAAGTGGCCTCTGCGCGCCGGCACCCATACCGCGTAGGCTACCAGCCAGCCCGCGCGCCGAGTTGCGAAGTCGCTGTGCCCGAGCCCGCTCCAGCGCCCCTGCGCCAAGCCGGGCCTGGCTCGCAAAGAGTGGAAGCGCCATCCACTCATCGACGAAGAGCTCGACGCCGCCGGCCTCGATTCGATCCGCGAGAGCCCGATCTGCCCGGATGCGCTGCGCCCGCAGGCCGGCATCGGCAATTCCCGCCGTGGCCCCGACCAGGACCAGGCTCGAAAAGTCACCGGGCGCCGAGACTGCGGCCGCCAACGCCGCCCGCCCACCCATCGAGTACCCCACGAGATGAGGCCGGGTGAGCTCGAGGGCGCGCGCCGCAGCCCGGATCTGAGCGACACAGGCAGTCATCGAATAGGCTGCGGCCTGCGCGGGCGCATCGCTGCCGCCGTGGCCGAGCAGCTCGAGTCGAAAGACGCGACATCGATCGCGAAGTCCGTCGGCCACCGAGGCCATGCTCTCGGCGTCCCCGGAAAATCCGTGGAGCACCAGCACGGGCTCTCCCCGGCCCTCCTCGATGGCGCGAAGCCGAACGCGATCGAGATCGGCATCGGCATCGGCATCGATGAAGTGTTCCTTCATGCCGAAGCCTCGGCGTCGACCTGCGTCGCGATGCGCTCGAGGAGCTTTCGAAGCTGCGCTCGATTGCGCTCGCGGTCGAGCGGCACGTGAACCAGGCTGATCCCGCCGCGACGCAGTCCCGCCGAGAGGGCCTCGTCGAGCTCCCGGGTCGAAGTCACTCGGGCGTAATCGAGCTCGAATAGCGCCGCCACCCGGGCCAGATCCAGCCCGTGGGGCGTCCCGAAGAGACGTTCGAAGTGGACGGCCTCGCCCTGCTCTGCAATCGGAAGAAAGGAGAAGATCCCCCCCCCGTCGTCGTCGACTACCAGGATCACGAGGTCGAGTTCGACCTGACTCGCCATCACCAGGCCGCTGAGGTCGTGAAGCAGGGCCAGATCTCCAGTCAACAGGATCGTTCGACCTCGGCCAGCGGCCGCGACACCCAGCGCCGTGGACGTAATGCCGTCGATGCCGCTGGCGCCACGATTGCAGAGTACGCGGATGGCTCCGTCCGAGCGATGATGCGCAAGGTCGAGCAAGCGGATCGACATGCTGTTGGACACGAAGAGTGTGCCGGCACCGGCCAGGCCGCGAGACGCACACGCGGCCGCTGTCAGCCCGGAGAAGTTTCCCGATTCCGCAATGAACACTTCGAAGACCCGCCGTGCCGAGGCCTGTGCCGATTCGAAGGCCCGACACCAGCTCCGCTCACGACCGGATTGGCCGCCGAGACGCTGGCCAGCGGCCTGGAGCAGAGATCGCGCTCCACCGCGCACGATGCGCGTCGCGAGATGAGAGGGCTCACCCCAGCTCGAGCCCTCGTCCAACCACCAGACTTCCTCGGGCGCGCTGGCTTCGATCCAGAGCCGCTGAGCCTTGGAGACCGGCGTCTGCCCGATCCGAAGCACAACATCGGGCTGCATCCGCATGGCCAGAGCCGGAGCGCGCAGGAAGCCATCCCCCATCGAAAGCACTGGAGCGTCCTTGGCTTCGGCGGCACCGCGTAGCTGTGACGCCGGGTCGGCCAGTACGGGCCACCCCGCAGCGGCTGAAAACGCCGCGATGGCCGAAACCAGCTCCGGCTGGGGATCCATTGGACCACAGCAGATCACGCCGCGCTCGCGATCTCGCGCCAGGGCCACCAGGGCGTCGAGATCCGAATCCCTGGCAACTAGCGTCGCGTGGGAGAAGCTCGGCGCGATGCGCTCGCGCCGCACCGGATTCATTTCGGGCGCCTGGGGCGGCGGGGCCAGCGGCTCGCGAAGAGGCCAATTCAGATGCACGGGGCCACGGGTCCGACCCGCCGCTTCGTCGACGGCCCGGGCAGCCAGCTGCTCCGCATAGCGCAGTCCATCCGCGCCGCCAGCAGCCATGGGCACCTCGACCGTCCAGCGCGGGTAGCGCCCGTAGAGAAAGGGCTGCTCGATCGTCTGTCCCGCGCCCCAATCCCGAAGCTCCGGCGGCCGGTCGGCCGTGAGCAAGAGCAGCGGCACATGAGAATAATGCGCCTCGACCACCGCCGGCAGATAGTTTGCGGCGGCAGTGCCCGATGTACACAGCATCGCAACGGGCCGCCGCGTCGCCTTCGCCAGACCGAGCGCAAAAAAGCTGGCGGCCCGCTCGTCGAGCTCAACCCAGCTTCGCAGGCCGGGCGTGCGGTCGGCCGAAATGGCAAGCGGCGTCGAACGCGAGCCCGGAGAGATGCAGACGTGTTCCACGCCCGAGGCCACCAGGGATTCAAAGAAACGACCGACGAAGGCGTAGACGGCGGCCGGATCCGCCGCAAAGGCCTCCGGCGCCGGCGGGGCGGGGCGCTTCGCCTGCGACATCAGATCTCCGTCAGCGGCGCGAGCAGCGCGCGCAGCTTGATCCGAGTCTCCGTCAACTCCTGCGCCGGCACCGAGCCCTCAACGATCCCCGCTCCCGCGAAGAGCCACGCCCGACCGGTGGCCGCGCGACCGGATTCAGACGACCCACTGCGAATCAATGCGGAGCGCAGCGCGACGCAGAAGTCGCCACCGCCCGCCGCATCGAGCCATCCGATGGGCGACGCATACCAGCCGCGATCGAGTCCTTCGAATCGTCGCAGCCAATCACGCGCGTGCGCATGCGGCACGCCGCCCACGGCCGGCGTCGGATGCAGTGCCGCAACGAGCTCGAGCACGACGTCCCGCCCCGCTTCGCCCTCGAGCAGTCGACCCGATACGGCGGTCTCGAGATGCTGAATCCCAAACAGCCGGCGCAGCCCAGGCGTGTCGTCCATCTCGAGCTCAGCGCACCGAGCAGCGAGCACACGGGCGAGGGCTTCGACGACATGCGCATGCTCGACCTGCTCCTTCGCGCTCGACTGAAGCGCACTCGCCAGCGCTGCATCCTCTTCGGGTGTGCGGCCACGCGGCGCCGAACCGGCGAGGGCAGCGGTCTCGACCCGGTCTCCTGCAACGCGCACCAGGGTCTCGGGCGTGGCCGCCAGGAAGGTATCCTCGCCACGCCCCATCGCGATCAATGTGCAGCTCGGATACAGCTCGCGGAGTCGCCCGAGAAGGCCGGGAATGTCGACCTCCCCGTCATGGTCGACCTGCAGACTGCGCGCCAGCACCACCTTCTCGAGCCCACCCGCAGCGATGTCCTCGAGAGCGCGGTCGACCTGGGCGAGGAAGACCGCGTGCGCACGATCCGAGCGAACCCGGTATTCCGGGCCGGACGGCCAATCGGCAACGGCAAGGACATCAATGGCTGGGCTGTCGGAACCAGGTTGGGCGTCCGACTGGGTCGCCGAAAAGGCGCACGCCTGGGCGAGACGTCCCGCGAGTTCGGTCTCGACCGAGTCCGCGTCGACGCCCGGCTCGACGCGCGCCAACGTGATCCAGCGCGCCCGCCCGTCGCGAAACTCGCCGATTGCCGCGGGCAACACGAAGCGCGCCGCGGGAAAGTTCTTCCATTCCGAGGCCGGCGTCACATCGTCGTCAAAACCAAAACCTCCGAAGAAAACGGGTGCAGCATCGCAGCGGGCGGCGCCGACCCAATGCAGACGTGATCGAATGCGCGCGGCCCAGACCTCGACGTCGCGAAAGCGCTCGCTGCCAGCGCTCTCGGTCTCGTCTACGCGCCCCCAGGCGACGAAACGTTCTCCGGAGTCGGCTCGCTCCCAGAAGAAGCGATCCCGATCTCCACATCTTGCATAACATCGAAGAATGTCGATCGATCGAGCCAGGCTGACTCGTGCGACCCATTGCGTCTGGCCCGACGAGCGCGCCGCTTGCGTCGCGCGGCGAATGCCCGCTCGCTCGGTCTGGTCGAGACGATCATCCATACGATTCGGGGAGGAGCTCAAGCGTCCTCCCGCACGACGGGCGCGGCCTTCCGCACGCCTGTCAGGATTTGAGCGGAACCCAACATGAGGACCTCACGCTCGACGTCGACAAACCCCACTCGCGCGAGCATCGAGCAGAGCTCCTCGGGCGATGGCAGATACGCCGTCGATTGCGGCAGGTAGCGGTAGGCCCTGCGATCCGAGACGATTCCGCCGACGATCGGAACGATGCGATCGAAATAGAGCGAATGAGCCGCGCGAAGGGGGGCCCAGCGCGGGCGGTCGATGTCGATCAGGGCGATCCGGCCGCCGGGCTTCACCACCCGCGCGATCTCCATCAGCACCGCCTCGAGACCGACGAAGTTGCGCAGGGCGAAACCGCAGGTCACCACCTCGACCGATGCCGAACGGAAGGGCAGCCATTCGCCATCGCCCTGCACCGAATCAAAGGCTCGACCCCGCACGCGCGCCTGACGCAGCATCTGGAGTGCGAAGTCGACGCCGATGACCCGAGCACCCCGCCTCCGGGCCAACTCGCAGAAATCCCCGGTGCCGCAGGCGAGGTCCAACACTCGATCTCCGGGTCCGACGCCGATCTTGTCCAGCGCCCGCCGGCGCCAGCGCTGATCGAGGCCGACCGAGATCAGCCGGTTCAGGGCGTCGTAGCGCGGTGCGATGCGATCGAACATCTCGCGGACGCGAACCCGCTTCTCGTCGCCCCTCGGGAGGTCTGCTAACGCCACTGAACCTCCAAGCGCGCCGCCTGGGTCATCTCGAGCGCCTCTTCGAGGGCACGCGGGTCGCCGCTCGCACGCAGACGTGCCAGCGCCCGCGCCAGGACCGTGCGTTGAAAGTGCAGGGCGACGACCTGGGTCGCCTGGGGCAGGAGTCGTTCGAAGACGCGACGTACGCTCTGATCGTCTTCACCCCGGGGTTTGCGAATCGAGTCGTCGAAGAGATCGATGGCCTGCTCGGCGAGGCGCTCGATGTGTTGGGCATGCTGCGCGCCCAGCTCGAGAAGTCGGTCGAGAGGCAAGCCCATCCCCAGAATCAGGAGAGCCGATTTCAACATCTCGAGGTCCGAGCTCGGAAACCGTTGCTGGCCGTGAATCTCGACCGGCGTGATCAACCCCGCCTGGATCGACGAGGCGATCAACGCCTCGGGCACGCCCGATTGGGCCGCCAGCTCGGCCCGGCTGAGCGTTCCGTCTCCGATGCTGCGATCGGCAAGGGCTTCGAGCAGACTCCGCTGCTCACTGCGCGCGGCGCCGCGCGCGCTGGGCTGGGTCAGGTCGGTTTCGAGAATCTGTTGAATCTGGGCCAGACTGAAGCCGGAATCGAGCAGCGACCGGACACGCCGCAAGCGCTCGAGATGCAGAGCCGAGTAGATGGCGAAGCGGCCACGACGTACCGGCGCCGGAATCAGGCCGCGGGCCTGATAGAAACGCACGGTGTCGACCCCGACACCGGCGGCCTCCGCCAATTCGGCGACTCGAAGCTCCATGTCCTGACTCTAAGAGTAAACGCTCTCAATGTCGAATCACCGCTCTCGGCGTGGCGGCGGCGAGCCACTGCGCAAGGGCGACTCCCCGAGGCTCGAGTCCACGCTTCCGGCGCAAGTCCATCGCGCCAGCCAGGCCCGGATCGATCTCGACCCTGTCGAGACTTTCGCATTCAAAATCAAGCTCTTAAGGGAGTACAGCCAGAGACGAGAATTTGTTCTCATTTCTGTCTGCGAGCTCCACCCGGGTCGCCGGGAGACCAGCTTCCCGATTCGAAAAGGGCCTCGCGAAACGCACCCGGCGCGCGTTCATCGCAGCCAGAATCGCGATTGGAAGATCGCGAGCAAGGCGAAGAATTCGAGGCGCCCGAGCCACATCAGAATCACCATCACGCCCTTCTGCCAGGCGGCAAAGAACGCGAAATTGCCCGTCGGCCCAACCAGACCCAGACCGGGCCCGATGTTGGAGAGCGTCGCGATCGAAGCCGTCGCCGCGGTGACGATCCCGGGGTCGCCGACCGAGAGCAGCAGCGCCCCGACGACCCAGCTCAACATCCAGAGGAAGAGCAGCGCCATCACGCTGCGCACAGAGTCCTCGGGCACCGAGTCGCCATCGATCGCCACCGCGATGATCGAATTGGGACTGAAGGTCCGACGCACCTCGCGCATCACGGCGCGCCATCCGATCATGCCTCGCACGACCTTCGCACCCCCAGCCGTCGATCCCGCACACCCCCCGACGAACATCAGCCCCACCAGCAAGGTCTGCGAGAAAGTCGGCCAGCTCGAGAAATCGGCCGTTGCGAAGCCGGTGGTAGTCGCGATCGACACGACCTGGAATGCGGAATCGAGCGCCAGGCGGGCGAAACCGCCGTCTGCGAGGTCCGAAATGTCGGCCGCGACGCACAGAATCACCGCGAGGACGAGGACCAGATAGATCTGAAACTCGCGATCCCGCATCGCGGCGAGGCTTCGACTGCGCAGACTCGTGAGATAGAGAGAGAAGTTCACGCCCGCCGCCAACATGAAGACCAACACCACGCTCTGCACCAGCGGTCCGAAATAGCCGAGGCTCGCGCTGTGGGGCGAGAAGCCGCCGGTCGAGAGCGTCGAGAAGGTGTGGGTCAAGGCGTCGAAGACGCTGAGTCCGCAGAGGAGCAGCAGTACGGTCATCACGGCGGAGAGGACGAGGTAGATGCGCCCCAGGGCGAGCGCCGTGTCGCGAACTCGCTCGTGCAGGATTTCGGCCTTCGGACCCGGCACCTCGAGCTTGAACAGAAAGCGCGCGCCCGGACCGAGCTCCGAGAGCAGCGCGACGAAGAGGACCACGATCCCGATGCCCCCCAGCCATTGCGTAAGGCTGCGCCAGAAGAGCAGCGGCCGACCCACGGCTTCGGTGTCGACGAGCACCGAGGCGCCCGTCGTCGTAAAGCCAGAGGCCGACTCGAAGAGTGCGTCCATGACGCTGGGCAGCACGCCGCTCACCAGGTAGGGGATCGCACCGGTAAGCGAGGCCAGCACCCACGACCCGACCACGATCAGAACGCCGTCGCGTCGAAACAGATCGCCCTCGGCGGCCCCCAGCCAACGAAAGAGCAGACCCAGGCTGGCGGTGGAGACCGAGGCCACGAGAAAGCCCCGCAGCGCCTGCGACCCAACTCCCCCCAGACACCACACGATCGGGGTCAGCTGCGCGGCGGCCAGAATCAGCAGTACGAGTCCGAGGATGTGGAGAACGTGTCGTAGATTCACCGGCCAGCCCTCAGGCCAGGCTCTCGGAACCGGGAAAGACGAGCTGCGCCAGACTCGATTCGGTCTTGCGAACAAACAGGATCACCTCATCCCCGACCTCGAGACGCTGATCGCCCCGCGGCACGATGACCTGCCTGCCCCGCAGCACCGCAGCGACGATCAGGCCCTGCGGTATCTCGATTTTCTCGAGTCGGGCACCCGCGGCTGGGCTCTGCATCTCGACCCGCCGCTGCATGAACTGCGCTGCCCCGTTCTCGAAAGAAATGATATGGGGTTCATAGTCGTTCTCGATGTAGTTCCGGATCCTCTCGGCGGCGAGCGTGCGAGGTGAAACGACGTCCACCAGACCCACCTTTTTCCACAGGTTCGACGTATGGCTCGTCTGCACGAGGGCCGTGATCTTTGCAACCCCGAGCTCCTGGGCGAGCAGGCAGGCCATCAAGTTGGACTGGTCGTGGCCGGTGAGCGCGATGAAGGCCCGTGCGCGGCCAACGCCCTCCGAGTTCAGGAGCGACATATCCGTTGCGTCGCCCAGCACGATCTCGTATTTCGGAAAGCGCGCCGCCAGCTGCTCCGCCCGGTTGCGATTCGACTCGATGATCCGAATCGTCTTGACCTGCTGTGCCAAACCGGCGGCGACCGCCTGACCGGTCCGCCCTCCGCCGGCGATGACCACCTCGCCAACGCGCTGGGCATGACCGGAGAGGCGTCGTTCGAGCTCGTCGATGACGTCGCTCGTCGCCAGCACCAGGGCATCGTCGCCCGGCTGGGCCTGATCGTTTCCGGTCGGGACCAGCAAGCTCTTCCCCGAGATAAAGGCGAGCACCAGACTGCCCTTGGGCAGCGCCAGATCAGCGAGACGCTTGGTACTGAGGACGGAACCCGCCTCCACGTGGGTGCGGCGGACCTGGAGCGCGCCTCCAGCCATGTACTCGACCTCGAGCGTGTTGTAGCCGAGCACTGAGTTGAGAATCCGGGTCGTGGTGAGCAGCTGGGTCGAGAGCAGAAGATCGGCGCGAAAGGCGGACTCGCAGGTTCGACCGTATTTCGTGACGCCCTCGGAGGACGCAACGCGCACGACCGAGCGCGCAACCCCGAGCCCCTTCGCGAGCAGCGATGCGGCGAGATTCGCTTCGTCCGAGGAGCTGGCTGCGATGAAGAGCTCGCAATCCCGCACATTGGCCGCTTCCAGGGCTGGTATCTGGGCGCCATTTCCGAGCACGAAGCCGGCATCGAGTTGGTCCTCGACAAGCGTCCTCTTCTCGGGATCACTGTCGATCACAGTGACGCGATGTCCCTCCGAGGCGAGGCTGCGCGCGAGGTAACAGCCGACTTCCCCCGCTCCCATGACGGTGAAATGCTTGCTCGACATTACGCGCGATCCCTCCCGACGACGCCACTAACACATCGACTCATTGAGTGGTCCGTACTCCACCAACGCATTGACAGAATATTAGCCTCGCGACCGGCTCAAGACTCATTGCTCACAAATTCGGCGAACCGGGCCATCACCCGAGAAATCATCGGTGTCGGGGTGGCGCACTCGATCATGGCGTCGGGATCGAGCCCCTCCCGCACCAGGACCTCACGTCGCGCCTCGACATAACGCCTCAATATCGGAAGATCGAACTCGGGATGGCACTGAACGCCCCACTGACGGGGCCCGTACTGGATCGCGGAATGTGGATCGAGCGCCGTTCGCGCGAGCACGCGAGCTCCCGGCGGTGGTCTCAGCACGGCTTCGAGATGGGAAAAGTGGCCGGGAAAGGCGCCGCGCTCGAACAGTGGTGCGAGCCCATCACCAGACTGGCCATCGCCATCTTCTGCTGCCGCGATGAAAGTCACTTCGAAGGTGCCCATCTCGCGACCGTTGGGATTGCTGCCGACCTCGCCACCGAGGGCATGGGCGAGCAGTTGATGGCCGAAGCAGAGCCCGAGGACCGGCGTCGCGTCCTCCCGAACCAGCGCGTCCAGCCAACGCGCCGATGCTTCGCTCCAATCGGCGCGTTCGGTGACCATCGCCGGCGAGCCCGTAATGATGACTCCGCCGACATCGCTCGCCGCCGGCAACGCATCACCCTGATACACCCTTGCCACCTCGAGCTCTTTGACCGCGCATTCGAGACCCCGTGCGATCCACTCTTCGAAATCGCCGTACTCGGCCTTCACCGAGGCAGGCGCTTCACCAGTCTTGAGTACGAGGATGGCCTTCCCGGTCAACTCTCAGCTCCCATCGGATCGCGGTCGCGCAACGAATACAGTGCGATCGCCGCAGCCACGGAGACGTTGAGTGAATCGACTCCTGCTTCCATCCCGATTCGAAGACGCCGATCCGCATAGCTGAGTGCGGCATCCGACAAGCCGGCCCCCTCCGTGCCGAGCAGCAGAGCAGTCGGCCCGAGACTCCGAGGTTCGAAAGCATCGAGCCGGGTACTGGCCTGCCCCGGATCCAGGGCTACGACCTCGTAGCCCTGCTCGCGAAGTCTTCCCAGCGCCGCGGGCCAATCGGCGGCCCGCGCGAAAGGCACGCAGAGCGAGCCACCCATCGAGGTTCGAATCGCCTTTCGATACAGCGGGTCGCAGGTCTGCGGGCAAAGAATCACACCCCGGCCGCCCAGCGCCATGGCGTTGCGAAAGATCCCACCCACATTGTCATGGTTGGCCAATCCCTCGAGAACGATGATCCGCGGCGCGGCCTCGTGCTCGAGCAAGGCCGCTGCGAGTGCCACGGAATCTATCGCCTCACCCCGCTCGCAGGCCGCGAGGCAGCCTCGATGAATCGGAAAGCCCACCACGCGATCCAGCACGGGCTGCGCCGCGACGTAGACCGGGCAATCTGGTTCGGTCTCCTTCAACCACAGCGCCATCGATCGCTCTGCCCGTTCGCTCAAGAGTATCGAGACCGGTCTGTACGAAGATCTCGCGAAGAGCACCTCGAGATTGCCGCGCCCTTCCACGATGAAGCGGCCGCGCTGGGAAGCCAGCATCGCCTCCTTGAGGTTCTGGTAGTCGGCGAGCCGGGGATCGCCGAAATCTCGAATCGCGACGCGAGGCATGGCGGGAATCCAAGCACAACACCCGCCTCTCGCCAATCATGCGCCGCGGCGGCAAGGCCGCCCCGTCGCTCGAGGGTGCGACGAGGCGGCGGTCCATCCAGGGGTGATGGACGATCATCGGAGGGTTCACGATTCAGCCGGCGGAATCGAAGTCCCGGCCTGGCATGGACGAAGCCTCTGACTTCCAACCCAGGAAGGAGACAGCAGCCAATCCGATCACAACCAGTCCGAGACAGCTGAAGAGCCCGAACCGGACCCAGAACATTGCACGTGCCATCGACTCGCCGCCGCGAGTGCCCGACGAACAGGCACTCGTTCTGGATCGTCCCTCAACAATCACTAATCACTTCCGCGCTGGGGTCGGGAAAACCGACTCGGGCCTACCCCCACAGAAGGTAGGTGGACGGAGCCAGGGGCCAGGTGACGAAGGATTCGAAGCCCCGCAAGAATCGGCGATTGCGGCCAACTTGCGCGCCTGCTGCCTACTCCCGACGAACGCAACGCAACGCAGCACAGCTGGGGGCAACGATCGGGTCTTCGTCTCGGCGCCGGACGTGATTCAGAACTGCGCGAAAAAGTCGTTGCCCTTGTCGTCGACGATGATGAAGGCGGGAAAATCCTCGACCTCGATTCGCCAGATGGCTTCCATGCCGAGCTCTTCGTACTCATGGACCTCGACCTTCTTGATGCAGTTCTTCGCGAGAATCGCCGCCGGCCCACCGATCGATCCGAGGTAGAAGCCGTGATGACGCTCGCACGCCTCCGTCACGGCCTTCGACCGATTGCCCTTCGCCAGCATGACCATCGAGCCACCGTGTGACTGGAAGAAATCGACATAGGCGTCCATGCGACCCGCCGTCGTCGGCCCAAAGGAGCCCGAGACATAGCCCTCGGGCGTCTTGGCCGGTCCGGCGTAGTACACGATGTGGTCTTTGAAGTACTGGGGCAGATCATCTCCCGCGTCGAGTCGCTCCTTGAGTTTCGCGTGTGCGATGTCTCGGGCGACGATCAGCGTGCCCGACAGCGAGAGCTGGGTCGTCACGGGATACTGCGAGAGATCGGCGAGAATCTCGTCCATCGGGCGATCGAGGTCGATCCTGACCACTTCTCGGTCGAGCTCGTGGGCGATCGGATCCGGCATGTACTGGGCCGGATCCGTTTCGAGCTGCTCGAGGAAGACGCCGTCTCTCGTGATCTTCCCCTTGATCTGGCGGTCCGCTGAGCAGGAAACACCCATGCCCACGGGACACGAAGCGCCGTGCCTGGGCAATCGAATCACCCGGACGTCGTGACAGAAATACTTGCCTCCGAACTGGGCGCCAATGCCAACCTCTCGCGTCAGCTGCAGGATTTCAGCCTCGAGCTCGAGATCGCGAAAGGCGCGCCCGTGCTGGTTGCCGGTCGTGGGCAGCGCGTCGAGATAGCGGCAACTCGCTAGCTTGACCGTCTTGAGGGTCATTTCCGCCGAGGTCCCACCGATCACGATGGCCAGGTGGTAGGGCGGACACGCAGCGGTGCCCAAGAGCTTTATCTTCTCGGCAAAGAAATTTCGGATCGATTCCGGGTTCAGGAGCGCCTTGGTCTCCTGAAAGAGGAAGGTCTTGTTCGAGGAGCCACCCCCCTTCGTGACGAAGAGAAACTCGTACTGATCGCCCTGGGTGGCGTAGAGATCGAGCTGGGCAGGCAGATTCGAGCCCGTGTTCTTCTCTTCGTACATATCGACCGGGGCGAGCTGGCTGTAGCGTAGATTCGTCTCCGCATAGGTCTTGTGGATGCCACGACACAGAGCCTCCTCGTCGTTCCCGGTCACCCAGACGTCCTGGCCCTTCTTTCCGACGACGATGGCCGTACCCGTGTCCTGACAAGAGGGCAGGATCATGCCGGCCGAGACATTCGCGTTCTTCATCAATTCGAGGGCGACGAAGCGGTCGTTGTCCGAGGCTTCGGGGTCCTCGAGAATCTTGGCGAGCTGCTTCAGATGACCCGTGCGGAACAGATGCGACACGTCACGCACGGCCTCCGAGGCGAGCTGAACCAGTGCCTGGGGCTCGATCCTCAGGATCCGGCGACCGTCGACATCGATCGTCGAGACGAACTCGCGGCCGAGCTGCCGATATTCGGTGTCGTCGGCTCCGAGTTCGAACATCTCCTGGTAGTGAAAATCGGGCATGCTTCTTCTCCGTGCTGGGTCTGGCGGACTGTGGCGCTGTGCGATGCAGATCAGATCGAGGCCGAGGCCCCCGCAGGCCGGGCGGGTCGCGAGGGCTGGCTTTTCGGCCGTCGCAGGGTAGCCGAGCGCGGCGGGGAATCCGGTTCGAGACCCCGGAATCCCCTGTGGCGCAGCGAATCGGACTCGACGGCGTCGGGCAGCGCCCGGCGTTGGACTCAGCTCGATGCCACGAGCGACCGATTGAATTCAGGGACCCGGCCAAACCGAACCTGACGTAGCCGTCGCCTCTCTCTATGATGGGAGCCATGATGCGAAGAAAACCACCCCCCCGTCCCGAGAAACGACTCTGGAGCTCGTCCTGCTCCAACGCCTCCGAAGCCTCCGAAACCTCGGAGCGCGCCTTCCGGAGGCGGCTGCCCGGGGTTCGCGGGCGGGTCCTGGCAATCGCGTTGCTGCTGGCGGCGGCCGCGAGCCTGACGCCTGGCGCCCCCGGAGGGGCTCAAGCCTTCGGCGCCCCCGAGCTCACCTGCAGCCGGTCCTACGACCTGGTCAAGAGCCTGCTCAAACGCCACATCAGCTTTCGCTCCCTGAACCCGGAACTCCGGGAGCGGGCCATCGATGCCTACATCGAGCGCATCGATCCCTCGAAGACTCTCTTCCTCAGCGGCGAAGTGAAGCAGCTCCGGATTCGCCTGCTCGGCGTCTTCTTCGGTATGCAGAACGGCGAGTGCGAGCTGCTCGAAGATCTCCATACGGACCTGCAGACTCGCTATGCCCGGATGGAAGAGGAGGTTCGTGTCTTCGTCTCGAACCCCGAATACGAGCTCGACACCGACGTCGTGCTGATCCTCGACCCGGATCGACGCGGCCATCCCCAGGACCACGAGGCGCGCGGGCGATTGGTCGAGCGTCTCGTCCATTTCCAGATCTCGAACTATCTCGGAAGCGACATGGAGCTACCCAAGGCCAAGGAGAAGCTGATCCATCGCTACGAGTTGATGACGAAACGCGTGAGCGAACTCGAGCCGCGCGAAGTCTACGGCAACTTCCTCAACGCCTTCGCCAGCGCCCTCGATCCCCACTCGACCTACTATCCACCCGAAGCAGTAGAAGACTTCGAGATCCAGATGAGCCTCTCGCTGGATGGAATCGGCGTCGCGCTCTCCTCGAAGGAGGGCTATTCGCTCGTCGAACGCATCATCCCCGGCGGCGCCACGGATAGGGCCAAGGCCCTCGAACCGGGTGACAAGATCATCGCGGTCGCCCAGGATGGCGAGGAGCCGGTCGATATCGTGGACATGTCGTTGCGCGACGTCGTGTCGATGATCCGCGGCGAGCGCGGCACGACGGTGCACCTCACGGTGCTGCGCAAGGGCGAGACCATCGAGCGTCTCCAGGTCGCCATCGAACGCGACAAGGTCACGATCGAGGACGCCGCGGCGACCCTTGAGTTCAGTGAGGTCGAAATCGGTGGAGAGACGAAGAAGCTCGCGATTCTCGACCTGCCGACATTCTACGGGGATCCCGACCCCAGCAAGCGCCAGAGCGGCCGCGACGTGCGTGATCTAATGCGCCAGGTCCGCGAAGAAAAGACCGACGGGCTGCTCCTCGATCTCTCCCGCAACGGCGGTGGAAAACTCGAGAGCTCCGTCCAGATCGCGGGTCTCTTCATCCGTGACGGCGGCATCGTCGCAGTCAAGAACGTTTTCTCCGAGATCCAGATCCTCGAGGACCTGGATGAAGACATCGTCTATGACGGCCCTCTCGTAATCCTCACCTCGCGGATCACGGCCTCGGCCTCGGAGATCGTGGCCGGCGCGATGAAGGACTACCAGCGCGCGGTCATCGTCGGCGACGACCACACCTTTGGAAAGGGCACGGTTCAGAGTTTCGTTCACCAACCGGGCCGCCTCGGGGCGATCAAGGTCACGACCGCACTCTTCTTCCGTCCAGGCGGATCATCGACCCAGCACGAAGGTGTCGCGGCGGATATCGTACTGCCCTCCGTTTTTGCAACCGATGATCTCGGCGAGCGTTTCACGCCCTACTCACTGGAGAGCCAGACCATTACGCCCTTCATCGATCCCCAGATTGCGTGGATAAGCCGTCCCGAACCGAACTGGGAGCCGCTAACCGACGACATCCTTGCGCAGTTGGCGCTACGATCGACAGACCGGGTCAGCCAGAACGAGGAGTTCGCTGAGATCAACGAGCAGCTCGCCAAGCTGGCCGAAGAGAACGACGTCGTGCACCTTGCCGATTGGATCAAGGAGCGCGAAGACGCAGAAAACGCGTCCTCGACAGAGCCCGAAACCGACGCGACGGAAACTGATTCGAACGCCCCAGGCGATGTCAGGACCGACACCAAGAACGAAGAAGGCGAAACGGCCCCTTTGGAGTCGGGCGAGTCGGCGACCACACAGGCTGACGATGAGGATTCAAAGCCGAGCCCGCAACGGGCGGAGGCGCTACGAATCCTGGCCGATCTCATCGATCTTCAGGAGAACGCGCAGTCCTCATGGCAAGAACCGCAATCAGCGTCGCGATCGGAATCTTCTTCGTCGCTGCAGTGATCTGGAGCGCGTTCTCTGACAGCGCCGCGCGATGCGAAATCTGCGTCGACTACAGGGGTCGATCCGCCTGTTCGGTCGCAGCGGCCAGCGATCTGACCCAGGCCCAGGCCCAGGCCCAGAGCGGCGCTTGCGCCCAGGTCGCGGGCGGGGTGACCGAGACTCTGGAATGCGCCGCGATCGCCCCCAGCATTCGGCGCTGTAGCGAGTAGGCCCGTCTGCCATCTATGCTAGCCTCTTGCGTCCAGGACGCGCCCCAGACCAGATTCGAGCCCCCACGCGCGATCTCGGTTGCGATCCTCTTCGCGCGACACACTCCGTTCGAGGCTCGCGCCCGCGACCGTCAGCCACCGATCTTGCGGGTCGAGACACCGGAATTGCGCCAGCACCAGAATTGACAGAGAGCTGGCAGAGAGTTGGCAGGAAGAACGAGATGGCCCTAGAAGAACCCGTCCGCCAGGAAATCGATCAACTCCTGAAGATCAACCCCGTTGTGCTCTTCATGAAGGGCAACCGCCAATCACCCCAATGCGGTTTCTCCGCCACCGTGGTGGGCATTCTCGATTCGCTTCTTCCCGACTACCACACGGTCGACATCCTCTCCGCCCCCCATCTCCGCGATGGCATCAAGGTCTACTCCTCGTGGCCGACGATCCCACAGCTCTACGTCAAGGGTGAGTTCATCGGCGGCTGCGACATCATCCAGGAGATGCTGGGCTCGGGCGAGCTCTACTCGGCCTTCGGACTCGACCCGATCGACGTAGTCCGACCAACGATCACGATCAGCCCCGCAGCGATCGAGGCGCTCCAGCAGGCCATGGGACAACACGGCGGCAGTGGGCGTGAGTTCCACCTCGGTGTCGACGCCACGTTTCAGTCACAGCTTTCGATCGGCCCGCCCAAGCCCGCCGATGTCGAGGCGATCACGCCCGACCTCGTCTTGCTGCTGGATCCGATCTCGGCGTCGCGCGCAGACGGCATCACGATCGATGTCGCCGATGCCCCGGAAGGGCAAGCCTTCAAGATCGACAACCCGAATGCACCCCAGGTCCAGCCGATCACGGTCACCGAGCTCAAGGCCGCCATGGATGCCGGAAAGTCCTTCGAGCTGCTCGACGTTCGCACACCGGAGGAACACGCCGTCGCTTCGATCCCGGGCGCGCTGCTGCTGGGCGAACAGGAGACCGCGCGTATCGATTCGATGCCGAGGGATACGATGCTCGTCCTGCATTGCCATCACGGCGGACGCTCCCAACAGGCGGCCGAGCAGCTGGTCTCCCTCGGATTTACCCGGGTCTTCAACGTTGTCGGCGGCATCGATGCCTGGAGTCAGGAAATCGATTCCAACGTGCCGCGCTATTAGGTCTGGTTCTCCTTCGAGTCACCCAGACTCGATCACACGCGAACCCATCCAGGAGCAGAGCAGCGACGATATGGCGCTTCAGATCATCAATGCAGGCCCCCCTCCCGAGGAAATCGCAGGGCGCATCCACGCCGCAATCATCGAGGCCCTACCCAATGCGGAGGTCGACGTTCTCCCCAAGGGCCCGGGACATTTCGAGATCAAGGTGACGGACGCAGCCTTCGAAGACCTCTCTCGAGTCAAGCAACAACAGATGGTGTATGGGGCCATCACCGAATTGATGGCCGGAGCCAACACGCCGGTTCACGCCATCGACCGACTGGAATGCCTCGTTCCCTGAGTCCTCTTTGCGTCGCCGACTTCTGGTTCGAGCGGGTCCAGGACCTCGCCGCAGACGAGTCGCCGTGAGTCAATATCCCTCTTTGACATCGACCATCCCGTCGAGCTCCTCGCCCCGGCGATAGCGGCCGAGGTTGTCCACGAAGCTCTCGATCAAGCCTTCGAAGGATCCGGGCGCCGCCCAGGAGATGTGCGCCGAAAGACGAACGCGCGGGTGCGAATACATCCAATGCCCGGCGGGAAGCGGCTCGGGCGCGACGCAATCGAGGGTCGCGAGACCCACTCGCTCCGAATCGAGTGCTCGCTCGAGCGCGTCCTGGTCGACGAGCCCGCCGCGCGCGATGTTCACGAGATGTACGCCCGGCTTCATCAGGGCGAAGGCCGCGTCGTCGATCATGTGGCGCGTCGCCTGCGTCTCCGGCGCGGCCACGACGACATGGTCCGCCTCCGCCAACAATGCCTCGAGGCTAGCGACGATCCGAACCGACTCCAGCGGGCTCTTCGCCGCAGTGCGCCGAAGGGCGTGAACTTGCATTTCGAATGGCAGGGCGCGACGAGCGATGGCCTGAGCAATCCCCCCAAAACCGATCAGGGCCAGCGTCTTGCCGCGAAGGCTCCCGAGAGGCGCGGTAAACCAGTGTTCGGGGGGCTCCGAGAGCCAACGTTGAGGAAGCTGCTTCTCGGCGGCGAGCATCACCGCAATCACCCACTCGGAGATCGCGGTCGCGCTCGCGCCACGTGAACAGGTGAAGATTCGGTCGCCTAACAATTCCAAGGGAAAGGAATTCACACCCGTTCCATAGGCATGCACCCAGCGCACGCCGCACCGCAATACCTCAGCCAGATTCGGCGGGCCCGCGGCACTGGTCAGGAGTACATCCCCCAGGGCGCCATCGGGAGGGGGCCCGTCGGTCGGAATCGAAATGATTTCGACATCGGGATGCGCCTCGACCACAGGATCGAGCAGCCGCATCGGAACCTGCGTCAGGACTCGAGGCAGATCGCCCATCACTGTCCTTTCTGCCTACCAATCGACCTACCTACCCATCGGCGTGGCGATCGACCTGGCAATCAAGCGGTGGCCAGACCCTCGGCCAGGATCTGCTCGACGAGAACCCTTCGCTGGACCTGGGCCGTGGCCGCGGTGCGTGGAAAGGATCCCACCACGGCGATCCTACGCGGCTTCTTGAATCCCGCCAGCTTGCCTTCACAGTGGGCCTGCAGGTCGGCGAGCGAAACCGTCGCCCCGACTTCGCAGACGATCGCCGCGCACACGATCTCACCCCATTTCGCATCGGGCAGCCCGACCACGGCGACCTCGGCCACACCCGCTGCCGAACGCAACACGCCTTCGACCTCCGTCGGGGAGACGCTCTCTCCCCCGCTGCGCACGACCTCCTTCTTTCGGCCGATGATCGAGAGGTAACCCTCGTCATCGAAGGCCCCGAGATCGCCCATGCGAAACCAACCGTCCAGCTGCGCCGCCGCCGTCGCCTCGGGATCGTCGAAATAGCCGTCCAGCAGGAACGGGCTGCGGACGAGGATCTCCCCGTCCTCGTCGAGCCGCACGTCGACGCTCGCCGAGGCCTGCCCGACGCTGCCCGGCTTGCGCAGGACATCTGCGTCACACAACGCTGTTGCGGTCCCGACTTCGGTCGACCCGTAGTAGATGCGGACAGAGGCCTGCGGAAACCTGTCTTTGAGCTGACAAAGCAGCTCGATGGGGGTCGCCGAGGTGCCGGTATCGAGCTGCGTCAGACTCGAGAGGTCCCAACGCGTCGTGTCCTCGGCAAGAATCCGTTCCCAGACCAGGGGCAATGCATTGATCCGATTGGCACGCCGCCTCTCAATCGCATCGAGCAGCGACTTCGCGTTCGGCGCGGCCAGGATGATCTCGCCACGAGTCTGCCAGGCCGAGATCGACAGGGTGAAGCCCGCCATATGGAAGAGGGGAAACATGCAGACGCTGCGCTCGGGCTCGTCTCGGAAGACGCCGTGGAAACCCCGCAACCAATTGACACGATGGGAGAGCACGACGCCCTTGGGCCTTCCGGTGCTGCCGCTCGTAAAGAAGATGACGTGCGGATCGGTCTCGACCAGTCGCGGCTCGAAGATCGGTCGGGGCGGGTCGGGAAGCCGTTCGGGATCGAGCACCAGGGTCTCGAGAGCCGTCTCGGCCGACTTGCCCACCGGCAGCAGGGCCGTTCGATCGATGTCTGCAATACCCGCGAGCTGCGCCGCGTCGGGCCAGCGCGCCCCGTCGGTCACGAGCAACGAGCCCCGAGCCAGCGCAGCGACATCGCCCGCTTCCTCGACGCCCAACCGCGCGTTGAGCGGTACGAAGACGGCACCGAGCTTCGCGACGGCAAAGAAGAGGGGAAGGACTTCGAGGGCAGTGTCCACCCAGCAGACCACCCGATCGCCGTGCCCCACCCCCGCCTGGTGTCGCAGCGCCGCGGCCAGCCGATCGGCGTCGCTGGCCAGCTGGGCATAGCTGCAGACCACGCTTCCCATCGAGGCGGCCGGTGCGTTCGGCACCGACTCCACCGCCCTTCGCAGAATTTCGCCGACCAGGAGCCCTCGTCCCTGGGACTCGTCCGCAGCCATCTCGAGTGATTCCTCGCGCAATGCCATCTCCCCCTTGCCATCGAGTGTTGCAGAGAATACCATTCTTGAAATGGAGAACAACGTTCTTACAGCTCTTCCCGAGGCACGAAGCTCCGCGGCAAGGGGCGCCCCGGGCGCGGATGACTCCGCGATCGGCCTCGCCGTGGGCCGCTCGATCGAATCCCGACGTGCCGCAGCGCAGATCGAGATCGAGCGACTCGTCTCCGCTGCTCTGGCGGTGATCCGACGAACCGGTCGCCTGGAGCCCAAGGTAAGCGACATCCTCGCCGAGGCGGGGCTCTCGAACCAGGCGTTCTACCGACATTTTCGCAGCAAACACGAGCTGCTCGTCGCGGTGCTCGACGAGGGCATCCGCGGCCTCACCGGCTATCTCGCCGGTCGCATGGCCGATGCGGCCTCGCCAGGCGAGGGCGTGCGCGAATGGATCCGGGGTATGGCGGCCCAGGCGGGTCATCCCGGCGGCGCCCAGGCGACGCGACCCTTCGCGCTCGGCCGGGGGCAGCTCGCCCAGGCCTTCCCGGCCGAGGTCGCGCGCTCCGCGACCCAGGTCACGGCCCCTCTGCGCAGCGCGCTGCACGACGCCCTTCGCGACGGCGAGATGCCGGAAGTCGATCCCGAGCGCGATGCCGAGGCGCTCTACCTGCTGACGATGGGCTGGGTCGAAACGCGACTGCTCGAGGAGCGCATCCCCCATGAGGCCGAAGTCGCCCATCTCGAATCCTTCATCCTGGCCGGCCTCACGCGCACGGCCGCTGCGGAGACCGCGTCATGAACATCCACTTCGAACGAGAGGTGCTGCTGACGGGCATTGGCGGTCAGGGCGTCCAGCTCGCCGCCAAGACCCTGGCGCTGGCCGGCACCGTCGAAGGCCTGGAGGTGCTGTCGCTCGGCACCTACGGAGGCACGATGCGGGGCGGGAATACCGACGCAACGGTCGTGATCGCTCGTGAGCCGATCGTGACGCCCCCCATCGTCTCCCGAGCCTGGTCGGCCCTCATCGTGCATCCGCGCTATTTCGAACCCGTGCGAGCGAAGCTGCGCGCGGACGGACTCGTCGTGATCGACGCCGACCTCCTCGAAAGCCCACTGCCGGATATGGCGAGCAAGCCAATCTCGATCAACGCCACGACTCTCGCCCGAGAGGTCGACGCCCCGAAGTCCGCCGCACTCGTACTGCTCGGAGCCTTCGTGAGTGCAACGGGCATCGTCTCCCATGGCGCTCTCGAAGAAGCGCACGGCGCATCGCTCCCGAGCTATCGACAACAGACACTCGAAGCCAATCGACGCGCGCTCGGCGCGGGTCGCGACGCTGTGGATTCGCTTTCGATCCCGGCGTGGACTACGGAGGCCGCATGAGTATGACCCCCGCCAGGAAGGCGCCGCGGGGCACCGTCGTGCTCGACCCGCAGCGCTGCAAGGGCTGCGAACTCTGCATTCCCGCCTGCCCGCCCGGCGTGCTGCGCATGTCGACGCAGCGCAACAGCTCGGGCTACCTGCTGCCCGAGCTCCTGGAAGGCTGCACGGGATGCAGGGGCTGCTTGATGGTCTGTCCTGACTACTGCTTCGATGTCTACCAATTCGATGACCGCGCGGAGGCCACACGATGACCGCGAAGACGAATCGGCAGACCAACCGGCGCTTGATGGAAGGATCCGAGGCCATCGCCGAAGCGGCGATCGCCGCCGGATGTCGATTTTTCTCGGGGTACCCGATGACCCCCTTTACCGAAGTCCTCGAGCATTTCGCGAAGCGATTGCCGGAAACCGGCGGTGCCTGCATCAATTCGGAGAGCGAGATCGAAGCCATCGGGCAGGCCTGGGGCGCAGCAGCCACCGGCGCACGAGCCGCGACGGGATCGACGGGCCAGGGCCTTTCCCTGATGCAGGAATCGATGTCCGAGATCACGCGCGCCGAGATTCCGATCGTGATCTTCAACATGGCACGTGGCCAGGGCGACTATTTCCAGGCGACCCGGGGCGGCGGCCACGGCGATTATCGCCACATCGTGCTCGCGCCCTCGACCGTCGGCGAGGCGGTCGAGATCACCCAACTCGCCTTTCATCTCGCCGACCGCTGGCGACACCCCGTCGTCATCTACGGCGACTATCTTCTCGCGCATACGGCGGAGGCCGTCGAGATCGAACGCATCGACTTCGGTCCCCTGCCCGAAAAAGACTGGGCGATCGACGGAAGTCTGGGCGGTACGAAGCAGAGCCGAAACCTGAATCCAATCGGCATGACGAAGGGCTCGAAGGGCATCGATCCGAACGCCTTCTGGCAGGCACTCTCGGAAAAGGAGGACGAGATCGCAGCCGCCGAAAAGCGCTATGAGGTGGTACAGGTCGAAGACGCCGATCTCGTGATCGTGGCCTTCGGCTGCCTTGCTCGCTTTGCCCGGGCCGCAATTCGCGAGTTGCGAAGCGAAGGCGTGAAGGTCGGGCTGTTTCGGCCGATCAGCCTCTGGCCCTTCCCCTCCGAAGCGCTCGCCGAAATCGCTCGCGGAAAGACCCGAATCGCCTGCCTCGAGCAGAACGCGGGACAGATGATCGATGACGTGCGACTAGCGGTCCTCGGGTCGGTCCCAGTCGTCCCGATCGGCGGCATCTCGACAGATCCCGCCGGCTTTGGAATCGGCGCGCTGCTCGATAGCGCGCTCATCGGCGAGCGCATCCGCGCCGCCTACGAGGGTCGTGATGTCCCGAGAGGAGTGGTCGCATGAACGATGATCCGCTGCGCATCGTCCCCATCGATTCAGCACCTGAGGGAGCCTGTCGTTTGAAGGGCAGTGCACTGCCCGCGCTGACGCTGATCGGTGAACACGATCTATGCCCCGGCTGCGGTGAACCCCTCGCCCTGCGACAGATCCTCGAGTCGATCGAGTCAAAGAATCTGTCGCGCAAGGCCATCGGGGTGATCGGGATCGGCTGCTACACGGCTTTGACCTGTCTGATGGACATCGATCTGATCCAGGCGCTGCACGGTCGAGCACCATCGGTCGCGACCGGCGCCAAACGCATGCAGCCCGAGAGTCTTTGTTTTGCACTCCAGGGCGATGGCGATATGGTCAACGAGGGACTGCAAGAGGTGATCCACACAGCCGCTCGAGGCGAGAATGTCACCTGCATCCTGCTGAATAACGGCGTCTTCGGCGAAACCGGCGGGCACATGACGGCCACTACGGTCATTGGACAGCGCACGAAGAACTCGATCGAAGGCCGCGACGCGGCGACCCACGGCTATCCAATCCTGATCGGCGATCTCCTGAGTCGGCTCGACGGTGCGACCTATGTGGCCCGAGCGTCGGTGCACGACGCGGCCGGCGTCGGGCGCGCCCGCCGCTTCATCGATCGCGCCTTCGAATCCCAGATGAAGGGCCAGGGATTCTCCTTCGTCGAGATCCTGACGATGTGCCCGACGGGCTGGTTCATCCCAACCGCGGAGGGCCCGGACTATCTCGACACGGAGCTCGGAGCGGTGCACGAAGTCGGCGAGCTGAAGCGCGATGGTGTGCTGATCGAGAAAACCTCTCGCAAGTAAGGTCCCGGGGTGACCCCATGACTCGTATCGTGGAGGACGGCTAGTCGATCGCTCAGGCGAGCAACGCCTCGATTGTCCGTAGCGCATCGCAATAATCGTCAGACATGAGCACGCCGCGCATGCCGACCGCGTCGGCCGCCTTGATATTGCCCGGGAAGTCGTCGATGAAGATCGCGCGCTCAGCCGCGATGCCACCAAGCTGCAAGAGCGCGTGCTCGAAGATGCGCGGATCCGGCTTTCGGATTCCGATCTCACTCGAGTCGACAATCTCGTGACAGATTGCCTCGATTGGCACCGACTGGACCCAGCGGGCGCGGAATTCCTTCACGTTATTCGTCACGATTGCAGTGCGCAAGCCTCGCGACTTGATCCGACTCGCGACATCGACGACTTCCGAACGAATGCCGCCGCCCTCCCCCATGCGCGTGAAGAGCTCGACGGGATCGGCCTCGAAGCCCCGGGCGCGCGCCGCCTTCATGATGCCCTCCCGCGCGGCCATGAAGTCGATCTCGCCTCGCTCGAGACGATGCCAGGGATGGTCTCCATCCTGGTCGTAGGAGCCGAAGACCGCTTCTCGGAAGAGTGCCGGCTCGATGTCCCGCTCACGCGCTATCGCATCGAGCGCACTGAAGGGCGACTCCGAGAACACGCCACCGAAATCCCACATCACAGCGTCGAAGTCGGCCAATCCCGGCTACGCCTTCGACCAGAGCGGCTCGGGAATCTCGAAGCCGAGCTCTCCATCCCAGGAGTTTCGAAACGACACCTCATGCACCGGTCGTCTTGGCGCCACGCCCCAGCGTCCGGTCGGGTAGCCGAAGGTCACGCAGGCGTTGAAGTGCCAATCGCCTTCGTCCGGCACGCCGAGGATCTCTTTGACCGGCTCGTAATCGAAATGGAAGACACTGGTGAGCGCGCTCCCCACTCCTTCCACGCGCGCAGCCAGCATCGCGCTCCAAATGGCCGGAAAGATCGATCCCCCACTCGTGTCGAGTTGACAGAATGCAAACAGGAGCAGCGGGTAGTCCTCGAAATGATCCGCCAGATAGCTGGCCGATCGGAACATCTTGTCGAACTCGATGCTCTCGGGCTTGTCGGGCGAAGCCTTGGCGGCATCGACCCGGTCCTTGTAGATCGAACCCCAGAGCTTCTCCATGCAGCCGCGGTAGATCGGACCGAGCTGGCCCTTGACCTTCGGATCGTCGACGAGCAGGAATCGCCAACCCTGACCGTTGCCGCCCGAAGGCGCGCGCACCGCCGCATCGAGAATCCGCTGCTGCACGAGTTCGGGAATCGGGTCCTTCTTGGTGCGACGCATCGCCCGCGTCGTATAGAGAGCTTCGTATGCGTCCACCCTTGCTTCTCCCTGTTCTTACTTTCTACTTATTACGACTTACTACTTCTCGTTTCGCATTCTCGTTTCGCAAACTTCCCTGCTCGATCCGGGAGGGAGCGGGCGTAAAGGACCCGTTCGTCGAGTTCTCGGAGTCTTGCCCAGAGTCACGATAACAGTCTCGATACGGGCTGGCAGCAGCCACCCTTCATCGCTCGATAGCTCACTTCCCGATCACGCCATCACCACTCCGTCTTCACGGGAAGTCATGGAAAGTCATGGAAGTTACAGGAACTTCTGGGGCGCTGCGCAGAGCGCGACGCAGACACCAAAGGCCAGCCCGCCCGCGATGGCCTGCAGCGTTGTGACTTCGGGAAATATCATGGAGATCCAGAAGGGGCCCGCGACCCCAGCCACAGCGAGCACGCCATAGCCGAAGAGATGACTCCGCACTTCGCGAATCAGAATCTGAGCCCAGGTTCTCTGGACGGGTTCCTCCGGGCCGCTGCCATGCGATTCAACTTCGGACTCCAGGACGGTCTCCTTCTGTGGCGCCGGACGAGTATACCGGAAAGCCTCTCCCCCGCTGAGCACCCCTCGGTTGCTGAGCGTGCGGCGAGCCCGGACGGAGATCGACTGGCGAACCGAGGACGATCCCGCTAACTAGCTTCCGATTGAGCCACGAGCTGATCGGCTATGCGCTGGGCGAGGTCGGACAGGGCTCGGTCGTGTGCTTCGACCAGCGCCTCGACGGAGCGACTGCCAACCGCGATCTCGCGCTCGAAGGTCGACAGAGTCGGTGCTTCGCCTTTGCCTTCCGAAGTGATCGCCCAGCGCAACTGCACGCGAAGTGTGTTCGACTCATCGACGATCAATTCGTCGACATGGAGCCGAATCCGATAGTTCATCGGGAAAGGCGCCTGGGCCGGATATCCGACCACGCGCGCGCTGCCGAGCTGGCGCCGAATGCCTTCGGTCAAGGCGCGAAGCAGATTTTCCTCGAAGCCTCCAACCCAACGATTGAACTCGTCGAGCTGGACTTCGCCGCCGCCGAGGCGGCGCGCGATCTGGGGTCGTTCGAGATGGCCCGGCAGGCGAACGGGACCGACCAGCACCGCGAGATCCGGAGCCCTTTCACTCCGCTCGAGCTGCAGCTGGCTGCCGAGCGTGAAGAGCCGCACTTGGGGGCTGCGACCGAGGCAGCCGGCCACGAGTAGCAGAGCTCCGATCGCAACGATTCCCGCCCGGCAGATCGCCATCAGACCTCGTCGCATCATTCTTCCTTCCCCCGCAACAACTCTTCGGGATGCTGTTCGAGTCGTTCGGCGAGCAGCCGGATCGAGTGCGCGGCTCCGGCGAGATCGAGGACCAGCTGCTCGAGTTCCTGGGCCATCGCGGAGTTCGGCGCGATCATCGTATCCGCGGACTCCAGCGTCTCTTCCAGCTTTCCAAGAGACGCCATCAGCGAGGGCATGAGATCTGCCTTTGCCGCGCCGGCGAGGCTCTTTATCTCGACGAGCGTTTCCCGAAGACCGACGAGGACCTGATCCAGGTTCTGCCCGATCGATTCGATCGGAACCTGGTCGAATCGGCTCACGATCCGCCCGATCCTCGTCGTGATCGCGTCGAAGCTTCCCGGCGCCGTTGGAAGCTCCGGGTAGCGATCCCCGAGTCGAACGCTGGCCGGCGCGACGTCCTCGACAAGAGTGAACTCGACGGCCTTTCGCCCGGTAATCAGGCTTGCCGTCCTGAGCTGGGCGCGCAAGCCCCGTGCCACGAGCGCTTCGATGTAGACGAAATCGGCGTCGGCATCGATCGGACCGGTCAGTCCAAGGCGCTCCGGTTCGATCTCGATCACCACCGGAATGCTGATCTCACGCGTAACCGGATCGACTTCGAGTTTTACATCCCGTACCTCACCGATCTTGATGCCGCGAAACTCGACCGCCGAACCTGGAACGAGACCCGAGACAGACTCGTCGAAGTAGAGAAGGAAGCGCGACTTGAAGGAATAGCGTGGCTGCTTCGATGCCTGTCGATTCGGGTAGAGTTCGAAGACCATGTTCCCGGGAACATCCCGCGCCACATCCATGGTCGCCGTGGTCTCGAAGGCCACACCGCCGACCAGCATCGAGACCAGCGAAGGCGTGTCGATTTCGACGCCCTCGGGGCTCACGACGACGTCGAGCCCCGATGCGTTCCAGAAGCGCGTCGTCGAACGCACGCGCTGATCGTGCGGCGACTCGATGAAGACCTGTACCTGGATCTGGTCCCCAGCCAGGTCGAGCTCGTAGCCCGCGACATTTCCGACCTGCAGCCGTCGATAGTAGACCGGTGAGCCCACGTCGATCGAGCCGAGTGTCTCCGTTCGCAGGTTGAAGATGCTACCGGGCACATCGGAGGTCACGACCGGTGCCTTGTCGAGCCCATCGAAGCGCCGCGCCTGACTCCCCTCCGTCGCGGGATCGATTGCGATATAGGCACCCGAGAGGAAGGTTCCGAGCCCCGAGATCTGACCCGCGGAGACCACCGCGCGGACGACCCAGAAACGCGTGTTCTCGGTCAAGTAGCGCTCGGCCCCGGCGACGAGCCTCGCCGTGACGACGACCTGCGACAGGTCCTCACTCAGCTCGACTGCCTGCACGAGACCGATATCGACCTCCTTGAATTTGACCCGCGTGCTGCCCGCCTCGAGACCTTCCGCGCTGTCGAAGGTGATCGTGATGGTCGGGCCCCTCTCGGTGTAGGCTCGATAGGCGAGAAAGAGGCCGACCACGGCTGCTACCACGGGGATCAGCCAGACGATCGACAGCCGCGCCCTGTTGCGCACGATGACATGAGGCATCGCCTCACCACCATTTTCCTGCCTCTCCCGATCTCCGGGCCCCTCACTCGTCATGTCGATCTTCCTCTATCTGATCCCAGATCAGTCGCGGATCGAAACTCTGCGCCGCCAGCACGGTCAAGACCACGACCGCGCCGAAGAAGAAGGCTCCGATCTCGGCCTCGACCGTGGCCCGCGCACCAAGATGTACCAGCGCAACCAGGATCGTAACGACGAAGACGTCGACCATCGACCAGCGGCCAACCACCTCGACGATCCGATAGATTTGCGCCCGCTCCTTCGGATGCCACTGGCTCCGGAGCTGGACAGAGAGGGCGAGGCCCGAGAGTGCGACCAGCTTCACCAGCGGAACGACCACACTCGCCACGAACACCACGACGGCAAGAGGCCACATCTCATTGAAAAGCAGGTAGATGACGCCACTCAAGATCGTGTCGGACTGGGCGCTGCCGAGGGAGGTGGCGGTCATGATCGGGTAGAGATTCGCGGGCACATAGCAGATGGCCGCCGCGATCAGATAGGCCCAGGTTCGCATGATGCTGTCGGGTTTGCGTCGATGAACAGTGGCGCCACAGCGCGGACAGCCGAGCACGGCTCCGGCCTCCGCAGCGGCCATCGCCACCACCAGATAGCACGCATGACACTGGGCATGCGGCGCCTCTGCGGAAAGAATCGGGCTACTCATCGGGCCTCTTCTATCCGCCGCCAGACTATCTCCGGATCCAGATAGGACGTTGCAGCTGCCAGGATCGGGATCAACAGGACGAACGCCCAGATCGCCAGCCCAGCCACGATCTCAGCCATCTCCGAGAGCTTCACGAGGGCCACGAAGATTCCAATCAGAAACACCTCCATCATGCTCCAGGGCCGGAACCCCTCCACCGTGCGAAAGGCCAGAGCCGAGCCGGGAGCACAGGCGCCAAGATGAAGCGGAACCAACACGTAGAGCGTCAGCAGGATCTGAACCAGGGGCGCCAGGATCGTCGTGAGGAAGACGAGTGCGGCCACCGCGACACGCCCCTGCTCCAAGAGCGCACGACTGCCGGAGCTCAGCGTGGTCTGGGTGATCTGGCCACTCATCTCGAAAGACAGGAAGGGAAAGCTGTTGGCCACGACGAACAAGATCGCGGCGGCCATCGTCAGTGCGAGGGTAATCTCGACCGTCTGCCGTTGCCGGCGAAAGAGCACTCCTCCGCAGCGCGCACAGATCGCCTCACCACCGTCAGGCACGCTCGGCTCCTCCACCACCGCATCACATTCATGGCAGCCGATCAGCCGCATCCGCTTCCTCGGTGAGGGGAGTCAGGATTTGCAGACCCCGTGTGTCCAATCGAGCCCAGTTTGCCAAAGCTCTACCTTTTCTTGTAGCACTCGTTCCTATGAGCCACTCCCGGTATACAGGAACTTCTGGGATCTTCTTCCCTGTCAGACCGGGAGTCTCGTCGGCCACTTCGCGCAGTCTCTGAGCCAGAGCTTCCCCATCTGCCATTTCTGATTCTTTGCCTCCTCTCGAGATAGACACCGAAGAGGTCGATATCCTGTCGCAGTCGGCCGCTCGCCCGGATCCTACTCGTCACGCGGAATCACCGCGACTCCACTTCGGGCCATCTCCTCGGCCGCCTCCAGCAAGCTGGAACGAAAATCGGGATGGGCGATCTCGGCCAGCGACCGAGCACGCTCCTCGACGCTTCGACCCGCGAGCTCGGCGACACCGTAATCGGAGACGACGACGTCGACCTGGTGTCGAGGACTCGTCACGACGGAGCCCGGGGCGAGACTCGCCACGATGCGAGAGCCCCAGCGACCGGCCACCTCGACCCTCGATGGCAGACACAGAAGCGAACGTCCGTCGTCCACTCGGCCAGGTCCAGCCAGAAAGTCCTCATGGCCGCCAATGCCTGAATGCTGAATGCCGCCGATCGAATCGGCCACGACCTGCCCGAAGAGGTCGATCGAAAGAGCGCCGTTGATCGATGTCATCTTCCGATTGCGAGCGATCGTCTTCGGGTCGTTGACCACCGAAACAGGCAGAAAACGAACGGCCTCCTGTTCGTGGAGCCAGTCGTAAAGGGCCCGAGAGCCCATCGCGAAGGTCGTCGCGGAAAAGCCGTCGAGGACGCCCTTGCGGTTCGTAATCTTGCCGGCTTGATGGAGCCGCATCAATCCGGTCGTAAACATCTCGCTGTGGATGCCATAGTCGCCTCCCCCGCCCTTCGCCAGCACTTCGACGACCGCATTCGGAACGCCCCCAATTCCGATCTGAAGCGTCGCGCCATCCTCGATGAAGGGCGTGATAAATTCGGCGATCGCCTCCTCGACCGGGCCGGGCGCAACATCCGGTAACTCGATGGGCGAGGCATCACTCTCGATCCAGATGTCGACCTCGTCCAGAGAGACGCTATGCGAATGTTCGGGCGGGAGGCCCAGTGTGCGCGGATACGCCGCGCTGGTCTCCACAACCAGGAGTCGATCGGGGTCTCGACCGGCCTCGTGGATCTCGGAAACGGTCGCACCCGCATGAAGCGAAAGTGAAATGCGACCCTCGTGATCAGGCGATGCACCGGAGGTCGCGACGACGCGCGGCGCAAAGCGACGAGCGATCTCTTCGAAACGACGAAAATCCGCGGGCACGAAGCAGACCGAATGCCCCGCTGCGCGCAGCGCTCGCTCGGCAGGGCCGAAAAATCCAGAACGCAGGCACACTCCCTTGTGGGCAAACACGGCGAAGAGATCGACGAGCAAGGCGCCGAAGACCTCGAGAGCCTCCCAATCGCTTCGAAGCCCCAGTGCGTGGAGAAAGGCTTTCGGCTGACCCGGTCCCAGCCCAATCACGAGTCGATCCTTGACGTCGAGCTGGGCCGCCGCCTGCTGCGCTGAGATGGATTTTCTTTGCGTCATCGCAGACTGATGATGGGCCAACCCCGAACATCTGGCCATTTGTGGCTCGGGCGCCCCGTTTCGACCCCCTGCTCTCGGCGCTGCCATCCACAGGCCGGCTCTGGTAGAATGGGCCGACGACGGCGACCTAATGAGCCACCGTGCCGGAGGTATTCATGCTCGAAACCCACCCCTCGATCTGCCGATTCTGCCACGCCGGCTGCCCGGTTCTCGTCGATGTCGAAGACGGGTACCCAACACGTGTAGTGGGCGACAAATCGAACCCGATCTACCACGGCTATGTCTGTCCGAAGGGGCACGCCCTACCGGAGCAGCATGCGCATCCCGAGCGGCTATTGCATTCGATGAAACGGCTTCCCGGTGGTGCGCACGAAGCGATCGAATCGCAACGGGCAACTGACGAGATCGCAGCGCGCGTCTCCGAAATCATCGAGCAACACGGACCCCGTTCGATCGCGCTCTACACGGGAACTTTCTCCTTCCCCTATCCCGCTTCCGCACCGATGGCCCTGGCCTGGCTGGATGCCCTCGGTTCCCCGATGCGCTTCTCGAGCGCGACCATCGACCAACCCGGAAAATTGATCGCTCCGTCCCTTCATGGCGGCTGGGGCGGCGGCGCGCAGACCTTCATCGGTGCGGATACCTGGCTGTTGGTCGGCGCCAATCCGACCGTCTCGAAGTCGATCGGCATCCCGAGCCAGAACCCGGCCTGGTATCTGAACGATGAACTCAAGAAGGGCATGAAGCTAGTCGTCATCGATCCGCGGCGCAGCGAAGCGGCCAGGCGCGCCCACGTCCATCTTCAGGCCAGACCCGGGCAGGATCCGACGATCCTGGCTGGCCTGATTCGCATCATCCTCAGCGAGGATCTGATCGACCGTGCTTTCGTGCGCGAGAATACCGAAGGCCTCGAGAGACTGCGTCAGATGGTCGAACCCTTCGATGCGGACTACGTGGCGAAGCGCGCCGACGTGCCCGTATCGGAGCTCGTGCGCGCCACTCGCGTCTTCGCCGGCGGCCGCCGCGGAATGGCTCAGGCGGGCACCGGACCCAATATGTCCTCACGCGGTGCTCTCACCGAATACCTGCTTCTGTGCTTGAACAGCATCTGCGGCCGCTGGCTGCGCGAAGGCGAGCGGGTCCCGAATCCCGGCGTGCTGTTGCCGCCGATAGGCGCCAAGGCCCAACCCATGCCGCCTGGCCGGGGCTGGGGCTTCGGCGAGAAGCTTCGCATCCGAAACTTGACCGATACCCGGGCGGGCCTGCCGACGGCCGCGCTGGCCGACGAGATCCTGCTCGAAGGCGACGGTCAGGTGAAGGCGCTTTTCTGCCTCGGCGGCAACCCGATGGCATCCTGGCCGGACCAGGAAAAGACCTACGCGGCGATGCAGAAGCTCGACCTGCTCGTCAGCCTCGACATCAAGATGTCTTCGACCTCGAAACTCGCGCACTATGTGATCGCGCCGAAGCTCGCTCTGGAGCAGCCTGGCATGTCGCTCCCCGCGGAGACACTGACGCCCTACGCAATGGGTTATTCGGTGCCCTACGGACAATACGCGCCCGCGATTGTCGAGCCGCCGGCCGGCTCGGACGTCATCGAGGAGTGGGAGTTCTTCTACGGACTCGCACAGCGCATGGAGCTGCCGCTGACGCTTCAGGCCGCCTACTCCTGGGGCCCGGAGATGAAGAAGCCCGCACGCACCGATCTCGACATGCAGCACAAGCCCACGACCGACGAGATCTTCGAGATGCTCACGAAGGGATCGAATGTGCCTCTCGCGGAGGTCAAGCACTTCCCCCATGGCCGCGTCTTCGACGAGGTCGAGCGCGTCGTGGGGCCCAAGGATCCCGATTGCGAAGCCAAGCTCGACCTCGCCAACGGAATCATGCTCGAGGAGCTCGCGGAGGTGGCCGCCGATGCCGGGACAACCGACGAGCAGCGACCTTACTTGCTGATCTGTCGCCGCCTGCTCGATGTCCACAACTCGGCGGGTCGCGATATCGACAAGCTCGTCCGAAAATATCGCTACAACCCGGCCTTCATGAATCCGGACGACCTCGCCGACCTGGGAATCGCCCCCGGCGAGCTCATCGCGATCCGCTCGGAGCACGCGGGCATCTTCGGCGTCGCGGAAGCCGAACCGAATCTTCGGCGAGGCGTCGTTTCGATGCCCCACGCCTTCGGTGATGCCCCGACCAGAGAGAACGACGCACGCGTGCGCGAGATTGGCAGCAATACGGGTCGGCTCACCAGCGTCGAACGCGACTACGACCCCTACTCGGGCATCCCGCTGATGAGTTCGATCCCGGTTCGCGTCGAGGCGGCTCCCGCAGAAGCCTGATCGCGTTTGCATCGGCCAAGGGCCGTTTGTGTCATAAGCCGATCCCTATCGTTCGCATGGCGGCTCACTCGAGGGCGTCTTCTGAGACTCCCGGATATTGTCAGACCTTGCCGCCTCCCCAACAGCGTTGGGGGTTTCTATCTCTTCTATAGTCTGCGAACTCGACTCTCGATTGCTTCGATGACGACGGTAGATCGACAACGGCCTCGCAGCTGGTAATCTCGGGCCATGTTCGGATCGAAGCGAAACCGGCTCTTCGCAGGTACTTTGACGACATTGACGACATTGACGACACTGACGGCATTGTGCGTCGCGTTCCTGTTGGTCGACGGGGCGGCTGGTCAGGATCTTGGCGAGGGTTGGGATGATGAAGTGGCCAGGCAGCTGGCCGGCGATCTCGAGGGGGTGCTTCGGGAAGCGTACGAGCTCAGCCTGAAGGCGCCTCCGCAGCAGACGGCGTTCCAACAGCGGCAACGCGATGCGGCCCAAGGGGTGATCCGGCGAGCACGTGATCTCGGCGAAGACTACGCGCGCAAGATGCGCGCGGGCTGATCCCGCGAAGCGTCAGAGCCCTACTTTCGGATCGTTGCCGATGAGGTCGCGCACATCTTTGATACGGCGGGCGACGCCGTGCCGGCGCAAAGCGCGAAGCCGCTCATCGACCGGCTACGAAAGATTCTCGACGAGTTGCGGGCGCTGTATGACGCCGACTCGCTGCCGGGTTGAGCGAGAATCCTCAATCATTGCCATTGCGAATAGGCTGTCGCGATCTCGTTGAATGCGAGATTGCTACCGGCGAAGAGCCTCAGGCGCCGTCGCCCTCATCGAGTGAGGTCCCGACTTCTCCGGGTGTCCGGGCACCGGCCTCGACCACCCCAGTATCTTCTCTGTCTCCCCCTTCCTCGACCTCTTCCTCGACATCCTCTTCTGCGGACCAGCCACCGCCGAGCGCCTTGTAGAGAGTGATGAAGGCGGTCAACGTTTGCCGCTGGATCGATGATTTTTCGAGCTCGGCGTCGAAGAGCGTTCGCTCGCTATCGAGCACTTCGAGATAGTCGACCACACCGCCGTCGTATCGGGCCTGCGAGAGCCGAACCGCACTGCTGGCGGCCGCGACCTGCCGTCGTCGCGCATCGTACTCCCGCTGCAAGGTCCCGACGGCAACGAGGGAATCCTCGACCTCGCGAAAGGCATTCTGCAGCGTTGCGACGAAGCGGTGTTGTGCCTGCTCTGCCCGAGCCCGCTGTGCCTTCATCTGGGCCTTCAGCTGACCGCTATTGAAGAGCGGCTGAAAGATTCCTGCCATCACGTTCCATTCGCCCGCATCGGTCGAATTCAGATCGGTCAGCGACTCGGCCACAGCACTCACTTCGGCGGTCAAGGAAAGAGCGGGAAAGCGCAGGGCCTGGGCGACCCCGATGCGCGCGGTCTCGGCGATCAGCCGCTGTTCCGCTTCGACGATGTCCGGGCGGCGCTGGAGCAGCTCGGAGGGCAACCCGGCGGGTACGTCTGTCGGCCAGGTGCCGATTCCGATCGGCTCGCCCCTGGCGATGGGGCCGGGAAAGTAGCCGAGCAGGACCCGAAGCGCGTGTTCCGTTTGCGCGACGCCGTCCTCCTCGACTATTTGCGAGCCATGAACGAGCTGGCGGCCGAACCGAGCTGGTACAACGCATTGACGACCAACTGCACGACCACGATCCGCCAGCACCTACAGCAGGTCGCACCGAAAAATCCCTTCAGCTGGAAGATCCTCGTGAACGGCTATATCGACGAGCTCGGATACGACCGGGGCACGATCGACACCAGCCTGCCCTTTGAGGAGCTGAAACGGATCAGCGACATAACCGAGAAGGCACAGGCAGCGGGCCACAGTCCCGATTTCTCCAGGCTCATCCGCGAGGGGCTCCCGGGAGCCCACGGGCCGCCCTGAGACATCGTGAGACGTCCCGAGATCAAGACGGAGCCCACCCGACCAGTAGCCGCCAGTCCCCACTCATGACCCACTCATGACCCACTACGGAAGGTCGACAGACTCGTTCCGGACCACCTTCATCAGCTCGCCGCCTTCGAAGACTTGGTTTCCGAGCCGACCGTTGAAAAGCCCGGTGGCCGCCGCGCTCAAGATGTTGCTCGTACGACGGTTGAAGGCAACGAGGTCCTCTCCGGAACGCGCCAACACGACGTGCAGCCGCTCGATTCGGATCTCGGTACGGTGTTTGGCCGTGAGCGGGCGGAAGCTTCGCATCGAGAGCAGAATCGCACCGAAATAGCGACCCTCGGCCCTCCGGGGTGCCACCCCGACCATCCGCCAATTCGCCTCGGCGAAGGGAAAGAATGTGACCTTGGCCGAAATCGGATTTCTCGAACCACCCTGGAAGCCATAACGCACGCCCTCGATCTTCCCGATCTTGACGCGCTTCTTCTCCGTCAGCTCGATCCCGTAGTCCGACGCAGCCTCTTCCGCAAACTTGTCGGCCGCTTCGATGAGATTGCCGGGCGGTACATCCGCACTCAAGAAAACCGCCGCCTCGCCACGAGGCGCAATGGCCCCGACCGCACGACTCGAATTCTGGAGGTGCCAGCCTTTCGGAAAATCCATTTCGAAATCGAGCACGGGATGTATGAAGACTTGGCCGACAAAGAGCCCGGTCTCCGGCCGATCACCGATCAGCATTCCATCGATTCGATCGAGATAGCGGACCCTCACGTTGCCGAGCCTCGCGTCGCGTATCCAACGAAGCTCGCTCGCACGCATGGAATTGTCCGCAGCCCGTTCGCGCGAACCGGGATGTGTATCGAGGAAGGTCGGCGCACGCGGCTGACCGATCAGAAGCCGGTCCCTCTTGTCGAGACTCCGCATGAATGTCGACATGCCCATCGGGTCGTAGCCCGCCGCGCCGCAGAGCCGCTGGCCCAGACTATCGGCTTCTCGTTCCATGTTGCGACCATAGGCCGCCATCGTTGCCGCTCGGGATCTCGGCAACGAGAACCCTTGATACCGGGCGACGGCCTGCTGTTGGGCGGAATGTCGCTTCGCGACATGAACGATTTCATGGCCTATTACACAGGCCAGCTCATCCTCGTTGTTCACAAGGGCCAATAGCCCGCGAGACACGTAGATGTGTCCGCCCGGCAGAGCGAAAGCGTTCGGCTCCATCTGGTCGACGATCGAAAACGAGTAGGCGAATTCGCGGTACGGAAGCCCCCGCAGGAGCTTCTTGCCGATCCCCTGGACGTAGGCTGTGAGATCGGGATCGTCCAGCAGTCCGATCGACGCCTCGACCTCTTTGGCAGCCTCGGCGCCCACGCGCACATCGTCGGCGCGGGTCAATAACACCGTCCGCTTCGGCCCCTTCTTCTTACCCGAGCTGGCGCAGCCCGTGCCGCCCACGATGACGAGCGACGTCAGCAGCACACCGCAAAGAAAGGCGCGAATCGAGTGGTTGCGCATCAGGGAAGTTCGGACAGCCATTCGAGTCCGCCCAGCCAGTGCGTCTTCATCTGAATCAGAGCACCCGTGTACTCGAGGGTATTCAAATAATTCTGAACGAGATTCGCAAGCAGCGGCGAGTCCGCCGGCAGTGCGATGCCCAACGGCTCTGTCGTAAACGGCGGCGTGAGCGCAACGAATCCCGCGCCAGGATTCCGAGCCAGGGTGAATCGAACGTAGGGCAGATCCGTGATGAATCCGTCGATCTCACCCGCCCTGATTCGAGGCAGAAGGGATGCCAGGTCACCCGTCACGACCAGCTTCGCCTGGGGAAATGCCGACTGAATCAGCGCCTCATTCGTCGACCCCTCGAGTGCGCCCCAGGTCCGATCGGGCGAATCAATCTCGTGGAGTTCATCGACGTCGTCCAGGATCTCCTCTCGCGTCAACAGTGTCGCACCCGAGATCATGTAGGGCCCGGCGAAGGCGACCCGGGCGTTGCGCGCGGGCGTGATCGTCAGGCTCGAAATTACGAGATCAACGTCGCTCTTGTCCAGATCCGTCAACAGCTCCGAGAAAGGCCTCTCGACCAGCACCAGCTCGACATTCATCGCGGTCGCCAGGGCGCGCGCGAGGTCGACGTCGAGCCCGATCAGCTCGCCTGCTTTATTCTTCATGTTCAGCGGCGGCTGTACGCCCGAGATGCCGACGCGCAGCTGGCCACTCGCGACGATCCGATGCACCCCGTCCTCGGCCGACGCGCGAGAAGGCGGCCCGAACGCGCCTCCCCGACAGCCTATCAGCGCGACAAGCGCCAATGCGACGGCGACCAGAGCGCCTCGAAGCCGGGGGCCTCGAAACCAGTTGCCCCTGAGACGAGTCGAGATCTTTCGATCTTCGTTCCAAGATGATTCCACGGAAACCTCTCCCAGCTTGAATGACCTGCAGCGGAGCGTAACAGACCCATGCGGCCGCATCCGAAGCCCAGACCGAGCGCGCCTCGAACCTCGACAGCCCTTCCCATCGCAGAAGTCGTACTCGGCCATGAAGAAACGGGAGCGAAAAACCGACCCTGAAAATATTGGCGCACCCCGAAACTTCGTACCCGTTCCCTCGCCACCAAGTTCAGATCGAGTGAGCTCGGACACCAGGACGCCCCGATATGCGACGAAATCAGAACTCGACCTGGGCCCGGGTCTGGAAAGCGTGAACGATGCCGCTGGCGTTGCTCAGCTTGTCGCCCGTGTCATCGATGTCTGCATACACGTAGTTGAACTGCAGCTTCACATTCGAGAACAGATGCCAGTTCAGGGCCGCGGTGACATTCTGCTCCTCACCGCCGTTCGTGCCACTGTCCTGGAGATCGATCCATGAATAGCGGGCCGCGATCTGCCAGGCGCCCCAGTCCCCGGTTGCGGGATTGAAGGGCCGCTTGGGCGTTTCCCGACCAAAGGTGCCCGACGAGGTCTTGTAGTTTCGGCTTTCTCCGGTGAGGAAATAGCTCGCCTCGACATAGGCACTGCTCGCCTCCCAGTTCTCACCATCTCGGTTGTCGATCCAGCCATTCTTCCATTCTCCTTGCACCGAGAAGGGGCCCGCAACGGCAGCCAGTTCGGCTGCGATCAGCGTTGCGCCGTCGGTCGTGAAATCACCTGTATCGAGGTATTTCTCTGCCTGATGAACCTCCGGCCTCAGGGAGAAGCCACCGTCAGCGCGTTCGGCAAATCGCTGACTGACTGAAAAACCGAGGTGGACGAGTTGATTCTTCTCCTCGTCGTAGCAGGGAAGTCCCGTGACGCGGCCAGTCAGATTGAAGTCCAGGTCCCGGCTGAAGGACTCGGCATCGTCGCCCGTGACTGCGAAGATCCCAGCGGACGCCGTCATGCGCTCGTCCAGGTAGTGATTCTTGAACAACAAGCCGAAGTTTCGTCCTGAATCGAGGATCGAGGGCAGCGAACGTTCCATGAAGGTGAGGTATTTGCTGCTCGTCAACTGCTCGAGACTGAAGGGCTCCTTCACGTGCCCGATGAGGATGGTGCCGACATAGGGCAGATTCTTCATGCCGATGTACTGATCCTTGATCGAGACATCGGCGCCGGCGAAGTCGAACTGACTCTTGAACACGATCCGATCATGGAGATCGCCGGACACGTAGAGCCGCGTCCTTCGGATCTCGACCCCTTCACCGTTACCACCGATCCGCGTGTCATCCGCGGGATCCATCGTACCCTTGTTGTCGATGGCACTTCTCAGATCCGAGTCGACATCGATCGATGCGAAGTCCGCCTGGATGCGGCCGCCGAGCTTGATCTTCACCTGAGCATCGTTGCGGTTGAAATTGAGCCCATTCTTGTACGTGACGCTAAAGGCCTCGGGATTCGCCGAGGCAGCCTGCTGCGCAGCTTCGTGCTCGGCCTCCTCGAGCTTCCGAAGTTCCTCGTAGCGTTCGTCGTCGATCTTGCCTTCGTCGCGCAATATCTCGAGGATCTGCTGGCCAAAACGTTTCTCCTCCGCATCCGCCTGGTTGTCTGCAGCGGCGAGAAGAGGCATGGCGACCAGAACGACCCACGCCAGCAGTAGAATTCGTCGTAGAGAGCCAACTTTCATCGATGGAGTCCTCATACTTCCCATTTCGATTCTGGAGCCCGGATCGCGAAGCGAAGCCTGGTCTGCCATTCATTCAATGCGCGGAAGAGTTAGCCCATCGAGGATGGGTGGACGTGCCGGAACCGTGACGGTTTCGCGAATTCACGCTGAGCGGTCGCCAAAAGCCGAGATCTCGGCTTGACTCTACATCCGGAGGATCCCGCCTTGACTCGAAGACGACTCGCCCTTGCGCTGCCCCTGCTCATCGCTTTGGGGGCAGCGGCGTGCATGCGGCCCGAAATGCCACCCGTGAAGATCGAGATGCCGCTCGCGTCTTCCGTCGACTATCTCGACGACGTATCCCCGATTCTCGAGCGGCGATGCGTCGTGTGTCATTCCTGCTACAACGCGGCCTGCCAGCTGAAGTTGAGTTCCATCGAGGGTATCGAACGGGGCGGTAGCTAGAGCCCCGTCTATGACGGATCGCGCCTCAAGACTCAGGAGCCCACCCGCCTCTTCGTCGATGCCCACACAACGCAGCAATGGCGGGACAAGGGCTTCCATGGCGTGACGGATAGCTACGTAACGGAGCCCTACAACGCCTCACTCATGCTTCATCTGCTCGACGCCAAACGCCGACAGCCCGTCAGTACGGGCAAATATCATCCTGAGGCGAGCGATCTGACCTGCCCGGCGGACACCCGCGAGATGGGGAAATTCCTGGCGGATCATCCCGGACGGGGGATGCCCTTCGGTTTCCCACAGATCTCCCGATCCGAATTCGCGACCCTCGCGGCATGGCTCATGCAGGGCACGCCGGGGCCAACGGGCGAGGCGAAGCTCGCTCTCTACGACCCGAGCCCGACTGCGCAGTCCGAGATCGAAAAGTGGGAATCCTTCCTGAACCAGGACAATCCCAAGCACGCGATGACGGCTCGCTACCTCTACGAACACTTCTTTCTTGCTCATCTGCGATTCAGCCAGTCCGAGCCGCTCGAATTCTTCCGCCTGGTCCGCTCGACAACCCCACCCGGGAGCCCGATCTCTGCCATCGCGACCGTACGGCCCTACGACGATCCAGGCGTTCCAATCTTCTACTACCGCTTCCAGAAGATCCACTCGACGATCGTCTACAAGACGCACATGGTCGTCGAGTTCGACGACGAAAAACTGGCTCGCCTCGAGCAGACCTTCATCGACATCCCGTGGCTCGAAACCCCGCATTGGGTCGAGCCAGGAGACGTGACGGGAGCAAACCCATTCCTCGTCTACAAACAAATTCCACCGACCGCCCGCTACCGCTTCCTTCTCGACAATGCGGAATACGTGCTGCGCACGTTCATCCGGGGCCCGGTGTGTAAGGGACAGATCGCACTCAACGTCATCCACGATCACTTCTGGGTGATGTTCCTCGACCCCGAAGCCGATCAGACGATCCAGCATCCCAATTTCCTGGTCAACCAGGCCATGAATCTACGCCTGCCGAATGAGCAGGGGAGCGACAAACGTCTCATCCGAGCATTCAGCAACAGATACCGGGAGCGCTACCGGCGCTTCTACCGCGCAAAAACCGATTTCTACAAGAACATAGAGACCCGCGGCTTCGGGATGGACGCGATCTGGAAGGGCGATTGAGCCCAGGATGCTCCGCTGCTGACGATCTATCGGCATTTTGATAGCGCATCCGTTCACAAGGGCGCCCTGGGCGGCCTGCCTCGAACACTCTGGGTCATCGACTACTCCCAGTTCGAACGAATCTACTACTCCCTCGTTGCGGGCTTCGATGTCTTCGGCAACCTCAGCCATCAGGCCAACGTCCGCCGATACATGGACTATCTCCGAATCGAAGGAGAGCTGAACTTTCTCGATTTCATGCCAAGCGATATCAGACTCGACATGATGCATTCGTGGTATCTGGGCGACCGAGCCATCGAGAACATCGACCCCGATGCTGTGGGCCGCATGCACGATACCAGCATCCAATATCGAACGAAGGACCCGAAGCGCGAGTTCATCGAGCGAGTCGTCGAGGAACATCTTCTGCCGTCGACGGAGATCGGCTTCGACGAGATCAACTACCACGGCGCCGATCACGCGGTTTCGATGCCCAGGGCCTTCGAGAACCACGAAGACATTCTCAACGGCTTCCGCGCGCTGACGGCACCAGGCACGGGCTTCATCAAGCATGCCAACGGGTCTGACGCCAACCTCCTCTACGTGCGGGTTCGTGACTACAGGGGCTCCGATCTGTATTTCACGATCGTGATCAACCGATGGCATGACAACGTCAACTCCATGTTCGGGGAGGAAGACAGCCTCGACGCGTCGAAAGACAGCATCGACTTCCTGGCGGGAAGCATAGGCGCCTATCCGAACTACTTCTTCGAACTCGATGCGCCGGATCTTCCCGATTTTTTCGACATGCTCGAGAACTTCGATGATTCGGAGGAATACGTCGAAAAATTCCACAAGTTCGGCGTGAATCGAGCGGATGATGACTTCTGGGAGAGCTACGATCGCTTCCAAGCTCAATTCGATCGGTCGGATCCTCTTCACACCGGGCTATACGATCTGAATCGGTACTACTCTGTGGCTCGGCCATCGGCTGACAGACCGGAATGACCGAATTCGGCCTCGATCCGGTCCGAGTCTCTACCCTCGGCATCGTGTCGTTTTCCGAGCCGGGTGCACGACTCCCCGCGCCGCGAGCCGTGGTCGTCTACGACTTCGAGCCGACGGGACTGTTCTCTGACACGCCGCTCGACCCGAGGGTCCCTTGGGCCGTCGGCTGTCGATGACACGTTGTGAAAGATCGGGCCGTGCATTCACACGGCAGCCATGGCATTGATCGTAGAGAAATCGCCACGTTTCAGTCGCAATCGCTGCTGACCCTCGGTCGGCGCTGCCCGAAGAGGCCGACCCGTTTCGGCACCAGAGTCCGCCTCCCGCCCGGCGAGGGCGTGCGCTCTGACGCTATGCTCGATGTATCGAATGCCCCGACTAACTCGGCCGACTACGGCCCAAGGAGAGAATCATGATCAAGCGGACGATGGCACCCTCCCCGTCGACGAGTTCCTCGAGTCCTATCAGCGCATCGATGTCGGAGCCGAGACGATCTTCCGACCGTATCGAAGCACGAAGTTGGCCCTCGGCGCACGCGTCCTGTGGATCGATCGCGAGCTCGAATTCGCCCCGGCCGGAGTCGGAAATCGAGTCATCCTCCCCGAGAACGCCCTCGTCAACGACAAAACCCTGATGTGGACGATCTACGGACGGGCCGACCTGCGACCGTGGCGTGGCTTGGGGATCCGCACGGAGTTGAGCTTCCGGGAGGCACCGGACACGGGCTACGTGACCGATCTCGACGGCTATTTCCAGGGCAAGCTGCGCGCCACCTACGTCGTACCCATCACGCGCCCCCTGACCCTCAGCTTCTACGTGCGCGGCGGATTCGGCGAGAACTCGGACTTCTCGATGGTGGAGGGCCTGGGTCCGAATCCGCCGGGCCCGAAGGTCGGGCGCGACTACGAACGCGCACATTGGTCGCTGGGCCTGTCCGGCGACACGGTCTTGCGAGAGGACCTGACGGTCTTTGCCTCCTTCTTCTATTCACAGGACCAGCAGAGCGACGACCTGCTGCTCTCGGACCTTCAGCGCTATTTCCAGGAGTCCGTTCCCCTCACCTTCCGCTAGCAGAGCAGTCTCGACTTTCAGACCGATGAGTGGGGGATCGTACTCGGCGGCCAGCTGTGGTTCTCGGAGAAGACCGACGGCGGCTTCTCCTACTCGTTTACGCAGGCGCGCGCGGACTACGACGACAGTGGCAGTGGACGAGCGCTACAGCTGATCGACGACAACCGGATCGTGGATACGGACATCCATGCCGTGGATCTCGAAATCCGGCACCAGATCAGGCCCGGCATGCGCGCATTCGTGGGCTACCGCTACCAGTACTACTCGGATGGATCGCCTTCGCCGAGTAGCGCGACGCGCCCGACCGACCGAACGCAGCGCGTTCACACCCTGAGCTTCGGGCTCACGCTGAACAGTGATCTACTCGAATCGCGGCGTTGACCAGTTCATCAAGGGGGGTGGGCGGCGCCGCGTGCGATCCCGATTTCATCGGATGGCTGCGAGAACGTGAGCTGGGGCATCGAGTGCACGAAGCCCTTGTGACACGACGTACAGTCGATCTTCCGGGACACAGCTCGCTCGTGGTAGTCCCGCGCCTTCGGTGATTGCTTCGCCAGCGTGGCCGGATCCTGCTTGTGACATTCGTTGCAGCTGACTAGATCGATTGGCCCATGAGGGTTGTGGCACTGCGTGCAGTGCATCGCCTTCTCGCCGCTCAGCGCATGCGGTGCCCCGGAAGGAGCGGTCGGAAGGATCACCTCATGACAGCTGCTGCATCGCTGTGCCTGGGTCGAGACGACCAGGGTCGGGTCCTCGGGCGCGTGCATGATGTGGCAGCTCGCGCAGGAAAGATCATCAGCGTGCTTGCCCTCGCCCCAATGAGCCTGTTCGCCCTTGCGATGACATGTCAGACACATCTGATTCCGATCGCCGATCGGCGTCTTTCCATGTTTCGTGAAGACGATGTTGCCTACCTGCATCGGAAATTCCATGTGCGTCGCACTCGGGCCGTGGCAGCTCTCACACTGGTCTCGAGCCGCGGGCGTACGAGGGTTGTCGAATTGCGCGTGAGGTGTCTCTCGGATCCCCATCACCTTCTCGCTCTCGTGACATTCGAGACACGCCTGAGCTCCTTCCCCCGAATAGGATTGCTGCGCCGAGGCCGCTTGGACGAGCAGCGCGAGCGGCAGCCCCACGGCGAGCACGAGCTGCAGCCAAAGTCGAATCGAGGGGCCGTATCGCGGATCGACACTCATCCGCCGGCGACCTCGCTGACCGGATCCATCCCAGACAGCTGTTGATCCGGCTCGATGCCCTCCGGAAGCTTGTGCGCAATCCCCTTGTGGCAGTCGATGCAGGTCTTTCCCTTCGCCAACGCGCCGGTATGGAAGTCACGCGCCTTCTCGGGCTGGGCCGCCAGATCCCAGAGATCAGCCTGGTGGCAGTCGCGACATTCGCGCGAGTCGGTCTTGTTCATGTCGGTCCAGACGCGCGTGGCCATCGTCATCCGATACGCCTCGAATTTCTCGGGCGTGTCGATCGTTCCCAGGAGGTGGTGATAGACCTCCGCCAAGGCACGCACCTTTCGCACCATCTTGGGTACGAAGGGTTTTTGGATATGGCAGTCCGAGCAAGTTGCTCGGAATCCACGCGCGTTCTTGGCGTGTGACATTCCATCGAATTCGGCAAATATATTCACCTCCATCTCGTGGCAGGAGAAGCAGAATGTGTCGGTCGAGGTCTCGTGCAGAACGACGTCGACTGCAAAGAGACCGCCGGCCCCGACGAGGGCCCCGACGAGCACGAGGGCTCCCAGCGAATGACGCAAGCTGGGGCTCCAAAAAATCTCCAGAGCTTTCTCATGGGCCTCGCGATTCTCCGTCTCGAGCCGAACCCAAGCTACCCCCTCGGTTCAGCGACTGTCGAGCCAAACTGCAACGACATGGAAGACACCCGGCGCGGACTGCTGAAGGGAGGTGATTCCACGAACGCTGAACTAGAAGCTGAAGATCATCGAGACCCAGCCCATGTGGGCCGTGGCATCGCGATCGGCCTTGTAGTCGATGTTGAAATTCTGGTACTCGAGACCGATGACGAGGGGGTCGAAGATCTGGTACTTCACATTCGCCGACACGACCTGGTTCTTCTTTGCTGCTCCAGCCGCCAGGTTGCTATTTCGACGATCGTCCAGGCCGTACAACACGTTGAAGGTATAGTCATCAATGGGTGTAAGCGTCGCCTGGATCCAGCCGAAGGTGGACTTGATGCCGTTAGCGGTGGTGGTATTGATGCCGCCGCCGGTGAGCAGCGCGTCCGTATTCTTTCCGGTCTGGATCTCGCCCGTGAGCTCGAGCCAATCGACGATGGGCACGACGACGTAGGCACCGTACATCCACTGTTTGATGCCGTTGTCCACACCTTTTAGATCCTCCTCACCGTAGAAGCCGGCGAAGCCGAAGCGGATCAGACCTGCTCCACAGCCGCGCAATCTGCTCGATCGCGGCCTCGAATACGGGCATGCCGGAGCGCCGTCCGCTGTCGTAGGTCTTGCCGCTCACAGACGTGGTCGCGCCGATATTCGCGTTGATGCTGCCCTTGAGCGTGAGGGGGCTGTCCTTGGCCCAGACGATCTTGCGCGCCACTTGAAGCTGCGGGCGCCGGAAGCCGGCGTTGCCGCCGAACCAGCGGTTGCCGTTCGTGTTCAGGGAGTCGGGATTCAGAGGCGACACGAGATCCCAGGCCTGACCCGCGATGATGCTCCAATCCCAAACTCGAGGTCCATGTAGAGAAGTCGCGTACGCAGCTGGTTGTTGTTGAAGTTGTTGTCGCCGCTATCGGAGAGATTGAAGAAGTCGAGCTCGATCAAGCCGCCGATCGTCCCGCTGCCGATCGGCACCCGGCCGAAGACCAGGCCAGGCGCGTGTGTTGAACGGTGGCGGTGAACTGGTCGTCGCCGCCGGTGCGCCTTGTATCCGCGAATCGCGGTGCGCTCGTGCTGTCGACGCGCGCGTCGTTACACAGCATGTCGCCTTTGATGAAGCCCGTCAGGCGGATGGGAACGCCGGCGACGACGGCCTGGAGCAGGCTCGCGCCAACGTGGGCGATCGGCTCGGCCTGCGGCTGCTCTTCGAGGGCGTCGAGACGTTCAGCCTGATCGCGCAGGTCCTCGCGCATCCGTTCGTTGTCCTCGCGCAGGATCCGGATCTCCTCATCCCGGTCCGCTGCGAGAGCCGGCGCTGGGATACAAACCATCGCGACCGCACCGCTGACGATTCTTGCGATTCTGGCAGTCGACACCGTGGTTCACCTTTCCTTGCCGGGGGGAAGGGAATCTGTGGTCTGGTGCAGGGCTCGAGCTCACGGTCGCCTGACGAGGGTTTTGAAGGCCTCGATCAGCTCACCGACTTGATCCGTGCGAAAGCCCGAGCCGGGCATGGCGACCTTGGTTCGCAGGAAGCGAACGCGTTCATCGGAGGGCATCAGGACGAGCCGGCTCAGCACGGCTTCTTCGTGACACGAGGTGCAGCGGAAGACCAGCAGCGCCGCGCGGATCTCGCGCAGCTCATCCGGCGGAATGTCGGCGCCAGGGTGAGAGCGCATGCGCTGGATTGTCGCCATGACCTGGGGCTGGGTCATGTTGGCCAGCTTGACGAAACACCGATCGGTGTGGCAGCCCTCGCAGCGTTGCTCGAGGATCTCCCCGACGCGAATCGGCCGCAGCATTGCGACGTCTTGCTTGCTCGCGAGCTGGGCCTCGAGATCGGCGATCTGCTGGCGGGTGCTCCTCGACTGGTCGAGCAGCAGGATCGAGAGAACCAGGTTGACGAGCACCGCCACGCCGAAGACGGCGAGCGTGCCCGTGCGAGCGTTGTTGCCCTCGGCCATCTACGCGATCGCCTCCGCGGTGCGCGGCATCGCCGCGGGCAAGGGCTCCTCGCCCTGAGGCTCCTCGCGGTGAATCGGGAGACGCTTCAGCAGCCAGCCATAGACGAGGATCAGGACGGCCAGCACACCGAGCGTCGTCGCGAACTCGCCCAGCGACGGGAAGTAGCTTTCCCAACTCTTCACGCGCATCCCGAAGACCGCCGTGTTGAGGCGCGTGATCAGCGTACCCATGGCCAGCAGGCACGACGCGCTGAACAGACCCCACTTGCTCGACCGAACGTCGGGGATCGCGAAGAGTGCCAGCGGGACGAGGAAGCCAAGGACGAGTTCGATCCACAGCGAGACAGACAGCCAGTCGATCGTCAGCGCAGAATCGGTTGCGCCGCGGAAGACGAGATCCCCGATGCGCAGCGTCAAGTAGAGGAGAATCAGCCCGATCTGGAAGCGCGCCAGGCCCCCCAGCAGATCGACGCGCGGCTTGAGGCGCAGGATGCGGGTCGCGAGTACGTGCTCGATGGTCACCAGCGAGAGCCCCGCCATATAGGACGACAAGAGGAACGTCGCAGGCAGCAGCTCGGACCACCAGCGCGGGTCGACTTTGAGCGGCACGATCGTGAGCAGCGTTCCGAGCGATGATTGATGCAGGTGCGAGAGACTCACGCCGATCACGACGGCCGGCAGGTAGATCACCCCCAGCAGCCGCAACGCGCGCGGCCAGTGGTTATGGGCGGCGGCGACCTTGCCAAACTCGATCATCAACACCGTCGTGTAGAGGGTGGCGCACCAGGCCACCTCGAAGAGCGCCGAGGTGGGTTGCCAGGAGAAGAAGATCAGCCAGCCCATCCAGGGACGGCCGAGCTCGATCATCAAGATGACGACGTATCCGAGGTAGAGAAGCAGCCCCATCGTGATCGCGGGCCTCAGCAGCGGTGCGTAGCGATGCAGCCCGAAGATGTCGACCATCAGCGCGAGGGTGAAGCCGCAGCCTCCGAAGGATATGAAGCCGAGGACACCGAAGCCCACCCACCAGCCCCACGGATACGCGTTGTTGATGTTGGCGATCGCGCCAATTCCGAAAATGAAGCGAGCCACCGCGAAGAGCGCCCCAATGACAGCGATCGCGACCAGAGCCTGTCGCCAACCCACCAACGAGCGTTGGGTGCCCGCCATTCAGTGGTCCTCCGCAATTCCCATGCGCCGCATGCGCCGACGGACGACCCAGGCCGTAACGCCAAAGACGCTGAGTAGACCGAAGAAGATACGCGGTACGAAGCGCATCGACTTGTGCGTGAGGTCGGGCATCGGCTCATTCGGAAGGCCGGTCTGGTAACCGAGCTTCTCGAAGGACACCGCAGGGAGGTGGAAGACGTTGGTGCCGCCGGCTTCCTTTTCGCCGTAGACATGGGGCACATAGCGGCCGGGGGAATCCGCGATCCGGCGCCTGGACTCGGCCAGCATGTCATCGCGGTCGCCGAACTCGATCGCGTGCGTCGGGCAAACTGTGGCGCAGGCGGGCTCGAGGTCGGCTGCGAGCCGGTCGGAGCACATCGTACACTTGTGGATCTTCGGAAATGGGCTGTCGAAGTTCGTCTTCGGGATGACGAAGGGGCAGGCCTGGACGCAGTAGCGACAGCCGATGCAACGCCATTCGGTCAGCTCCACCGGCCCGTTGGCGAGCTTCTGGAGCGCTCCCGTAGGACAGACAGACGCGCACGCTGGCTCTGTGCAGTGCATGCACAGCTGCCGCCCAAATACCCACTCGCCGTAAGCAGGCTCTTCGCGGTAGGTGATCAGCGTGTAGTGCAGGCTCGGCAGCCGATGCAGCGAGTGTTGTCCTGGATCATGGCCTTCACCGACATCAAGCGTCCCTCCGCTCTCGCTTTCGGTGCAGGCGCACGTCGCACAGGAAGACCTTGTACTCGGGAATCATCGTGTTGGGATCTCCCACGTTTGCCGTGAGCACGTTGGCGCTGTCGCCCGGCGCGAGCCCGGCCCAGCCCCAATGCCATGGGATTCCAATCTGGTGCACCGTGCGTCCGCCTACGAAGAAGGGCTGGAAGCGCTCGGTCACGAGTGCGCAGACCTCGACCTCACCGCGCGCCGAACGGATCTTCACGCGGTCGCCGTTCGCGATGTCCTTGCTGCGGGCGAGAGCGACGCCGATCTCACAGAAGGCATCGGGCATCAGTCCCACGAGCCACGGCATGTTTCGGCTCATCACGCCGGTCTGCCAGTGCTCCGAGACGCGATAGGTGGTGGCGACGGTCGGGAACTCATCTGGGCTGCCCATGCGGTCGAACTTCGTAGTGCCCCACACCTTGACCACAGGCCCAAACTGCTGCGAGGAGATCGGGTTGCTGATCGGACTCTCGACCGGCTCGTAGTGCTCGGGCAGCGGCCCGTCGACGAGACCGGGTGCAAAGAGCTGTGCTACGCCACCGGGCAGCATGATGAAGGGCGGCGCGCCCGGCGGCATGCCTCCGTCTGGCACGTCACCCTCCCAGCTCTTCGAGTCGGAGTCCCAGCGGATCACCCACTTGCGCGGGTTGTAGGGATTGCCCTCGAGGTCGACCGAGCAGCGGTTGTAGAGGATGCGGCGATTCATCGGCCAGACCCAGGCCCAGTTGGGGTGGATCCCGATCCCGTTCACCGCGTCCGTCGCATCGCGTCGCGCCGACTGATTGCCCGCCTCGGTGTAGCTCCCGCAGTAGAGCCAGTTGCCACTCGCCGTCGAACCGTCGTCGCGCAGGGCGGCGAAGCCGGGCACCTGCGTGCCCGCTTTCGACACCGCACCGCCAGCGCCCTCGACGTCGACGTCGACGAGGAAGCTGCCGTTGATCTCCTTCGCAACCTGATGAGGATCGACGTGGCCCGTCTCGCCACCGTAGTCCCAGGCGAGCTCACGGATGGGCTTCGGGAAGCTGCCGTCCTCTCTGTACTCCGCCTTCAATGCACGCACGAGGCCGTCGACGATGTCGAGGTCGGCTTTGGCTTCTCCAGGCGGAGAGACGGCCGTGTGGCGCCACTGCATCCAGCGCCCGCTGTTGACGATGCTGCCCTCCTTCTCGACCGAAGCGGCGGCGGGCAGCAGGAAGACCTCGGTCTGGATGTCCTTGGGGTCGACGCCGGGTCGCATCCAGTGCGTGCACGTCTCGTGCTCGAAGAGGTCGGCGACGACCAGCCAATCGAGCTTGTCCAGGGCCTCGCGCGCCATCTGCGAGTTCGGACCGCCTACGGCGGGGTTCTGTCCGAAGCAGAAGGCGCCCTTGATCTGGCCGGCGAACATCGCCTGGAAGAGCGGGATGTGGGAGTAGCCGGAGCCTTCGAAGCCCGCCCCGATCTTTGGCAGGTAGTCGAAGGCGAAGTCGTTGCCGCGGGTCGCGTTCTCGCCCCACCAGGCCTTGAGCAGGCTGACGACGTATTTGGGCGTATTGCCCCACCAGTTGACGCTGTCGCGATCCATCGGCTTCGGCGTCACGCGCGCGATGTAGCCACCCAGATCCCCGTCGGCCTCCACGGGAATTCCCAGATAGCCGGGCAGATTCGCGAACAAGAGACCCTGGTCGGTCGAGCCCTGCACGTTCGATTCGCCGCGCATCGCATTCACGCCGCCACCGGCGATCCCGATATTTCCCAGCAGCAGCTGCAGGATCGCGTAGGTGCGGATGTTCTGCGTACCGTGAGAGCTCTCTGTGCCGTTCCCATCGCGTACAGCCAGGTCCCTGCGCGGTCGGGCGCAAAGGTCGAGGTGTAGTGGTCGCAGACCTTCAGAAAGACGTCGCGCGGCGTGCCGGTGACATTGCACACGGTGTCCGGGTCATAGCGTGCAAAATGCTTCCGCATCAGCTGAAAGACGCAGCGAGGATCCTCGAGCGTCGGGTCTTTGCGTGCGTAGCCCTCGGCATCGAGGGCGAAGGCCCACTGACTGGAGTCGTAGCTGCGGGAGACCGCGTCGTAGCCCGAGAAGAGGCCGTCCTCGAAGTCGTATTCGTCGCAGACGATCCACGATGCATTCGTGTAGTTGCGCACGTAATCCCAGTTGATGCGATCGTTCGCGAGCGCGTACTGGATCATCCCACTGACGAAGGCGATATCGGTGCCCGAGCGCATCTTCGCGTAGACATCGCAGATCTGAGAGCTGCGATTGAAGCGCGGATCGACGTGCATCAGGACCGCGCCGGCTTCCTTCGTGCGGCGCAGCCAGTTCATCGAGATCGGATGATTCTCAGCGGGGTTGCCGCCCATGATGAGCGCGACGTCGGCGTGCACCATATCCGACCAGTGGTTGGTCATGGCGCCTCGGCCGAAGGTGGCCGCCAAACTGGCGACCGTCGAGCTGTGTCATATGCGTGCTTGATGCTCGATGTAGGTGATCCCGAGCATCCGCATCGCCTTGACGAGCAGGTAGCACTCCTCGTTGTCGAGAGCAGCGCCGCCGAGGCATGCGATCGCCTCGGTGCGGTTCACGGTGCGCCCGCCGGACTTCGTCTGGAAGCTGGCGTCGCGGGTCGCCTTCACGCGCTCGGCGATCCGCGCGTATGCCCACTCCCACGAGCGCGGCTCGAACTTCGAAGAGCCGGGAGCCCGGTACATCACCTGGCGCAGGCGGCGGGGATTGTTCGTGACCTGACTCAGGGCGGCGCCCTTCGAACAGAGCGTCCCCTCCGAGATCGGATGATCGGGATCGCCTTCGATGTGGAGCAGCTCGTTACCCTTGGTGTAGGCAATCTGACCGCAGCCGACTCCGCAAAAGGGGCAGACCGTCGTCGTCCTGGCGGCGCCATCCGTTTTCAAAGGCGCAGGCGCGGCGCGAGCCGTACCAGGTGCGATCGTGGTGCCGGTCACCGCAGCGACGGTGCCCAACCCGGCACCCTTCAGAAAGTCGCGGCGCGAGGGGTCGCCCGGTGATTCTCGATCGACATCGACATCGACGACATCCTCGGATCGCTTGGGGTCGTGATGATCGCGCTTGCTGATTTCTGCTTCCCCCGGCGATTACCACGGGTCCGAGCATCTCATCTTGCGCGGTGTCTATCGAAACTGTGCAAAATTGTCTCACAGGCACAATCCAGGTACAAGCCGTTGGATCCATACCGGGAAATTCCTGGTCGAGAGACACTTCGCATCACGTCCGCCGCTACGACTTCCCGATCACAATAGTGGGCTGTATGATCACAGTTGACTGCATGATCGCGATCGCGTCGACACCAGGTTTCTGGGCGCGGGTCCGCTTCGAGAGATTGCGTTGAGTTGTGTTGAAAACGACCCGATCAAGACGACGGAATTCGCCCTGCGAGAAGACGCTATGTCCACACCGCTCGAGACTGGGTGCTTCTGCTCGCCCTTCTCGTCGCACCAGTCGTCGCGGCGCAGGAGGTCGCCCCCATCTCCCCTTCCGGAGCCCGTCGCTGGGCTGGGGTGGAGCGCTGGCCGGCCGGAAGATCCAGGGCGGCAAGCCCAAAGTTCCGGTACCCGCCGTCGGGTCCGGGATCTTACACACCAGCGCCGCTGTCCTTATGATTGCGACGAACCTTCGCATCGAGCCGAATAGGGCGAATGACGGAGAGCGGGAGACTCGAATGGATATCGGACAGGTTGGCGTGTGGACCCGGACGGACGGACTCTCGACGGCTCGGGCCATCGAATTCGCGCAGCGCGTGGAAGAGCTCGGCTACGGAGCACTCTGGATACCCGATGCCTTCGGTCGCGATCCCTTTGCGCACGCGGCCCTGCTCTTTTCACACACCTCGCGTCTCGTCATCGCTACGGGCGTCGTAAACATCCATCTGCGCGAAGCGCAGGCAACGGCCTGCGCGCAGAAGACGTTGCACGATCAGTCAGGCGGGCGCTTTCTGCTCGGTCTCGGCGTCTCGCACGGGACCGCGATCGAGGCCCTGTTCGGCAAGCCCTACCCGAAGCCGCTCCCGAGCATGCGCGCCTACCTCGACGCGATGCAGAAGGCGATGTGGTGGGGGCACGAGTTGGATGGCGAGCCGCCGATCGTACTGGCCGCCCTCGGGCCCCTCATGCTGAAGCTCGCGGGCGAACGGACGCTCGGCGCCCATCCCTTCTTCGCACCGCCCGAGAATACGAAGCGCTCGCGAGAGATCATGGGCCCGGGGCCGTGGTTGTGTCCCGAGCAGAAGGTTCTGCTCGAGAGCGATCCCGCGAAGGCGCGCGATCGGGCGCGTATCGCGATGGCCGGGCCGCTCACGATGCCCAACTACCGCCGCAACCTCGTGCGCAGCGGATTCGCAGAGTCCGAGCTCGACGATGGCGGCAATGACCGCGTCGTCGACGCGGTGGTGGCGTGGGGTGACGTCGAGACTCTGGCCCAACGCGTTCGGGATCACCACGACGCCGGCGCGACCCACGTGTGCATCCAACCGCTCGACGTCGCGAACGCCACGCAGCCGAGCCTGAAGACTCTCGAGGCGCTGGCGCCTCGCCTACTGGAGGGGTGATCGACATGTCGCGAGACTTCGAAGGCAAAGTGGCGTTGGTCACGGGTGCCGGAAACGGACTCGGCTTCTGTCACGCCCAGTACCTCGCCGAGCGCGGTGCCAGGATAGTCGTCAACGACCTCGGGGGCGGCACCCTGGGACTGGCCGATCAAGGCATCGACGGGGACACGGCGGAGCGCGCCGCAGCCCGGATCCGCGATGCGGGCGGCGAGGCGATCAGCAACAACGGCAGCGTGGCCGATCCGTCCACGGCTCAGACGATGGTGGAGCAGGCCATCGACACTTGGGGCCGCGTCGACATCGTCGTCAACAACGCCGGCTTCGCGAGCTCGCAGATGTTTCCCGATGTCGATCAGGACGAGATGCAACGCCATGTGGGCGTCACTCTGTTGGGATGTCTCAACAGCGCGCGCGCCGCCTGGCCGCACATGGTCGAGCAGAAGTCTGGCCGCATCGTCAACACGGGATCCGCCGCCTGCTTCGGCAATCCGATCGCCTCCTACGCCTCGACCAAAGCGGGGCTCTTCGGGCTGACCCGGACGCTTGCGATCTTCGGTCGTGAGCACAACATCAACGTCAACCTGCTGCTGCCCGCGGCATTTTCTCGCCTGACGGACGGTTTGCCGGAATCCGATTTCAAGGCGCACCTGAGGAGGGCGTTCGCACCGGAGATGGCTTCGCCGGTCGTCGCGTATCTGTGTAGCGATCGCTGCAAGGTTTCGAGCGAGGCATTCTCCGTCGGAGGCGGCAAGTTCTCTCGAATCGTCTACGCCGCGTCACCGGCGGCGGAGATCGACGCGAGCATGGATTCGGTCGAGAAGGGCATGTCGCAGGTCATGGCGGCGACGAACCTGGATGTGCTCGATTCGACCCACGATGCCCTGCTGAACCTGGGCTTCCCCGAAGACATTCCACGCTGACGTGCAGAATGCGACCGGACCGGAAGCAGACCCAATGAACTCCACCGCCACAGCGCCCCTTGCAGCCACCAAGCTGGTCGTCCACGATCTCGAAAAGAGGGCGGCCCTCAACCGCGAGACCTACGGGAGGAGCCATCGACTATCAGGCGCTCTTGCTCGGCTTCGTGGGCATCGGAGCGGTCGCGCTGCTGGCTCGGCTCGGCGGGCGCCGGCTCTCCGTCTACCTGGTTCTCGGGAGTCTCGTCTGGCTCGCGCTTCATGGCTCTGGAATTCTTGCGACCATCGCCGGAGTACTGCTGGGGTTCATGACGCCGGCCCGCCGCTACATCGGCGAGCATAGCCGGCCGAAGCTTTGGCGTTCTCGTCACCCAATCCTCGTCCAGTAGCCTCGGGTCGTCCGCTCTCCGATCGCGTGCGGTGCGAGGTCGAGGTATCGTCAGCTCGATCATCGACAGTCCAATGATCCCAAGCAACCGGGCGAGAGGTCGGGCCTGCTGTCGCCGGCTCACGGAGAAGAAGATGCTAGAAGCCAGTCACCGCTACTTCCACCGGGCCGCCGACGTGCTGAACCTGCCCCCCAAAGTGCGAGACGTACTGCTGTTCCCGAATCGGGTCATCAAGGTGGAGATCGTGGAGGAGGCCGACGATGGACAGCTGATGCACTACACCGGATTTCGGGTCCAACACAACAGCGCTCGTGGACCCTGCAAAGGGGGCCTGCGTTACCACCCCACGATGGACGAAGATCACGCCTCCGCCTTGGCGAACCTGATGACCTGGAAGACCGCCATCGTCGACGTGCCCTTCGGCGGCGCCAAGGGCGGCATCGACTGCGACCCGAGTCAGATGAGCCGCTTCGAGCTCGAGCGGGTGACCCGACGATTCGTCGAACAGTGCAAAGAGGTGATCGGGCCCACCATCGACATTCCGGCGCCCGATGTAAACACGAACGCCGACGTGATGGCGTGGATCATGGACGAGTACTCTCGCCATTTCGGGTTCTCGCCCGGCGTCGTGACGGGCAAGCCCCTTCACCTCTTCGGCTCCGAAGGGCGTGAGGAGGCCACCGGGCGTGGCGTCATGTACGCCCTCGAAGAGGCGCTGCGCGATCGCGGCCGAGAACTTTCGGGGACCACGATCGCGCTTCAGGGCTTCGGCAACGTGGGGAGTCACGCCGCGCGCCTCGTCGCCGAGCGCGGCGCAAAGATCGTGGCCGTGGCGGATCACAAGGGAGGCGTGTCGAACGAGAAGGGGCTCGACGTGACGGCGCTCGTGGCCTGGGCGGCGGAGCACCGAAGCGTGGCCGGCTTCGCCGGCGGCGAGGCATTCGAGGGATCCGAAATCATCACCTGGCCCGCAGACGTGCTGATCCCAGCCGCCCTCGAGGACGCGATCGATGAAGAGAATGCCGACCAGGTCCGCGCGCAGATCATCGTCGAAGCTGCCAACGCGCCCACGACACCCGGAGCGGATACCATCCTCCACAACAAGGGCGTGCTCATCGTTCCGGATATTCTCGCCAACGCGGGCGGTGTGACCGTGAGCTATTTCGAGTGGGCGCAGAACATCCAGCAGTTCCGCTGGGAGCTCGACCGCGTGATCACCGAGCTCGAAAAGAGTATGCGCCGCGCCTACCAGAGCGTCCGCGAGCTCGCCCGCGAGAAGGACACCGATCTTCGCACGGCCGCCTTCGTCCTGGCGATTCAGCGAGTGGGTCGAGCAGCCCTGTCTCGCCGCAGCGTACGCGAGACGATCGATCTGGACTGAGGCCGAACGATTCGATTACCCGCGTGCGCCGGCCGGGTCTCGCAACAGGGCCGATCGGGTCATTCGGTCGGTGAAGGGATGCGGTAGAAGACCGCATACAGGACCGGTGCGACGCCCAGTGTGAGCAGCGTCCCGAAAGCCAGTCCGTATGCGAGCGCCGTGGCCAGGTCGTAGAAGAGCGGGTCGCGGGAGATGATGATGGGCAGCATGCCCAGGATCGTCGTGAGCGTCGTGATGAGGATCGGCCGAAGTCGACCCAGGCAGGCCGAGATGATCGCATCGTAGGGGGACCCGCCGGTCTCCGTATCGAGCTTGATCTGGTTGATCATCACGATGGCATTGTTGATCACGATTCCGGCGAGGCTGAGGATGCCCAGCGTCGCCATGAAGCTGAAGAAGCCGCCCATCACGAGCAGGCCGATGGAAACGCCGCCGATGGCCAGCGGGATCGTGAGGACGATCACGGCCGGGCTCCGGAAGTCGCCGAACTGCGCCACCAGGCAGAGCAGGGCGCCGAAGAAGGCGAGGGGCAGGAAGACGGCGAGCGCCGCCTGGGCGTCCGACGAGGACTCGGACTCACCGCCCCACTCCCAGCGATAGCCGGGACCGAGGTCGGCGACGATGCGGTCCACGAGCGGGGTCATCTCGACCTCGAGCTCCTTTGCGGTGTAATTCAGGCTCTTCGCAGCGACCACCACGGCCGGTGAGTGGTCGCGCCGTCGTACGACGCTGAACTCGGGCTCCGGCCGGAGGTCGGCGACCTGGATCAGGGGCACGACGGCTCCAGTGGTCGGCGAGAAGACAGTCGCGGTGTAGAGACGGTCGACATGGTAGCGCTCGCGCGCCTCGGCTCGCGCCTTGATCGTGATCTCCAGGTCCCCTTCGCGCAGCACCGTCAGGGAGGAACCGTCGAGCAGGCTTCGCAGCGACGCCGCGATGTCCTGGCTCGTGACCCCGGCCCGCCGCGCGCGACTCTGATTGACGATGACCCGCGCCTCCGTCACGACGTTCTCCCAGTCGCTGTAGACGTTGATGCTGCCGGGCAAGGAGAGCGCCGCGCGCGCCACGGCGGAGCCCGCCTCGACCAGCTTCACCCGGTCCGGCCCGTAGATCCGGGCCTCGGTGAGCCCGGTCTCGACGGAACCGAGGAACATCCGTTTTATCAGCAGATTCATCGCCGGGTAGCTTTGCCGAGCATGGAGCCTCAGACGGTTCATGACCGGTTCGACTTCGGCGAGCGTGTTCACGGTGATGAGCACGAAGCCCATATTGGGCTGCGAGGCCTCGGGCGCGATGGTGATGAAGAAACGCACGCCCCCGCTGCCCACGTAGCCGAGGGTCTGCCGAATCTCGGGGTTCTCTTCCTCGTCTTCGAGCCAGCCGATCAGGTCCGAGATCTGTCTATTGGTCTCGAGGATCCCATAGCCGGCGGGTAGCTTCACGTCGACCAGGATCTGCGGACGGTCGGAATTGGGCATGAACTGCACCGGCAATAAGGAGAAGAGCCAGAAGCCGCCCGCCAGCACGCCTAGCATTGCGATCAGAAAGGGTGTCCGGTGTCGCAGGATCGTCTCGAGTAGACCACGGTAGGTGCGATAGAGGGGCGTCTCGAGCCGTGCCGCCAGCTCCTCGTCGGTCTGGGTGGGTGGCTTCAGGTAGCGGTAGCAGAGGGTGGTGGTCACCGTCATGGCGAGGACCCAGGACGTGGCCAGCGCCATGAAGATGACGATCGACATCGAGCGCAGATACTCGCCCGCTGCGTGTGGGGCGAGTGCGAGTGGGACGAAGAAGAGGATGGTCGTGATCGACGAGGTCAGCAGCGGGATTGCGAGTGTTTGCCCCGTATCGATCGTGGCCTGCATGCGGCCCTGGCCGGCGCGCAGCCGATTGCCGATCTCCTCCGCGACGACGATGCCATTGTCGACGAGCAGACCCAGGGAGATGATCAGCGTCGCCAGCGAGATGCGGTGCATCGCGATGCCGGTCACATACATCAGGACCAGCGTCACCATCATGGTCAAGGGCGCGTGCAGACCCACGATCAGGCCGGTGCGAACGCCGAGAAAGGCGATGATCACGACGAGGACGATGGCGATCGTCTGGAACAGGTTGCTCCGCACCCCGCTCACGGCGCGCTCGACGTGTGTGGGCTGGAAGTTTCCGATCTCCATGGAGTAGCCGATGGGCAATCCGGCCTCGAGCTCTTGCATGCGCGCCTGCACGCGCGGTCCGACGTCCAGGATATTCTGTCCGTCCACCATGGTAATTCCGAGCAGCAAGGCCTGCTGGCCGTCGTAGTAGAAGGGCGCCTCCATGGGATCGACGTAGCCGCGTGTCACGCTGGCGAGATCGCGCAGGAAGACCACCTGTTGCGTCCCGGGAACCGTGATGGGGACATTTCGGATGTCCTCTACGTTGCGGAAGTCGCCCGTCGGGACGATGCGGAGGTCCCGCTGACCGGTGTCGATGCTGCCGCGCGGGAGAAGCACGTTCTGGGCTTCGAGCGCTTCGCGGATCGCACGGGGCGAAAAGCCGAGCTGCGCGAGCCGCGCCGAGTTGAATTCGATCCAGACGACCTCGTCCTGGACGCCGTAGAGCTGCACGCGTCCGACGCCCGGGATGAGGTAGAGCTCGTCCTGGACGTCCTTCGCTGTCTCGTACATCTGCGCCAAGGTGAAGCCGTCGGAGAGCAGCGCGATGCTCACCACGGTGACGTCGCCGAAATCGTCGTTGACGAAGGGGCCGATCACCTCCTTGGGCAGCTTCGAGCGAACGTCGTCGATCTTGTCGCGAACATCCGTCCAGATCTCGTCGAGGTTCGTGTACTGGTCCTGAATCTCGATGTGGACCTCGGAGTGCCCGGGCCAGGAGTAGGAGGTGATGTGCTTGCGTTCGGTGATCCGGGCCAGCGCCTTCTCGATCTCGCGCGACACGATGCGCTCGACCTTGACCGGATCCATACCCGGACAGATGGTCGTGATCACCGCCTCCCGCACCATGATCGGCGGGTCCTCCTGACTCGGGAAATTCTGCGATGCCGACAGGCCGAAGAGCACGAAGGCCACGACCGTCATGAAGAGCAGCGGCTGATTGCCCAGTGCGGATCCGGTCAGACTCATCGATAGGCGTCCCTACTCGAGCAGGCGGACGGCCTGGCCGTCGCTGAGGAAGGAGACGCCGGCGGTCGCGACGATGTCGTCGTCGTGGAGCCCGGTCATCACCGCAACCTGGTTGTTGAGGACACCGCCGGTGACGACGGCCGTCTGCCTCAAGGTCGAAGACTGCCTGTCGAAGACGAAGACCGACATGCTGCCGTCCATATCCTGGCGGATGGAGGCCATGGGGATCACATGGCCGTCGAAGTCGATCAGACCGCCCGCCCTCACGATGAAGTGCACTTCCGCGGTCATCCCCGGACGGGCCGACTTCACGGGCCGGGTCAGATCCGCCTTGACGGTGAACGCATTGCCGTCGCCCGCACGGGTTCCGACTTCGGAGACGACGGCCGGAAACACATCCGTCGAGACAGAGGGGAAGCTGACATCCACCTCCATCCCTTGCTTCACCCGCGCAATCACCGTCTCCGGTACCTGCACCTCGATACGCAGACCGCTCTCGCCGCTATCCATCTCGAAGGCGACCTCGCCCGAGGCGACCTTCTGGGCGGGATCGATGTTGCGAACCGAGATCGAGCCGTCGAAGGGTGCACGCAGAGCGGACCTGCGAAGATCGCGCTGGGCCAGCCCCAGACGAGCCTCGACGGCCTCCACGCCGCTGCGTGTCGAGTCGTTGCGGGCCTCGGCGCGATCGCGTTCGGCGGCGCTGGCGACGTCTTGCTCGAAGAGGGCCGTCGCGCGGGCGAAAGTCACGGCGGCGTCTTGAAAATCCGCGTGGGCAGAAGCGAGTTGGGCCTCGGCGTCGCGTACCGTGAGCTCGAGGGGCTCGGGGTCGAGGGTCGCGAGTACCTGTCCTTTCGTCACGCTGTCGCCGAAGTTCACGTCGACGGTGGCTACGACGCCCTGGACCTCGAAGGCCAGCCGCGTATCGGAGACGGCCGTGACGATGCCCGAGATGACCCGCCTAGCAGTACCTGGCGTATCGGAGACGCGCCGCCACGCAATGGCGCGGGGCGCCAGCTCGATCGGCGCATCCTCCCAGGCCAAGGCCAATGCTGAAGGCGCAGGCGAGTGTCGCCAGTCTCGCGATGATGCTTCGATGATCGGCCGCGGCGGCGAGTTGGATCGACATCCTCAATTCCTCTCGATCAATCGATCAAGTTGCAGAGAGTAACACTCGAACGTCGCCCCTCCGCCCGGCTGCCCTCGCTGGATGCGACCACGAGTCAGGTGTATCCCACCTCCACCCGGCTGAAGTCCACATCATGCTCCATCTCCGTGTCCGTGTCCGTGGCGTGTCCGTGTCCGTGGGTGTGGGCGTGGCTTCCGTGGGTGTCGCTGGCCCCGAAAAGCTCCAGAGCGCCGGCTCCCCACTGCCGTCCGATCTTGCAGGCATGGGTTGCGCAATGCTCTGCTGCGATCGCCTCACTGTAAGGGTTGCTTTGGATCGTAACAGCCATGCCTGCCGGCCGCATCGTCGCCGCCGGCAGCGTGTTCTTCAGATCCGCGGACAACGCCAGTTCCGTTGCGCCCGGCACCCTCGATGCTCGACCTCGTGCGACGCATCTGCGCAGAAGCGGATCCCCGGCGACGACCCGAGCGGGTCATCCTCAGCGGTGCTTCAGAAGGGATTCATAGGAGTGGGAAAGGGTCTGGGAGACGAGTGCGTCGAGCTCTTCTCGCTGCTCGGCGTCGAAATAATCGGCGTAGCCGCCGATCTTTCCCCGCCGGACCTTGAACGAGTCGCTGTCTTCGGCATCGCGGGCGGTCAATCGTTTGCTCTCGAAGGCGCCCAGCTCCTCCATCGCTTTGAGGTTGTCGAAGCGCGCCCGCTCGATCGCAACCTCCATCGCCTGCGGATCGGGCTCCTGCCCGAGAAACCGAAGCACCTCGCTCAAGGTCTTCCGAGACTCCGCGTGCATCGACTCATAGGCAATGCATTGAGTGTGCTCGATCTCCTCGAGGGCCTCCGCCCAGATATTCATGAACTCGATGGTCGAACGCAGGCCCCCCGAAGGCCCGTTCACGAACTCGAAGATCGGGGCCTCGAGATCGAATTCGCGCTTCACGCGGTGGAAATACATCGAGACGGAGACGTCACGCGGGTCACGAGCCAGAAGCAGCACGTGCTTGCCGCGATAATGCGACTTGTCACGGGAAAGCGTCTCCGGTCGCGCGCTCGAATCGCCGTCATGGGTAAAAAAGACCTTCGGGATCCGTCGGTCCATGAAATGGAGGTTCGCAAACTCGAGAAGCGGCGGATCGACCAGTCCATAACACGCCTCGAAGTAGAAGGTGAGTGTCGCGCGCAGCCAGGTCCGGCCGCTCTTCGGAAAGGATACGACCACGTATCTTGTGGTCGCAAACTTCCAGGCATCCATGAGGCGCCTTTTGTATTTCTTCGGAGTGAGCTTCTTGATGAGCCACTGGATGCGATCTTCGGGCTGGGGCACTGAGTCCTTCCTGTCGCGATGTCGCCGGCTTCTCATGCGGCCGGCGGCGGGTAGGATGCCTATACCTGCGGGTCCTCGCCAGATCTCATGTCATATTTTCTCCCACGGGAGAGCATCCTCCAACTGCGGTCGCGCACGCTCCAGTGCGTGGCATCTCGCAGTGTGCTCTCCACAACAAATCGAGCTCGAGTCGCCAGCTTGGGCGGTCTTGGGTCGCCGCTTCCACGCCTCCAGACGGTTGCGCTCGCTCGGTGAAACGATCAGTCGTGCCTTCGCTCGCCCGCGCTTCATGATACCCCCCTCCAATAGCAGGGACACCTCAGACAATCTTCGGCTCATATAATTTATTGAACCGGACACTAGCCTACTTCCCGTCCGAGAAGCCCCGTTCCGAGCGAAACGCGTGCTGATGGACGTGCTGTTTCGTCCGGCAGGATAGCGATTTTGAGCTCGTGTGCAGAGGCTCAGGGCGGAGAATCACCCGAACCCGGCATGCGGACGCACGTCGGCCTTCGAGTACTCGAGTCGGAGCGAGTTAGGCGAACT
>PVBE011790310.1_pt1 | contig 83717 bp, 61 predicted proteins | sample 1631181 | NCBI WGS metagenome assembly PVBE01 (sample SAMN08397723, study PRJNA350692) | Marine metagenome, whole genome shotgun sequencing project. | isolation source: water | place: Pacific Ocean | collected 2012-04 | reverse complement strand
ATGGACGGAAGTTCCCGTGCCTCAAGGTTTTAGCGTAGAAAAAGTGATAGCTGGATATGGGCATAGCATTCTAAAAGGAAAAGGTAAGGGTGGAGAAGATAAGCTGTACGCTTCGGGTTGGAATAAGTATGGACAATTAGGCTTGGGTGATAGAAGGAGGAGAAAGAAATTTACTGAAGTCTCTGTGCCTCAAGGTTTTAGCGTAGAAAAGGTTGTAGTTGGAGATAATCATAGCTTTCTAAAAGGAAAAGGTAAGGGTGGAGAAGATAAGCTGTACGCTTCGGGTTGGAATAAGTATGGACAATTAGGCTTGGGTGATAATAATGACAGAAATGAATGGACTGAAGTACCCGTGCCTCAAGGTTTTAGTGTAGAAAAGGTTGTCGTTGGAGAGAATCATAGCTTTTTAAAAGGAAAGGGTGTGGGTGGAGAAAATATGCTTTATGCCTCGGGTTTGAATCATTTTGGACAATTAGGCTTGGGTGATAAAAATAATAGAAGAAAATGGACTGAAGTGCCTTTTCCTAAAGGTTTCAAGTTAGAACAGGTTGCAGTTAGAAATTATCATAGTTTTTTGATAGGAAAAGGTGTGAATGGGGAAGATAAGCTTTATGCCATGGGCTATAATTGGGAAGGACAATTAGGCTTGGGTGATAGAAGGAATAGAAAGAAATGGACTGAAGTGCCTATTACGGATCTATTAAAAAAATTACAAAAAGATGTCAGTGATAGTAAACAAGAGGGTGGTGTGTCAGAAGCTTCAGGGTCATCAAGTTCTAGTATGGGTCTTAACCCTAGAGATTGTATTTTTTAACGGAGCAACCCATTGGATCAAATTAATAGAGGTAGAGTATGCGTGAAATAGATAAAAAACGAAAACATAGTTCGGGTGAACCCAGTGGTATCGGTTTGTTTGCTAAGAAGCCAAGGACTTCGTCTGAATTTACAGACTTAGAGATTAGTTTGGTAACTGGAGATTCGCATACCTTTCTTTACATCAAAGTTGACGGAGAAGATAAGCTTTATGCCTCGGGTAAGAATAATTGTGGTCAATTAGGCTTGGGTGATGAAACGCAAAGAAATAAATGGACTGAAGTAACTCAGCTAGGTGTTATTATGATAGAAAAGGTGATGGCTGGAGGACTGCATAGCATTCTAATAGGCAAAGATAAGGATGGAAATGATAAGCTGTATGCCTGTGGTAGAAATTTTGAAGGACAATTAGGCTTGGGTCATAATGAGCATAGAGATAAATGGACTAAAGTACCTTTTCCTAAGGGTTTTACCATAGAAAATGTGTTAGCTGGCGGTGATCATAGCTTTCTACAAGGTAAAGGTAAGGATGGAGAAGATAAGATCTATGCCTCGGGTAGTAATATGCATGGACAATTAGGCTTGGGAAATTTTACGAAGAGAACTGAATGGACTGAAGTAACTCTTCCACGAGGGTTTAGTGTAGAAAAGGTTCTAGTTGGAGATTATCATAGCATTCTAAAAGGCAAGGGTAAGAATGGAGAAGATAAGCTTTATGCTTCGGGTAGTAATCATTTTGGACAATTAGGCTTGGGTGATACTACGGATAGAGATCAGTGGACTGAAGTTGATATTCCGCAAGGATTTAGGTTAGAAAAAGCGTTAGTTGGATCTTGTCATAGCATTCTAAAAGGAAAAAGTAAGGATGGAGAAGATAAGCTTTATGCCTGTGGTTATAACTTATATGGACAATTAGGCTTGGGTGATAAGGATGATAGAAATGAATGGACTGCAGTACCTTTGCCTAGGAATTTTACCATACAAAAAGTGATGGCTGGAGGGAGTCATAGCTTTCTAAAAGGAAAAGGTAAGGATGGTGAAGATAAGCTTTATGCCTCGGGTTATAATTATTATGGACAATTAGGCTTGGGTGATACTAAGGATAGAGATAAGTGGACTGAAGTGACACAGCCTGAAGGGTTTACGATAGAAAAGGTGCTAGGTGGATATGGGCATAGCATTCTAAAAGGAAAAGGTAAGGGTGGAGAAGATAAGCTGTATGCCTCGGGTTGGAATAACTATGGACAATTAGGCTTGGGCGATACTAAGAATAGAGATAAGTGGACTGAAGTGCCTATTGCTGATCTTATAAAGAAATCACAAAAAGATGTCAACGATCGTAAGCAAGAAGACGATGTGTCAGAAGCTTCGGGGTCATCAAGTTTTAGTATGGGGCTTAATCCTAGAGATTATATTTTTTAACTAAGCAACCCATTGGATAAATTAAAAGAGGTAGAGTATGCGTGAAATAGATAAAAAACGAAAACATAGTTCTGGTGAACCCAGTGGTATCGGTTTGTTTGCTAAGAAGCCAAGAACTTCGTCTGAATTAACAGACTTAGAGATGAGGGTGGTAGCTGGAGATTCGCTTACCTTTCTTTACATCAAAGGTAAGGGTGGAGAAGATAAGCTTTATGCCTCGGGTTATAATAAGTATGGACAATTAGGTGTGGGTGATGAAAGGAATAGAAATAAATGGACTGAAGTACCTTTTCCTAAAGGGTTTAAGATAGAAAAGGTGATAGCTGGAGCTGAGTATAGCTTTCTAAAAGGAAAAGGTAAGGATGGAGAAGATAAGCTCTATGCCTCGGGTTGGAATCGTTATGGACAATTAGGCTTGTGTAATACTACGGATAGAAATGAATGGACTGAAGTACCCGTGCCTCAAGGTTTTACCGTAGAAAAAGTGATGGCTGGATTGTATCATAGCTGGCTAAAAGGAAAAGGTAAGGATGGAGAAGATAAGCTTTATGCTTGTGGTTGGAATTATTATGGACAATTAGGCTTGGGTAATACTACGAATAGAACTGAATGGACTGAAGTACCCGTGCCTCAAGGTTTTAGCGTAGAAAAAGTGATAGCTGGACGTTCTCATATCTTTCTAAAAGGAAAAGGTGAGTATGGAGAAGATAAGGTTTATGCTTCGGGTACGAATAGGTATGGACAATTGGGCTTGGGTGATATTACGGATAGAAATGAATGGACTGAAGTACCCGTGCCTCAAGGTTTTAGCGTAGAAAAAGTGATAGCTGGAGATGATCATAGCATTCTAAAAGGAAAAGGTAAGGATGGAGAAGATAAGATGTATGCCGCAGGTTATAATACGTATGGACAATTAGGCTTGGGTCATAGATGGAAGACAAGGAAATGGACTGAAGTACCCGTGCCTCAAGGTTTTAGCGTAGAAAAAGTGATAGCTGGTGGCTTTCATTCATTTATAAAAGGTAAAGGTAAGGATGGAGAAGGTAAACTTTATGCCTCGGGTTATAATACGTATGGACAATTAGGTTTGGGCGATACTGCGAATAGAGATAAGTGGACTGAAGTGCCTATTGCGGATCTATTAAAAAAATTACAAGAAGATGTCAACGATGGTAAACAAGAAGACGATGTGTCAGAAGCTTCGGGGTCATCAGGTTTTAGTATGGGGCTTAATCCTAGAGATTGTATGTTTTAACGGAGCAACTCATTGGATCAAATTAAAAGAGGTAGAGTATGCATAAATTAGATAAAAAAAGAAAACATAGTTCTGGTGAACCCAGTGATATCGGTTTGTTTGCTAAGAAGTCAAGAACTTCGTCTAAATTAACAGGGATAGAGATTAAGGTGGTAGCTGGAGATTTGCATACCTTTCTTTACATCAAAGGTAAGGGTGGAGAAGATAAGCTTTATGCCACAGGTTATAATATTGGACAATTAGGTTTGGGTGATAGAAGGAATAGATACAAATGGACTGAAGTACCTTTTCCTAAAGGGTTTAGGATAGAAAAGGTGATGGCTGGAGGGTATCATAGCTTTCTAAAAGGAAAAGGTAAGGATGGTGAAAATCAGCTTTATGTCTCGGGTAGGAATGATCATGGACAATTAGGGTTGGGAGATAATAATCATAGAAATGAATGGACTGAAGTAACAGTTCCTCAGGGTTTTAGCTTAGAAAAAGTGATGGCTGGAGGGTTTCATACCTTTCTCAAAGGGAAAAATATGAACGGTGAAGATAAGCTGTATGCCTGTGGTTATAATCATTGTGGACAATTAGGCTTGGGAGATAATAATCATAGAAATCAATGGAATCAAGTACCTTCGCCTAAAGGGTTTAGCGTAGAAAATATGATGGTTGGTTGGGGTCATAGCATTCTAAAAGGAAAAGGCAAGGATGGAGAAGATAAACTTTATGCCTGTGGTAAGAATGATATTGGACAATTAGGCTTGGGTGACATGAATAATAGAAATCAATGGACTGAAGTTACTTTGTCTAAAGGGTTTACGATAGAGGACGCGATAGATAGATATGGGCATAGCTTTCTAAAAGGAAAAGGCAAGGATGGAGAAGATAAACTTTATGCCTGTGGTATGAATGATAGGGGACAATTAGGCTTGGGTGATACTACGGATAGAGATCAGTGGACTGAAGTGCCATTTAAGCATTATTTGTTAAAAGAGATGTTAAGAGAAGAAAGTGAATTAGAAGTAAGTAGGGCAGGATTAAAGAAGGGATAAGAGACTAGAGTGTGTGGGTTACTAATCTGTATACCATTGCTTTTTGTGTTAACGTTTTAATCATATAAATGAATTAAAATCTACAGGTAAAGAATTGTGCATGAACTTAAGAAGAAAGCTAATCAAGGAACGCATGTAGAAGCCATTACTCGCCTATGGTTAGGGCGCGTTGCGGGCGTCACTGAGTAAATTAATTAGATAAAATAAAGTTAAATTGCAGAATATATTAAAGTCGAATATTACCATTTATACCAAAAGATCATTAAAAGTAAATATTATAGTTTGATATTAAAGTTTTTTTTGGGCAAACTACATGATATAATCTAAAAATTTATTTGAATAATGGCAGGTTTTAAGTGGATCAAGGTTTGGAAGCTACTCATAGAAGCAACGAGGGTCAAGACGATAATCGTGATGGACCATTAGTATCGTTAGCAGGTGCTGCTATCCATCTTTTAAAGTTTATTGATTTTATGTCGTTTTTAAATCTTAGTACGAACAAATTTAATACTAAGTTTTTTTCGAACTATCAAAAATTATTCCGAATTCCGTTCTATTTAAAGGAAAAAAGTAATAAAACTGAATTGTTTTCACGTTTTTCTGCAAGGTTTTTGGATGTCAGGCACTTGGATTTAACCAATGCTAGCCAAGATGATGTCAGTCTTTTGCTAGAATCAGAATACAACCAAAAAATTATAACCTTGAAAATCAATGGTAATATTACGCCGGGGGATTTAAGCGGTCTTACTAAGCAATACGTTAATCTTAAACGTGTGACTTTGATATCTTCTCAACATATTGATAACCGATGCTTGGCAAACTTAAGTGGCACATGTACAGATTTAACAGCATTAACTTTAACGGGTTGTGCTAATGTCAAATCGGGTTTTCAGCGGCTGATCGAAGATGATTTCGCTAAATTGACGGAGTTGACTGTCCAACAAGAAAGCTTAAATGCTAAGTTCTTTGCAAAGATTAAATGGGTGCTTTCAGAGAGACTAGTTAAGCTGGATTTAAGCCGTTGTAATGGTTTTTATGAGACAAACATTATTGATGTTTTCAATAACTTTACTAAGTTAACATCACTTAGTTTACAACAATCTCAAATGGTAAAATCAAGTTCAGATTTAGCCTATAAAAGTAAATATTCAGATATTAATTTAACAAAATTGGACCTTGATGGAGCTAGATTTTCTCAAGAGATGTTATCGTATATCGTAGGTTCTAACTTAGGTAAACTCACTAAACTTAATTTATCTAATTTAGATATCTTAATCTCTATGAGGTTGCTATTATTACTTTCTAAACACACTAAAGGATTGACAGATCTTGAATTAATGGGTTCCGAATTTGATCTTGATGGCGAGCCGGTGGAAGGAATTAATTGGCCAGATCTTAAATATTTGGATTTATCATTAACCAAGAACGTGAGTAATGATGTAGTCTCGTATTTAGTTGCGGGCAGTCCTTCTTTATTGACTTTATCATTAAGACAATGTAAAGGTCTAAGTCATGATCTTCTTTCTCGTCTTGCAGGTTTCCATCAGGGGTTAGTAGAGATTGATCTTGGCTATCAAGATAAAGCAGAAAAAGTCCAGATTTTTATAGATAATAAGACTAGCTTCGAGCATGGACTTAAGGTATTAAACCTAGATAACAACCCTGATGTGGGAAGAATTCTGCAAGAACTTTTGAAAAACAGGCAATATAAGAATTTAAAAGCTTTAAGTTTGCGCGGATTCAACGATTTAACAGATGAAATGCTTCATCATGTTTTTGCATTTTGGTCTGAACTGAATTCAATTCATTTAAGCGGTTGCCACAATATCACACAGCATGTATTTAATAATCTTTCAACGCATGAAAGTTTAAAGTCCCTGGAGTTATCCAGCAATTATTTTCATGAAGGATGGTTGGCTCATATTCTTGACTGTTTTCCTAAACTGCAAAGTTTACGGATAATGGAAGCATTATCACCCAACAAAAAAGAAGAGAACGACGTGTTTATGCCGATACTTGTTCTTGATTTTATGCAGCAGAACCAGCCTAAGCATGATATTAATCTTACTGAGGATTCGTTTGATGACTTATTGAGTCATGATCAATTATGTTCACTTGACTTATCCTTCTGTAAGAAAATTTCTCCTATGATTATTCCAAAACTAATCCTTGCTTTTCCTAATTTATTGAGTTTAAAACTCCCAGTTTATGAAGAATTCTTGGGTTTGTTTCACACAGATGCACAGTCAATACAAGATCAAAGTATTATCATTGAATCATCGGATTCTTGTTGGTCTAAAGTAAAATTTCTTGATTTTACTCATGATGCTATTTCAAACCAGCAGGTTATCAAGATCATCGAGTGTTGCCCAAATTTAGAAAGTTTTAGGTTAGAGTTATCACTTAAAACAAGCTCTAATGACTCTATAATATCGCCTAATGCTGTCAATTATTTTGATGATTGTTCGTTAGGCAATCAGATGATATTGAGCGTTGTTCAACATTGTCGTTATCTGAAATATCTCGATTTATCGGGTAATGGGTATCTTGATGATAATACCCTTCAGGCGATAGCGCATAAAGCGCCACAACTTAAATCACTGGTTGTTAAGAACTGTCATAAAATTACAGACCTAGCTTTTCTGAATCAACCGCCTAATAGTTGGCCAAACCTTCAAGAACTTGACTTGTCAGGATGCTCTCAACTGACGAGTAAGGTTAATCTTTTATTGATCATGAATTGTCCTTCGTTAGAGAAATTAACTTTAGCTGATTCAATGCAAGAGCATTGGTTTTATTGGAATAATGAAGACACTAACCTTTGTTGGTTACAAATTAACAATCTTCGATTGATAGACGATCCAAGCCTTAATGATCTATCTGTACAAGCAATATTAAAAAGATGTTGTCATATCGTTTCTCTTGAAATCATCAATTGTCCTAATATAGGTATGGATGCTTTTGCTAATCTTAACAAAGATAGCTTATCGAACTTAAGAACGGTTAAGCTTAATGACATTCCACAACTAGAGAATAAAAGCATTTGTGATTTAAGTGAAGTCTGTCACAATATAACTCATTTGACGATCACCAATAATAACAAAATTTCAGATGAGTCTTTAGCTAAGTTCGCTGCTGAATGTTTGGAATTACAGTCCATCCGATTAAAGAACTGTCCTTCGATCGAAGGTGGTTTTATTTTATCCGTTCGTGAATTTAATTCTAAGATTGAAGAGCTGAGTATTGAAAGTTGTGGTTTAAAAAAACCATCTGTCAATTTTACTGAAATTGATGCCAAATCCTTTGGTAATTTGACAACCCTTAATTTGGCTTATAACCCTTACATGGCTGAAAGTTTTATTGAGGCTATATTATCTAGTTGCACCAAGTTACAAGTATTCAATATCAAAGGTTATCAACCGTTGATGAAAGGTATTGTCAGTGAGTTATCAAAGCAAAAAGATAACCTGAGAACGATTAATTTTGAGGATTGTTATAAACTCGATAATGATGATCTTGAAGGTTTAAGTGAAAATTGCACCCAGGTTGAATCAATAACTTTAAGTAATTGCTCAAGGATTCGTGATGGGGGAGTGATGGCCCTTGCTAAATCCTGTCGTAATATTAAAATACTTAAGCTTAGAGGCTGTAAAATAACTAAAAAATCAGTTAACAGTATCACAGATAAATTACATAGATTAACGGTATTGGATTTAGCATACTGTAACAATGTTAGCACCGATAGTTTAGAAGAAATTATATACAGAGATTCAGTCAGGAATCTAGACTTAGAAGGATGTCAGGTACTTAAACCGGCCTTATTTAACCGTATTCCTGAAAATCTGTGGCCGAACTTAAAAACACTCAATTTAAGTATTGTTGATGAAATTACTGATGATTTATTTGCTATCTTGGCTAAAAACCTTTCGGTGATTGAGTCATTAACAATTAAAGGTCAAGGTAATGGCTTGCCTACCTTAACGGGTGAAGGTTTGAGTCAATTAGTTCATCCCTATTTGTTAAAGTTGTTATTACTTGATCTTAGTTATTGTACTGAAGTTACTGATCATGGGCTTTCTTCGATTATCAAGTATTCAACGGAGTTAACCTCTCTAGATTTGTGTGGCTGTGATTTAATTACTGATGTCGGTGTTATTGATGTGGCTGAGAATTGTACTAATTTGCACCAACTTAATTTAGAACATGGTTATCAACTTGATAATGAATCGGTTAAAAAGTTGATGAAAAAGCAAGAAAATTTAATTTCATTGAATAATCACACTAAAAATAAATACAAATGGTTACCTGCTTGTTGCGCCACGATAGTTGATTCACTTTATCGGGGAGTTCAAGAAGATACCATGGATTCCATTTTAGAAACTAAAAATGCTTTATTTGATTTAAATTGGCACAAAACACTCATGATACCCTCTGTTATTAGAAAGTTTAGCGAAGAGATTAAATTAACCGGAAGTATTCGCTATAAAAGGGTTAGTGATGCTGCTATGAAAGCATTATCAAAACTTCCGTACCTTCATGTGCTCAATGTTAATCACTCGCCTCATATTTCATCAGACCCTTTTACAAGCGGTCAATGGTCATCATTAAAATTTTTATATTTATGGGGTTGTACTAAGATAACTGGAGCATGTTTACAAAATATTTCAAGAAATATGGGTTTAAAGATGATTGTTACACCCGATTTTAAATGTGTTTCTCCTCAAGAAATTATGGAAGAATACCCTCAGTACTCTGATCTTGAAGAAAAAGCAGAGGAATTTAATGATGATTCACCCAATCAAGCCGATTTTGTTATTATAGATATGCCAGATGAAGAATCTCAAGAGGGTGATGCCAACAAGGTATCTACAAACCAAGAAAAAGAGTCCTTTTGGGGTTTCTTGAAACGAATTTTTTCACCCAAAAAACAGAATAATGAAGATGCTCTAGTAACCACTGAAGAAGATAGTAACCCTGATGAAAGGGCTGATGTTAACCAGGGTGTTGATTCCTTGGGGAGTGATGAGTTAAAAGTAGGTCATCTAGATGAAGATACGACTTTAACGATTAGATCATCTGACTTGCAAGGCATTCCTGGACGCTCGATACGACATCCAACAGAAGACTGCTTTAAAGATAGCGGCTTAGAGGATATAGAGTCTTTGGTTAACTCGAAGGATTCTTCAACATCTAGTCATAAGAGTTGCAATTTACTTTAGTTTTAATCAAGTTTGTATGATTCTGAACGTTTAAAAACTAAGTGTTTTGAATGGTAGCTTTATTCTGATGTGTCACTTGATTTAATGGCAATGGCGTGCAGTTGATCTTTATAATCTTCCAAAGCTTGATAAATCAGTTTGTGTTGCTGTATGCGGTTTAAATTGATGAAATACTTGGATTGAATTGTAATATCAATGTGGAGTTTACCTGGGATGTACTGTGAGTGCTGAGTGTGCTTGTGTGTTTTATCCTTGATGATCAAGAGAGAGGGTGTAAATTTTTTATTGAGGACTTTATGAATGCCCTCAATAACCTTATTCTGCGGTAACGTCATCAGCATGTCGTGATAAATAGGTAGCAATAACGACAAGAAAAATAAAAGTTAGAATTAAGCTTCCAAATAATTTGTAGTTGACCCAGGTTGTCGTGTCATAGTTAAAAAGGACAAACAAGTTAACACCACCCATAATAAAGAAGAATAAGGCGAACATTTTGTCTAAGTTGGACCATATGGCTTTGGGCACTGATACTTTATCTGCAATCATCCATTCAATAATATTTTCTTTTCTCAATAATTGGTTCCCGACTAATATGCATGAAAATAGCCAAAATATTGCAGTAGGCTTCCATTTAAAAATACTATCGTTATGGGTTAAGGCTGAAGAGATAGAAAAACCCCAGATAAAAAGTAGAGTAATGAGGTCTACGCGATGATGCTTTTTAGTTTTGTACCATTGATAAAGGTAGATAATTGAACTTGAAATAGCCATGCCAAAAGCAGCAGTAATTAGGTTGCCGAATTGGTAGCAAGCGTAAAAGATAATAAGAGGTATAAATTGTAAGCTATATTGCATTGGATGTTTCCTAAAACCTTAATGCCATAGTATAGTGATGATTAATAAGAAGGCAAGATGTATTAATACTATATTCATCTATGCGATTAGTCGTTTATACATTAAGATAAGTATATTGTTATATGAGGCTAATGTATTAACGGGTAAAGGGGGCTTTGTAGCATGACAGAAATATACCATTTACATGAGCAGTGCGGCTACGAGGTTATATTGTCTATGGTAGAAAAATTAAAATCAGGGGATAAGCTTATCTTGCATGTTAATAATCGTCTTTGGAATGTTGCTTTATTTCAGAAAGCATCTATCCTGCGATTAAAGGGTCTTGATGAGATACTGGATTGGTGTATTGTCACGCATCACTTAAAAGATGTATCAAAATGGTTGATTATGGAAAAATCAACCTATAGAGTTATTCATAAACTTAGGCATGATGCCTGTATTTTTTGGGTGTCACCCAATGGACTGTTTAAAAGAAAGATAATCATTAAATCACTTTCTAGAATCGGTTTATACTTTTGCCATGACTCTATCTTGAGTCGCATCACCAGTCTTATTAATGAGCCCTTAATCATGGCTATTTCAAAGGCACCTAGCCCATTAGATTTTGGCGATCATAGCCCTTTAACGGAGCATAATTTATTGGATGAAAAGATTAATCTTGGGTGATGAGGGATAGGGGGCTTATCTTCAAGTCGTCATATTTCAATGCTGTTCTCATTATGGCTGGCCTAATAAATTTTCTCTAGATTCTGTCAACTACTGATTGTCACTTATGCACATTTTGGGGCATCAGTTGGATACTCTGGCTGCAAAGCTGATTCCGGTGTTTCATTTGAGGATCTAGCAACTGGTTTTGTGTTGTTAATAATACTATATTTTCTAAGTGCATCAAAAGTTGATCTGAGAGTAATCCTTTTTGTTTGTTGAACAATTTCAATTAATTCATTCAATGTGTATTTGTCTTTATTGTCTGCTGAAGAAAGTCTCTTATGTAACTTTTCAAGGGAAGGTTTTTCAATGAACCCTAAACCAGGGATAGCTGGTTTTAGACGGCTAATCATATCGGCTTCAGATATCAAAGGTGTGGCTGCCGGATTCTCAGTATAATATTTAGACCAGTTCACAATCTGAATAAATTTATTTAAATCATCTTGACCTAGGATGGCACCTTCTTCGAAAACTTGATGAGCTAGGTATTGTGATAATGCTTCAAATCCCTCAGGTGATTCTCTAAATTTCACATTATTTTCTAGCAGTTCATAAATGATTGTAATGGCCTGATCGATGAAACCATTGTAATGTTCTGAAATAAAGTCCATAAAAAAGTTAACATCTAGTTTAATCATCGTTTCAAATAAAGATGTAATCCGTTGATTCTCTGCAATAGAAAGATCTTGAGTAATGAAAGAAAGCTCTTGATGGATAGCTTGGCCCATAAAGGTGGTTTGAATGGTATGGTAAGAAGGTTTGCTTGCAGCATCTGTAATTGCGTTCTCAAGATTGATTGAGAACAGTTCTTCATTGCCAATTAAGGCATAGCATGCTTTGAAAATCTCAGCGGTACGTAGGAAGGGGCTTGAATTTACATTACTCCATATCCACCGATGACAATACTTACCCCAAGAATCGAGATAGAGTGTAGGGTCTTCACTACAAGTTTCTGATAGGAGGTGGATGGTTTGAGCTCTATCTGATATTAATTTAGGAATATGAGTTGAAGCGTTAGGATCTTGATAAAATAAATCTAGAAAAATTTGATTATGATCGAGTTTGCTTGGCTCCTTATCAAGAGAGGTTGCCATTTGTGTGATAACAAATTCTGGTAGCACGCCCTCCATCAATGATGGGGTTCGTAATTGATTTGGTATGTATGAAAAGTTATCGTCATTGTTCAATATTTCTTTCTTAACCTCGATAGCTTTCTCATCACTCGTTGACATTTTCTTAGTTGCATTATCTGACCTTAAGAATATAATTCGGAAGTTTTGTTGTATAATCTTCTGAATTATATCGTCCAAATCTTTGCTGTTAATGTTATTTCCCGAAAGATTAAGAGAGACGAGTTTACAGTGCTCAGATAATAGTGCATGAGCGAAACCTGTATTGATGAGAGGTGTTTGTATTGAAAATCCTATTTCATTATGAGAAAGATTAAGTGATTTAAGCTTACAATGCTCGGACTGAAGTGCAAAAGCTAAACGTTCAGCTTCTTCAACCCTTATACGATTACCCGAAAGATTAAGAGAGGTGATGGTATTGTCAGGCTGAGTTAGTATTAAGGTGATGATGTCATCAATGACTCTTTCTTCAAGTAAATTTGATTTCATATGAGAAATATTAAGTGAGGTAAGTTTACAATGTTTGAATTTAAGTGCCTCAGCTAACCTTTCAACTTCACGTTGTGTTATTTGATTGCCCGAAAGATTAAAAGAGGTGATGGTATTGTCAGGATGAGATAGTATTAAGACAATGAAACCCATGTCTTGTGTTAGAGAATGTGTTTTTATTTCAGTCCCGTCAGGGTTTAATTCAATTCTGTCTTTGAAGTCAGTTGTAGCAATCTCAAGTAACTCTTTGTAACTTTTCATATTACCTCATATGTTATTCATGTATATGATTATAATAAATTATACCCTTGTTATTCTAGCCTGCTTTTCATGTTAAGTCAAATAACCATCTATGATAAGAAGAACAGCTCCATGATTGGAGGTTTTTAACTATGTTTTGAGAATTATAACTCCTTTAACGGACCATGATTTATTGGATGAAAAGGTTGAATGCTAATCGATAAAAAGATACACTGTGCAGCATGAGTGATCTCGAAAAAACAATTAAAATTCAGAAGTTGTTATCCCAACTTGGTGTTGCATCCAGGAGAAATTGTGAAGTTTTGGTGGCGAACGGAGATGTAACCGTTGATGGCCAGGTTGCACATGTTGGAATGAGAGTTAACAATGATGTTGTTGTTGCTGTCAAAGGTAAACGTATTTACAGCGTATCAGTACCTACTAGGTTACTTATGCTCAATAAGCCCGAAGGGTATGAGTGTAGTCGTAAACCCAAAGAGGGAATTCCTTCTGTCTTTACCTTATTACCTAAGATAAAAGGAGCTCAGTGGGTTTTAGTCGGTCGATTAGATGTGAATACTTCAGGTTTGTTATTAGTAACTAATTCAGGTGATATCGCTCACCAATTAATGCACCCCAAATTTCATTATCAGAGGCATTATTTAGTTCGGTGTCGAGGTGTTATTTCACAAGAACAGCGAAATCATGTGCTTAAACAGGGTATTACTTTGGATGGAAAATGTGTCAAATTTGATAAGTTTGAGGTGGTAAGAGAAAAATCTATCGACTCTCAGAACCAATGGTATTCATGTGTGCTTTCTGTGGGTTATTATCGTGTTGTTAGGCGCTGTTTCGAATCCATGGGAGTGACAGTCAGTCGATTAAAGCGGTATGCCTTTGGTCCTGTTTCATTACCCAAAGTGTTAAAAGTAGGGAAACATATTGACGTAGATCTTAATTTATTCGAGGCATGATTTGTTGGTTTTCTGGATTATATTTATACTAGGTATGTTGACATTATCGTACGGTTATATCTATTCATCTGTAGAACACTCCAAGTTTTGGGTTAGGGGCTCCATGGTTGTTTGTGTTGTTCTTAGCTTAGCCATTTACGCCGTCATGGGTCGAGGAGGTGTGATTTATCATCAAGCGTATGTCTCTGCTAATGATGCCTATAAATTGTCCCAGATTTTAAATCAACCTGAGTTGCTCAAGACCTCTTTAATGAAGGATTTAAAACTCAACCCCAATGATGAGAAAAAGCAATCTTTATTAGCTTCTGTATGCATGCATGTAAAGGATTATACCTGTGCCAAACAACACTATGTTTGGTTGGTTAAAAATCACCCTAAAGATGTTTATTTTATTCATTACCTTAAAAGCCAAATGAAATTGAATAAAAATCAATTAAGCCAACAAGATAGAAAATTGATGGGAATGTATTTATCACGTCATTTCGAAAATATGGAGGTTCACCGTATAGCGGCTCAAGATGCGATGGCTCATCAAGAGTATTCAAAAGCTGCAGCTCATTGGAGGTATGTATTAGATCACCTGGACCAAGCAGCCCCTGATAGGATGTTGTTAGAAAAATCACATGCATTGGCGGTAAAAAATATGAGAAAATCTTAGGTGAGTATTCATGCTGTATTTCAGTTTATTCGAATAGGTAAGTTTCTATGATGTTAAAGCGTCTTCTTGCTATGAAATTCTTTTATGAGTATGTGACTAACTTCGTGCCATGGTTATCTTTATTTTCCGCATTAACGATGATTCCAGCGATCATAGCTATTCTTCATGCACCAACAGATTATCAGCAAGGTGAGGTTTATCGAATCCTTTATATTCATGTTCCATGTGCTGCTTTTTCCCTGGGTTGTTATGCAGCCATGGGCTTATGTTCTGCAGCATACTTGGTCTTTAGAGTTCGATTATTGGATGTTTTTCATTCAGCTTTGTCCAAGGTGGGCTGTGGTTTAACCTTGTGCGCTCTTGTTACAGGATCTATATGGGGTAAACCAACCTGGGGTGCCTGGTGGGTTTGGGATGCTCGTTTAACGTCAGAGTTTATTTTACTTTTACTCTTTATTTTGATTATTCAATTAAGAGCCCATTATAAAGATGAGAAAAAGGCAGCTATTATTGTTGGAGCGATTACACTCATTGGTTTAATTGATTTGCCGATTATACATTTTTCAGTGGATTGGTGGTTTACTTTGCATCAGAAGGCGACCGTGTTGAAATTGACAAAACCTAGCATGCCAAATGAGATGCTTTGGCCATTAGGGGTGATGGCAATTGCACTAGCCATGAGTTTTTTAACGCTGTTTATTCGTTTTGCTTTACAGGATATTCAAAGGCGATTGCGAAATGATCGTTTAATTCAATCCATGTTGATGAGGAAGTAATGTCTATTCACGATTCATTTACAGTTTACATTTTCGGGGCTTATGGCTTTGTTCTTATGGTTTATGTCATCTTATGGGGCATGTCTGTGAGAGGAAAAGATGAATATTAATCATAAGCACAGAATCTATACGTTGTGCGTTAGTTTGATCTCTTTGGGCATTGGAGGGTATTTTATTCTTTCAGCCTTCAATGAGAATATCAATTTGTTTGTGACGCCTGGTCAAGCTATTATTCAGGCAAACAATAATCATAAAAGGTTGTTGCGTGTTGGGGGGCTTGTTGAAAAAGGTTCGGTGGCTTGGAGTGATGATCGGATGAAGGTTTTCTTCAGGTTAACCGATGGTGAAAATAATCTAGAAGTTGAATATACGGGTGTATTACCTTCGCTTTTTCGTGAAGGTCAGGGACTGGTTGTATCGGGTAAGTTAACGGGTAAAAAAGTTTTGATGGCCAATACAATCTTAGCAAAACACGATGAAAATTATCGACCACCCAATCGGAAAGGCTTGTAATGATACCAGAAATAGGACACTTATGTTTAATATTGCTGATGATGTTATCCTTGGGGTGTGGCCTTTACTCGAAGATCGTCACGTCATCAGAAGTTCAAGTAAGATCATTACATGTGCTGTTAGGATTGATCAGCATTTCTTTGTTAACACTGTTTTATTCAATGTGGGCTCATGACTTTTCTGTTGATTATGTTTACCAGCATTCTTCTAGGAATTTAAGTTGGTGGTATCGTCTTTCAGCAGTCTGGGGTGGTCATGAAGGCTCATTGCTTTTATGGTTATGGATGTTGGTTCTTTGGAATTTTTTGATATCAAAATTAAAGGGTTTGGATGACCTTATTAAACGTCATACCCTACGGCAAGGGTTGTTTTTAATCAGTGGTTTTTCAGCTTTTTGTGTTTTTACTTCAAACCCTTTTTTAAGGTTATTGCCGCTGGCGCCTCCAGAAGGAACAGATTTGAACCCCTTATTACAGGATGTGGGGATGTTGATACACCCGCCTATCTTGTATATTGGGTATGTTGGGTCATTGATGCTGTACCCTTTGGCTATAGCTGTTATTAAGCATCCTAAGCAAAGCTGGTCTCAAGGTCTTGTTACGCTCTGTCGTATTCAGTGGGCGGTATTAACTTTGGGGATTACCCTTGGAAGTTGGTGGGCGTATCGTGTGCTTGGTTGGGGAGGGGTTTGGTTTTGGGACCCGGTTGAAAATGTTTCCCTTATTCCATGGTTGCTCCAATTGACCTTATTGCATACCTTGAAAGTTCTTCCTCGGTATTCACCTATTCAAAGGCCCGTGCTTTTATTAAGCTTAGCTGCTGGCATATCAGCAGTTTTTGGGTTGTTTTTAGTTCGATCAGGGGTGTTGGTTTCTGTTCATACCTTTAGTCAAGATTCAACCAGAGGTGTCGTTTTATTGGCTGCAGTAGTTGCGATGCTAGCCTACAGTGGTTATACCTGGTTTAGCTATCAACGCCCCTCTCAAATGATCACTAAAAAAATAAGTATGCTAACTCGAGAGGGTGTGGTGTTAGTCGGATCGTACCTGATTGTTCTGGTGTTTTTAATTGTTGTGTTAGGAACATTATACCCAGTGATTATTCAAGCGATGAATATGACTATGATTTCAGTGGGTGCTCCGTATTATAATCAATTGATTATTCCTTTAGCGCTGGTTATATCTGCATTAATGATTATTCAATCCCATTTGTCCTGGGGGCGTGTTGGTTTAGTGAATCAACGTTCGTTATTGCTGAAAACCACAATCTCAACTTGTTTAATGGTGTGGGTTAGTTTGAATGAATATCATCTTCATGTGATGATGTTCTTGGGTGTGTTTTTATCTTCGATGTTGATCATGGAGGTCTTCGGGTATTCAAAATCAATGGCTCAGAGGGTAAGTCATGCTGGTTTTGGGTTGGTGATATTAAGCTTAACCTTTTCAACTTACCAGGGCAGTCAGGCAGATTTTATCATCAAACCTGGACAGGAAGTGCTCTTTTCAGGGTTTAAACTTAGAATGTTAAACAATAGAGAGGTTAAAGCCCTTAATTATGAATCCACCGTGGTGCCTATTCAGCTGATACACCAATCAACCATGAAAACTATTCTACAGCCTGAAAAACGTATTTATCAACCCAGTGGCACGATTATATCTCCTGTGGATGTTTACAGTAACCTTAGCTATGATTTCTATGTCTCTGTAGGACAACCGGCTAAACAGGGTGGTTGGGTGATAAGATGCTATCACAAGCCATTACAAAGTTTTTTATGGCTAGGAAGTCTTTTGATGATTCTAGGGGTGTTGACTGCATTTGCCAATCATAGGTCTAGAAGGAAGTCGGTATGATTAGACGGCCAATCATGATGACGATTATGGCATTAATATTGTTAAGTTTTACTGTAACTATGTTGATATCTATTCATGCATCTAAGCGTACGGGGTCTTTGCAGTTACAACGATCTATATCACTGCCTACTTATGATTTACCTACCATCGATGGAAAGTTGAGTTTAAACTTAAATCATAAATATAAAGGCAAAAAATGGGTTTTGCATATTATGGCAAGTTGGTGCCCTTATTGTGTCGATGAAATATCAGTTTTATACCACTTTCGTGATTCAGTTCGTATCCCAGTTGTTCTATTGGCCTATAAAGAGAATGATTTTCAAAAGCTCCATCGGTTAATTAAAAAGTACCCAGGTGTTTTTACCGATATCATGAGAGATGATGATGGGTTGTTTGCGATTGATTTAGGCTCAAGTGGAGTTCCTACAACCCTGGTGATTAATTCAGAAGGTAAGGTTGAAAAAGTTTGGAATCAACGTTTTACCGATGACAATATTCAAGAATTGATAGAGTACGCTCATGCAAATAATTAAGGGGTTGATAACTGCTGTATTCATAGCGCTTTCGACGAGCATTCATGCCATTGAATTATCTATCGATCAAAGTCAACGCTATTCTAGGCTCATTCATCAATACAGATGTGTTGTTTGTCAGAATCAGAGTTTAGCAGAATCAGACAATGTGGTTTCAGATTCACTTAGGCTTAAAATTAAGAATCTTATTGTAGAGAATAAAACGGATGAGCAGATTGATCGATACCTTAAAGATCGATACGGTGATCATGTAAGCTATCAACCGCCAATAAATTTTCAAACATTGTTGCTTTGGCTGCTGCCACTCATGTTTATTATCAATGGAATACGCCTTTTTTTAAGGCGTTAAATATGTTTTGAGTCTAAGTGTCTGTAGGTTTTTGTTTAGAACCTAAGTATCTTTGACGAGGCCTTGTTATTGCGTGAGGGTAGCGTGATATAAGTTCCTCTAAATGAGACAACCAGCCAATAGCCCTGCCCAGGGCAAATGTTGTTGTGAACATGTCTTCATTTAACCCTAGAGCGCTTTGAATCAGTCCTGAATAAAAATCCACGTTAGGGTATAAATTTCTTGTTTGAAAGTAGGGATTGTCCATGGCCTGTTGCTCAAGCTCCATGGCCACATTCAGAAGCACATTATTGCCTGAGGATTCTTTAATGAGGCTGTGGGTGAGTGATCTGAGGCATTGTGCCCGTGGGTCATATGATTTATAAACTCGATGACCAAACCCATACAACCGGAAAGGGTCGTTAGAGTTGATGGCTTTATCGATATACTTGGGTATATTGTCAAGGCTGCCAATTTCTTTAAGCATATTAAGACACTCTTCATTAGCGCCCCCATGTAGATGCCCCCATAATGCAGCAATACCAGCAGTGATGCATGCATAGGAATTAACGCCTGTACTTCCAACAGACCTAACAGCACTGGTTGAAGCATTTTGTTCGTGATCAGCATGAAGAATGAATATTTTATTGAGGGCCTCAACAGCCTTTTCAGACGGCTTATATTCACTGTCATTATTTGAAAATAACATGTACAGATAATTTTCAGTGTAGTCCAAGTTTGGGTTGGGCAGGACAACAGGTTTGCCTTGTTTGTAGTTGTAGATCATGGCCACAATAACAGGCAGTTGCCCAAGAATGTTGAAAAGAGCATGTTCACGCGATTGCGTTGATTTCATATCAAGATCCCAACTCAATAGAGTAGAAAGGCTGCTGACTATGGTTAAGAGCATAGACATGGGATGAGCGTTTTTGGGGAGGGACTTTAATAATGAAACGGTGTTATCGGAGACGTGTTGATGAGTTTTGATGTTATGAATAAATTGATGATGTTCTTCTTGGCTGGGTAAATGACCGAAGTAAAGGAGGTAGCAAACTTCAGTAAATTGGTGGTTTTCAGCCAGATAGTTGATTTCATAACCCCGATAAATAAGCAAAGACTCTTTGCCTCCGATGTAACAAATATCAGATTCACAAGAGGCAGTGTTTTTGTAGGCTGGGTCTATTGTATAATACCCTGTTTTTTGGTTAAGCGATGTGGTCTGGATAAATTTGTTTCCATAGGTATCCTCAAGAACAGGTAGTTCGAAAACTTCCTTGCCAAGGGTTAAGATTGCTTTATTACTCATATGAACTCTCAAGATGTAAAATGATTATAGGCAAATTCAGTTAATAATAAAAGTAATGAATATGATAATTTGGATAAAAAATGATCTCAAGGTCTATGTTTGATCCCTGCAAGTTGGTGTTTGGAATATTAGGAAGGCAGATAATGTCATTATTTAAGATAATTTTAGGGTAACTTTTTCTACCCCAGGGGGGTATTTTGCTAGCATTGAAGATCTTTTTAATAGAGATAGATTGGCGATTACTTTGTATTGATTGATAGGGTTCAGAGGGTGTGATTTTAATGACTAAGCTACGGGGTAGTTGGCTGGATTTGGGTGCTGTTACTTCAAGAATACCCAAGTTGTCAGGTAAGGTGATACGAGGTTGTTTATGCCAATTCCAATGGATTACTTGATCTTTGACCTGCTGATTGGTTAGAGCATAGAGCTTATTATTAAATCGCTGAATTGTCTTGGTTGAATGACTCAGTGTAGGACTCTTATCTGGTGGTGAGGTTAATTGTTGTATAAAGGTTAAGCATTGTTGTTGACTAAAGTGGTAGCACTGATGATGGTGTAACCAAGAAATGAAGGTTTTAAGTTGTTGGTTCTTAGGTAAATTAATGAGAGTGTTGACACAAAGTTGTGATTGAGGTTTGGGTAAAAATGATTGCTGGGCGAGAAATTTTTGGAAATGAACAACTTCTTGTGCATGGTTAGGAAAAGTAGACTCAACCAGGGGTAACCATTGGTTTCTGATTCTGTTTCTTATAATTGAATTGTCTTGATTCATAGGGTCTTTAATAGGCTTTAGGTTATGTTTGGCAATGTATTTTTTAATCAGTTGTTTAGGTAGGTTTAACCAGGGTCTAATAAACCTTAGCCCATGAACTTTGTTCGTTGATTTCATGCCTGATAAGGCATGGTTTTTTTCACCTCTTTTGAGTTGGACCCAAAAGGTTTCAATCTGATCATTCAGGTGATGTGCAGTCACGATACCTGCATTGCCTTTAACAAAGGATGATAGTAATGATATCCGGATATTTCTTGCCTCTGTTTCAGTTGCCTTAGGACGGGGTTGAGGAGCTGTGAGAATATCGATTGGCATGTTTATTTTATTGCAGAAGTTTTGACAATGGTTAGCCCAGTCATTGGATTGAGGTTGTATAAGGTGGTTGATGTGGACGGCAGAAACTTGGCTTGAGAACTTTGATCTATGTTGGCTTATGGCATGCACAAGAGCTGTCGAGTCCTCACCCCCACTCAATGCGATATAAAGGTGATCATATTGTTGAGATTGTTGATGTAACCATTCGAGATTAGAGGGCATAATAGTTGCTGGTAAGGTTTCTTAGTTTTTGTTGACGTTGATTAACTAGGGTTTCATTGTTGTTTTGAGTTAATAAATTTAATTCAGACGTGAGTGTGTGACGAATCGTTTCAATGCATTGCTTATGGTTTCGATGTGCGCCGCCAATAGGTTCTTTAATGATGCTATCAATGATTTTCGCTTGTAAAAGATCTGGGGCAGTTAAGTTCATTGACTCAGCTGCGTGTTGGGCCATTTCAGTATCTTTCCATAAAATAGAGGCACAGCCTTCGGGAGAGATCACGGAATAAATGGCATATTCCATCATTAAAACACGGTCGGCAACCCCCATAGCTATGGCTCCGCCTGACATGGCCTCACCCAAAACTATGGATACAATCGGAGTTTTTAAATTAGACATGGTCATAAGATTATTGGCAATGGCTTCGCATTGGTTGTGCTTTTCTGCATCAATTCCCGGGTAGGCCCCAGGTGTATCGATAAAGCATACAACGGGGAGATTAAATTTTTCAGCTAGCAGCATTAGTCTTTTACATTTTCGGTAACCTTCAGGGTTAGCCATTCCGAAATTATGTTTTACTCGTTCATTAATATCACGCCCCTTATGTTGTGCCAAGACCATGATGGGTAGTTGATTAAATCTTGCAATGCCTCCAATGATGGATTGACAGTCAGCCAAATGTCTATCGCCGTGAAGTTGAAAGAACGAATCAAATAGTGAATCGATAACATCGAGTGCTTTAGGTCTAAGGGGGTGCCTAGCTAATTGTACAATCTGCCATGGAGAGAGGGATTTATAAATAGATTGGGTGATGCTATCAAGTTTTTTATTCAACGCTGTGATTTGCTCACTGGTATTAACGCAGGTGCCATCTGTTGAATTTTTCAGTTGTTCTATTTGATGTATGAGGTCGTAGATGGGCTGTTCAAATTTTGGATGATCGTGCATGGTCAACTCCTAGGTATTCTAGAATACGTTTAAAGCAATGATTCTTCAAGTTGTTTTGATAGGTGAATTGCAAGTGTAGTGGTTCTTAAGTGTTTGTTGGGTGTTCCAACAGCAATGGCCATAGCTTTTTTCTGTGCGAGTAAAATGACAAGTTTTTTTCCTCGGGTAATGGCTGTGTAGATAAGGTTATTATTAAGAAGGGTGAAGTGCTGAGTAATCATTGGAATAATAACTGCAGGGTATTCGGAACCTTGGCTTTTATGGATAGAAATAGCATAAGCTAATTGTAATTCATCACATTCATCAAATGAGTAGCTGGCAATATGTTTATCAAAAGATACCGTAACAATCTTCTCTTCTTGGTCAATATTTTCGATGTAGCCGATATCACCGTTAAAGACATCTTTGTCATAATTGTTTACGCATTGAATAACTTTGTCTCCTTGTCGATACTGGATGCCATAATGGACCATAAAGTCAGTTGTTGGGTTGAGGGCTTGTTGAAGCATTTGATTGATGTTAGTTGTACCCAGTAAGCCTTTATGCATGGGTGATAATACTTGGATATCTTGCAAAGGGTTCATGTTGAATTTACGTGGAATTCTTTCGGTTATCACGGTTTTGAGTGTGGCAAGCAAGGTTTCTGGATCATTTTGATAAATAACATAGCAGTCCGTGGATTTATTATTAACGATGGGCATTTGACCTAAATGAACTCTGTGAGCATTGACGATGATTTGTGAGGACTCTTTCTGCCTGAAAATTTCAGTTAAGCAGAAAGAGGGAATGCATTGAGAGTTAATTAAGTCACCAAGAACATATCCTGGTCCAACGGACGGTAGTTGATCAACATCCCCAACAAATAGAATGCCAGCTTTAGGAGGAAGTGCCTGAATCACTGCATCCATTAATAATATATCAACCATTGAAGATTCATCTATAACAAGAAAATCAACGTCAAGAGGGTTGTGTTTATGGTGTTTAAACCCATAAGATTCAGCCTCTATACCAAGAAGGCGGTGAAGCGTTGTTGCAGGCCTTTGAGTGGATTCGCTCAGTCGTTTACTAGCTCTTCCTGTTGGAGCAGAAAGGGCTATTTTGGGTGTAAAGTTTTCAATGCATTGAATGATTGTACGCAGTACTGTGGTTTTTCCAACACCTGGGCCGCCAGTAAGTATGGATATTTTATTGTTTAGAGCGAAATCGACACCCTCTAGTTGATGGTGTGTTAATTTAATGCCTTGCTGCAATTGTGCTTTATCAATCCATTCATCACAATCCTTACCATTCCAGGGCAGTACGCCTCGCAGTAATTGGCTCAGGTTTTTTGCAACAGAAGTTTCTGCATCATAGAGACTTTCTAGGTAGATTAGAGGCGTATCGGAGAGCGTAGATCTAATGATGGTTTGTCTACTAAGGGCCAGACTGATAGCTTCATCAAAGCAATCCTCATTAACATTAAGTAATTGAGCAGATAATTCAATGAGTTTGCTTTGTGGCAAAGCGCAATGACCTTTTGAGGATGCTTCTTGTAGAATATGCCTGGTTGCTGCTGATAACCGATCAATAGAGTAAGGATCAAACCCTAGCTTAAGAGCTAAATCGTCACACATTTTAAAGCCAATACCGCGAATATCATCATATAATTGATAGGGGTTTTTTTTAATGAATTCGATGGCTTGATTTCCATATGTTTTGAATATTTTATGAGCTCTCGCAGTTCCAAAGCCATGATCATGAAGGAACATCATGACTGAATGAATGGACTTTTGTGAAATCCAGCTATGGTGGATGATGTCAATTCTTTTGGCGCCAATACCTTCGATTTCGCCAAGACGTTTGGGTTCTTTTTCAATAACTTCAAATAAATTATCTTTGAATTTTTCAATTAACTTATCTGCAAAGTGTTTGCCAATACCTTTAATGATTCCGGAAGAAAGGTACTTTTTAATGCCTGACATGGAGGTTGGAACTGAGGTATGGAGGGTGGTTGCTTTGAATTGTTTTCCATATTGTTTATCGTTGATCCATTCACCATGCGCTTCAATGATTTCGCCGGGTGTAATGTGAGCAATGGTTCCGATGACTGCATGTAATTTTTTTTTGAATTTTACTTTTAGGACGCAGTAGCCGGACTCAGCATTAAAAAATGTGACATGTTCAACAGGGCCTTTAATGGATTCCATTTATTTATTTCCGCAAATTAATTAATTCGTATAATAAGTATATACCTAGGATGATCATTAAAAAAGCTTTTAAAGAAGCTAGCCGTAATAAATTATATCAAATTATGTAAGTTAAGTAGTATAAGTTATTTATCTATAAGTCTTAGAGTCAGTATTGATGTTAAAGAACAGCAATGATTGTTTAATGTTCACTATAAAATATATTTTAACACAGAATTTGCCTTTGTTTGCATTCAAATCAATGTTGTTTGTTTTTTGTTGTTATGTTAAAATGCTTGTGAATTAAGAAGGACTATCCATGATATTAGAAGAATTACTACAGCAGCTTGAATCATTAGATGAATCTAGTCTAATTGAAAATTTATCAACAGTTGTATTCGATTGGCAGTCAAATAAAAAAACTGTAGAAGAGATTTTATTGAAATCTTGTGAAAAGGGTTATCTAAGTCTTGTTAAGACATTAATTGGTAGTGTTATATCAAATTCTGATTTCAGTGTTCATGACATCAAGGATGACAAGGGAGAAGGATTAATTCATAAAGCAGCTAGGAGTGGATCCTTAGCGCTGTGTAAATATTTGGTGGACGAATTATGTGTTAATTATAACTCATTAACAAATGTTCATATTCATGCGATATACTTTGCAGCTCAGTTAGAACATAATCATCTATGCTTGTGGTTTATGAAAGATAAAAATATAAATCTCAAACATTACTTGGCTGGGAAGAAAGGATTATATCTTTTAACTCGTGCTATTAAAGGAAATAGCACAGAGCTCATAAACATCCTAATAAGTAAGATTGTAAGTGATATTGAAAAGATAAAAGCTTCCAACAATGATCATGACAAGAAGCTTGCAAATGAATTGCTTCAGAATCGTCCTTATTATCTGTTTTTCGAGGCATTAATAAAGGATCATTTGGCGGTAGAGAAGCTATTAGGTTGGGCAAAGGAATTAGGAATAGCTAAAATGATGCTAGTTCATGTAAATCATTTCATGATTCTATCGACGTTGGATATTGATCTTAAAGTGATGAAGATGGAAAAGTTATGGGGATGGGCGAAAGAGCTAGGAAATGCTGAAGAGATGCTAACATTTGCGCGTTACTCTGGATTTAAACGTGCTTGTGAAAAAGGTAAGACTGAAGTGATGGTAAAACTATGGGGATGGGCGCAAGAGCTAGGAAAAGCTAAAGAGATGCTACCCGTGGGGAGTTATGGATTTGAATTAGCATGTGGTCAAGGTCGGGTTGAAGTGATAGATAAGTTATTGGGATGGGCGAAAGAACTAGGAAAAGCAGAAGAGATGTTAGCAGCTGATGATTATGCTGGGTTTAGATCGGCGTGTAATAATGGTCAGACTGAAGCGATGGATAAGTTAAGAGGGTGGGCGAAAGAATTAGGAAAAGAGCAAGAGATGTTAGCAGCTGATGATTATGCTGGGTTTAGATGGGCGTGTGAAAATGGTCATGTTATAATTGTAGATAAGTTATGGGGATGGGCGAAAGAATTAGGAAAAGCAGAAGAGATGTTAGCAGCTGATGATTATGCTGGGTTTAGATGGGCGTGTGAAAATGGTCATGTTGGAATTGTAGATAAGATATTGGGATGGGCGAAAGAACTAGGAAAAGAACAAGAGATGTTAACTGAGAAAAACGAAGGATTTAGTTGGTCTTGTAAGAATGGTCAAACTGAAGTGATGGATAAGTTATGGACGTGGGCGAAAGAGCTAGAAAAAGAACAAGAGATGATAGCGTCGGATAATTATATTGGATTTAGAAGGGCTTGTTATAAAGGTCAGACTGAAGCGATGGATAAGTTATGGACGTGGGCGAAAGAACTAGGAAAAGAACAAGAGATGCAAGCGTCGGAAAATCATACTGGATTTAAAATGGCTTGTTATGGAGGTCAGACTGAAGTGATGGATAAGTTATGGGGTTGGACGAAAAAACTAAAAAAAGCCGAAGAGATGCTAGTATTTGAAGATTACATGGTGTTTGGACTTGCGTGTGAGAAGGGTCAAACTGAAGTGATGGATAAGTTATGGGGATGGGCGAAAGAACTAGGAAAAGAACAAGAGATGCTAGCGGTGAGTAATTATTCTGAATTTGGTATAGCTTGTGAGAAGGGTCAAACTGAAGTGATGGATAAGTTATGGGGATGGGCGAAAGAGCTAGAAAAAGAACAAGAGATGCTTGAGGCTGATGATTATGCTGGGTTTAGATCGGCGTGTAATAATGGTCAGACTGAAGTGATGGATAAGTTAAGAGGGTGGGCGAAAGAATTAGGAAAAGAACAAGAGATGCTTGAGGCTGACGATTATGCTGGGTTTAGTTTAGCTTGTAATAATGGTCAGACTGAAGTGATGGATAAGTTAAGAGGGTGGGCGAAAGAATTAGGAAAAGAACAAGAGATGCTAGCAGCTAGAAATCACTTAGGAACTCAATCTGCTTGTGAGAAAGTTCAGAAGGGTGCATTGCCAAAGATTAGTGCTAATTCTATGCAAGTGGATAACCTTACTAATCCTAAAATTGGTGCCCTGGGACTGTTTGAAGATGGGGCAACAAGTAAGAAAAGGGCAGCTGAAAATAAAAAACAGGAGGTTGCTTCAAATAATCAAAAACCAAAGTTTGAATAATTAAGATATATTTCTGTGAATTATATAGAATTCATGGTTTGTTGAATATATCAGGTTGATTTATAGGATAAGTTTCAAATTCTTTACTGTGGGTAAACGTTAAGATAATTATGTCGTGTGGTTAAAGTACTATTTTAGCTCAATCAAGCATACACCATTTTAGATTATTTGATGAACATATTTCTATCTTATTCAGTTGATCTTGATCTGCATGCAGAAAAAAAGCTATAAAGGAGATATTATTAAAAGCTTTTAAAGTAGCTGGCGTAATAAATTATATCAAATTGATATGTATGTAAATGGTATAAGTTATTTTATCTTTAAATCTTAGAGTCAGTATTGATGTGAAAGAATAGTTATGCTCGTTCAATGTTCAACACTCAAATTGTGATATATTTAAGGTGTTTATTAACGTACTCATGATGTCTATCAATACACATTATATTCTATATGGCACTGTTCTAGTTTACTTTTATGTCTATATAATCTAAAGTTGTCATCGATAATATGAGGTTGTAATAATGATGAGTATAAGTGAACTGTTAAGCGATGAGCTGTTAAATCTGATAAACTCATCAAGTGAATCATCTTGCATTGAATTCTGGAATAAGATTTTACCATCAGAGCAAAATAAAATACAGGTAGATGAATTATTATTAAAATCTTGTGAAAAGGGTTATCTGGATTTTGTTAGGGTATTGATTGGTAATGTTACATCAAATGGTGATTTCATTATTCATAATGTCAAGAATGACAAGGGAGAACGGTTAATTCATAAAGCAGCCGAGAGTGGATCCATAGATCTATGTAAATATTTGGTGGATGAATTAGATGTTAACTGTAACTTGTTAACGAGTCATCATACTCATGCGATAGACTATGCTGCTCAGGCAGGGCATAAAGATCTATGCTTGTGGTTTATGAGAGTTAAAAACATATACCTTACCGAAAACTTGAGTGAGAGGAAAGGAATATACCTATTAGTTTGGGCTATACGAGGAAATAATAAAAAACTCATTAACATCGTAATAAATGATATTGAAAATATCAAAGCTTGTAACCTTAATGATTACAAAGATATTTTAAATGACTTATTTCAATATCAACACTATTCAGTGTTTCTGGAGGCTTGTCATAATGGTCATGGTGGTATTGTTGATAAGTTAAGGGGATGGGCGAAAGAGCTAGAAAAAACTCAAGATATGCTTGAAGGTGGTGATTATGGTGGGTTTAGATTGGCTTGTCATAATGGTCATGGTGGTATTGTTGATAAGTTATGTGCGTGGGCGAAAGAACTAGGAAAAGAACAAGAGATGTTAGCAGCTGATGATTATGGTGGGTTTAGATTGGCTTGCAATGATTATAAGACTGAAGTTCTTGATAAGTTATGGACGTTGGCGAAAGAACTAGGAAAAGAACAAGAGATGTTAACAGTTGATGATTATGTGGGGTTTAAATTCGCATGTAACAAGGGTCAGACTGAAGTTCTTGATAAGTTATGGGGATGGGCGAAAGAGCTAGGAAAAGAACAAGAGATGTTAGCAGCTGTTCATTATGCTGGGTTTAAATTCGCATGTAATAATGGTCAGACTGAAGTTCTTGATAAGTTATGGGGATGGGCGAAAGAACTAGGAAAAGAGCAAGAGATGTTAACAGTTGACGATTATGCTGGGTTTAGATGGTCCTGTGAAAATGGCCATTTTGGTGTTTTAGACAAGTTAAGGGGGTGGGCGAAAGAGCTAGGAAAAGCAGAAGAGATGTTAGCAGCTGATGATTATGCTGGGTTTAGATTAGCGTGTGAAAATGGTCATGTTGGAATTGTAGGCAAGTTATGGGGATGGGCGAAAGAATTAGGAAAAGAGCAAGAGATGTTAGCAGCTTTTGATTATGAGGGGTTTAGATTAGCTTGTCATAATGGTCATGGTGGTATTGTTGATAAGTTAAGGGGATGGGCGAAAGAGCTAGGAAAAAATCAAGATATGCTTGAAGGTGGCGATTATGCTGGGTTTAGATTGGCTTGTCATAATGGTCATGGTGGTATTGTTGATAAGTTATGTGCGTGGGCGAAAGAACTAGGAAAAGAACAAGATATGCTTGAAGGTGGCGATTATGCTGGGTTTAGATTGGCTTGTCATAATGGTCATGGTGGTATTGTAGAAAAGTTAATAAAATGGTCACAGGTGTTAAAGATAACCGATGAGATGATAGCCTATGATGATTATATAGTGTTTAGAGAGGCCTGTATCAAAGGTTATGCTGATATTGTTGATAAATTATTGACATTTACTCATGGGAAAGAACAAAAAATGCTGGCAGTCAAAGAATATTCTGGATTTAGAGATGTATGTAACTATGGCCATGTTAATTTGATAAGGAGTTTATGGAGTAAGTTTACTAAAAAACAGAAAGATACAGTTATATTGTGTATGGAAATTGATATCAGGGATGATGGTGAATTAAATCGTAAGCATGAAGGGTGGCAATGTTTTTATAGCCTACTAACACCCATTCAGAAATTACAGTTTCAATCGAAAAATATTAACATAGAATTAATTAATGAATTAATAAAAATGGAGCAAGCTCAAATAATATTTAGATGGGTAATGGATGTCATACATGATAAAATACTTTTGGAAAACGAAAATATTAATCGATTAGACGAGGTCATCTTTAAAGTTTATTTTGATAGGATTTCAAAGATGATTGTCGAAGCTCCCATCATAGAGAATAGAGTTTTATTGGTACATTACTTTGACGCGTGTCTCAAACATTTTAAAAAGATAGGCAATCAAGTTCACACGAAAAAATCAATGATTGAATATGCTATTAAAACAGGAGATATAAATATTATTAAATCTGTACTGAGTATGTCGGATGTTATTCAATCCATTGATTCGTTATCCATCATTGATCATATAAAAGTTCTGCAGGATATTTCGATAATGGAGCATCTTCAACTATCGAATCAAGAGATAAGTAGCTTAACAAGCGAGATTTTCATACAAACCTATATTGAAGTTCTATGTGATAAATTGGAAACATTCAATGTTGATGAGGTTCAAAATATATTTAAAGTGTTTAAAACTCAAAGTTCAATTTTGCAAGTGATGGAGGAGATGGAACCTAATGAAGCTCTAAATTATTTGAAGGCAAATTTTTACTTTCAATTACTAGACGAAACTCCATTGATAGATGAAGATAAAAAAGATTTTGAAGTAAAAATAAAGGAAAGGTACAGATTATTCAGATTATTAAGTGTCTATCCATTATCCGAGTTTGTACTTAAGGATGATATGGGTGCAGTTATAATTAAAGTGATAGATTGGGCTGGCCAGTTTTCAACGGCCCAATCTCTTGAAAAGACTAATCACAATGAAGCTTGGGACTACTTGAAAACAATGATTCCAACGGAATATTTAGATATAAAATCATCAGATGGTGCCGAGGTGATAAAAATAAAATGCAAAAAATATATTATGCAAAATAAGAGTCATAATGGTTCATTGCACGAGATAATAGATGTTGCTATGCAAAAACAATGTAACGAAAAGACGAAAAAGAGAGCTGGGGCTGATGTATTGGAACCGGAAGCAAAACGACTCAAATCTGATGAAGCGCATTGCGATATAAGTTTCAACGATATTTCTGCAGGATGTTCTGATAAAGGAGTGTTGTCAGCTGCAGAACCAAGCTCTAAATATTCATCAAATGATCATAAAAGTCGATTGTTTGATGACCCTGGTTCTGCTGCATGTTCTGATGAGGGGCAGACCTTTAGGTTTGGAAATAACTTCAGAAACTGAGTTTAATGGATTGATGACACTCTGTGACTAAGCTTTTTGATGAATCCAGTCTAGTTAAAAAGCTAAGAGAAGTTTTTAGTTGCTAAGACATTGTAAGATGAATTTATCATTATAATTTATAGGCTTTCTCTTGGATCAAAATAGATAGTACAGCATTCGTTAATCTGAAAAGGATTGATAGAACACCCATTTACATTTAACAGTTTTGATTTATAATTTAAAGATTTTAAAATACAAGTTCGACAACTTGAAAGATAACTATTTTATAGGTATCCTTTAGGGTAAGATTTAACGAGGAATATTATGAGCAAACCGACTATTAAAGTTGCTATAACGGGTGCAGCTGGCCATATAGGCTATGCATTATTATTTAGAATTGCTTCAGGGCAAATGTTTGGCTTGGATCAGCCTGTTGAGCTATCTTTACTAGAATTAGAAAGTGTCTTGCCTGCATTAAAGGGTTTACAAATGGAGCTTGAAGATTGTGCTTTTCCATTACTTCATAAAATCACCATTACCAGTGATCCTCTGGTAGGTTTTAAAGATGCAGATTGGGCTTTATTGGTTGGGTCTGTTCCTCGTAAACAAGGAATGGAGCGTTCTGATTTATTAAAGATTAATGCTAATGTTTTTAAAGCCCAGGGCCAAGCATTGAACGAAGTTGCCTCCAGAAACGTTAAAGTGTTTGTCGTGGGTAATCCTTGTAACACCAATGCCATGATAGCCCAAAATCATGCACCAGATTTAAATCAGCACCATTTTTATGCGATGACAATGCTTGATGAAAACAGAGCAAAAGCTCAGATCGCTATTAAATCCAATAAACCCGTTGAATCTGTTAAGAATATGATTATTTGGGGTAATCATTCTGCAACACAGTTTCCTGATTTTATGAATGCAAAGATTGATGGTCAACCTGTAACAGATATTATCCACGACAATGAATGGTTACATGCCGAGTTCATCAAGACAGTTCAACAAAGAGGTGCGGCAGTGATTAAGGCCAGAGGAGCTTCTTCGGCTGCTTCAGCTGCCAATGCTGTGGTAGATGCCGTTAAAGCTATTCACCTTGGCTCATCAACTCCTTTTTCAGTCGGGGTGTACTCTGATGGCCAGTATGGAGCTAAAGAAGGTCTCAATGTATCTTACCCCTGTATCTCAGTCAATGGAAAGGTCGAGGTTCTAACGGATTGGAAACATGATGAATTCTCACATCAGCTTATTCAGAGGTCGTTTGATGAATTGGCTGAAGAACAGAAAATTGTTCAAGATCTTGGTTTAATAGATGTTCTGGCCTGATCCTGTAGCCTTTTATGTAGGTTCACGCCCTATATATTGGTATGGTTTATCCTATCTATTAGGTTTTATTTTTGGCTTTACACGTTCGTTCTTTTGCGAGTATCGTCGACGATTGATGAGCACTATCCAACTGATAGATTGGATGATCTATTTAATCATCGGTTTAATGATTGGGTCTCGTTTAGGTTCAGTGATCTTTTATTACCGTGATTTGATGTTTGATCCTATTAGTATCATCTATCATGGGAAAGGTGGAATGTCATTCCATGGGGGATTGATTGGGCTTCTTATAAGTATCTATATTTTTAGCAAAAGAAATAACATTAATCCCCTAGATATGTATGATCTAGCAGCCAAATCGGCACCAGTAGGTATCTTTCTAGGTAGGCTCGCTAACTTTATTAACCAAGAAATGCCTGGAAGAGTGACTGATGTCTCGTGGGGCATTATCTACCCAAAAGTTGATGTTTTAACTCGACACCCATCTCAATTGTATGAAGCTTTTTTTGAAGGGTTCGTGTTGTTTGTATTGATTAATCTTTGGGATAGAAAGCATGAGTGCTCTTCTGGAACAAGAGCTGTTGTGTTTTGTTTACTGTACACAGTCATGAGATTTTTGCTGGAGTTTTTTCGTCAACCTGATTTAGGGTATTTATCTTTAGGCTTGACAATTGCACAATGGCTAAGTATTGCTATGTTTTTTCTTGCGATTATGTGGTATGTTTTTTATATAAGAGAGCCTGATGCAAAGTTACCTTATTAAAATTTTGTATAGAGTCCTTAATATCAGAGGGTACTTACAGTGAATCTATTGTATGTAGGCATAGATGACGATTCTATCTTGAGTCGAATCCATCATTTATTAAGGAATCAGTTAACTGTGTGTTGTAAAGATAGGTTGTTTGGTTCTTTTAGTTTGAACAACTTGAGGGTGTTTTATGTCTTGGCCTAGTCCTATCGCATTACAATTAGGGCCGGTCATAATTTATTGGTATGGTATAGCTTATCTAGCTAGCTTTTTCCTATGCTACTATCTTGCTTATTACTCGAATGAGCGTCAAGGCATTTTATCTGATAAAAACCTTTCAGACTATGTTAACTATGCTGTATTAGGGGTTGTTTTAGGCGGTCGATTCGGCTATGTCATCTTCTATCATCCAGATTGGGTTGTCCACTCGCCGATACGTTTATTGATGTTGTGGCAAGGAGGAATGTCTTTTCATGGAGGGCTAATTGGCTATTCAATCGCGACTTTAATATTTTGTCGAAAATACAATATTAATGTTTTACGTTTAATGGACCACTTTTCTCGTTGGATACCTATCGGATTGTTCTTAGGAAGGTTGGCTAACTTTATCAATCAAGAGTTACCCGGTCGTGTAACTGATGTTTCTTGGGGTATTATTTACCCTAGGATAGATGGCCTAGTTCGTCACCCATCACAGCTATACGAAGCTTTTTTTGAAGGGGTAGTTCTTTTCATCATTATAAATCTTTGGGACAGGTATAATCATTATCAAGCCGGAAGTAGGGCTGTCATGTTTATCTCTTTATATGCTGTCATACGATTCTTTTTGGAATATTTTCGAGAGCCTGATTTTCATTTAGGTTATTTAGCCTACGGTTTTACCATGGGTCAGTGGTTGAGCCTTCTGATGATTATGTTTTCTATCGTTTTTACTTACAGGGTTAAGTTCTATGATACAAGAGATTAATGATTCAATTATAGAGTTCCTTACAAAGCTCATGATGTATCTTTTCCAGCTATGCGTTAGACTTTCCTTGCTCCTTAAAAAAATATTGATTCGTTTTTATTTCCATTGCAAAACGATACTTTTGATCGTTAAATCCTGGGTTTTGATACAACTTGGTTTTGAAGATAAGCTTAAACCTCTAGTAATTAAAAAAGAAAATATTTTTGAAGTACCGTACGAAATGGAAATTCTAGGGACCCTTATTAAAGAATATTCAGGTATCAGTTCTTCACGCTTTTTTAAAGAAAAGATTAGACAGCCTGATTTCTCATTAAATAATGTTGATTTTAAAGGCTTTATACGAGAGTCCAAACAAATTCTACAAGACTTAGACGAACTTAAAGCAAGTGAAATTAATCAATTAAGAATAGCTATTACAGAACTAGGTCAGAATCTCAAATCGAAGAATCAACTCAATAATATTTTATTAAGTAATATCAATCTTACGAAGCTGGGAGATGAAGATTTAACACAATGGCTGCGGATGATGTGCAGTGAACCTTGTGGATTAATTTATTGGAACTTTAATTCGGTACCTGAAAATTTTTTCATAGGGTTAGCAAACAATACATTTGGTGAACGCATTCATTTAAACGTTAGTTTTAAATCCGCAGATATTAATAGTATTTTATCTCTACTGGTTATCAAAAACATGGAAGCTTTGACGTTAGATTTTAGTGGCCATAACAATTTCAATTCGAAATCTTTACAATCATTGTACGATTCTATATCTGCTGATACATGTCAGCACTTATCAAAATTAACGGTTCGTTTAAACAATGATACTAATTCTATTATCAAGTTCATTCAAGGTCTTGCAATCAATGGCTCTAAAGTTCAAAAGTTAATTATTGACTTAAAAGATGCTCAGTTAGAAGATGATAAAGAGAACTTAACGTCTTTTTTCAGTTCAGTTAATTCAATTTACGGTAAGCATGAATCATCCAAGGTGACCATTATCTTGAGTACTGAGTTAGAATACGAGCTAGAAGCATTTAATAATCGATCTAATACTCAGTCTATTATACCCATTGCTAGCAATCTTTTTATGACTCAAAAACTACCTGTTGATGAAGTGAATAAATCTCAAGGAGTATGTTTTGAATTGCCAGGTGTTCCGATATCTTTTCATCAATTTAATGCGAGTGTAGAAAAACATTAACAAATGCAATCAGTGAAAATCCAAACATGATAAACATGGCATCATTCCTCTTAATACCATTAAGCTCGCATTGGCAGTTTAATACCATATAGATAAATGTTCCTGCAGTAATGGCATTAAAATAAGCTAAAATATCCGGGGTAAAAAAGGTACCAATTCCAACGATTCCACCGACAATACCCAGTGGAGTCATTGAGGAAAAAATCAATAATATGGCATAGATGCCAAATGAATTTTTAATAAATTTAGATTGATTAATGATCAGAGCAAAACTTTCTAAGCCTTTATGGATGATCAAAGCTATCATCAGTAATATAGTCGTTTCATAATGCTTTGAAACTCCAAGGCATAGACCTTCAAGTAAGGCATGTATGGACAGTAACACCAAGAATATATGGGCATGGATTTGGGTTGGGTGTTTACTGTGAAAGGATTTCTCGATAATGGATGGAATGATTGCAAAAAAAACAATCGTTGTAAAAAACACCAAGTAGATCATATAGGTTTTTATAGATGTATGATGGGCGTAGTGAATAGCTTCTGGAAGTAAATGTAGAATAGCAATTCCTACAAAAATACCGTCAGCAAACAAATTAATATGATTAAATGACTTTTTTTCACTGGCTTGGCTTTTATATTTGATTGGAAGATAACCAAAACCATAGGATATAAAAAAGGTTAGAATAGATGTCATGGACTTGATGTATAATATCATGTTAAATCACTGAAAATGATATAAGTTATCACATTGGTTGTTTGATATCAACCAGAGTTTCATTAAAGTTTTATTGTAGATTATCTGGGAGCTTTCCTACCTGTTTCCAGTTAAATATATTTTTTTTAGGTGAGGGGATATCATAGGTTTGATCTTGTTTTTCTCTGATCTTTTGCGGGTATTTTTTAAGCTGTAATTTAAGTTTCTTAAGTGTTCTATCTGAAGATATTAATTCATTTAATAAAGTCTGGTTTTTAGGTTTAGCTACCATTAAAAAATTTTGGTTTGATGACTTAAGTTCTTTAATGTATATCTGAGTTTGTTGCATAATAACCTTGATAGGTGATGTTGTTAACATCGATTGAAGTTTTTGAGTGAATGATTTTTTTTCTTCTGATGAATCATAGACCACCGACTTTGCTAATTGCTTATTGTATTCAATTTGGGTGTATAATTGTAGACAAGCAAATTTCATGATCATATCAAGGTTTTCGATATTCGATTCTACTTCAGCAAGGTTAATGTTATGTTGTTGAGCAAAAGATTCTATCTCAGGAATTCGTATTATGTCGAAAACATCTGTGTTATGGGTTTTGAAGTCAAGCTTTAGTATTTTTGTTATTTCTTCATAACAGGTATTGAGAGCTGTCGTATAACTATCTAAAAATTCCTTATTAAGTTTTATGTTGTTAACCACTAGGTCATGAAACTCTTGAAATGCCTCATTGAGTTTGGAGGATTGTTCAATAATCAGCTGATTTATTTTGTCTACCTCTCCTGCAATTTCAACAATTTTATTGCTTCTGTTTTCAGAATTAGATTGCATTTGAATTTTATCAAAATCGATGTTATCAATGATTGTTTCTAGGTGGTTCAGCTCTTTTAATACCAGATTATAATAGCGCATAATTGAGATAAGTTCATTATTGGAGGGCGATAGCTTATTAAAAAAGAGTGCGATTGGACCGTCATAGAATAACTCTTTCACCATTTCAAAATGGACACCCTGTGACCCGGATAACATTTGAATTGATTGCTGCATTGACTGATTTAACCCAATTAATATCATGGATGTGCTAGAATCTCCGATTGTTTTATCTGCTTTTTTAGTAGACCCCATGTTACTCTCCTATCTTCAGTCTTATCCATTATAGTTTATTTTATTCATTATCGCTTATTTTATTTAAAATATTTATAAGCATTATTATGTTCTGATTAGGGTCACTTTCTTGATCTAAATGAATGGATATATTTAAAGGTCCTTGAATAGCCACGATTCCTTTTTCAATTAATTCCATCAGTGATTTCGTATTCAATTGAGTTTTATCTGTAAATTCTATTTCTGTAGTTTCGGATAGAATGGTGGCATGTTTTGCATACAGAGATTGGAGGTGTATTCTTAGTTTGGCTAAGTTAATAAGTATTAGGGTTGGCAGGGGTAATACTCCAAATTGGTCCTCTAATTCATCTATGATCTTATCTAAGTCTTGGGTAGACACTGTCGTGGCTATTTTATGATGGTAAGCAATCCGTTGGTGTGATTGTGAAATATATTCTTCTGGAATCGAGTGATGGATGTTGTGATCTATGCTTACCTTATCATCAGATAGTCCATCTGTTTGATTCAATGCCTTCTCTAAAAGAGTCATGTATAAATTATATCCTAGTTTGTGTATATGACCACTTTGTTCTTTTCCTAGAAAGGTGCCGGCACCCCTAATTTCAAGGTCTTGAAGGGCTATATTCATACCGCACCCTAACGATTGATTGTGAGATAAAGCCATGAGTCTTTGTTTCGATTCACCGGCTAAATTAGATAGGTCATTAACAAAAAAATAAGCGTAGGCTTGGTGATGTGATCGTCCAATTCTTCCCCGAATTTGATGCAATTGAGCTAATCCAAAATGGTCTGCATTTTCAATAATTAATGTGTTTGCATTAGGTATATCAATGCCTGCTTCAATAATAGTAGTGCAGAGTAGAATTTGAATTTCTTGCTGAGTAAAGCCTCTCATAATACTTTGAAGTTGAGGCTTGTTTAATTTTGCATGAAGAGTTTCGATTGAGATGCCCGGTAAGCAACGACTCAATACTTCCTTTTTACTAGATAGTTTATGAATAGCATTAATCAGATAGTAAACCTGGCCCCCTCTAAATATTTCCCGCTGGATGGCTTGAATTAAGGTGTCATTGTCCTGTTCCATAATAAATGTTTTGACGGGAACCCTTTTCGGTGGGGGGGATGCAATAATAGACATGGACTTAAATTTAGATAATGCCATGTTAAGTGTTCTTGGTATAGGGGTTGCGCTGAGTGCTAATTTATGAGCATGCATGAAAAGATGGTTAAGCTTTTCTTTTTGCTTAACTCCAAACTTATGTTCTTCATCAATAACGATCAATGCTATATTATTAGACGTTAACGATTGGTGTAGTATTTTATGTGTGCACACCAGGATGTCTATTTTGCTTTGATTAAAATTCTCAATGGTTTGGTTTGAGCTATTAAACCTATTGAGTATGCCAACTTTGATCGGCCAATGATGAAATCGGTTACAAAGGGACTCATAATGTTGCTCACATAATACAGTAGTTGGGGCAAGTAATACGCATTGAAACTGATTTAATGCTGCCACAAACATCGCTCTCATGGCAACTTCAGTTTTTCCAAAGCCAACGTCACCGCAGACCAAATGGTCCATGGGAACGGGCTGATTAAGCTTCTGGAGAATGGTTTGAATAGCACTTGATTGATCAGAAGTTTCCTCGTAGATAAATTCTTGTGCAAAGGCTGTCATTTCTTGAGGTGTGGGCAGTGGAATTCCTGTTAACTTCTTGAGTTCAGCATAATGCTGCATAAGCTCTTTGGCTAAAATATGTATTGACTCTTCAGCAATCTTTTTCTTGTGGCTCCATGAATTTTTGCCTAATTTATCTAGAGATAAGTTTTCAGTTTGACCTCTGTATCGACTGATTAAATCAATTCTATGTAAAGGCAGATAAATTTGTTGTCCGTTATTATATTCGATAATAATAAATTCATCATTACGGTTCTTTATTGCAATGGATTTAAGGCCTTGGTATAACCCAACACCAAAGTCCAAATGAACAATAGGGTCTCCAATGGAAAGTTCATTAAACTCAATCTTAGGGGGTGAAATTTGTTGATGGCTTGTTGTTTTAGTTTTAACGCCTGACGAAATGATATCGTCATCTCGGATAATCCAAATTTTTTCTTTAACCAACAAAAACCCTTCATGCAAATAACCGACAACTAGGTTAACTGGGTATTGAGTCTGTTTAGGGATATGAAAATGGTTTAAGGAATGGGGGTGAATGCTATGATGCTTCAAGATTGAGTCTAGGTAACTTTTACGAGTTTGATTTTGAAAAATTATGATGACAGTGTGATTGTCTTGAATAAGTTTGTTAAGTAGTTTGATATCCAACCCTTCATTAACTCTTGTTTTTTCTGGAATTGTTTGAGTGGTTGTCCCTTTGTTTTGCTCGGTAATGTGGTATGAGTTTTTACTTTCACTCAAGGTTAATATATCATCAGGGCTTTTAAATAATTGCTTGGGAGAAAGTTGGTTAGCTTTTTCATTAAATTGTTTCAAAGCTAGGTTATAAAATGATGTCGTTGATTCTAAGCTATTGGGAAGCCATATTTTAATACAATTATCATGAATATAATCAAATAGCGTAGAGGTTTCAGAATGAAATAAGGGTAAATAATATTCAATCCCACCGAACAGTTTTTGTTTAGTAAGTTTTGTCACCAATGTAGAGCTTGGCTCAAACGATAATTGTTGACTTCTCAATCTAAGGTCTTTAATAGAAGGAAAAATAAATTCGTGAGCAGGGAGTATTTTTATTAAACTGGAAGGTTTGTCTGAATGTTGGGACTCAATATCAATCGATCTTATTGTTTCAATTTGATTATCAAAGAACTCAATTCTGTAAGCAAGGGTCGATCCTGAAGGATAAATATCAAGCAGACACCCACGCACAGCATATTGACATGATTCATGAACATGATGTACTTTCTCATACCCATAGTAAGATAGCTTCGAAGTAAATAAATCTAAATCAAGTTCCTGGTTGATTGATAATTCTAAGCAGTGTTGAATAATAAAGTCAGGTGGTGGTAAAGGCATCATTAAGGTTGACGCTTTAGCAATAATGATATTCGGTTGTTGGCCATGAATTAATTGATTCAGTATTCTAAGTCGTTCTGAAATGATTTCAGGTAACGGTGAGAATGTATCGTAAGGAAGCGTTTCCCAATCTGGAAAAATAATGCTCTTTTTTTCGGGGCTGAAGAATTGTATCTCATCTTTAATTTGATTAGCCTGTCTGATGTCTGGAGTAATGACTAATAGGGTGTGTTTTAGTGTAGATAGCCATAGGCTAGATGAACTTCCTGATAGCCCATTGGTTTTGAATACACTCGTCTGATCGAGAATAGGCGTTGTTAGCGGGTTTACAATGAGGCTTTTCATGGGTTAACTTCTTGATCAATAACGGCACACCCTAGACATTCATTGTTATGGTAAAAAACGATGTATTGCCCGGGAGTAATTCCACGCTGTGCATGCGTGAAGTGAACATGCAAGATATCCTCATTGATACATTCAACTCGACACGTTTGGTGGGATTGTCGGTAGCGAATCTTGGCCTGTAGTTGAGAGGTTTTTGGTGCATTAATCCAATGAACTTTATGACAGGATAGAGATCGGTTGAACAGTGCAGGGTGATCCTTTCCTTGCCCTACATAGACAGTTTGTGTTGCGACATCTTTTTTTACAACATACCAGGGTTTTTGAGATTTTTTCTGACCCCCAATTTGTAAGCCTTTTCTTTGTCCTGTTGTGAAAAAAATTATTCCCCGATGTTCACCTAAAATATCACCGGTATCAATATCAATGATATGGCCAGGTTTTTCGAGCAAAAATTGGTTAAGAAAAGGAGCAAAAGGTTGTTCGCCGATAAAGCAAAGCCCAGTTGAATCTTTCTTGCTGGCTGTATTAAGGTTTATTTCGTGTGCAATATCTCTGACCTTGTTTTTTGTCATTTCACCCAACGGAAACATAACATGCCTTAATTTATCAGCATCAACGTGGGATAAAAAGTAACTTTGATCCTTGGATGTGTCATTAGCTTGTAGTAAGTGAGCTCCGTTATCCATTTTTATTTTAGCGTAGTGACCGGTTGCCATTTTTTCAAAACCCTTGTTTAAGCAATGTTGTAAAAATAGTTCGAATTTAATGTAGCGATTACATAAGATATCCGGGTTCGGAGTAAGGCCCTTTTGATAATCCAATAAAAATGGGGTAAATACTTTTGATTTATATTCAGATGAAAAATCTACAGTTTCAAAGTCAATGCCAAGTATCTTAGCTGCGGTTTCAGCGTCTTTTAAATCTTGTGATACCGAACACTTGGAATGATTATTAGGGTCTTGCCAATTGACCATAAATAACCCAGTGACTTGATACCCTTGCTTTTTAAGTAGGTAAGCTGCTACCGAGGAATCTACACCCCCTGATAAACCAATTGCAACCTTTCCTTTTTCTTTCATTGACATAAGGCCATAATTTTAATACTATTTGACCTGTTCTGTCCAGCGAAAAAGGATTCAAATGTTTGATAAGATTATTGTTCCAAATAGTGGTGAGTGTATTCAGGGTTCAGGTAACAGGGTTCCTAATAACCCAATTATTCCATTTATTGAAGGTGATGGTATTGGTGAGGATATAACTCCACCGATGAAAGATGTTGTCGATGCAGCAGTTCAAAAAGCTTACGGTTCAGAGAAAAAGATTGTTTGGATGGAAATTTTTGCAGGAGAAAAAGCTTGCAAAGTTTATGGTGCAGGCAGTTGGTTGCCAGAAGAAACACTCGAAGCCATCAAAAAATATAAAGTTGCCATAAAAGGACCCTTAACGACACCTATTGGTGGTGGTATTCGTTCTTTAAATGTTGCTTTAAGGCAGCAACTAGATTTATACGTATGTTTAAGGCCTGTCCGTTATTATGAGGGTACACCTTCACCTGTTATCCATCCTGAAAGAGTAGATATGACTATTTTTAGAGAAAATTCTGAAGATATCTACGCAGGAATAGAATTTAAGCCAGGATCTAATGAAGCTTCAAAAGTAATTGAGTGCATACAGGAGGTAGGAACTAAAAAGGTACCTTTTGAAAAAAACTGTGGTGTAGGAATCAAAGTTATTTCTGAAGAAGGAACCAATCGGTTGGTTCGTAAGGCTATTCAATTTGCCATTGATCATAGAAAAAGCAGTGTTACTTTAGTCCATAAAGGTAATATCATGAAGTATACTGAAGGTGCTTTTTGTCACTGGGGCTATGAGTTAGCCAAAAATGAGTTTGGCGCAGTACCACTAGACGGGGGTCCCTGGCATGAAATAAAACGGGATGATCATTCAATTGTCATTAAAGATTGTATCGCTGATGCCTTTTTACAACAAATATTACTGAGGCCTCAAGACTATGATGTTATCGCTACGATGAATTTGAATGGTGATTATATTTCAGATGCATTGGCAGCCCAAGTAGGCGGGATTGGAATTGCTCCTGGAGCCAACCTAAGTGATGATTTTGCTTTATTTGAAGCCACACATGGAACAGCTCCAAAACATGCTGGAATGGGAACTGTTAATCCATCATCACTGATCCTTTCAGCAGAAATGATGCTAAGACACCTGGGTTGGAATGAGGCTGCTGACTTCATTGTAAAAGGACTCTCTTTAGCCATTAAATCTAAAACTGTTACGTTTGATTTTGCTAGGTTGATTGATGACGCTAAAGTTTGTAATACTGCTGAGTTTGCACGTCATATCATTAAAAATATGAAGTGAGTCTCATTTTTTTAATTTAAGTTATATTGTGCGATCCCCCTAAGTAACTATTATTTAATGGATTAAAGCCACTGCATTGATGCAGCCGACTAAAATTTAAAAAAAACCTGAAAACTTACCAAATCTTTACTATAAGAAATATTAGAGAATGATAGGAGATTAGCTATGTTTTGTAAAAGTTTAGAAGCGACATTGACCAATGCATTTACACATGCCAAACATGGAAGGCATGAGTTTTTAACCGTTGAACATCTAATGTTTGCATTATTGAATAACCCCGAGATTATTGTTGTGTTTGACAAGCTTGGTGTAAAAATTAAAACCCTATCTTCTGATCTAAGTAAATATATTGACAAAAACACCACAAAGTATGGTTCTTTTATCAATGACACACAACCCTCTCCTGGATTTCAACGTGTGTTACAAAGAGCCATTTTTCAAGCACAATCAGATGGTAAGATGGAAGTAACAGGGGTGAATGTTCTCTATGCCATTTATTCTGAACATGATAGCTATTCCGTTAAATTACTTAACAAACATAACATGTCAAGAGAAACAATTCGTCAAATACTTTCTGCTAATGATAATATTGATTTACAAGGTGGTACTGAATTTGGCAAGATACCTAATCAATATTCAGATGTTATCGAACCCATGCCTGTTGAAACTGTTATTGAGAAGTATTCAGTTAATTTAAATGAAAGAGTTCGACAAGGGAAAGTTGACCCCATCGTAGGTCGTCATGCTGAAATGAATCGAGCCCTTGAAGTTTTATGCAGACGTAAAAAAAACAACCCTATCTTCATCGGTGAGGCGGGAGTTGGCAAAACGGCAATTATTGAAGGTTTGGTTTGGAATATTAATGAAGGGAAGGTCCCTGCTAAATTACTTCATTGCACAATTTATTCATTAGATATGGCATCTTTATTAGCTGGGACAAAGTACAGGGGTGATTTTGAAAAAAGATTTAAAAGTGTCTTAAATGAGTTTAAAAAATTTCCTGGAGCTATCATATTTATTGATGAAATACATACCATTATAGGAGCCGGTGCTGCATCTGGCGGTGCTTTGGATGCTGCCAATTTATTAAAACCTCTGTTGACAACTGGAGAAATTAAAGTTATTGGTGCTACCACACATAATGAATATCGCACGCTGATAGAGAAAGATCATGCGTTAAATCGGAGGTTTCAAAAGATAACCGTTAATGAACCCTCTGAAAAAGAGGCGAAGGAAATGTTAAAATGTGTGCGAACCAAATTGGAGCATTTTCACAAAGTTACTATCTCTGATGAGTGCATTGATACAGCGGTATCTTTATCAAAAAGATTTTTGATAAGAAGTAAGTTGCCGGATAGCGCCATTGATGTTCTTGATGAGACATCAGCTAAACATAAAATCAGAAATATTCGGGGTAATAAAGTTAAAGTATCAGAAATTGAAGAAACGATTGCTAGTTTAGCTCAAATACCAACTCGACAGGTAAGTTCATCGGATCGTTCACGGTTGAAAAATCTAGAACGAGATTTAAAAACCATGGTGTACGGACAAGATGAGGCTATTAATAAGATTGTTTCTGCCATTAAAATGTCAAGGTGCGGTCTTTCAGAAAATAATAAACCTGTGGGATCATTTTTGTTTACGGGACCAACAGGTGTAGGTAAAACTGAAGTTTGTGTGCAGTTGGCTAACATGATGGGCCTGACTCTGAATCGTTTTGACATGTCTGAATATATGGAGAAGCATACGGCGTCACAATTGATTGGTGCTCCAGCAGGTTATGTTGGATTTGATCAAGGTGGTTTGTTAACTGAATGTGTTATCAAATCTCCACATTGTGTTTTGTTATTGGATGAAATCGAAAAAGCACATGATGATATATACAACTTGCTGTTACAAATCATGGATCATGGAACTTTAACTGATAATGCGGGAAGAGTTGCTGATTTTAGACATGTTATTGTTATCATGACAAGTAATGTTGGTGCTGAGTTGTTTAGTCAAAATTCATTAGGATTCTGTTCTAAAGGTGTGGATAAAGATGCTAATAAGGCTGTTAGTAAAAAATTCAGTCCAGAGTTTAGAAATCGGTTGGATAGTGTTGTTCAGTTTAGCAGTTTAGATACCCATATAATCAAGCAGGTTGTTGATAAATTCATTTCTTCATTAAGTGTCTTATTAGAAAAACATAATGTTAAAATCAACATTAATTGTGATGCCAAATCTTGGTTGACTTTGAATGGTTATAACCGAGAAATGGGTGCAAGGCCTATGCAAAGGTTAATTAATGAAAAGATCAAGGTTCCGCTATCAGATCAGTTGTTATTTGGAAAACTTCGTAAAGGTGGTCTTGTGAATATTAGTGTTGAGAATGATAAACTTACTCTAAACTATGATGATACCACTATAAGTATATAGTGAAAACTGCATTATTATTTAAGACGTTTAACGATACGACCTTTAGATAGATCATAAGGTGTGATTTCAACTGTAACATTATCTCCTAGGACAATTCTGATATAGTGTTTTCGCATCTTACCTGATAAATGGGCAAGAACAACATGTCCATTTTCAAGTTTTACACGAAAATACGTATTCGGCAATACTTCTGTGACCTTACCGTCCATTTGAATAACATCTTTAGTCATTAGGTTCCTTCAGTTATAGGGGTGTACATATTAGATTAAATCCATAGTGAGTTCAATCTTTGATGATAATAATGCATGAAGAAGCTATTAGCAAGCAGTATTACAGTTCTTCCTGTACTCAAATATAAAACGCTTACAATATAAATTGTTTGCAAATAAAATATGTTATTCACGTTAGAGTTATCATCTTCACACTGAAGTATATCAAGAATTATTGAGAGATTTAGTCCTGGATGTATTGATAAATGGGTGGACAAAATCACCAGATCTTAACCCCGGATAGCTTGTAAAGGCCAAGTTGATTTGATATGATTGAGTTAAATAAATACCGTTAGTATAAGGACGTGATGCTAAGACTTGGGAGCCTAAAAAATACTGTCTATTCTTGGGTGCAGCCGTATCTTGATAGGGTGCTGGTGTACTGGGAGCCTTATGACAAAAATGATACTAAAGCTGGTTCTCCTCAGTTGAAGAAATTATATGCCTACCCTAAAAATACAATTCAATACATGCAGCACCTTCAAAGAATTTTCAATATTATCCAAATGATAGTCATAGGCTTTTTAGCATTGGCCTATGCAGGATCTATCCTGGGTTGGCCCCTTGGAATCGTTATGGCTCTCATGGCTGTTGCTAATGAGTTTGTGGATAATGAGAATATAACAGCCGCAGAAGTAGATGAGGATCTTCCTAACGAGGAAACTGATGAGGATAAGCTGAAGTTACAACAGACTGATTTACTCAACAATAGCGGTAAAACCTACTTTTTGGGGAGTATTGGGATTTTACTCATGGTTGTTGTTCAAACATCTATCAGAATGGCTACGATGGTGATTAATGCACTCATTAATTTCGGTTGCTACAGAGGGAATATTAATTCAGATAATTTTAAGTGGTTTATGTTCGCAATTGTTGTGGGGTTGTGTTCAGGGGTGTCTGATTTTTTCATTGCTATTATAAGCCATCTAAAATATTGGCATAAAGCCCTTTTTTCAACATTAGAACCAAACTCCCAGTATACTGAAGATAAAAAAGATTCGTCAGACAATAGTCTGGATTCCAAAAGTGTGATAGACACGCTATCCCCCTTTCTGAAAGACATTAAAACAAGCCTTTTTAAGGATAATTCTCTTAATGTGGCAACTGTATTGAAGCCTTATTTTAGCTTTTTAGCCAATATCCCTATTCCTGGGTTAAAAAATTCTGAGCCCACTGACTTTTATCTTTTTATGACGATGATCACGAGTGCTTCACTGTATTTTTTCGCTGAGTTTTTCAACATGAAAACCATACTAGAACGCACAGTGCTACTTGGAGTCTATAATCTTTCTCCATCTTTCATCCTATTGTCTGCCTTTGTCTATGGCTCTATAGCTTATATTAATCAACTCACCTTATGGGGCTATAATAATATAAAGTTCATCAAGGGTAACGATGCATTAAAAGATGAATTTAAGGATAATTTTTCTTGGCTAGAAACACTTAAGCTAGGCCCTTATACTCGACGATTTATATTTTATTTAAGAGTTTATGCCCTGTGTGCGGGTGATTTATTTAGTTTATTGGTGTTATCCCCAAGGAAAAGTTTTTTCTCGACCCTGTTTTTTGTTATTTTACTCATTTCTTCGACGATAAATAAACAGATAATTTTGCACTTTCAATCAAGACCTGAGAAAGATAATATGGATAATGATTGGTTTAATAACTATGCTAAATCATTTTTTACAGCATCTAATAATATCTCTTTTGACACGATCAACCATCATTATTCATCGCTACAATCATGGGCTCTAAATGTTGTAAAGACTCAAGCAAAAAAACTACCTGACAACGTTAAAGAACACCTATCCCCTGTAAAAAGTCATACAAACCGTGAAGCAAACAGAAACTATGATTTGATAGCATTGGTGCAATAAGCTTCAATACGGTTATATGTTATGTTAATTCAGGTGAAGTAATTTTATGGTTAGATTTTTTGATCAATGCTTTTGAAATGATATGGTGTCTTATTTCTTTAGTTCCTCCTCCAATATCATATAATTTAGCATCTACCCATCTTTGTCCTGCACCGTATTCAATGGTGTAGCCATTACCACCTAAAGTCTGAAGGCATTCTTCGGCAGATTGAATGGCAAGGGTCGAAGCATGGAGAAGAGTAGCAGCACATTCCTCTGGCTGAAGTTTTTGTCCCGAATCAGCTTTTTTAGCAAGGGATTGAATCATTGATTCTGTACTTATTAGTGAAGTATACATGAGACTGATTTTATCTTGAATTCGCTGAAATTGGTTAATGGGTCTTCCAAATTGATGGCGCATATTAGAATATTTAATGGTTTCATCTAAAGATCTTCTCATAATGCCAAGGGGGCCAGACGATAAGATCAGTCGTTCAGAATTCAAGCCGGTTTTCAAGATGGCTAACCCTTCATTGATATGCCCAAGAATATTGTTTTCAGGAATAAAACAGTGATCAAATGTTATTTGAGCTGTGGGAGATGATTTCATTCCAATTTTTTGAATAGGTTTTCCAATGTCAAATCCTTGCATGCCTTTTTCAACAATGAAAACGGATAAATGAGAGGGTGTTGTTTTCGCATAAACAACAAATGTATTGGCGATAGGCGCATTGGTTATCCAGTATTTTGAACCATTGAGGATGTAACCACCCGATGTCTTTTTTGCATTCAAGTTCATACCGAAGGCATCTGATCCAGCTTCACTTTCACTGATGGCTAATGACCCGATGTTCTCCCCGGTGCATAATTTAGGTAAATATTGTTGTTTTTGTGAGGGGGTTCCAAAAGTATTAATGATATTGGCACATAGGTTGGAGTGGGCTGCATAGCTTAAACCAACGGAGGGGGAGGCATAGGATATCTCTTCCATCACAGCACAATGTTCAAGGAGCCCTAAGCCGCATCCACCAAAATCAGAGTCAATGGTGATTCCTAGTAGACCTAATGACCCAAGCTCTTTCCATAACTCTATGGGAAACATTTCAGCTTGATCCCAATTGGTAGAGTAGGGCACAATACGATCTGAGGTAAATTGATGAATTGTGTTTCGAATTTGATCAATGATTGTGTTCATAGGTATGGAGCTGGTTAAGTGGTTGTTGAATATTCTAATTTAGAAAAATGTGATCGTCAAATTATTTTGAAAGATAGTTTGGCTAAATGGTGTGGTTCCAAAGATTATTGCCCAATTCTTCAGAAAATTCTATTGAATAGAGGGTTAACCCATGAGTCTTTAATCAACTATCAGCTTAAAGGGCTACTTCATTATCAGGGTCTGAAGGGGATGAATGAAGCTGTAAGCTTGTTACTTAAGCACCTTGATTTAAAAAGCTCTGTTCTTATTATTGGGGATTATGATGTTGATGGGGCAACCTCAACGGCAGTTGCCATACGAGGTCTACAGATATTATCTCCTGATATTACGGTTAATTTTTTAGTCCCTAATAGGTTTGAGTTTGGTTACGGGTTAACCGTCCCGCTTGTTCATGAAGCCATGAAATTATCTCCAGATTTGATTATTACCGTGGATAATGGGATTGTTGCTCATGAGGCCTCTGACCTTGTTAGACAAAAAGGAGTTGATTTATTAATCACAGATCATCATCTTTCAGATGGTAAATTACCTAATTGCAATGCTTTAATTAACCCCAATCAGCCTGGTGACACATTTGCAAGTAAACATTTGGCGGGGGTTGGTGTTATGTTTTATACCTTACTGGCCTTAAGAGCCGAATTAAGAAAAGTTAAAAATATGAGTAATTATGGCTCAGAGCTGGTATCTCTTCTGGATTTTGTAGCATTAGGTACAATCGCAGATTGTGTTGTCCTCGATGAAAATAACCGGATCTTAGTCAGTGCTGGTTTAGCAGCGATTAGATCAGGACGGGCCCATAAAGGCATTGAGTCGTTACTGAATATTGATCGAAGAAACCCATCGATGATATCAGCGCAAGACTTGGCATTTGGTCTTGCTCCTAAGCTCAATGCAGCTGGAAGAATGGATGATATGTCTTTGGGCATACAATGTTTATTGAGCAATGATCTGACAGAATCTATGAGGTTGGCGAATCATCTTAAAAAGCAAAATGATCATCGTAAAGTTGTTGAGTTAGCCATGAGGAAAGAAGCTGAAAATCAACTTAACAACAGTGATATATTTTGTGATCAGGAATCAGGTTTAGCCTTATATAATCATTTATGGCATGAAGGTGTTGTTGGGCTTATTGCATCTAAAGTTAAAGATAAGTACCAATTACCGACCATAGCTTTTGCTCAATCCAAAAACGGGCTTTTAAAAGGCTCGGCAAGATCACTTCCAGGTGTTCACATCCGAGAAGTTTTATCCAGGGTAGACCAGAAGAAACCCGGTCTAATGAAAGGGTACGGGGGTCATGCTATGGCAGCTGGTTTGTCTATAGCTACAGAGGACTTTTCTGTTTTTAGATCATTATTTAATGAGGTTTTGGAGAAAGAATATAACATAAGCCACCATCAAGAAGGCTGGGTGATTGATGCCTGGTTGGAGCCCCATGATTGCAAATTGAGTTTGGTTGAATCGATTGAATCTTTGGGCCCTTTTGGTCAAGGTTTTCCTAGGCCTATTTTCGCTTGTGATATGAATTTAGCTGCTTGTCGTGAAATGGGCGAAAGTCATCTGCGTATGCAATGGGTTAAATCAAACACTCAATTAGAAGCAGTTTGGTTCAATACAGACCATAAAAAACTTGATTTCCATGTGGGTAACGACTACAGTCTGGTGTTTGAATTAAATATTAATTTTTACAAAGGCATCCGTTCGTTACAATTGATATTACATGATGTTAAAACAGCAGAATAATACACATACACAGATCAGCTTGGCACCTATGATGGGCTATACTAACCATTGCTTTCGTTTAATGGTTCGTTTGCTATCTCCTAGGGTGGTTTTGTTTACTGAAATGGTAACGGCTCATGCGTTAATTTATGGTAAGGTCCATGACTATCATCGTAACTTATTAAAAGATAATGTGATCTTTCAGGTGGGTGGAGGAGATCCTGTTGCCTTAAGTAAAGCTGCCAAAATTATTGAATCATTGGGTTATACAGGCATTAATCTAAATGTCGGTTGTCCGAGTCATAAGGTTATGCAAGCCGATATTGGTGCAAGCCTTATGTTAAAACCTAAACAAGTAGCGAAATGCTTACAGGCAATGCGAGACTCTGTCAGCCTTCCTATCTCGGTCAAGTGTCGAATAGGTGTTGATGATCAGGATAGTTTGAGCTTCTTAGAAGACTTCGTTGATTGTACACAGAGCTATACGCAAGGTGATTATTATATTCATGCTAGAAAAGCTTTTCTACGTGGTATTAATCCTAAACAAAACAGGTCTATTCCACCGTTGAATTACAACAGGGTTCATGAAATCAAGAAACTGTTCCCTGACCTTAACTTTCATCTTAATGGGGGGATTAATAATCAGGATATATTTAATCGTTGCATCGATCAATTTGATGGTGTCATGATGGGTCGATGGTTTTGTAATCAACCCTATACTGCCGCTTTGGCAATCAACGCCTATTATGATCAGCCGACTCTCTCTAGAAAAGATCTTGTGCTTCAATACCTAGACAACCTTGATTTTCAAGTAAGCAATCATCGTTGGCAGAGGGTTACATTGCCCTTACAAAATATATTTAAAAGTGAAGTTGGTGCTAGGAAATGGAGGCAAAGCTTAAGTGTAACAAAGAATTTAGAAGAGCTTAAGTCTGTATTACAGCATCAATTGTAATGCAATAAAAATGAAAGTGAATGCCTTTTAAGAATGCCGCTAGCTCGTCATAGAGCTTGGTAATAGGGTATTGGGAGCTCAGGTATTCATTGACGACATGCGCCGAACAAGCGTAGCTGCTGTGATTAGAGTTGAGTTGGTATGTATTGTTGGACCCATCCGCAAGTATTTAACTTATGACAAAGCCTCAGCCTTAAAAATTTGAGTAAAATACGTAAGACTTATCCAGTATGGTTTCAGATAATCTAATTAACTGATTATGATTGTTTGGCCTTGTCACTGGATTGCTTTTTACTGGCGTAAAACCCTGCATATTTCTGATTGAATTTTTCAACAGCACCGGCCTGTAATGCCCGTTTCTCTCCCGTATAAGCTGGGTGGCATTTATGACAGGTTTCAACGCATAGAGAGCTTTCCTCAAGAGGACTTGATAGGGTCATTTTATTACCACAACCTGTGCATTTGGTCTCAACAGTAAACAGTTTAGGGTGGATTTCAGCATTAGCGCTCATATTTATTTCTCCGAATCGAACATAATCTACACAATATAGGATATTAAGTCAATCAATTCATTTAATATTTTATTGCTTTTTTTCAACGTTAATTGATCTTTAGTCAGTCAATAATATAATGGCCAGTTAAGAGGGGATTTAGAATCCAGTTAGCATAAATCAACAAGATTTGATTGGAAGTTAACAAATTGTTTGTTATAATAAAATTCATGGATGATGTTTTATTGAAATACAAGATTAGTGATTATGTGGAGGATTCGTTTCGCGATGAGCTTGTGCAACTGATTATTCACGCTGAAGGGTTAAAAACCCCCCTAAGAAACTGCCTTACTCTTTGTGTTTTCTATCTAAATATCAATAATATAGATCATTCTGTTGAGGGTAGTGAAGAATCCTTGCTGACTGATATCTCACAATTAAATAAATGGGTATTAGATATCAACTTTACCGAATCCTTTATGGGTTCGCATCACTTCAAATCGTTTTTACTCACGCTTATACAAAACAAACAAGCATGGATATTATGGTTATGCTATCAACTGACTGTAATTAAGAATAAAAAGAATGATGACCTCGACAAAAACGACATCATTACATTGTCTCATTTTTTACTTGTGCCTTTATGTAACTACCTGGGTTTGGGCTATTTTAAATCTTGTTTTGAAGAAGAAGCCTTTCGTCTTCAAAAGCCCAGAATATTCAAATCTCTAAAATCTCAAGTCGAAGTTTTGGATGCCTCTAGGGATGAGATAAGAAAAGCCATTCATCATGATCTTCAATCCATTATTCAAGAGCATTTAAGCTTTAAGGTCTCGCCTCAATCTAGGACTAAAACTCTTCACGGTATCTACCAAAAAATGGACAGAAAGAGCATTCTTGTCAATTCAGTGTATGATCAGATTGCGTTTAGATTTTTGGTTGACTATGAAGAACAGTGTTATGAATTGATCTCTCTGATTCAAAAAAACTTCAAACCCGTACAAGGCGAATATGATGATTATATTACAAACCCAAAACCTAATGGCTATCAGTCTATACACACGGCTGTTTTACACGACAGTGGCGCCCACTTTGAGGTACAAGTCAGAACCAAGGCAATGCACCAACATGCTGAATACGGTGTGGCTGCTCATTGGGTTTATAAAGAATCACAATCAACAGGAGGGGAGTGGTTATCCAAACTACTTCAATGGAGACCCACTGAACAAGGAGAATCCATTCAGAGTCTATTTCAATCCTCTAAGGTGTTTGTTTTAACCCCAAAAGGAGAAGTTATTGCTTTGCCCAAAGGCTCAACAGGAATCGATGCAGCTTATGCCATTCATACTCATATCGGCCATTCAATTAAATCTTTAATCGTTAATGGAGCTATCAAACCTCTCTCCTATCAACTTCAGACAGGCGATGTCATTAAGATAATTACGTCAAAACAAGTAACCCCCAGCATGGATTGGCTTAATAAATCCAAAGCTCTGGTTAAATCATCCAAGGCGATACGCTGTATTCAACGTTGGTTTTATCACACTCAACCTGCGGCTGCAAAATCTGTACCCCTACAAAATAAAACTATCAAAATAGCCTCAAAAAACGTGCATAAAAAAACAAATTCAGAGAGTTTGGTTGTACAGGGTCTGAATCATTTAGCTTATAATTTAGCCCAATGCTGTCAGCCGTCAATCAGCGATCTTATTGTCGTTAATATAACTAGAAAGCGAGGCCTTATGGTTCATAAGAAATCATGTTCAAATATGAACACAATTGACATCATCAGGATTTATAATGCCACGTGGGAATAAATCAAAATCGTCCGTTGAACTAATTCCAGTATTTGGTGAATCTAGTTCATTAAAATTCGACAAAACACCTGAATGCCTCAATGAATACTTTCTTCAATTAGAGATAGACAATATTTCAAGTGATTATCAGGTCTCAAAATTATTCTTAAAATCTTACACACACTCTAAAGACACTTATAATGTTTATCGACGAGAGGTAGAAAGATTTTTACAATGGGTTTGGAGAATTAAAAAAACTTCCATCCAAGCAGTGAACAGAGAGTTTATTACAGAATACTTAGATTTTATTAAAAAACCTCCAGCATCATGGGTGGGCAATCAACAGGAACCTCGCTACCTGGATAAGCAAGGAGCCATGACGGCTAACCCTAAATGGCGACCGTTCGTCATTTCAAAAGATAGAGACATATCTTCATTTCAATTCACTAATAATTCAATTAAATCATTGTTGGCATCCTTAAGTACATATTTTGGATTTCTAATGCAAGAGAATTACATTAACATTAATCCCATTCAACAATTAAGGCAAAAAACTCAACTCATTCGTTCATTTCAATCAACACGTGTTACTCGTATTTTATCTGCTAAACAATGGTCTTTCATTATTGATGAAATCTCAGTTAGAGCTAAAAGTGATTCTCAATATATGAGACATTATTTCATTTTATCCATGTTTTATTTACTTGGTGTGAGAATATCTGAGCTCTCAAGCGACAAGCATCAATGCCCGATGATGTCAGATTTTAAATGCGATAATAAAGGACGCTGGTGGTTCCAGACGATTGGCAAAGGGAATAAACAAAGAGAAATAGCCATTCCTAAAGCACTGCTATCTATTTTCGAAGAATACAGAATATCAATTGGATTAACACCCTTGCCCGTCTATAATGAAAGTTATCCCTTGATTCCTAAGCTCAAAGGACAAGGGGGCATTGGTACTCGACAGATTCATAAAGTTGTTACAGAGTGCTTTAAGATTGCTGCAGATCAATTTAAGCTTCTAGGAGAAACAGAAGATGCTGAAAGGTTGTTGAGCGCAACTCCACATTGGTTAAGGCATACCTCAATCTCTCATGATGTTGAACATCGGCCCTTAATCCATGTACAGATGGATGCAGGTCATTCTAAAATTAGTACAACATCAGATTATGTTGAACTGGATTATGAAGATAGATACCAATCAGCTCAATCAAAATCATTGAAAACAGAGGATATAAATGAACGATAAATTTCTTTTTAAAGATAAAGGCAATCATGTAATTGAAACAACTATGTCAGGTAAATCCCTTTTATCTTACGCTAAATTAAACAAAGGTTCGGCTTTTAATAAGGATGAACGTGATCAGTTATGTCTCATAGGATTACTCCCGCATAAAATTGAGACAATAGCCGAGCATACATTACGAATTATTGAGCAATTAAAACTTTTTGACGACCCTTTTCAGAAATCTATTTTTTTGAAATCACTGCTTAACACCAACGAAATACTTTACCTTAGAGTGATAAGTGAAAATTTTAATGAACTCTTACCTTATATCTATACACCTCATATCAGTCAATCAGTAATACAATTCAGTCAACAATTCAGACATTCAAGAGGAGTCTACTTTTGCTATGAAGAAAGAGATAAGATCCAGGATATTGTTGATAATTTAACGTATCAACAACTTGACCTTATTGTTGTGACCGATGGAGGAGGGGTGTTAGGTATAGGTGATCAAGGCGTCGGAGGCATGGACATTAGCATATCTAAATTGAATTTATATCTATGTTGTGGGGGGATAAGCCCTTATAGATCTGTGGCTATCTATTTAGATGTCGGAACCAATAATTCACAATTGATTAATAATCCGATGTATTTAGGTTGGAGGCACCCTAGGATTAACGAAGATAATTACAATTCTTTTGTAGACGAAATTGTATATACCATGAAGAAAAGGTACCAAAACTTATTTTTTCATTGGGAAGATTTTCAAGCGAAACAGGCCTATCGCCACTTAGACGCCTACAAGGAATCTATTTGCGGGTTTAATGATGACATTCAAGGCACAGGAATTGTCGCTGTATCTGCCATTGAAACCGCTATTAAACGATTAAATATACAGTCAATTCTAAGTATTAAAATTCTCGTGTTTGGTGCCGGTAATGCCGGATGCGGTATTGCCCGAAATATCAGAGATTTTCTTATTCAATCTGGAGTGACTGAAAAAGAGGCAAAAAATCAAATCTATCTGGTTGATAGAAATGGGTTAATCGTGGAAGGTCTTGAAGAGATTAGGCCATCACAACTAGAATTTCAGCGATATGATGAACAATCGAAAAATTTACAAGGCAAGCCATTATTAGAGCTGGTAGACACATTGTCGCCCATGATCTTAATAGGGTGTTCTGCTTTTGCAGGGGCTTTTTCAGAACGAGTGATTAGCTCTATCAGCAGAAGTCATAAAAACCCTATTATTTTGCCGCTGTCTAATCCCATTGAGAAAATTGAAGCCACTCCTAAAGATATTCTACATTGGAGTGAAGGCAGAGCCTACATCGCAACAGGTAGCCCTTTCTCTCCCGTAGAGATTCATGGTAAAAGAGTAGAAATAGGCCAATGTAATAATATTTTTGCGTTTCCAGGTTTAGGTTTTGCTGCAGTATTTTTAAAATTGACAAGCATTTCTAATTCAATCTTTAAGGTTGCAAGTTCAACCATTTCTGAATTTACGCTTGAAAAATATCCTGATTCTAGGCTTTTGGTTCCGTTAACTGAACATACTCGTAAAGTTTCTTTTGAAGTTTCAAAATCCATCTGTCTTTTTGCCTTGAAAAACGGTTTAAATAACAACCCTAATGTCAATGAAAACAATTACATTAAACTATTAAGAGAATTTAGATGGGATATAGATTACCCGACAATAAAACATGTAGAAAACTTGTAGATTATATTTTGTTTTGTTGATTTTTATTGGCGTGGCATTGCTTATATCTGTTGAGTTTTGAGTTATTAACGGTAACCTCTCCTGATGTCTTCGAGTAAAACTGAATAACTTTGATACCCTCGATGGATTTTTTTGCACTGATGTATACTTGTGTGGGTATTTTGATTTGCTCCTGATCATTGGTGTAATACACATCAATTTCGCTAAGGGTTTTGAACGAATGATTAGAAGTTTCAATGAGTATGGTAGGTGAGGTGTGATATGAAGTTATGATATAATGATTTTTGATTGCGCTTTCTTCAACTTTAGATGCTGTATATGCCCCCATGAAATCAGTTAATGCACCCTGGGTAAAATAGGGCTTAATCTCATTAGTTTTTGATTCATTCTCGACGGGGTTAAATGAATAAACCAAATTAATAACAGAATCTGAAAACTGTATACTATTATCACTTAAAGCAAAGCTTGTGGCTATGGTGATAAGTATAAGACCTATAATTCGCATAATTTCTCCTTAGTCTTGGTACGATTGAATACCACGCAATACTAATACAGCTTGATATAACATATAGTCATCATGTGCCATTTTCTTCATCGTTGTTCTTTGTGTTTTAAACTTTTTCCAAGCTTGTTCAAAACCATTAGATTGACTGGATTTAATATGCTGAGATAATGAAGATTCAAGAAACCCAGTAGACTCCTTGTTTTGGGTGGATTCTGTTTCAGGAAATTTATCGAAAGGCACCCCAATATCCGGCAATACTCCTTGTGCTTGAATGGAGTGTCCTTTAGGAGAATAATATAAGGATGTGGTAAGTTTAATAGCTGTTTTATCATCTATCGGGAATACACTTTGAACAGATCCCTTACCAAAAGACTTACGTCCTACTAACACAGCTCTATCATGTTCTTGTAAAGCTATGGCTAAGATTTCTGAAGCAGATGCAGACCCTTCGTTAATAAGGACGACAAGCGGTATCCCTTTGCTAATATCTCCATTGGTCGCCAATGCAGTATACTCATCTTCTTCATAGCGTCCTTTGGTGTATACTATTTTTTTATTTTTACCCAATTTCTTTGAATCAAGAAAGAGGTCTGCGATTTCAACTGCACTGTTCAATAAGCCTCCAGGGTTGTTTCTTACATCTAGGACTATGCCTTTTATTTTTTTTGATTTAAGCGCATCTAATGTTGCTAATTTAACCTCTTTAGAAGTGGGTTCATTAAAAGAAGATATACGAATATAAGCAATGTCATTTGAAATGATCTCAGACCTTGAGCTTGAGACATTAATTTCATCACGGGTAATGGTAATATCTATCGGTTTGCCTGAATTAGAACGAATAATTGACAAAGTAACTTTGCTCCCTATCAAGCCACGGATTAAATTAATAGCATCCATCATTTTCATGTCATGAATAAATGTGCCATCGACATGAGTAATGATATCTCCAGCTTGAATCCCGGCTTTTTTAGCGGGAGATTCATCCAGAGGGGTAATGACTCTTAGTGATCCATTCTCTCGAACAACTTCAATGCCTACACCCGTAAATTTACCATCTGTTTGAGAATTTAATTGAGTGAGTGACTCTTCGTCTAAAAAGGCAGAGTGCGGGTCCAAATTTTTCAGTAGGCCATCAATGGCATTGTTAATCATTTGCCGGTAGGAAACTTCACGAATGTATAAATGAGTTATATGGCTGATAACAGAAGCAAGTCGTTGAGTTTCATAATATTCATCATTGGACTGGTCAACGCTGTTGGTATCTTCTGAAGCGATAGCACTTAAGCTAGTTAAAGCGAGCAGCAAGCAAAAAAACGGAGTAAGCAACCTGTTCATTAAGCATCCTTGATCTTAGGTGAATTAATTATACTCTTATTTTATTCATAGATTCTACTATAAGAATCGTTTAATTTTAACAACCTGTCATCATAGGATCAATCTTTAAGCCAATTCAGTTGCTTGCAGATTTAATCTTACCTCAATCCATGAATTATTAAGATACGGATCATTATAACCTTGACATTCATCTCAGGCTGTATCATCTATGTACAAAATACTTGTCATTGTAATGATAGTCAGGAATCCATTCATGCAAGCTTCAAGTTAGAAATGAATAAATTATCATCATAGATTAGAATTGTATCTAAAATAGAAAGCCTTAAGGTTTCTTTCTATCTAACAGTAATAAAGTTATTTAAATCTTAATATTACGCCGCAGTGACTTGAGTTATTCATTCAACTGTATTGTAGTGCTATAGAAATTAGAGATGATATAGTTAAGGTAATAAACAATACCCATAGGATAGTCAATGATGACTTTTTCATGATACCTCCATATATTATTAAATTGATAGAGGCTATTGTCGAATGTGATTGGATTTTACGGGGTATATGATAGTGTATCCATTTGATAGACAAGTTGATTTTTGGTGAATTGACAATGTAATCATAATGAACTAAGATGGATAAACGTCTTAAATTTTGAAAAAATGATTAGTACACGAGTGATTAAATCTACTGACACAATTCGACTGGTTTCTGTATTTGCTGTTTTTCTTGCCGCACTTTTCTACTGTTACGAAAGTTTGTTAAGAGTTGCCCCAAGTGTTATCAGCTCAGAACTAATGAATCATTATAAAATAGATGCTTATGGGTTTGGAGTCTTAAATAGCTTCTATTATTATGTCTATGCGCCAATGCAAATACCCGTTGGCTTGCTCATGGATAGGTATGGCCCCAAGAAGCTTCTAACATTTGCCTGTTTTCTTTGTGCTATAGGCACCTACTTCTTCATATGTTCTCATAACCTACACCTGGCTCAATTTGGCAGGGTATGTGTGGGTCTGGGTTCCTCATTTGCTTTTGTTGGCGTGTTAAATCTAGGCTCGAAACTTTTGCCATCAAACTATTTTGGCTTGGTGACAGGCGCCACTGTAACCTTGGGTATGTTAGGGGCAGTTATGGCGGATAGGCTGTTAATTTCAATTGTATCAAAACAAGGTTGGCAGCTGGCATTGTATGAATCTACCTTTATTGGTTTTGTCTTGATGGTCCTGCTTTACACCTGTATTAAAGATATGAAATCCCAATGTAACCTCAACATGTCGGTAGATTTCAAGATGATTATCAAGGGTGTTTTAAAACTGGTTCGCTCCAAGAATGTTTGGTGTAATGCCATCATTGGGTTGTCGCTGTGGATGCCTTTGGCAATTTTTGCCGAATTTGTGGGTGTTGATTTTATCAGAACAAATTATCACTTAACACATTCTCAAGCAGGTATTGCTAATTCTTACTTCTTCATTGGATGGGCCATTGCAGCCCCATTTACAGCTCTGCTTTCAGATAGACTACGAAGCCGGCGTATCCCTATGTTTGGAATGTCGATCTTAGCCTTTGTCCTTTCTCTGGTTATTATATCAGCACGTTTCCACTTTTCATCACAACAAATCAGTCTGCTATTGATGTTATTTGGCATGAGCTGTAGTTCCCAAATATTAATATTCCCAGTCTCTAAAGAACTTAGTTGTCGATATACCTCAGCCTCAGCATTAGCGTTGACAAACATGGTCACAATGCTTTCAGGGTTTCTACAGTCCTTTTGTGGCAAAATGGTTCACCTGTCTATGATTTCAAGAATAGGGGCTGCTGCAAGCACTTCCGCAATAACTTATCAAGCTGCGGATTATCAATACGGAGCCTACATGGTTCCAGTATTTATACTAATCGGTATTATATCAGTCTTGTTTTTAAAAGAAACCTATGACTTAAATACTGATAATGAGTCCTCATAAACTTTTAATTGGACTATCAATTCAAGTCCTTCTCTCAGGGTGTTCGCATTACATACCCGATGTCTCCGCTGCTGATAACTGCTGTGAGATGTTTAATGATAACTTCCAATGGTACAAAGCTTCTAAATCAAGTGAAAAAAAATGGGGGATTCCTGTGCCCGTTCAGATGGCAATCATATTTCAAGAGTCCTCATTCAAGCATGATGCTATTCCTGATAGGGAGTATCTATTTGGATTCATTCCTTGGAAAAGAAAGTCCTCAGCTTATGGTTATGCTCAAGTTTTAAAGTCAACCTGGGACTCTTACGAAAAATCTCAACCCAAATGGGTGTTTTCAAGATCAAGAAATGACTTCGATGATGCTACAGATTTTATTGGGTGGTATCTAAATCGTGCTTCGAAAAGACTTAACCTAAAGCTTGATGACGCCTATCATTTATATTTAGCATACCATGAGGGAGTAGGGGGCTACAATAGAGGCTCCTACCAATCAAAACCTTCATTGAAAAAAGTAGCCCGCAAAGTTGAGAATCGAGCTACCTTATATAAAAAACAAATTCATCGCTGCCATGCAAATTTAATGCTGAAGCACCCCGTCTATGCTATTTTTTATTAAGCTTAGTTAAAATATCCATTAGCGTGGTGGGTACCGGGAAAATTATTGTTGAGCTTTCATTGTTTGCAGCTTCATTGACTGTTTGTAAGTATCTAATAAATAATGAAGCTTCATTTTTACTCAAGACTTCTGCTGCTTCAGATATTTTCTCTGCAGCTTGTGCTTCACCCTCAGCAATAATCACTTTTGCTCGACGTTCACGCTCAGCTTCGGCCTGTTTTGCAATGGCATTCTTCATAGCAGGATCAATTTCTAAATCTTTAATTTCAACGTTGTTGACTTTAACACCCCAGGCATCTGTTGCTTCATCTAAAATAGTCCGGATACGTGCATTAAGCTTCTCTCTTCCTTGCAGCATCTCATCCAATTCATATTCTCCAAGTACAGATCTTAATGTGGTTTGAGCAAGTTGACTTGTTGCCTCAAAATAATTTTCTACTTGGATAATCGCCAAATCAGGGTTTGAAACTCTAAAATAGACAACTGCATTGACCCTTACAGATATATTATCTTTTGAAATCACATCTTGTGAAGGTACATCCATTACTACAGTACGCAATTGAACCCTAACTAAGGTCTGAATCCATGGAATTAGAATTATAATTCCAGGCCCCTTTACTTTCCAAAATCTACCAAGTGTAAATACAACACCACGTTCATACTCTTTAAGAATCTTAACAGTATTAAATAAAACGATCGCTGCGATAATTGCGAAAAAAAACATAAACTCACCCATTTGACTTACTCCTTTCTTTAGGTATCAACAAATATTAACTGCTTGCTTCATTCTTTACAAGAAACTTTATGGTTGTTCCTTGTATTACTATGCTAAATATAATAACGCTAAATGTTGCCGTTAATATAACATCCCTGTATTCGCTGTAGGGTATTGATAAGGCCAAAGCCATGGCAAGTCCTCCTCGCAAACCTCCCCAGACTATTATTTTCGTTGAGTTCATTTCTTGCTTTTTTCGAATTTTAAGTAAGGATAAAGGTATAGCAACAACAATAAACCTAATACTTAAGCAAATGATAATACTGGCAACCATAACTAAAAATGTATTTTCAACCAGTGGGATGGTAATTGCCTCCAAGCCCAATAAAAGAAATAAGATCACATTAAAGACTTCATCTAATATATTCCAAAAGTGTTTAAGCTCTTTTTTTCGGTGTAGGCTAATCTTCTCTGAGCTAAGCGTCTGCGATAAGGATAAACCTGCAACCACCATGGCAAGAGGCCCTGAAATATTGATTAATTCAGCCAGGGTATAAGCGCCTGTTGTGACAATTAAGGTTGACATAATATCAGTAACATAATTCCCTTTTCTTGAATCAATAAGGTATTTTAAAAACACTCCAAGAACATAACCGAATAACATGCCAAGTACAGATTTATAAAAGAATAAACCAAGAAAAGAATAAACATCGATCGTGATAACTGATTTTTCTAAAAGATCATACAGGACTGCAAAAATGACAATGCCAACCCCATCATTAAACAAAGATTCTCCGGCAATCTTGGTTTGCAATGATGGCGGAGCATTTAAGTCTTTCAACATGGCTATCACTGCAATAGGGTCAGTAGGAGAAATGAGTGCTCCAAATAAAAGACAATATATCATTGGGATTTCAATGCCAATCCAATGGAATGTAAAAAAGGACACATACCCTATAAGCACCGTCGATAAGCAGGTACTGAAAAATGCCAATGAAGCAATTTCAAGAGCCCACTCTTTAATGTGATCAAAATTTACACTTAATGAACCAGCAAACAGTAGAAAACTAAGCATTCCATCCATTAAAATAGCATGGTAATCAATGGTTGCCATAAACTTGTCAAGGTGAGTATACATCGGATAGACAAAATCCAAATAAGACAGAAGCTTTAAAGCTAAGATCGCAATAGTAGACGTTATAATCACAGCAATGTTGACTTGAATGTTAAAATTCCTAATTGAAATCACACCGACTAACATCGCTACTGAAACTAGAATAGAAAAAGATTGATACATATCTCGATACATTATAACCTTCTATATATTGATTGTGATTATTTATTAAGTCAATTGAATACTGGATGAAATTATGCAAAGTACAAAATCTTTTTACACGGAGCCTTTCAATTTATTGATCTTCGCTACATTGTTATCTCTGATTTTTGCCAATTCGGGTCTGTATCCATACTATGAAAGTATTCTAGGCTTTAAATTTGGTTTTAGCATTCATGTTTCTCATTATATAATACCCGTCTATAAATCCGTTTTATTGTGGGTTAATGAAGGTTTCATGGCAATCTTCTTTTTCTCTATCATACTAGAGATAAAACATGATTTTATATTTGGAAGTCTGAACTCCATTCGTAAAATAATGCTGCCGTTGTTTGGTGCTATTGGAGGCATGGTCTTGCCCGCCATGATATATATCAGTATCAATTACGGTAATGCCATCTCAATAGATGGTTGGGCTATCCCCGTCGCCACAGATATAGCATTCACTATAGGGCTCCTAATGTTATTTAAAGAGAGGGTTCCACCAGCTCTTAGGATGCTCTTAATTTCAATTGCTATCATTGATGATTTAGGCTCGATTATGATCATTGCAATTTACTATACAGATCAACTCAATAATGTCATGATTATAGCATCGGCGTTTTTTGTTTCTTTAATGATGATGGCTAACCTTGCGGGTATCCAATCGAATAAACTGTATTACCTCCTGTCTATTGGCCTTTGGTACTGTCTCGTCAAGTCCGGTGTCCATGCTACTTTAGCCGGTGTTTTATGCGGTCTATTTATTCCGTTATGTGATAAATCCTCAGATCGAAATATTCGAAACATTCAAAGGACCATTGATCCTTATGTCTACAAACTTCTTTTACCTATATTTGCCTTTGCCAATGCTGGAGTTAGGCTTATTGACATTGATGTCACAAACTTAATGGACCCCATCATTACAGGAATTGTTGCCGGTTTAGTCATAGGAAAACCTGTCGGAATCTTCTTTTTTAGCTGGCTAGCAATACAACTAGGGTTGGCAAGAATGCCTGTGAACCTCAATTATTCACATATTCTGGCGGTTTCTATTATTTGCGGTATCGGTTTTACCATGAGCTTGTTCTTTGGCACACTTGCTTTTGATGAGGTCGGAAGTCAATATTCACATTTTGTCCGAATTGGTGTACTATTAGGTTCGACTATTTCAGCTATTTTAGGCTACTTGTTATTAAAAACGGTATTAAAAGAGAGGTTCTATGAACGATGATAAATATTTCGCGCCTGATTTTGAGTTATTAAATCAATCCAATAAAATACGAACGTTAAATGACTTGTGTGATAATTCATGGCTAGTACTGTATTTTTACCCTAAAGATAACACCTCTGGATGCACCCAGCAGGCAAATGATTTTAAAGAGTATTTTACTAAATTCCAAAAGAAAAATTGCAATATTATCGGCGTGTCTAAGGATTCCATGAAATCTCATCAAAATTTTGTCGAAAAGCTTCAACTACCTTTTGATTTATTAGTTGATGATACCATTGAAACATGCACGTTGTATAATGTCTATAAAGAAAAATCCATGTACGGTCGAAAATATATGGGCATTGAACGGAGTACCTTTCTAATATCCCCAGATAAAGAGATTGTGAAAGCTTGGAGAAAAACCAAAGTAACCAACCATGTTGCTACAGTTTATGATACTTTAGCTAATGTCAATTTATGAACCCTAAGAGCCCTTCAAAATCGCTGGGGATTTTCAGTATAATCTTGATTACCACGGTATCAGTCGATAGCATTCGTAATCTTCCCGCCGCTGCTGCAGAGTATGGTGTAGCTAGTATTGGTTATTACCTAATGGCAGGTATACTGTTTTTAATTCCAGCAGCATTGTGTGCTGCAGACCTATCTGCCAGGTTCGATGAACCCGGTGGAATCTACCTTTGGGTTAAAACAGCCTTAGGTAAAAAGATCGGGTTTTTGGCCATTTGGCTACAATGGGCTGAAAATGTATTTTGGTACCCGAATGTCATTATTTTATCCATCACCCCATTATTATATTTAATTGAGCCCTCATTAGTTGATTCCAAACCATTCATAACCCTATTGAGTATCATTTACTTTTGGTTTTTAACGTGGATTAATTTAAGGGGTTTGTCCATTACTATTAATATCAGTAATTTTTTTACAGTCATTGGTTTGTTTATTCCTATGTTGTTAATCTCCCTTGCCGGCGCTTATTGGTTGTATATGGATTACCCTTGGGCTGTTAACTCTTCATCCTGGCTGGATACTCATCATTCTCTAAGCTACTCTTTTGGAGCATTATCAACCATCATGGTTTCTTTTCTTGGCGTTGAAATTGCAACCATCCATTCAAATGAAGTCCAAAATCCTCGTCAATCTATGCCGAAAGCATTGATGATTTCATGTTTTATTATTTTTATTACCCAAGCTCTAGGGGCTTTTTCAGTCAGCATCATCGTACCAGAAGTGACTTACTCATTAGGTTTGCTTCAAATGTTTGATATTTTCTTGCATAAAATCTCTTTACATTGGCTGCTCCCCGGAGTCATTATTCTGATAGTCCTAGGTTTTTTTGCTGCCATCTTAAATTGGATTATAGCCCCTACAAAGGGGTTGTTATTCGCTCTTAAAGACATTGGAGTAGGGCATAGATTCTGGCATGAAAATAAACAAGGGGCCCCTGTTATACTGTTAAATGGTCAGGCTTTATTCGTTTCACTTCTTTCTCTTTTGTTTTTGGCCTTTAATACGGATCAAGCTATTTTTATTCTTTTATCATCGACCACATCCTTGTACATGGTTATGTATTGTCTTATGTTCTTATCGTTATACAAACTAAGAAATTATAAACCAGAACGAAGCATCTTACCTCGTCCAAGCATTACCTTACCCCTGATTGTCGGAGTAGGCTTTACGGTTTCATTGTTGCTCTTTTGTTCTATTTTCTTCACTGGGGAACATTTAAGTCAGGATCATTATCTGATCTATAGTGCTGCTTTAATATTGTTTATCTTTGCCATCATTGTATACCCATTTTACTTTTTGAAGGACACTAAATAAATGGACAGAGTTCGCACCTTAAGAACCACCATTATTGCTTGTGCCTTATTGAATACCTTGCTTGGTTTTTTTAAACTTTATGTCGGTTACCAATCAGATGCTCAAACATTAATGGCTGATGGTATTCATTCTTTTGCAGATTTGCTAACGGACATCATGGTGTATGTCTTTGCACGAATTTCAGAAATACCCCCCGATAAAAATCACCCATATGGGCACAGAAGATTTGAAACCCTTGCTTCTTTCTTTTTCAGTATTCTTATCACATCCACAGCGCTTTTTATCATTTATGAAGCTTTCATTGATCAGCAACACACGTTGATAATACCTTGGTCCAATTATGCCATTGTAACCGCACTGATATCGATTATTACCAATGAACTCATGTATTGGTATGTCAGGAAACAGTCTATAAAACTATCTTCACCTCTTCTTATGGCCAATGCAGTTCATCAACGTGTTGATGCAGGAACATCCGTTATCTCTCTGATATCAATCTTTGCCAGTACGTTAGGTTATCCCTATATGGATGCCCTAGGTGCTGTTATCATTGCGCTTATGATTTTAAGGTTTGCCTACAATTTACTGGTAGACTCATTAAAAGAATTATTAGACGAAGGCGTTAATGACGCGACCTTGCATTTATATAAACAATGTATTTTATCCACTGAAGGTATTATTAACCTACATTTACTCAGAACCCGTACCATGTCTAAAAGAGTATACCTGGATGTTCACGTTGAAGTTTCATCCATGATATCTGTTTCTGAAGGTCACTTTATCGCAGATAATGTTGAAAGTAATCTTATCAATTCTTTTGATTCAATATCAGATGTTACCGTACATGTCGATGTAGAAGATGAAGAAGAGTTCTCGTATGATCAAGGCACTAGGCTAAAGATAGTCACAGCGATCAATGAAGTTATTCCCATGGATAATCAGGGTATTATTATTCATTATCACAAAGGAAAAATTCACGTCAACTGCCATATCGAAAGCCCTTTAAACCCAGATAAAAAACAAGTCATAGAAGCAAAATTATCAGCCTTAACCAAACAATTTAATTCGATCAAATTTTGGGTTTCTTGTTAGTATTTATAACAATACCTAGTTATGCCAATGTTTTTAATACGGTGGAATCTATGAGTTGTGTGGATGATAAATAGTTATCATCGCTACTGTATTGGATAAGTAGGTGACCGTTTTTCAATAGGTTAATTATTTTTGCCAGTTCGGCTTGAGAGACAGCAGGGCACCCCAAGCTTCTGCCTAAATAACCATGATCATGTAAAAACGATGAAGAAGCATACCAAGCTGAATGTAAGACAATACCTCTTGATTCAGAGTGATCATTAATACCATCTTCTAAGCCTATTAATTTTAATGATAGACCATGTTTACCCACGTATGTTTTTCCGGTGATGTGTGCACCAAGACTGGTTTCATAACTTTGACTTCTATTTGAAAAGTGTGATGGCAGTAAACGACCAGAACCCTTACCATGACTGACATATGTCTTAACTAAAATCTTTTTTTTATCGATATCAAAGATCCACAGCCTTTTATGGTTAGATGGAAGTCGATAGTCTATAAAGGCTATCACAGGAGGAAGTTCAGGGTGTGTTTTCTTTACATTCAAATAGATGGATTTTGAAATATCATACATTTCAGAATCTATAGGGTTTGATGAATTCGTTTGGGGTTGAATAGATATGCCCAATGTGAAGATACTTAACAGAAGTATTAAAAATATTCTAACTTGACTCATGATATTAATATAACTTAAAACACACATAGATTATATCATCCATCAAGAATAATGCACTACTTTAATGCTAATTATACATAATCGCCCATTTATTTGACTTCTTACCTATGTTTATAGCGATACGGTGATTCATACGGTTGATTATTTGAAATGACAATATAGTTAACTTCTTGTTCAGGTTCTTCATAGGACCAATAATAATCATCTACTTCATATTGGCTGATGGTAACTGGAACACCATCTGGGTTATTTCGTATGTCTTGTAGCCTCTCATAATCGATTTGATATTCTCCATTAAACTCATCTAACAAATCATCTATATAGACTGTATTTAGATAATTTGGACGCTCGTATATGACAACTTCAGGGTGTGTTTCAACATATAAAGTACCATTCAAGGTTCCTATTTTAGTGGTATGATGAATAATTCTAATAGGTTCACTGACACTTACCATAGCATGCAATTCTTCAACATCTTCATTATACATCCGTATGCACCCGGAGCTAACAAATTTGCCAACACTGGTAATATTGTTGTTACCATGAATAAGGTATTTCGGTTTAGAGGTATAGATAGCATGAGTTCCTAATGGATTATTAGGGCCTGGTCTGACAAACTCCGGTAAAATATCACCGGTACTATCAAAATGAGCCATTCTGATTGAGTCAGGTGGGTACCAATACGGGCCAACTTTTTTCTTTTTGACGGTGGCATCCATGGTGGGTGTTCTTGTACTCTGCTTGCCCATGGCTACAGGATAAGTGTAAACAACATCTTCATGACTTGGAAAATAATAAAGCCTTCGTTCTGCCATGTTTATGACAATGCCTTCTCTATAGACCTCAATGGGCAAAATAAACTGCTGAGGTATGTGCACAATATCTCCGACGTTCAATTTATAATTTCCGTACTTATTTTTAAGCTGAGGGTTCGCAAGTTTAATTTCACTTAAACCAATATTATAGGCATAACCTATTTTCCAAAGGGTATCCCCTTTTTCTGCCTCAATATCAAAATTATAACCAACAACATCATCTTCAGGGTTCGGAGGAAGTTCCAACATTAATGCTTTGGCAGATAATAGAAACGTTAAAAATGGAATTAAATAAATTATTTTTTGCATGCTCTGCTCCTTTGTTATGTATATATAGAAGATATTGATAAAAAAAACATGAAAAAGTAGTATTTTATAACTAAAGACTTATATTAGCTGATGATTGACAAAACCCACGTGTCATAAAAACACCTTAGATGGAAAAAATTATTTTTCAACAACACAGAAATATTCAAAGTATATAGGGTACAATCATTATGGTAATCAGACTTTATTATTATCCTTGGTAGGGATCTTAGTAAGAGTATAGCGCCATGGGTGTTCTAAACCTTGCTTGATTCCTATTCTTGAATTTTGTTGAAAAGGCAGGTTATGAAGTCCTTGAGAAACCCATAAATTTGATTTCGCACCGAGTAGTTGACCATTAAAGGACCTATCTATCCCTAGCTTTTTTGTTAGTTTACCGGGCCCATTGGCATGATAGGCTGATTGATCAACATAGATACCTCGAATTAAAACAGCACTCGGAACCCCTTCAATGTCAGTAACAACATTGAAGCAGTGGTGCATTCCGTAAATCAAATAAACATAAATGTGTCCACCCTCCATATACATGGGCTTGTTTCTGAGAGTAGGGCCATTGAAAGCATGACTAGCAGGGTCTTCATTACCCAGGTAAGCTTCAGTTTCAGTGATCCAGCCCCATTGATCCCCAAGATGAAGCTTTTGCCCTAGTAGCCTTTCGGCAACAACGTTAGCAGGTTGTCTATAAAATGAAGGAACTAATATTTTCATGATGAATAACCTTGGACTATTACCCTAATCCTAAACCAAATAATCCTTAAGTGTTATCCTTTTAGATACCATATTTCATCGATAGATTATATCATTACATAAGTGATGAATGAAAAGACATAAAGTGAAATATAAAGGCATAAGAATTGTAATAAAGGGTTTTGATCTTTGGAGCCTTTTTTGAAGAAGTAGTTTAACCAAGCTAAGTAGACTGAGAAATAGACCGAAAAGCAGACAAAAAAAGGAAACGTCATACAGCACTCTATTTGGAGGTTAAATATAGCAAAACAGATAGATAAAAGCAATAACTTTTAATTATTAATTCTATTTTAACATCAAGATGATAAAACACACTGCCATCAATAAATCATCTGAGAATATAATTTGATATCCCTTCACGTCAGTGTTACTCTAAAGTGTTTAAAATGAAGGATGTAGGCCATGAAAACCATGAAAACGGAATCACTACCCACAAGACATTATTTAAAAGATTATAAAGAACATGATTATCAAATTGATAAAGTTGACTTAAATGTCGAACTTCATGAGACAAAAACCATAGTGCATAGCGTATTGCATGTCACCAAAAAAGATTCCAACAAAAATACTCCACTGATCCTAGATGGAGAGGACTTAACGCTATTAGAGATATCCATCGACAATATCGCTCTGAAACCTGAACGCTATCAACTTAATCATGACTCCTTGATTATTCATCACCTGCCAACCCAGTTCACGCTTACCATACAAGTCATGATCAACCCCAAAGACAATAGCTCATTAACAGGGCTTTACGTGTCTTCAAATAATTTTTGCACCCAATGTGAATCTCATGGTTTTAGAAAGATAACTTACTTTATAGATAGACCCGATAACCTGTCTATTTTCACCACTAAAATTACAGCAAGCAAAACATTAAAATCACTGTTAAGTAACGGCAATATTATGGACTCTGGAGAGGAGGGGAACCTTCATTGGGTCTCATGGCATGACCCTTTTCCTAAACCCAGCTACCTGTTTGCCTTGGTTGCAGGAAATTTTGATGAAATCAGGGATACCTTTACCACCCGCTCTGGGAGAAAGGTTGAGTTGTTCCTCTATGTAGAAATAGGGAAGAAAAGCCAAGGTTCATTTGCAATGAATGTGTTAAAAAATGCCATGAAATGGGATGAACATACCTATGACAGAGAATATGATTTAGATCGATTTATGACAGTAGCCGTTTCTGATTTTAATTTTGGCGCGATGGAAAACAAAGGGTTAAATATTTTTAATGATAGGTTCATCCTTGCTAACTCCCAAACAGCGACTGATGCTGACTTTTTAGACGTCGATAGGGTAGTCGCTCATGAATACTTTCATAATTGGTCAGGCAATAGAATCACCTGTAGAGATTGGTTTCAATTAAGCCTTAAAGAAGGCCTTACCGTTCTAAGAGAGCACAACTACATGGCCTCGGTAGCTGAAAGAGCCGTGATAAGAATCACCGAAGCTAAATTCATTCAGACTTTTCAATATCAAGAAGACGCGGGCCCCATGTCCCACCCCATACGACCTGACTCATACATAGAGATGAATAATTTTTATACCGCAACGGTGTATGAAAAAGGCGCTGAAGTTATTCGCATGATGCAAACCATCATGGGTAGCGATCTATTTAAACAAGCGCTGAATGTTTATTTTGAACGATTTGATGGGCAAGCTGTCACAACGGATGATTTTGTTGATGTTATGCAGGAAATATCCAACCATGATTTTGCTTTATTTCGTCACTGGTATTCCCAAGCAGGTACACCTCATTGCGATATCTCCTCCACATACAAACAGGGGACATTAACCCTAACCCTAAATCAGGCCACACCAAAAGGTAATATGAACTCTCCAGTTATGCATTTACCTATTTTAATTAGTTTTGTTGATAATGAGGGTGTGTGCAATGTACGATCTGAGGACAACCTTTTACCCAATCATGCTCAACAGTTTTTACTTCCTGTTAAGGAAAGACAACAAACTTTTGTGTTCTCTGGTTTTACACAACAACCCATCTTATCTGTTTTAGATGACTTCTCAGCACCGATTAGCATCAACTACCCATTATCAATGCAAGAAAGGTTAACGTTAATCCAAAACAGTCCTGATGGTTATCAGAGGTGGTACCAAATGAATCAAGTGTGGGTTGAATGGGTCAGCACTATGTTAGATTGCCAGGATGCGCAACTGCCTCAAAGCATGATGACGCTTTATCAAACTATACTCCATGATGCAACCTTGACTCCTGGTCTAATATCAGAGATTTTAGCCATACCCTCAGATAGAAGCTTACTAGAACACTTGCCCTGTCAAGATATCACCATGATTAATAAAATTCTGTGTACAGCGAAAGTACAATTAGCCAATGCCATTAAGAGCGAGTTAATGGACACTTATCATCAATCAACAACTCAAAAACCTTACCAATACTCTTCTGAAGAGGTCGGGAAACGAAACCTCCGATCTTTGTGTTTATCACTGTTAGTCTATACCTACGAAGACAGTAGCTATGAGCTGTGCTTACAACATTACCATAACAGCGATAATATGACAGATCGCATGGCTGCAATAACTGCTTTAGTAAGCCATGAAAATAAACATCAAGGCTCCGTCTTAAGTGACTTTTATCAACAATGGAAAACCGAAGGGCTAGTACTCAATAAATGGTTTGCAATACAATCTCGAACAGGCTCATTGGATGCCATCAAAGCGTTATTCAAACATGATGATTACCAAGCTTATAACCCCAATATGGCTAGGGCATTATTAGGCCAATTTGCTCATTTTAATACCCAAGCTTTTCACCATCAAAGTGGTCGTGGTTATCAATTCTTAGCAGAGAATATATTACAAATCCAAGACAAGAACCCTCAATTAGCTGCCGGTTTACTGAAGCCTTTAATTTACTGGAAGCGTTATGATGAGTCTAGGCAAGGCCTGATGAAAAATGAATTGAACAGAATTTACACCGCTCCGAATTTAAGTAAAAATATCTATGAGCTAATCAAAAGTTCATTGTAACTTTTATTCAGATAAATTAAGTTGTTTTACAATAAATTGATCTGTTTTTAATTGATTTTTACAACCTTGCGTGTTACCATAAAGACGTATGCAACTCATGGAGGAGTGCTATGTCAAGACTAAGTGATTTGATTGAAAACCATACAGATGATAATGAGCTAAGGAAACCTTTCGTCATCAGTTCTGAACAAAAAGATGACTTTGAACAAAGAGTAAGAAACTTCAAAATGCAGGTCTCTAAATCAAGCTATACTGAAGAAGAACTCTTCAGCTTCAGGAGGTTCATTGCTGATTTTACACAAACGCCACTTGAAGATCTGGATAAAGATCATATCAATCAATATTTAAAAGAGCATCAAATACTTTATACCTTCCAAGTTAACTCCAAAGGTCGCACAGACGAAATTGAAAGGAAGGCAGGTGTCTTAATTGCCTCATTGCGAACAGCCAGTGGTTTAATTTATCGCGAACTCAAGGGTTCAGATGAAATATTACAGGCTAAATCAATAAATTGTAAACTAGATATACCTAAATTTTATCAAAATGACATTAATGGCATAGATTGTTTATTAAAAGGGTATAGTACCCAAGAAAATAAAACAGATAATAGTGTTATGCTAAAAGTTGCCTACAAATTAGCTTACTATGAAATTTATGACCCCAGATTTAATAAAGCCTGCCCTAAGGTTATTGAAAAAGCTGATAAGCAACGTGCTTGGGATAACATGTCTATACCTCAAAGAGCTCAATACTTATGGGGTCTCTTGTGTGAGGTGATTAAAAATACTTGTTGTAAAATCTATGAAAGCATTAAGGGTAAGGATAATATCCATGTTGAGGCCTATCAAAACCCCTCTAAACTTCCATCAACCCCCTCATTAGAAACTGACTTTCCTGATAACACAAATGAACGCACACCTTTACACCTGACAATGGATAAAAAACAATCATAGTTTACTCACACGCAGGGTCCCTTATCGTGGGATTAAGATGAGCACCCCCATCAATAATCATGGTTGAGCCAGTAACACTCTTGGCTTTTAGAAGATAGGTCATTGCCATAACAACATCCTCTAATAACGGATCGCATTGTAATGGGTTGAGTTTATTATAACTGGAAATATCTTTGGATGTTTGAGCTTCATTTGAGAGGATCATATGTGGCGCTATTGCATTAACCCGAACCTTAGGAGCATAAGACAAGGCTGCAGCCTTCGTCATGCCTTCAAGTGCAAATTTTGAAGCCGTATAACTATAGTAATCGGTATTCAGTCCAAACAATCTTGCGTCAGTTAGGTTAATAACTGAATAATCGAAACTGTCATTGGCTGCTTGGGCAAAATACTTAGTCAGTAGAAGAGGGGCTCTGGCATTAATCGCCATGTGCTTGTCAAAACTTTCAGCGCTAAAATCCAAAGCTTGATCATGAGAAAAATGACAAGCATTGTTAATTAATGATGTCAGTGGTCCCTGTTGTACACAAGCTTCAATTAATGCTTTGCAGTTATCAACTTCACTTAAATCTGCTTGATGTAGATAAACTTTAATACCTTGATCTAAAAAATCCTTAGCTAACGCATGAGCATCACCTTCAGATTGGTTAAAATGCAGATGAGCTGTTTTCCCAAGTTTAATAGCCTGTTTGACCAAAGCTTTACCTAATCTTTTAGCCCCACCAGTGATTAAGATTCCTTCCATAACGCCCCCTGTAATCAATCAAAAATTTTCAATGTGAATTCATAGCCTATTATATCAATTTGATCTATCACAACAATGATTATTTATAATTCTATGAAGCTTATTGTATAAATTGAATAGGGTATTGTGCGATTCTAACCACCTGGCTTCCGCCCACCTATCTGCTTCTTTAGTTCATCAATAACCGCCTTGTGCTTGGGATCTTTTATTTTTCCATCAACATCGTTCTGAATATGCTTTTCCTTGGGAAGTGGAATTGGTTTATTAGGTGGAATGCTAAGATCAACATTTTGGTTAATTTTCTGTATCAATCCTTTAAGTTTTTGTTGTTCATCGCCTGTTAATTTACTGGTGGTTGATGGATCAAATTTAATTGGTCCAACTGTATCACCTTGTGTATTGAGCTTTATTATTTCATTGCATACCTCAAGTGGGTTAGCAATATTTGAAAGTAAAATGCTATCATGTGGGTTTGGAATATTCGTATGAAAAAATTGCTGGGCAGCCAATGCAATCTTTTCTGACTGGGTATTAAGTGTTTTGATTTGGAAATTCTCCTGTGTAGGTAGATTCTCATAGTGACACTCAGCTATTCTCAATTTAATCCATTCCTCTCTTTTATTTTCCATCTTGTCGCTTGTATGCATAGGATTAACATTGGCCGAAGTGTTCACGGTGGAGGTATTACCGGTTAAGCTCACCCCTGATATTATTGCTGGGCCAATAGTCTTGCTTGACTGATTAATCTTATATTTTTCTTCTTTGTCTGCAAAACCAAAAAATTTTCCAAGCTTACTACTTCTAACCGAATTTTTAATATTACTCCATGATCCACTAATAATATCACTGGGTTTTCTTAAAGTTGAAAATGATTGCCACACTGAACTCCATTGTGTTGAACTATTCCACGATGAACATATTTCAGCTACTCTTGAATTTCCATTTTTATATAATTCATCGAATGAAGTTTGATCAAACAAAGCAGATTTTTCATCTCCATGGTCATAAGTTCCAAACAGTTTACTTCCAATAAGTCCTAGTATGCTGGGAGGGGATATTGTCTTAATTCCTGTACAACCAGGGTTATCATATAAGCCATGTAATGATCTTCCAAGGCCGCGATACAGTTGATGTAATATCCCTGGCTCGTGTGATTCAACCAAATTTGAGGATTTATTATCACTTGATAATTCTTTCAAACATGAATGTATGATAGCTCCAAATGTTCTATCTTTACCACTTTTGCAATGAAAAAATGGCTTAACATTATCTGCTTTCAAATTACGATCAACTCGATAACTAGGCAAATCATGAACAAGCTTATTAACTTTCTGATTTAAATGCATGAAATGTTTATCGTCTTGATTAAAATCTTCATCCTCTTTAAAGTATTTAAGACGATAGCTATAAGCTTTTTTATAAGCATCAACACAGTCCTTTAATTGTTCATTCTCTCCGGCTAAATGCTCCATACCTTGTATGATTTCTTTGGTAAGTTTATTGGGGTCCTCTTCAGAGGTTTTATTATATTCATTGGGCAAGTTATCGTTCCCAGTTTTGGCATAGTTAATGAGTCGATAAAGCTCTTTTGCATTTTCTAGCTGGGTTGAAGCACTTCCTAATTTGTGACTTCGTCCTCCGGTTATTTTAAGTTTCCACTTAAACTCCCCTTCATTATTAAGTGCATTAACTGGAAAATTGAAACTAAATATTTTTATTTTGAGTTTTTGACTAGCGCTTAAAGTGTCACGTATAGTCCTCATGGCGTGTTGTTTAAGATCTGTCATATCTTGTTCAATGGCATTTGATAATAAACTTGTTGTGCAATAAACCTTTTCTTCAAAATCTTCAGCTATGTATTTCGAACCTGAAGGATCTGTTTCTTTTTTCATATTCATGGCTCGTAGAAATACAGCCTCGTTGTTTTGTGTTGTTATTGACTGCATTTTGGTTTCTTTTGCCTTTGGATCCATTTTCTTAAAATGCTCTTTTTCAGGTGATAGGTCTGAGTGAGAGTATATCGTAAAAGGATCAGACCCTTTCATTTCCAACTTTGTTTCAGTGACGTTAGAGGGTACATTGCCTCTGTATTTTGAGCCTGTGTGCACACCTTTATTACAAGCTATTTTATCTTCTTCTTTCATCAGATCAAATTTTTTACCCTTAACAGTTTTTGAATTATCCCAATTGCCTAGAATTTCTCTCATTTTATCCGGTGAAATAGGGTCTTTCCTAACTGTGACTGTGAATTGCTCTTCATCTTTGTCTTTACCTATAAACTTGTATGAATCCGGATATTCAAAATTTCTATATTGAGGTAGTTGTGACATATTAAACAGCTCTTTAGCATCCTTAGCTTCTTTAGGTATATCCATTTTCTTCAATTGTTTTACTAATTTTTCTAGCGATTCTTTTAATACATCATTGGATTTTTTCATAAATTCATATTCAAACTGCTCAATATTACCTTCTGAACCAGTTACTCCTTGTAAATCATCCTTATTTTGATATGGATTCTGTAAGATTTTATTGATCTCTTTTTCAACGCCCTCAAGCTCCGTTTGATAGAAAGCTGCCCTATATTTATTTGTATCTTCCGGTTGACTCAATCGTTCTTGTTCTCCACCTTTTTCATTCGATGTACCTCTATCATAAAGAGCATCCTGAAATTGAGTACGTATTTTTTTTAACTTATTATAATCCGAAATGGTAGTCTTACTGCTTTTACTTGCTAACAATAATGCCGTACGATAAGATGTCAGAAACCTTAGATTAGGTGATTCCAACATGACCTGCGGTTTAGAAATATCTACTTCTATAGAATCATCTACCGGTTCAGTAATACCAACCGGTTTCCTTGCTTTACCCGGTTCTGGAATTGCATTAAAATTTCGATCTTGCGGTATGGGTGCTGCCATAATTTTCTCAATAATTACTCTATTATGTTTATAGTACAATTGTTCATTTTTTTCTGAGTTATCTTATTTTAATTGATATTGTTTTTTGACCTAATCACCTTTGACAAAAACAACTACAGAACAAGATCATAGACTTATTGGTTCAGAAAACATCAAAATAATATTTTAACAACATAAAGTTGGCATAAAACCTTGATAATAAACATCTTAATGTGGTAGCTATGGGGGTTGTAGAAAAAAATTACTTACATCACTGCTCATAAGGTTATGTGCTTGTCTGCATTTGCTAACGATGTCAATGTAAAAAGATGTAATGATATTTCATTCAATAAGTTGTTGGTGTATGTTCTACTAATGAGGTTTAAATGCCTGATACAGAAAGTATTGAAGGTAATAGATCCCTAAATGAAGAACTCATTGTTACAATAAGATATCAACCAATACTTAACGATCCATGCGTTGTCTGAAAACCCAACTTTACTTGCATAAAATTCATATTATCTATAGAGCAGGGCAACCAGAAGTATACTTACACTTCAAAGGCCTATAAACATTCTATTAAACAACAAATGATTTAGGTGCAGTGAATCTAGCCATGTTGCAGTTCTTAATCTTAGCTTCAATATTGATTGCTTCGTACAAACCTTTTAATTTTCCAAAATCAACAGCCTCAGGCTTTCTTTGTTTAGTACGCGTAGGCCCTAACCATGTTTGAGAATATTGATCATTATACATTCCCTTTTTTTTCAACAAGACATATAACTCATCAAGCTTATGACTTATTCGATTATTTTCTTGAATCATTTCAGAACAGCTGTATGATTTAAACTCCATATTAGATGAGTATTTAGCAACAATTTGTTCGTTTGGATTAACGGCACAACCTGATAAGATGATTAAACTCATAAGTATTGAATTATGTTTAACTGTCATGTAATTTCTCTCCTATTACATTAACTAATGTAATCTAATTTCACATAAAAATATAGTGTCACTCAGGAATAAAGATTCATATCACACAAACTGTATTACTATGGTCTGCAATCAAAGCCACATCTACCTTTGACTGACTGTTCTTAAGTGGTTATTATGGTGTAACAATACCTTGGACAACATGAAAACAGATGACAGAAAAAGATATGATAATGCCCTTGAACTCTTTGAGCAGCATCAATATGAAGATGCTTATAAAGTTTTTTCTTCATTAGCCAAAACTTCATCAGATGACGATACGGACCTGATCATTTTATCTAAGATGTATCAAGGTTATATGATGGCATTGGGTAGGGGAGTCGCAGAAGACGCAAAACAAGCCCATCAAATATATATTAATATTGCTAATTATTCTCTTTGGGGTAAAAACTTTCTATGCTACAAAATTTTTATTGCCAAAATAAATATATCGATAGGTCAGAAGTTCTTACAACAAAAAGAAAGTCAACACAATTATTTTGATGAAGATAACATCTCATATAAAGCTTCGATCCATATGCAGATGTATCATAATAGAGCATTGGTGCATCTTAGAGAGGCTTTATTAAGCATGAACGAAGATGACATCGTAAATCATTATAACAAGCTATGGTCAGAAGCAACCTGCCTTAAAGCTCGAATGTATTCAGACAGATTAGGCTATGATGACTATGTAATAGATTATGAGATAGATAGATGGGATGTTATCTTTCATTACAGTGATTATCCAGAATTTAGATCAGAAGCTATTCTAGCACTGTTTCGGGTTGGGTTAGATATGCTTTGTAAAGGTGAAATAATCAATCAAAATATTAATCAACTAATACTCCCCTTGTTTACAAATAATGATGAGTGTTCACCCTGTGAAAAATTTTTCAACAATATAGATAGTAAAAAGTTTGCAAAAGAAATCAAAACATTTGAATTTTACAGAAGTACAATGATAGACCTTCTCAAAGCAAACTATAACTTAAGGTTCTTTGATAAACCAAAACAGACCCAAACGACCTTAACTTACTCAGTTAAAAATAAAAATACAAGACTAGGATCAAAGCAGTAATACCCAGCTTATTTAATATTCATCTATAAATGCATACCCGATATTCAGCTCGAAGTTGATATTTACAAATTTAAAAAGCATCTTTTTACTTACCATGGGTAACTAATAGTTACTATCGACATGTACACAATTATTCATTCATCATTTAATATATCTTCAAATTTATACAATATTCTTGATGAATTTTGATCATCGAAAATATATGACAGTCCAATCTTGGAGTATTTCTGCGTTATATTATTGGACATGTTTGTTTTTTTGTGTTAAAAACTGTATTAATAAAATATGGTAAAATTGTATGAAAAATCTAGTCATTAAAATGTTACCAGATTCATTTATGACTTGGTATAGATTGAGAGTTGTAAAATCTTATGAGTTACCACAAAAAGCTTATGCACGTCTTTGGTATATCGATATTTTCACTTTTATTGTATTCTTAGTAGCGTTAGATTACTTAATATCCGGTGCTATACACGTTTCTTTTGGTACGAATTATGATACTGCGGCGCTTAGTAATTTAGCTAGTTACGTTCATATCACGGGTACATCCTTATATTCTAACCTGCATTCTATCAACTTAAATTATATTCATGAGCAGTGTGTTGCAAACCATACCGTTTCTGAACTCAACCACACTGGCAATGTCACATCACCAAGTTATGATCAAGAATCAAATCATTCTATTTTTAGCTTTAGCCCTGGATATACATTACAAAACATATGGTGCGCGTTCCTAGTATATGTGTCCATAGATGGCATAGAGCTTATCAAAGATTCTCGTGTAGAAATTGGTGGAGTTCTAGGCGGAAATTACGGTAAGTGGCTTGCTGTAAATTTCTTTTCCAAGGAAGAAAAAGAAAAATTTTATAAAAGCTCAAATATAAACCCCGATTGGACTCTATATCAACTGCCCCCTATCCCAGCTGTAACCGTTTTAGATTTAGTCAAAACAGCAGTATATCGCCATCAAGAGAATCGCGAAATTGGTGAGAACATAATAAGGATTCAAGGTATCGTTGAACCTAACTCGATTAAAGGTGAACAGAGTAAAAATGGTTATCTATCGTATAGTTTTAATCTTATTTTGCAAAAAGAAGAGAGTTCAGATTATCTTTCTAAGGTGTTCAAAATCAAAATATCTAATGTGACAAAAGATACATACTCATCATATCTTTATGATGGAGCTCATGTTCATGTGACCGGAATATTACCTGAAAACAAAGACCTTATAAAGAGTATTTTAGCGCATAACATCTTACCTGTAAATTTAGACAGCAAGAAAGATGTTACTAGGAAGAAGATAGACATCTGTTGTTTTTAATTTTATTTTTTGACACCTTGCATTGGGTTATTTTAACTTAAACTAGCCAATCTCTCCAGGAAGGGGGTGTTAAGAAATGAACAGCTTGTGCCCCAGTCAAATGCAATACCAAACCAAATGGATCTAGAATTTCCCGAACTCCATGTTATCGAGAAGGAGACGCAGCGACACTGCGGCAAACACGACACGGGCTGCTAGCAACGCCAATATGAAGGTCGCCCTGGACCCCCATAGGTGCGCATCCCACTCAGTCAGTAGCAACCCGGTTGGGACGGTAAAACTATGGAGTATTTAGCTCGTACCCGAGATAATGCAGGCATTCATCAGTAAAGACTTCATGCACATATGTTTTTCCATCAAACAACATGTAATATGGTACGTTTGACGTGCACATTGACGTCGACAGCTTATGCAACCGATCAAGTGAACCAAGCTGACAAGACGACCCGGCATCCTGTAAAGCGGAGTTCATACCAGAATTACAACTGACTAAGTCAATGTTCGCTGTACGGCAATCATCGACGTCCGCAGCTCGTTTACCCTCCAGATTACGCTCGTACACGATACCATGTTGATAATCAACAGCAAAATAGGGTAACAGCAGACTTCGAAGTAAATCATCGACACAAGGTGTCCACATCATCAACTTCAAATCAGACTCAAACTCAAAACAGTTTTGCTGACATTGCGTTGTATCGTTTACGGATTTATATAAACTATTAAGCTGTCCGAAGAGCTTAGGACAGGCGTGCTTAAAGTGTTGAACCGAGTCATCAGCGATGGGCACACCCCCAGACTCATGTAATTCGCCATGTAAGGTGTGGTCATCATGTGATTCGCCTGAACCACCTTCACCGCGACCGCCACCACTTCCACCAGCACTTCCACCACCGCCTGGGCATTTACTATAATCCCAAACCGGAGGGGCTCCTTAAATAGCATATAGCACAAATCAGAAGAAAAAACTTTTTTTTGTTTATTTATCAAAACATAGCAGCCACTAACAACAAAAATATTAAGTGCGTTTATTCGCAACACATAATATTAATAACAACACCGAATGATTAGGGTTAATAACTATGTATCGCTCCATGGAGGAGAGGGTCCCAACCGATACAGAAAGAAACTCCGCAGTCCCGTCGATTGCATAGGTAGCATACAAACTACATTACATATTTAGATCGTTAGTAAGCTAGGTAGGCTTACACATGTAAGCGCCATACAAAGTTATCCAGAAGGAGAGAAGCGATTTTAGACAACTATATCGTTTTAAGGTAGATAATAGGAAACAAAATGGCAGATCAGTTTTTTGATGGTGATTGATGTGTCTTTTACAGATTTGAGGATTAGCTATATTGATATAGAAAATAGAACTGGATGTAGAATGATAATTTAAATCATAGAATAAACAAACTAATAGATTCTATCAAACAGTTGACCAATAGCTCACCACATATTCGGTTCGTAGTTGATATTTACTATTTTAAAAAGCATCTTTTACTGACCAAGAGCCACTACTAGTTACTATCGACTTGAGTTACTGCTTTTTTTATTATTATATGATATCTATTATCTTATATAACCATCAAAACAATAGTTCCGGTAATTATTATTACCGGAATTATCGAGTGTAAGTATGTTGCTTTTAGAGGTACTCTGTTATCTTGTCAAACGTAATGGCTTTATATCAGTATCTTGACTATCTTTTGTCGTGGTTATATGTGGTGAGTGAATTTTTTCCTCTGTGTCATACTCATACCTCTTTCGTTTCAGATCCAATTTGTCTTCAGAAAATAATTTCGATGTATACCTAGGTTTTGATGACCCTGTCATTTCTGATTTGGGCCAATTAGCTTGGTACCATTCAAATTGATTTATATCATCTTTGAACTTATCTTCGTCTAATTTACTATAAAACTGTGAAGCTTGAGATACATCATCACCATGTCCATTAATTGGACATATATAGGTTTGAATCTGACTAGACATTTGTTTGTTTTTACACATTGAATCGTAGCCAAGTCTAAATAGACCAAGCAGTGCAGCAGATTTAAATTGGTCATATTCACTATGATTATAAAGAGATATCCACCTTTCCATTTCATGAACAAACATTTCATTGCTCAAGGCTTTCTCTGTATCTAATAGCGCTTGTACTGAGCTTGATTTCGAGTTTTTTTCCATCGCTCTATTCAACTTTTTAGTATTCAACACGTATTCTGTAGGTTGATAGCCCATTCTTGCTGAAAATATTTGAGCTTTTAAACAGCTAGCGTCTGACCATGCTTTATTGTGCATTTTAATTAGTATTTGACGCTCTGAATCAAATAATATCTTGTTAAGACACCTCAGTGCCAAGTTACAAAACTTGTTTATATTTTTACTCCGTTCATTTTTCATTTCTGGAGAATAATGTGCTTTATGCCTGTAAGCGTATGTGACAAAGATTCTTGCCAAGAACAAATAATAGTAATGATGTAGATCCGGTCTGATTGTGTAAGAGTGCGATCTATCGTCATATATATCAAATTCATCCTGTGTTATAGATCTTGATAATATTGAATAAAAGCAGTTATCTCGATATATATATTCTTTAACCCCCTGCCCTAAAGCCATCATATAACCCTGGTACATTTTGGATAAAATAACAACGTCTATTTGATCAGAGTGTGCAAGATTTGATAAATCAGTAAATATTTTATAAGCATCGGTATAGTTTTTGCGATGATAAAGTTCTAGTGCATTAGCATATTTTTTGGCTGCATAAGTTTTCATCTTCTAAATTTCACTGTTTAATTTCGAATAATCATAGCGATTTATGGGCATTGAGTCAAAACTATATGTAGGTTATATTTAAAATATACCTACCCTACTATACTTGTAGTACAAAATATGATGCGATATATATTTAACCACTTTTACATACCATTTATTATTTTCATCATTATTGGGTGCTAAAATCAATCACATTTTTGCTCTTTATACATATTATTGCTGAAACCGCTTTTGCTGTTGCCGGTCAAAGTAAAGGCAATACTGGGTCATCACGAAGGTCTAACATTAACATGTCTGCTATTATCGGAATAATAGCAGAGTATGTTATTGATAGT
>PVBE010385393.1_pt1 | contig 84298 bp, 83 predicted proteins | sample 1631181 | NCBI WGS metagenome assembly PVBE01 (sample SAMN08397723, study PRJNA350692) | Marine metagenome, whole genome shotgun sequencing project. | isolation source: water | place: Pacific Ocean | collected 2012-04 | reverse complement strand
GACATCTTCTGGCCTTTTTCGTCGCGCACCAGCGCGTGGATATAGACCGTGCGGAATGGCACCTCGCCCATGAAATGAAGGCCCATCATCATCATCCGCGCGACCCAGAAGAAGATGATGTCGAAGCCCGTGACCAGCACGTCAGTCGGGTAATAGCGTTCGAGTTCGGGCGTCTTTTCTGGCCAGCCCAGGGTCGAAAACGGCCACAGCGCCGACGAGAACCAGGTATCGAGCACGTCTTCGTCGCGCACGATTTCCGTTGGCTTGCCGTAATGCGCTTCCGCCGCCGCGCGCGCCTCGTCTTCGGTTTTCTCGACGAAAATGTGGCCGTCGGGGCCGTACCACGCCGGAATCCGGTGCCCCCACCAGAGCTGGCGCGAGATGCACCAGGGCTGGATGTTGCGCATCCATTCGAAGTAGGTGTTTTCCCACTGGCGCGGCACGAACACGACCTGGCCGCGCTCGACTGCCTCGATGGCCGGTTTGGCAAGGGTCTTGGCATCGACATACCACTGGTCGGTCAGCCACGGTTCGGTGACCACGCCCGAACGGTCGCCATAGGGAACGGTGTGCTCGATATTCTCGATTTCGACGACCAGCGCCTGCGCTTGGAGGTCGGCGACCACCGCCTTGCGCGCCGCGAACCGGTCGAGACCGCGGTACGGTTTGGGAACGCTGTCGTTGAGCGCCGCGTCGGCGTCGAAAATATTGATGATGTCGAGATCGTGGCGGCGGCCGACCTCGAAATCGTTGAAGTCGTGGCCGGGTGTGATCTTGACCGCGCCCGAACCCTGCTCGGGATCGGCATAGTCGTCGGCGATGATCGGTATCTTGCGCCCGACCAGGGGCAGGACGGCGAATTTGCCGACCAGATGGCGATAGCGCTCGTCCTCGGGATGGACGGCGACCGCCGTATCGCCAAGCATGGTCTCGGGCCGCGTGGTGGCAACCGTGATGAAGGCGCCGTCGAGGAACGCGACGGAATAGCGGATATACCAGAGCTTGCCGTCGATGGTGCGCTGTTCGACTTCGAGATCGGAAATCGCGGTGTGGAATTTCGGATCCCAGTTGACCAGGCGCTTGTCTTTGTAGATGAGGCCCTGCTTGTAGAGATCGACGAAGACCTTGCGCACCGCCACCGACAGTCCCTCGTCCATGGTGAAGCGTTCGCGCGACCAGTCGCAGGATGCGCCCAGCCGCTTGAGCTGGTTCAGAATCGTCCCGCCCGATTCGGTACGCCAGTCCCATACGCGCTGAACGAACGCCTCGCGCCCCAGATCGTGGCGCGTCTTGCCCTGCGAATCGAGTTGGCGTTCGACCACCATTTGGGTGGCGATGCCGGCGTGATCGGTGCCCGGTTGCCACAGCGCATCGCGGCCGCGCATGCGCTCGAACCGGATCAGAATGTCCTGCAAGGTGTTGTTGAGGGCGTGGCCCATGTGCAGGCTGCCGGTGATATTGGGCGGCGGAATGACGATGGCATAGGGTTTGGCATTGCCGCGACGCCCGGCAGCAAACGCATCGGCCTGTTCCCAGCGCGCATAGTGCCGGGCTTCGATTTCGTCGGGCCGGTAGGTCTTGGGCAACATGAGAATCCAACCCCGCGGTCTTGCATCATTCGCCCCGGATGCGGCGCCGCCTGAAGTGGTCTTGGAATCCAAGCCCGTGGCGGGTTCGGATTCCAGGAATTCGTCGGGGCCGAACCGTGGTGCGGGGGCCGATTGGCCCCCGAAAACACTTCTCTCCGCCCGACCCGCGTCTGCCCGGTCAGGCCCCGCTTTTATTCATCATGGGCGCGGTGCGCAAGTTTGGAGATTTCCTTTTCCACCAGGCGCTCAACGACACCGGGCAGATTGTGGTCCAGCCATGCTTTGAGCATCGGCCGCAGCAGTTCCTTGACCATTTCCTCGAGGGTCCGTTCGTGGCTGCCGAGCGGCTGGCCGCGGGAGGAAAGGAACGCGCCCGAGAGCGATGCAAACGCACCCGTCGCCTCGGCTCCCGGTTCCGCCGAGACCAACGAGGATTCGAGCGCCTCCGCGGCTAACGGCGGCGCCGGTTCCTCGCCCGGCATGTCGAAGCCTTCGTCGAGAGCCGCAGGATCGGCCTCGGGAAGGCCCTCATCGCCACCGAACTCGGTGACAACGTCCTCGGCCGGCTCAGGTTCAGGTTCAGGTTCGGGTTCCGGCTCGGGCGCGGGCTCGGGCTCCGCTTCGCCCTCACCCGCCACCTGGGTCAGCTCGAAGACATTGTCGTCCTCGCCGTCCGCATAGGGCTCAGCTTCGCCAGTAGTCTCGAATTCGATGGGCTCGTCGTTCTCGTCGGGCGCGGGAGCCGCAATGGCGTCTTCGCCGTCGTCCGCGTCTGCTTCCACGCTTTCGCCGCCACCGCCGTTTTCGCTTTCCTCACCGTCCCCGTCATCCGAGATAATTCGCCGAATCGAGGACAAAATCTCCTCCATCGTCGGTTCTTGTTCGGAATTCGGGTAGCTCATGATAGCCCCCCGTCTCGAACCGTCATCATCGTTCGAAGACAGATTGCACAATAATTATAGTATTTGATAGCAAATATTGCGTCTAGTTCAAGAAAAAACGCAACATCTATTCTCCGGCGGCCTCGCTGATGCCGACACCGAACAGCCGGTTCCGGGCTCCGAGGTAGTAGGCTTCGGCATTATACACCACAACCGGAAGGCCCAAATCCGTGGCCCCGAGACGGCCGATGGCCGATCGCAGATCGAAAGCGGCGACGTATTCGTCACGCTCGGCCGTGACCAGGCCGGTCCTCGCGTCCAGAAGTTCCTGCTCTGCATTGAGAACGTCGAGGGTCGTTCGGGTGCCCGCTTCGGCCTCCTGGCGGACCCCTTCGAGGGCGATTTCGGACGCCGCCACCTCGTCGGCGCGGGCCCGGATGCGCGAGGAGGCGGTATTGAGGCGTTCCCATGCCTGGGTCACGTCCTCGACCACGCTGCGCCGGTTCTTCTCGACTTCGATGCGGCGCTGGTTGTTGGTCTGCAACGCTTTGCGGATATCGGAGTATTCCGAACCCGACTGATAGAGCGGAATCGACAAAGTCGCCGTAATCGAGGCCGAATCGGATTCCGCCGTCCTGCTGGATGCCTCCAAGGAATGGGTCAGATCGCCCGACAGCGTCAGTGACGGCAGCAGCACGCCGCGTTTCTGGCGCAGATCGAAGGCTGTGGAGCGTTCGGTGTTGGTGGCGGCGTTGAAGGTCGGATTACTTTGCAAGGCGATTCCGATCGCCTCTTCCTGGGACGCGGGCAGGCCGGAAATTGGCGGCACCCGTTCCAGCTGACCCGGCGGATGCCCGACCAGACTGGCATAGGTGGCGCGGGACGATTCGAGGTTTCCCTCAGCCTGGATCAAGTCGCTGATCGCCCGCGACAGGCGGGCCTCGGACTGGCTGACGTCAGTGCGCGCCACCTCGCCGACCTCGAAGCGGTCGCGGGCGGCTTCGAGTTCGCGCGCGAGCACCTGCACGTTGCCTTGGTTCAACTGCACCAGCGCCTGATCGCGCAGCACGTCGAGATAGGCCCGAACCGTGCCGAGCAATACCTGCTGTTCGATCGTCCGCAACTGATCGCGTCCCACCAGCACGTTGTATTCGGCCTCGCGAATGCCGGCCACGGTGCGTCCGCCGCGGTAGAGTTTTTGCGAAAGCGAAAGCGACAGCGACTGGGGCGAGAAACTGGTGCCCGGCGTCAGGTGTGTGTTGGTGCGCGTCTGCGAGGCCGAGGCCGACAGCGACACGGTCGGCCGCCAGCCCGCAACCGCGCTCGACACGGATTCGTCGAGGACCCGAAGTGCCGCGCGTTGCGCCAATAGAGTCGGGTTGCCGGAATAGGCCTCGATCATCGCCTGCTCGAGAGATTCGGCCGACGCCGGGGCCGGGGATACGATTGCGGCCACCGCAAGGGCGATCGCGGCAGCAAACGGCGTCGAAAGGGGGCGCCTCCGGCGTTCGGTGGGCTTGGTTGTATTCATGGTACGCGCTCGGTCCTGGTCAGAATGGGCAGGTCGCCCCAAGGCAATTGGTCATTCGCCCTTCCGTACCATTGCCGCAACGGCCCCCTGCGGGAGGCCGATTGCCCAACACTTGGGTACACGGCCGGGTGGGTGCAATCCCGTCGCGCGAATGCCGAGAATAAGCCCTTCCCGTCTTGTTCCGGCGGCTTTGGCCTTTTGTTATGGCGCGCCAGTTGAGTCGCCCCCAAGGTATTCAGAACTCGAACCCCGCCGCCTCGGCGAGGCCGAACAGCGGGGGCGTCGCGGCGTCGAACAAATTTTGGCGCGAGACCGACCCGTGCTGGCGCACCAGCCGCATCGCCATCCCCATCGGGCCGGTGCCGATCACGGCCACCAGCCGTCCGCCGTCCGCCAGTTGATCGGCGAACCCCTCCGGCACCGCGGCGATCGATCCTTCGAAGATGATGGCGTCGTAAGGGCCCTGATCGGGCATCCCCTGGCGGCAGTCGCCGGCGACGACGGCGGCATTGTCGATGCCGAGTTCGGCCAGGGTGTCGGTGGCTTGTGTGGCGAGTGTCTCATCGCTTTCCAGCGCCACCACCGTTGCCGCCAATTTGGACAACACCGCCGCCGAGTAGCCGCTGCCGCTGCCGAGGTCGAGCACCACGTCTCCGGGGCCGATATCAGCCGCCTGCAAAAGGCGCGCAAACACCATCGGCTCCATCAGGAAGCGGCCAGGCGCGATCTCGATATTCTTGTCGAGGTAGGCGACGCCGGCCAGACTGTGCGGCACGAACTGCTCGCGCGGAATTTGCGCCATGGCATAGGCAACGTCGTCGGCCGAGACCCCGTTGGGCTCAAGTTGACTTTGCACCATATTCTGGCGGGCAGCGGCGAAGTCGGACATCGGCGGCCTCCGGTCGGCGGGCGCGTGAGGCCACGGCAGAGCCTCGGCGACCTACATAGTGCGAAAAAGGTCGATTAACAATGCAGAGAGGCGCAAGCGGCCGTCCACGACCCCCGTCTTCAGTGTAGCACCCCGCCGAGCCGCGCGGCGAGCCGCCGGCGCGACCGGACCGCGGCCGCGAGCCGGATGCCCCAAGAGGGCAAGCGCTGGCCAGACCCGACACCGCACCGGTCAGTCGATCACGGTAATTTCGACGCGCCGGTTGCGGGCACGGAAATTGTCGTTGAGGTTGGGGTAGAGTGGACGGCTGTCGGCCCGGCCCTGAGGGACGATCTTTTCGGGCGGAATATCGGCTGCACTGAGCAGGTACTGCACCACCGACACCGCGCGCGCCGCCGACAAATCCCATTTCGAACGGTATTCCCCCGGCACCGCCAGATCATCGGTATGGCCGGAAACGATGATTTGCGCGTCGGTCTTTTCCAGCACCGCCCCCACGGTTTCGAGAATATCGGCTAGCCGCTCGCTGAGTTCGGCGCCGCCACGGGGAAAGGCGGCACGCTCCTCGAAGCACAGCGTGAGCCCCCCTCGCCGAGGCCGATCGACACCGAACCGTCGCCGATCTGTTCGTCGAGCGCGTACGAGCATTGCCGGTACAGACTGTACTGTTCGGGCGAAATCGTGGTGTCCGCGGCCTCGCCGATCGTAAGCTCGGGCTGGTCGAGTGTCGCCTCGCCGGAGCCGCCGGACGGCGTATCGACCACAGCCGGGACAATCGACACCGCATCCTGGCCCGACAGCACTCCCTGGCTGCCGGTCAGGATGCCGATGCTCTTGAAGCCCTTCGAAAAACTGGCAACCATCGCTTCATATTTTTCGACCTCGATGGTCGAAAACGTCATCATCAGGATGAAAAACGTCAGCAGCAGCGCCATCAAATCGGCAAACGTGGTCACCCAGCCGCCGCCGCCTTTCGATCTTGCTGGTCTTGCTTTGGCCATCCTATTTGCCCCTATTCGGGCTTTCGCACCTATTCAGGTCCCTCTTCGGCGGGTTCGTAATCATCCTCGTCCTCGTCGCGATCGAGTGCCGCGCGGTCGGTCCCGGTGACGTAGGTGCGGAGGATTTCGCCGAGCGCCAGCGGGCTCATGCCGTCGCGAATCGCCATCACCCCGTCGATGATGAGGCGGCGGTTGTTGCCTTCCTCGATCGAGCGTATCTCGAGCTTGTCGGCGATCGGCAGCGCGATCAGGTTGGCAACCAGCGCGCCGTACAATGTCGTCAGCAGCGCCACCGCCATCGCCGGACCGAGCGCGGACGGGTCGGACAGGTTCGACAACATTTGCACCAGACCGACCAGGGTGCCACCAAACCGAAGGCGGGCGCGGCGTCGCCCATGGCGCGAAACACCTTTTCACCGACATCGAGCCGTTCGATCGAGAGCTCCATCTCGTGTTCAAGAACGTTTCTCACGAAGTCGGCGGAGTGGCCATCGACGCACAGATCGACCCCCTTCTGGAAGAACTCGTTCTTGATATCCTGTTCGTCGGGGGCGAGCAGATTGGATTGCCGGACGATGGAGGCGAGGCGGTGAGCCTCCCTGACAAGATCGCCCGGTTTGTCGACGCCCTGCCGGAAGGCCTTGCGGAAGGGCAAGGGAAAGGCGCGCAGAGTATCCTTCATCGGGAATTTGATCAGCGTTGCGGCGAAGGTGCCGCCGAGGACAATCAAGAGACCCGGTACGTTGACAAAAGCGTCGATCGACGATCCCGACGCCATCGCCATGAAGATAATGGCGATCCCGGCAACGAGACCGATGACAGTTGCGAAATCCATGGGGCGAGCGGTCCCCCCTTATTCATGTTTCAACCGGGCGCCGGAAACGCCCTTTTTGCCACGGCCGGCGCGGGCGCGCACACCCCTACGCGCCCCAGCGGCACGAAGCCTCGATACGCTATTGTGCCAGAGCCACGCCCGAAAGCGTAGGGCCCGCCTTCTGCGGTCGGTTGCCGCCGATCGCCGCGCCGGATCGGGCGGGAAAGTGCCACCCTCTCGATGGAATGCTGGAAGAAATTTCGCTGAGAATTCCGGGCAAAATCCGGGCGAGGGATTCTTCGGTGCTGCGACCCGCTCACCCCAGTACGACAGAATCGAGGGCCACCACCATGGACGGCGACGCCACGACACCCTCCCAACTGCGCCCACCGGGGGGAGAACACCCCTGCCAATCTTTCGCTGGGCTGACGCGGCGCCCCTCGATCTCCATCGTTTCAGATGAAACCGCCTTCAGCGACCACGACACGGACGGAGCGGCGCTAACTGATTGAAAAATAGGGAAACTTTTTTCAAAATGGATTGTGCCGCGACGGTTCGATTCCTCCCGTAATTGCTCGGGCGCCACGGCCTAGTCTCTAGCCTCGACAGAAAAAAGGTTCCCGAGGGCGCCGGCTCACCCGCGGCGACGCCCCGGTGCGAAGGTCACGGCCGCGGCCTGAACGCCCCGGCCTTGACCGGGCGCGTGCCCCCTCCTATACAGCCCCGGATTCCGGCCAGGTGGCGGAGTGGCTACGCAGCGGCCTGCAAAGCCGTGTACACCGGTTCGATTCCGGTCCTGGCCTCCAATCGCGCCAAGAGATTACACTCGATCTTGCCGCAGAAATTTGGGCTCGATGGCTCGCAGCCGCCAAACCTGCGCTTTGTGCGGCCATCAGAAATATTGCCGAGGCCCGCGAGCAGAATTCCCGCGGCGGCCGTGATCCTGGTCGGCCTGGCACCAATCCCCAGGGGCAGTAAGGGGCAATATCGGCGGCCGGCCGTCGGGAGGTGCTCGACGAGCATGATTGCCGCTTCGTCGATCTACCGCGGCACCGGCGGGCGGGCGGCGAACGTTTGATCAAGAGGGGCGTTCCCGGACCAGCCGCGATACCGCCCTACGAAAGGCCCAATGAGGCCGGTCTTTTCATTGAATTTCTTTTGCGCATGACGCACTGACCTGCCCCCACGAAGTGGTCCATCTCCTATGAGAGAGTCTGGCGCGGGAGGTGGTGTGATGCTGCCGACCGATGCCTTGGTGAATTACGTTTTTCCCAACAACATGCAGATCTGGTGGGAGCTGCCGATCGTCATCTACCCCTACATCACCGGGTTGATCGCCGGCGCCTTCGTGGTGTCGAGTCTCTACCACGTCTTCAAAATCGAAGACTTCAAGAGTGTTGCGAACTTCGCACTTGTGGCGTCGTTCTGTTTCGGCCTGTTCGCAGGCACGCCGCTACTCACCCATCTCGGGCAACCGCAGCGGGCCTGGGAAATCTTCGTCACCCCCCACACCACGTCGGCGATGAGCGTATTCGGATACGTCTATGCGGGCTACATGTTGTTGCTGACGATCGAACTCTGGGTGGTGTACCGGACATTCTTCATTCAGCGGGCCAACGAGACCGCCGGTCTGGGGAGCCTGGTTTGGCGGATCCTGGCGCTTGGCCTGGCAACGGACAACCCGGAGTCCGAGCGCGTCGATCACCGTGTAATTTCGATTCTTGCCGGCATCGGTATCCCCTGGGCGTTCCTGCTGCACGGCTATGTCGGCTTCATTTTCGGATCGGTGAAGGCGATTTCGTGGTGGGCGACGGCGCTACAACCGATCATCTTTTTGTCGTCGGCGGTGGTCAGCGGCATGGCCATTCTGGTGCTGATGTACACGTTCATTTGCTGGCGCACCCGCAGGCCCTACGAATTTCCGATGATCAGGAGGCTGATCGCGATCCTTTTTGCGGTGTTCGTGATCGACTGGGCATTGGAAATTCTGGAAATCGTCCACCTCTCCTATCAAAGAGCCCACGAATGGTCGGTTATCAAACCGTTGCTTCTGGGCCCCTTGTCGGGCAGCTACATTGTCTGGCAGATCGTCATTCTGTCGGCGACCCCGGTGCTGATGATCGCCTACGCCGTGCTGATCACCAGGCGCGACAAAGTCATGCTCATCCTCGCCAACCTCGCCAGTTTCTTGCTGCTGATGCAGGTTCTGTTCATGCGGTTCAACGTGGTGATCGGAGGCCAGATGATTTCCAAATCGGATCGCGGGTTTACCGAATTCGAATGGGAATTCTTCTCACGGGAAGGCGTCATCGTGGTTGCCATCCTGTTTATTGGGCCCTTCGTCGCCTACTACATCATCAGCCGGTTTATTCCCGTTTTCGACGACCCCAGCACCAAGGGGGGTGCAGGTGAGCAGGCATGACCTCGTCAAACGACGCCGGTTCGCCGCCTGACGATGGCTCCCGGCCGGACCGGCCGCCCGGCAGATTCAAAAGGCTGGGCCGGTGGTTCTGGGCGCGGCCGCTCTATATGATTGCGACGATACTCGTCGTCGGCGGCGCTGCCGGGGTTGCCGCCTGGGGCGGATTTACGATCGTGATCGCCAAATCCAACACGCTTGAGTTCTGCGTGTCCTGCCACGAGATGCGCGAAAACATCTTCGTCGAATACAAGCAAACCATCCACTACAGCAACCGGACCGGCGTGCGCGCCATATGCGCGGACTGCCACGTCCCAAAGGCCTGGATCCCGAAAATCATCCGCAAAATAGCCTCCAGCCACGAGCTGTTTCACCATTTGGCCGGGGACTTCGAAACGCGCGAGGAATTCGATTCGGTGCGGCTGGAATTGGCGGAAAAGGTCTGGGATACGATGGTAGCGAGCGATTCCAAGCCCTGCCGCAATTGTCATTCGAGACCGGCGATGGCGATTCACCTGCAAAGCCAGCGCGCGCAGGAAAAGATGCAGGGGGGCCTGGAAGCCGGCAAGACCTGCATCGAATGTCACAAAGGCATTGCCCACAAATTACCGGCGGAATTGCTAGACGACGATGACTGACTATTCAGCCCGCCTTGGCGCGGCGCCGCGCGAGCCGCCGCTCAGAGCTCTAGGGTCCGGACTCAATTAAGCCACCATGTCACGATAGCCGCCATGGCGCGACTTGTGTTTCAGATCGGCAGCATCGAGCTTGCGGCGGAGACCCTCGAAACGCCGACCGCGAGCGCGATCGTTGCGGCGGTCCCGTTCGAATCAGAGGCCCAAACCTGGGGCGAAGAGGTCTATTTCGAAGCGCCGGTCTCTGCTCCGCTGGAGGCCGACGCGCGCGACGTGGTCGAACCGGGCGAGTTCGCCTTCTAGGTCAAGGGGAGCGCGATCGCTATCGGATTCGGACGCATGCCGGTTTCGCGCGGAAATGAAATCCGTCTCGCCGCCGCCACCAACATCTGGGCGCGGGCGCTCGGGGACGTGCGGACGCTCGAAGCCGTCAAACCCGGCGACCGCGTCCGCGTATCATCGGCCGGTTGACGCGGCGGGCGCCGCTCGTCGAAGCAAACAAAAGCCGCCGGTCGCCGGAGTACAAAAGAACCGCCGGACACCGGCGCAAACGAGAAACGCCGGGCACCTTGCGGTGCCCGGCGTCCCTATTCTCGAGCTTACGCCCATACGACGGATTTATTCGTCGAGCGTAAAGTCGTAGAAGCGCAGCGAATGTTCGGGGTGGAAGCCCACGCCGGACAGATTGGACGACATCGCCCATTGCAGTTTCGTTTCTACCAGCGGCGCAATCACCACCTCGTCCATCAGGATCTCCTGGATCTGAGCCAGGAGCCCGTTGCGGATGGCATCGTCGGGCTCGGTTTTGGCCTGATCCAAGAACAGGTCATCGACCTCGGCGTTGCTGTAGAGGCTGTAGTTGCTGAGACCGCCCTTGTCACGCGAGACGTACAAGAGTTGGATCGCATAAGCCGCCTCGATGCCGATCGGCTTGGAATGGTCGATCACGGCGAATTCCAGGTCCTTTTTGACCAATTCCCGATCTGAGAACTGCGCTTGTGGAATTGGATTCAGGGTCACCGGAATGCCGATCCCTTTCAGTGCCGTCAGAATAATCGTCGCTGCCGGACCGAGGATGTTTTCCTTTTCCGCAGTGTAGGTAAGTTCGAACGCTCCTTCATACTGTTCCAGACCCTGCCCGTTCGGGAAACCGGCTTCGGCCAGCAGCGCCTTCGCCTTTTCGGGATCGTAATCGTAAGTCGTCGAGGCCTGGTGATAGCCCGGATAGAAGGAAGGCAATACGCCATTGTATTTCGTCGCCTCGTTGAAAAAGACGTCCCGGATCACCTGGTCGTACGGAAGTGCATAGGCGATCGCCTTACGAAGCGTGATGTTATCCCACGGCTCCTTCTCCCAGTTCATGTGAACATAGGTGCTCGCGTTGCCGGCCATGCTGATGACCTTGACGTTCGGCGCGCTCCTCAAGGAATCGAATTCCTTGGGGGTCAGATGTTCGGTCAGATGCGCCTGGCCACTGCGGATGATCACCAAGCGCTGGCCGCTTTGTGGAACCTTGCGCATGATGACGCGATCGACGTCGGCCTTGCCGCGGTAGTAGTCGGGGTTGGCCGTAACCGCGAATTCCTTGTCTTTTTCCCAGTTTTCGATGCAATAGGGCCCATAACTGGAAACGTCTTCGTTATTGGCGAATTTGTGGCTCCACGGATCGTCCGCTGTCGCGTGTGCCTCCATCCCCTCCTTGTCGTAGATATAGAGGGCAAAGATCGTCAACACCGGCAGGAACAGCTTGTTGGAGGCCGCCTGACGGAATTGCACGGTGTAGTCATCGATTTTCTTGACTTCGTCGCCGAGTTTCTTGGCTTCAATCGCCTCGGGCGAATCGCCAAACACGGCGGGTGTGAATTTGTCGATCGAGGCCACGTTCGAAAGGAACCAGCCCACCGGGGCCGGCCCACTGACCGATTTGGCCCGCGCCATGGTGTAGATCACGTCGTCGGCGTTGAAGGTTTCACCGTTGCAACCCTTGACACCGCGGCGCAAATTGAAGGTCCAGGTGTTGGTGGCCTCATCGTGGCTCCACGATTCCGCGAGACGACCTTCAAACTGGGAGAAATCGAACCGGCGCCCGCCTTCCGGCGTCGATGCGATTTCCTTGTAGTAGATCAACGGCTCCATCAGGTTGACGATGCCGGTCTGGGTCGGCGGAGCCGAAGCGTTGGCCCCGTCATAATCGAGACTGGGCGGAACGTCTTCAGACAGAAACAAGATTTCCTTGGCGCCCGCCGGAAGGGCAAAGGCGATAACGGCCGCCGCGGCGGCGGCGAATTTGATGAGTGGCGTTTTCACTGGGCTCCCCCTAGGGTTGGGATTGGCGTTTATTTTTTCAGGCGGAAGTGTTGGCGACAGGCGGGCCCGAGTCAAGGCGCGCGACGCCGCGGCCCGACTTGGCGGCCGCCCTCCCCCGCCGGGCCGATACCGTATCGAGGGTTCGGCCGCATGACCCGCGCCGCGCGGGGCCCTCCGGCGCGCGCGGCACCCCTGCCCCCTCCGCCCGGTGTCCCTGGTCGAAGACCACCGGTTCCCACGGCATTTCGTGCGGCAACCGGCAGCCGTCCGCCGTAATTTGCACCGATTCCTCGAGGCGACGGGCGCCGAGACCCGTATCGCGGTAAAACACCTTCGTACTTGCAACCATTAATTCTTCAATCACGGACCCCGAAGTCAGGCTTTCGGAGCCGGTAATTTCGAACACCTCCAGCCCCAGGCCGTGGGTATGGCGCCAACCCGGATTTGCCGCAATGATCGGGGTCACGGGGCCGCGGCCCTGCGCGCGCATGAGTCCATACCGGCAGGGAGGTGCCCCCGTGGAGCCCAACCAAGTCCTCGATGCGGTCGAGCGAAAGCGCGGTTATTTGCTCACCTATCACAAGATGATCGGATCGTCCGACCCGGACCTTCTGGCGGCCTACGACAACTTCTACCAACATCTGACCCTCAACCCGCGCACGCTTGACCCACAGCAACGCGAACTGGTGTGGGCCGCGTTGCAGGTGGCGGCCGACGAGGAACATGGCCACATCCACATGCGCCGCGCCATCAAGGCGGGTCTCGGCGAGGGGATTCTGGCGGATTCGATTGCGCTCGCCGGTGCCGCCGAGTCGCACCGGGCGCTGCGCTTCGCTTCGCACCATTGGGGCGAATGGGTTTCAGAAGCGGCTGCCGATTCGCGCTATCTAAAATTGACCGAGGCCGCCCGCGGCGAGATCGACGCCGGTCTTGCCGAAATTATCCTGATCGTCTGCCACGGGGCGCGGCGCACCTACGAGGCGATGCGGATTCATCTGGGCCGCGCCTTCGGCGCCGGCGCCACCGTCGAACAACTGTCGGAGGCGTTGAGCTACATGCTGCTGCCGTGCGGCGGGCCGACGCTGATCGATGCCGTGGAGGTATGGGAAAAAGAGGCGCAATCCGGTGCGTGCCCCTCCCCCTATTCCGAATCGGTGGCGGCACGGCCCTGATTCCCGCGACGCCGTGCCCGTTGACTTGGGCGCACGGCCCTTGCAGGCTGGCGCACGGCTTGGCGGCCCCGGGGGCGCAAGAGGCCGAAGCGGGGGAAGAAAGACGCATAGTCGATGAACGGTACGTATGACGTGATTGTGGCCGGCGCCGGAACCGCGGGCCTGCCGACGGCGATCAGCGCGGCCGAACGCGGGGCGCGGGTGGCGTTGATCGAGAAGACCGGCGAGGTCGGCGGCTCGCTGCATGTGACGGCGGGCCAGATGAGCGCCGCCGGCACCAAACTTCAGGCACGGCGCGGCATCGAAGACACGCCCGATTCCCATTTCGAAGACGCCATGCGCATCAGCAAGCGAACCGCCGATGCCGATCTGGTCCGGCTTGCGGTCGATCTGGCGCCCGGAACCGTCGATTGGCTGACCGATCAGGGGTTCGAATTCGACCCGGTTTGCCCGGAAATCTTTTTCGGTCACGAGGCCTACAGCGTGGCACGCACGTACTGGGGCGTGGGCGGCGGCCGTACCATTCTCAAATTCCTGCGCCCGCTCCTCGATGCGGCAATTGCCACCGGGCGCCTCGATCTTCGTCTCGACACGGAATTGACGGCCATCCAAAGAGGCGAAAACGGACATATCACCGGCGTCGAGGTGCGCGGCCCGGACGGCCCGCCCGAGATTTTACCGGCCCCGAATCTCGTCATGACCACCGGCGGCTATGGCGCCAATGCCGGCCTGTTCGCCGAGTGGACGCAAGGATTTCCCCTGTTCTCGGCGGCCCGCGAATCTTCCACCGGCGAGGGGATCGTTCTTGGTCAGCAGGCGGGCGCGGCACGGCGCAACGCGGAAAAGTTCCTGCCCACCTTCGGCGGAATCGCGATCGCCGGCAGACCGGGCCGGATCGACTTCGACGATCTGCCGAACCTGACCCCGCAATTGCGCCCGCCCTGGGAGATCTACGTCAATCTCAAGGGAGAGCGGTTCGTCGCCGAAGACAATCCCAGCGTCGATGCCCGCGAGCACGCGCTGATAGCACAGCCGGAATTGACGTTCTGGATCGTCTATGACGAGACCGCGCGCACAAGCTCCGAGCCTTTCCTCGGCGGCTGGCTGACGGACGAGACCGCCTGGTCGGGCGATGCCGTGATGCAGGCATTCGACGATCATGCCTCGTTCCAGCGCGCCGATTCGATTGCCGCACTCGCCAAAACCTGCGGGCTCGACGCCGAAGCCCTCGAACAAACCGTCGCCGCCTACAATGCGGGCGTGAAATCCGAGTCCGACGCGCTCGGGCGCGCCCACCTGCCAGCACCCCTCGCCGCGGCGCCCTACTATGCGATCATGGCCCACGGGGTCGTTCTCAAGACGGCGGGCGGGCTGACGGTCGATACGCGGCTCAGGGTCATCGGCGAGGACGGCAACCCGATCCCCGGGCTCTACGCCGCGGGCGAGGCCATCGGCGGCGCGACGCTGTCGGGGCAGTCGTTCGTCGGCGGCATGAGCGTCACCCCGGCGCTGGGGTTTGGGCGCCTGCTCGGGCGCCAGATTCTCGAATGGTGAGGAATACGGCCAACGGCAAGGAGTAGGAAATGAACGAACCAGTCATCCGCCGCGGCTTCGTCGATGTCGCCGAAGGACAAATCCATTACCGCACCTGCGGGCGCGACCAGGATCCCGTGCTGGTCATGGTGCATGGCTCGCCCGGCGGCTCGCGCGCGCTGATCCCGCTGATGCGGGAACTCGGCAAGGACTTCAAAATCTATGCCCCCGACACCATGGGCAATGCCGATTCTTCGCCGCTGGCGGTCGAGACCGTCGACATTGCGGTGCTGGCGGACGGCCTCTTGCGCGGCCTCGACGGGCTTGGACTCGAGTCATTTTATCTCTGGGGGTCGCACACCGGCGCGAACATTTCCGTCGAGGCCTCGATCGCCCAGCCCCAGCGCGTAAAGCGCATGATTCTCGACGGCATCAGCCTTTACCCCGACGACGAACGCGACGCCATGCTCAAAAACCACGCGCCTGCCATCACCCCGGATGCCATGGGCACCCAGTTCAACTGGGCCTGGCACTTTGTCCGCGACGGCAATTTGTTCTGGCCGTGGTGGCGGCGGGAAGCGGAACGGGTGCGCAACGTCGGCCTGCCGGAACCGCACCAGTTGCACGAAGCCGTGATGGACGTGCTCAAGTCGATCACGACCTACCACCTTTCGTACCGTGCAGCGCTCGGCTACGACAAACGGAGCCGCCTTCCGCTGGTGACGGTGCCGGCCATGGTTGCCACCGGCCCTTCGGACATGCTGCGCGAATACATGGAAGAAGCGGCGAAGCTCATTCCCGGTGGCATTACCAACGAGACCCAGGATCTGACGACGCCCGAAGGCCGCGCCGAAACGGCGAAGGTCTACCGCGAGTTCCTGCTCGGTTAGAGCGGTTCCGTTTCGATCGGAACCACTCTCGCTTATATTTCGCTCACGGCAGCGGACCGGACGGTCCGCGCCTGCGCGGGCGCGCCGCACAAGCGGCGGGCCGCCTCGCGGCCAAGGGCGATTCCAGACGAACAGGAATTACCCTAGAGCTTTTCGCGTGAGCGCATGCGAACGGGAAAAGCTCTAGGCCTGATCGCAAAAGGCGCTAGTCCTCGAGCGCGGGCAGGCCGGCGGCGAGATCGGGTTTACGGATCTTGCCCATCGCGTTGCGCGGCATTTCGTCAACGAAGAAGATGCCCCGCGGCACCTTGTAGGGCGCCAGCGAGTCCGCGCAGTGCCGCTTCAGGGCCTCGTCGTCGCCCGCGCCCTCGGTGACGACGAAGGCCGCGACCTCTTCGCCGCGCGCGGCCGACGCCCAGCCCACCACCGCCGCCTCGCGGACCGACGGGTGGCTGCGCAACACCTGTTCCACTTCTTCGGGATAGATATTGACGCCCGCCCGGATGATCATGTCCTTGGCGCGGCCGGCGAGATAGAGATAGCCGTTTTCATCGATACGCCCGAGATCGCCGGGATAGAACCAGCCGTCACGAAAGGACTCGGCCGACGCCTGCGCGTCGTTATGGAAACTGTCGGCGACCGTGGCGCCGCGGTAGCGCACCCGTCCGATTTCGCCGGCTGGCAACGGCCGGTCGTTCTCGTCCACGACCTCGGCCTCGGTTCCAGGCTGAGGGAGGCCAACAGACGATTGCGCCTCTGGCGGCGCGTCGGGCGTCAGGAGCGACAGGCCGCCGCCCTCCGTTGATCCGTAATAGTTGATCAGATTCGGGCACACGTCGCGCAGGACCGCCGCCCGTTCATCCGTGTGCAAGATCGCCCCGGTCGAATACAGGACCCGCAGGCCGCCGAGAACCGGCCCGTCCGGGCGCGGCAATTCCAGGAGGCGCCGCAACATCGTCGGCACCGTGATCGAAACGCTGGCATTCGACCGCACTGCCGCCTCGGCCATGTCCGCGGCGCTGTAGGGTGGCGGCAGAAAAATCACGGTGGCGCCGCAAAACAGGATACCGAGGGTGAAATGCCGGCCGACGCCAAAGTAGAGCGGCGTCGTACTGAGATAGCGGTCTTCCGGCACGAAACCGAGATTAGAGCGCTGGTTTTCAAACCGCGCCAGCATGTGGCCGTGATTGATCATCGGCCCCTTGGGCCGCCCGGTAGTGCCCGACGACAACGACAGCGCCAGCGGCAATTTACGATCGGCGGGGAACGTCTCCCCGCCCGCGAGACTTGGCAGCGTGTCGAGCCAGTCATCGGTGACCTCCAACGTCTCGCCTGCGCCCGCGGTCTCGCCCGCCTCCACGCACACCAGCTTCGCCTCGAAGAACCTGGCGACGCGCCCGCGCTCTTCTTCCGTCCAGCGGATGTCGAGCGGCAGGATCGCGGCGCCGAGGCGCGCAATCGCATAATGCAGAATCAGATGCGCGGCGCGGTCCTTGAGGCAAAGCCCGACGATGTCGCTCGGGCCCACCCCCGCCGCGCGCAGGCCCAGCGCCATGCGGCTGACCAGCGGATCGAGTTCGCCATACGTCACCACCAGTTCGCCATCGACAATCGCCGGATGATCGGGGCGGTCGCGCGCGTGTTCGGGCAGGCGCTCGGCTATGTTTTCCATGGCCATGGTCTAGCGCGGAGCGGCGCGCCTGTCCAATTGCGCGGCCCCGGCTAGCGTGAAAGGATGCGGCTTCACCGCGCCCGGGGGACGGCGACCGAAAAAGGAGGAATTCGACATGGCCGGACTCTGCGGCGACATTGCCGCCATTGACGCCGTCGTCAACATTCAAACGCCGGAGGCGCTGGCTAACCGCCCCGACGACCGCCGCCAATTCTTTGTCGACAAGATGGGGCTCGACGAGGAGACGTTCCAGGGCATTAGCCTGGAAGCCATGCTCAAACGCATGGACACGGCCGGCATCGAACGCTCGTTCCTGATTGCTTCCAAATCGGGGCCGACCGAGTTGCCCGCCAGTCATCACATTCCCTACGATGTGGTCGCGGACGCGGTCAAAGCCTACCCCGACCGGTTTTCGGGTCTCGCCGGGGTCGATCCGACCCAGGGCATGGAGGCGTTACGCGAACTGCAATACGGGATCGAGGAACTGGGTTTCGTCGGCGCCCACTCCTATCCGCATTGGTTCGAACTCGCGCCCGATCACGCGCGCTACTATCCGATCTACGCCAAGTGCGTCGAACTCGACGTGCCGATCCAGTTACAGGTCGGCCAGTCGCTGATCTATTCCAAATCGTATCCGCGGCGCAGCGTCGGGCAGCCGATTACCCTCGACGCCGTCGCCTGCGATTTTCCCGAACTCAAGCTGATCGGTATTCATGTCGGCATACCGTGGACCGATGAGATGATAGCCATGGCTTGGAAACACGAAAACATTTTCATCGGCACCGACGCCCACAGCCCCAAGTACTGGCCGCCGCAGTTCGTGCACTACGTCAATTCGTTCGGCCAGGACAAGGTGATCTTCGGGACCGATTTTCCGGTGCTGGGATTCGAGCGCACGGTCGAGGAAATCAACGCGCTCGGGTTCAAGCCGGATGTGCGGCGCAAACTGTTCCGCGACAATGTGCTGCGGATTTACGGCCTGACGGATTGAGGCTCCGCGCCGCGGCCTAGCGTGTGTACTCGTAAACTGAAGGTCTGCGTGCTTACGGCCACATTGCAGATATTTGGACACCCCGCCACGGAGTGCCGGTCCTGACCCGTAAGAGAATACCCGGAAGACTGGTTTTCCGATCCAACGGTCCTGTATAGGTCGAAGCCGACATTCGAGCCCGAAGGGCCTCACTGACAGGGGAAAGCCTCGCGAAGCGCGAGGACCACCAGCACCACCGTTGGATTATGTGTTTCTTCAGGGTGCGCGATCAAATATTTCCTTACAACACGCTGCAACTGCCGACCCGTAACCGTTTCGGTGGGGATGCAGATTGGGGAGAAGGCGCCGTAGACCTCACGCGTGAAGCCTGCGGAGATCATATCAGCAACCCCAATCACGTAGTTGGCACAGGCGATCTCTTGCCAAGGGTCTTCAGACGTACAGTCCTCAACAAGGTCGTTGCCCTTCTTCCAGACCGACCACGCGGGTGTTGTGTGCCCCACAACCAACCACGTCGTCACTGCGAGCATCAGTATCAGCTTATTCATTTTACCGGCCTCAGGGCACGAGTGGTAAGTCGCACGACTCGTCCATGGCAACGTACATCAGCATGTGAGTATACTCATGCTATCGCTCGGGGTGCTCACCCAGCCATTTCATGAAGATTGCGTCGAGCTGCACGTTGGTCATGTTGGATATGCACCGCGACAGAGCGGCAAGAGGCGTCCCAGCTCGGGTGTGGTCGGGCGCTCCGAAAAAAACCGACACAAACACCCCGTCAACCCAGCCCATGACGTATGCAGCGCGCTTCACTGCGGTAAAGCTGCGGTACTCGTTGCCTGTCACAAAGCCACCGTAGACGACATAAACCTCTTCCGCCGGCACCGGGACGGCCAGACCGAGTACGAACGCCATTGTCAAAACGAGGCATCGCATACCAATTCCTCTCGCCCCGAGAGCATACCACTAGCGGTACGCGAGCGAAAAACACCGGCAATGTTTCCAGCCAGAAGGTGCGAGCAAATCGCGCAATCCAAAGGCAGGCGGAGTTCCAATTGTTCGCCTCCGGCAATACCCGAAAGTGACGGAAGCCCCGCCGGAGGCCTGCTTTCAGGCACCTGGCTGGCATCCGCGCCGCCTGATCTGCGCCGCCTGACCTGCGCCGCCTAATCCGCGAACGCCGCCAGCGCCTCGTTGTGGGACCAGATTCGTGCAAACCCGAATTCCATCACCTCCAGCGACGCCTAGTGGCGTTGTTCGGCGAAGTCGCCGCAGGCATCGCGCACGACGAAGGTGCGAATGTCGCGCTGACCCGAATCGCGCACCGTCGATTCGACGCACATCGAAGTGGTGACGCCGCCGACCACAAGGGTATCGATCCGCCGCGCCCGCAGAATGGCGTCGAGCGGCGTGCCGTAAAATGCCGAGTTGCGGATCTTGTCGATGACGACATCGGCGTCGTCCACGTTGACGCCTGGCATGAAGTCGACGTCCGGCGTGCCGGCGCGAATGCCGCCAATTTGTCTCAGGCCCGGACGCAGTTCGTGCATCATCAGTCCGCCGTCGCTGTAATCGGGTTTTAGCGCCAACCGCGTCCAGATTACCGGCATTCCGGCGGCGCGCGCCGCCGTCGCGAGATCAATGCACCTTTCGCCGGCGAGGCGGCAACTGGTGATGTCGCGCCCCAGCGCCGCCACCGATCCGTCTTCGCAACAGAAAGCGCGTTGCAGGTCGATGGCAAGAAAGGCCGCATTCTTTCGCTCGAATTTCATGGCGTTCCAATTTCCGGTTGGGGCGCGAATCTTCAGGCCGGACCTCAAAGAGCCGCAGGTTCTGGAGTCGTAAGATGCGGGACCGCAGGTTTTTTGGCCGCAACTTTTTCGACCGCAACATTATGGGACGCCGTGGGCGCGATCAATCGCTTTGGCGAACCCAACCGGCGGCCGGCCCGCCCTGGACCCGCGTCACCGGCGCCACCCCGTCCTTGAGGCGGCCGTCGGGCGCGTACTCGCCGCGCAAATGAAAATCGATCGGGCGGGCGCGTTCGGTAGCTTCAAGATGTTTACGAAATTCGGAAAGCACCTGGCCGCGCGCGGCGGCGTCCACCCGCACCACGTCGTAAGCAACAAACGGCGGCAAGATGTCGAAGCCCTGAAAGCGCAGACCATTGTGGATCGGCCACAGAAGCAGTTCCATCGGCCCGTGAAATCCGGTGTCGGAGAAAGCGGCGCCGCGGCCATTCGTGGTCACACACAGCATGGCGCGCTTGCCCGCCATGTGCCCGGTCTCGAACATGTGCCCGGGGCTGTGCGCGAAATCCTGCGACATCACCCGTTCGACCCAGCCTTTGAGGATCGCGGGCATCGAATAGATCCACATCGGAAACTGAAACAGAACCAGGCCGGCGGCCTTAACTTTGGCGTGTTCCGCGGCGATGTCGGGGGCCGTCGTTCCGGCCTCGAACGCCGCCTGCTGGCGGTCCGGCACACTGAAATGACGGTTGGGATCCGTTCCGGCAAAGTCGGACGCATCGGTCACCGCCTTGAAGTCGAGCGCGACGAGATCGGAAACCACGACCGCATGTCCCGCCGCCGTCAGGGTCTCGACCGCAACGTCCCGCATGGCGGCGTTGAACGATTGCGGCGAGGGATGCGCATAAACGATCAGGACATTCATGGAATAACTCGCATTCTGGACGATTGATATGTTCGAGAAACAGGCGCGCGGCGCTAGAGCAGTTCCGTTTTGACCGGAACCACTCTAGCCTTTCTTGTCGCTCACACCAGCGCACCGGACGGTCCGCGCCTGCGCGGGCGCGCCGCACAAGCGGCGGGCCGCCTCGCGGCCAAGGGCGGTTCCAGACGAACAGGGATCGCCCTAGGCGCACGGCTTCAACCAAGCGGTTCCGCGTCCACCAGCAAGATGTGCAGGCGGCGCGGCCCGTGCGCGCCCAAAAACATCGTCAACTCGATGTCGGCGGTGCGCGAGGGCCCGGTAATGAAAATCGCCGTCCGCGGCATCGCCCCGGCCCCGTATTGCAGCCGCATCCGCGCCCAGGCATCTTCCATGGTGCCGACAATCTGATCGGTCCGCAGCACCGCGACGTGGGTCTCCGGCAACATGGTGAGGGTCGAAGGGCTGTCCGCGCCCGAGGTCAACAGAAGACTGCCGGTTTCGGCGATACCGGCGAAGGCCCCGGTGACGCCGACCGGGTCGGCCGGATCGGCGGGCCCGAAGGCAATGTCGAGCATTGGCTGGCGTGCCCAGGGGAAGTCCGCGAGCTCCGGCGCGAGACGAACCTGCGGCGGCAGATTTTGCAGCGCGAGAAGGTCGGCCAGGGCACCCGGCAGCGCTTCCCCGCCGGCGACGCGCGTAACCCCGGCTTGCGCCGCCTCGGCATAGCGCACGAACAGGTCGATCTGGGCGGACGGGTCCAGTTGCGCCCGCGCCGGAATCGGGCTTGGCGCTGGCTCCGGAACATCGCCCCGGAGTTCCAGGCGCCGCGCCTCGCCGAGCGCGTGCAGAATAGCCTCGCGCGCAGCCTCGCCGGTCATGACCGGCGCCGTTCGCGGGCGCGCCACTGGTCGGCAAAGGTGCCGCCTTCCGGGGCGGGAAAGTCGCGCGTCGCGGTCCAGCCGCGTGCCAGCCACAACGAGCGGAAGCGGCCCCTTCCTCCGCCCCGGTCGCGCAGCACGTTGACGGCGAACCGCGTGGCTAGCCGGTAGAACCGCGGCCTTCGCGCGGCCCAGGCCCAGAGGCGCTGGCCGAGACGAATCCGCCAGGGTTCGAGCTGTTGCGCCGCCGCATCCTCGCGCCAGCGGCGCATCAGATCGGGCAGCGGAATCCGCATCGGGCAGACTTCCTCGCAACGCCCGCACAGCGGCGAGGCGTTGGGAAGGTGCCGCGCCGCGCCGATCCCCTTGAGTGCCGGCGTCAGCACCGCCCCCATCGGCCCCGAATAGACCGCGTCGTAGGCGTGGCCGCCGATTGCCGAATAGACCGGACAGTGTGCGAAACACGCGCCGCAACGGATGCAGCGCAGGATGTCCTGCATCGCCGTTCCGATCAGGCCGGTGCGCCCGTTGTCGAGCAGCACAACGTGGAATTCACCGGGGCCGTCTGAATCCTCCGCACGCCGGGGTCCAGTCGAAAGAGTCACATACGAGGTCATTTCCTGCCCGGTGGCGGAGCGCGTGAGGACTCGCAACAGCGTCGCCGCATCTTCGAGGGTGGGCACGACCTTTTCGAGACTGGCCAGCACGATGTGCATCTTGGGCAGCATCTGGGTGAGATCGCCGTTGCCTTCGTTGGTGACGATGACGGTTGATCCCGTTTCCGCCACCATGAAGTTGGCGCCGGTGATGCCGACGTCGGCCGCGAGGTATTTGTCGCGCAGGACCTCGCGCGCCTCGGCGACGAGATCGCCGCCTTCGGTCAGGCGCCGGGTCTTGCCGTATTTTTCGTGATGTTCCACGAACAGATCGGCCACCTGGTCCTTGGTCTTGTGGATGGCGGGCGCAATGATGTGGCTGGGCGGTTCGTCGGCCAGTTGAATGATGTATTCGCCGAGGTCGGTTTCCACCGGCACAATACCGTGCCGTTCGAGAAAACCGTTAAGGGCGATTTCCTCGGCAATCATGGTCTTGCCTTTGGTCACCGTCCTGGCATCGACCGAACGGCAGAGTCGCAAGACCGTTTCTCGCGCCTCTTCCACGGTCCGGCACCAGTGGACCTCGCCGCCGCTTTCGCGCACCTTCGCCTCGAACCGCACGAGATAATCGTCGAGGTTGGCAAGCACGTGGTCCTTGATTTCGACGGCGCGGTCGCGAAGCGCCTCGAACTCGGGCATCCCGGCGACCGCGCGGGTGCGCCCCTCGACGGCGTGGCGGCCGAGGTGCGACAGCGCCGATTGCAGAACCGGGTCGTTAATCGCCTTGTCAACGCCCGCGCGGAACGTATGGCGTTCAAACGCCATTATTTCTCGCCCTCGCCGATCGCGGGTTGCGCGTTGAAGCCCGCCAGCACTTCGGCAACGTGGCGCACCTCAACGTCCGAGCCCTCACGTTTCAACCGTCCGGCGATGTTGAACAGGCACCCAAGATCGGCGGCCAGCAGAACGGATGCTCCGGTTTCCGAGACCGCGGCTGCTTTGCGGCGCGCCATCTCGCCGGAAATCTCGCCGTATTTGACGGCAAAGGTGCCGCCGAAGCCGCAACACGCTTCGCCGTCGGGGATTTCCAGGACGGTCAGGCCGGCGACCGAGGCAAGCAGCGTTCGCGGCTGGTCGCGGACACCCATATCGCGCAGACAGGAGCAGGAATCGTGGTAGGCGGCTTTGGCAGGGTATGTCGCCTCGACGTGGCGAACCTCCATGACATCGACCAGAAACGCGGTCAGTTCGTGGGTGCGGGCCGCGACGGCACGCGCCGTCTCCGCGAGCGACGGATCGTCGGCCAGCAGGTCGGGATAGTGGCGGCGGATCATTCCGGCGCACGAACCCGACGGCACGACGACGTATTCGTACCCTTCGAGCGCCGTCACCGCCTGGCGCGCGAGCGCCACCGCATTGCCACGGTCGCCGCCGTTGAAGGCAGGCTGTCCGCAACATGTCTGCACCGGGTATTCGACGCGGCAGCCCGCATCTTCGAGCAATTTGACGGCCGCCAAACCCACCGAGGGCCGGAACAGATCGACCAGACAGGTTGCGAACAGCGCAACGCGCGGCGCGGCGGCGGGGGTCGCGCTCATGCCGGGCCTCCATCGGTCTGGGCAGCGGATCCGGATTCGATCAGGGCGTCAATCTCGTCCGCTTCAAGACCCCAGTCGAGCAGCGCCGTGCGCGTATGCGCGCCGCCCGCCGTTGGCGCTTCGGCAGGTTCGAGCGATGTGCGGCTGAACCGCGGCGCCGGCGCGGGCTGGGTGATCCCGCCGTCAACGTAATAGGTGGCGCGCGCAGCATTGTGGGAATTGCCGGGTGCCTCTTCAAGCGAGAGAACGGGCGCGAAGCAGGCATCGGCGCCCGCCATGATCGCGCACCATTCGTCGCGCGTCTTCTCGGCAAAAACTTCAGTGAAACGTTTCCGCAGCGTCGGCCAACCGGCGCGGTCGTTCTGGCCGGGCAAGGATTCCGTTGCGAGGCCGAGCCGTTCAAGAAGAATGGCGTAGAACTTGGATTCGATGGCGCCGATGGCGACGTATCTGTCGTCTTTGGTACGGTAGGTGTCGTACCAGGGCGCGCCCGAATCGAGCAGATTCGCGCCGCGTTCGGGGCGCCATAATCCCGCCGCCCGAAGCCCGTGAAAAATCGTCATCAGATTGGCGGCGCCGTCGGTCATCGCCGCATCGATTACCTGGCCCTTGCCGGATTCGCGTGCCTCCCAGAGCGCCGCAACCACCGCCAGTGCCAGCACCATGCCGCCGCCGCCGAAATCGCCAACCAGGTTCAGCGGCGCTAGCGGGCGTCCCCCGGCCGGGCCGATGGCATCGAGAACGCCCGTCAAGGCAATGTAGTTGATGTCGTGACCCGCCGTTTGCGCCAGCGGCCCGTCCTGGCCCCACCCGGTCATGCGGCCATAGATCAGCCGGGGATTGGCCGCCAGCGCCGCCTCCGGGCCGAGGCCAAGCCGTTCCATAACGCCGGGACGGAACCCTTCGATCAGGGCGTCGGCGCGGCCACACAGCTTGAGCACAGCATCGCGGCCGCGGGCGGATTTGAGATCGATGGCGGCTGAGCGCCGGCCGCGGCGCAGAAGGTTGAACTTCGGCGCCATGCCGATGCCGGAACCGTCGCTGCCGGGGCGGTCGATGCACAACACCTCGGCGCCGAAGCCCGATAGCATCATCGCCGCGAACGGCGCCGGGCCGATGCCCGCCATCTCGATGATCCGGACGCCTTTCAGGGGTCCCATTGTGTTTCCGTCCGCCTGTGCTCGCTGACGGTCACGATAGAGCAATATCCGCAGGGATTGAACCGGCGCGGTTCAAGCCCTCCGGGCGAAATTGCTCACCTGTTCAAGAAGTTAGGGCCGCATGATCGGTCCCGTGATCGCAAGAACGCGATTCCATCGGTTCGCCTGCGGCTTGAGGCCCGGACGGGCCGCGCACGCGGATCAGGTTGCGCCGGCCGCCTTGTAGAGATCGTCGAGGCGTTTGAGGGTGCGGTTGCCGTCGAGGTTCTCAAGTTCGAATACCCAGCCGGCCGTCGCGGCATTCACTTCGTTGACGCGGGCTTCGGCCGCCGCGCGTGTTTCTTCGGTGACAACATCGGGCGCGAGTTCGGCGCGAATCCGGGCCCAGCGTACCGGATCGCGGGTGAAGTTAGGACGCGGGGCCTCGGTCTCGGGTTCTATCATCACTTCAAAGACGATGCGCGCGCCCGCGAATGTGGTGTATTCGGCGACGGTAAACGGCCCGTCGAGCGCCTTCTTGTCGGCCGGCTGAACGTCCTTGAACTGGAACTTGGTGACCACAAACGCTAGCCGGTCGGCCTCGGTCTCGGTCTTGAGGTCACGGCCTTCGGGGGCGTTGGCGACGGCGAAATGTTCGTCTTCGGTCGAACCCTTTTCGATCCTGAGGACGTCGCCATCGGACTGGGTAATGACGATGCGCCTGACATCGTCGTTGGGAACATCGAACACCAACCGCTCCATCCAGTCGCTTGAGTTGGCGCCGAAATTCATTTCGCCTTCGGCGAGCCAACTCTGCGCCTCGTCGCGGCGCCTCATATAGGTGCCACCGCGCCCATCGACAAAAAGGAAATATTTGCGCCGCCCGATGATGGCATCGGCGAGCACGTCGCCGTTTTTGTCGAGCACGGTAACGGCCCGCCCGGCGCCCTCGGCGGCTTCGATATCGGCCACTTCCAGCCTGCCATAGCGATCGGCCATGCCGGTCTTGGCCTCGACGATGCGGAGATTGGCAAGGCTGAGGAGAAAGATTCTCACCGTATCGCGTGCCACGGGGTAGCCGTTCTTTTCGACCACGCCCCAACTATCGCCTTCGCCGACAATCGTAAAATGTTCGTCGACCGAATCGATCTCGATAGCGGCGGCATCGTTGATGCGCTCGACCAGGGCCGGAAAGGCCGCAACGCGTTTGCCGATCACCGTCTGCCGCACGCTGTCGTTCACCACCGCAACGGCGGCAGCGACAACCATGACAAGCGTGAGGACGGCGAGCGTGAGGACGGTTCTGGATTTCATCGGATTACCGTGGGGCCTGGATCACGAGCGTTGAGTACGCAGGCGCTGGTTGTAGCGAATGCGCCGCACCAGTGCGAGGACGATGGCAATGAACCCGATCACCAGCGGGATCGCCCCAATATTAAGAAGCTTTAATTGCGAATCCAGGTTTTCGATGTCGCTGACCAGGGCGCGTTGCACTTCCCGGAGTTCGGCGCGCATGACCAGCATCTCGGCGCGGAAATTTTCGATTTCCCGGCGTTGATCTTCGGAAATGATGGCGCTGCCGACATCTTCCTGCTGAAGCTCCCGAATACGGGTTTCCGATTCTTGCAACGACTGGACCAATTCGCGCTCTTTGGTCCGGAACTTGAGTTCCGCGTCGCGCCGGATCTCCTCGACCGTATAGAACGGGCGTCCCGACAGCCCGCGCCCGCGCAAGGTGATGAGGTCGGCGCTGCCGACCAGATTGTCGAGCGCGTTGACGATGAAGTCCGCATTCTGGGCGACCAGTTCCGCGGAACCGGCGGCCCCGCGCAACCAGGCGATGTCGGCGAGAATGTCGGAATCGGCAACCACAATCATGTTGACCGGGTCCGCGGAGACCGCAACATGGGGTGGCACCGGATCGACGGGGTCTTCGCCGATTTCCTCGCCGCGCGCATTGAGCCGCGGCGGCGCACCGTCGGGGAAGGCGGATTCGAGCACGCCCGTGAACCGCGCCGCCATCGGATATTCCGTGTTCGAAGCCTCGAACGCCGTCAACATTGCAACCGGATCGGGGAACGGCCGCACGGCCTCGATCGCCAGCAACTGCGATTGCAGCGTGCTGTGCAACAGCGCGGTCATAACCAGCGGCGAATCGTCCGCCACCGTCAGGTACCCGGGCGACAACAACCCGACGCGGTCGATCTCGGACGTAACGACATCGTCCGGTTCGATACCGGCGCCTTCGAGGCGCATCCACGGCAAGTAGTCGGTGACCACCCGCCGCCCGCTACTCTGTGCGTTGACCTTTTGTGCCGAGATGCGGTCGCCTACCACCTTGTCGAGCGGCATGTCGATGCCCCAGGTCTCGAACAGGTGCCCCAGCGCGTGATCGGGCGGCGGCTCGTACTCGCGCTGCTGGCCCTGGGGGCGCGGATAGCTTTCGGGATACGGGTCGACGAAAATCATCGCCTTGCCGCCGCGCAGCAGGAACTGGTCGATGCCATAAAGGGTGCGGTCGCTGAGGCCGACCGGATGCACCAGCATCAGGATATCGACGTCGTCGCTGATGCGGTCGATCTCGCCCCCCAGGGTACGCACATCGAAAAACTGCTCCATCTGCGACTGAACCACCCAGGGCGAATAGCGGTTGCGCGGATCGGCGGTTATCGGCAGCGACGATACCAGTGCGATCAGGGTTTTCTTCGGGCGCGACAGGTTGAAGATGAGTTTCGAGACATCGTATTCGAGGAATGTTTCCCGGCCCGGATTGAACAACGGGATGGTGTCTTCGTCGTCGGTGCTGTTGGAACCGGCAAGACCGAAGTAGATCACCTCGCCCGCGGCCGAAACGGGAACTGCCTGAATGCCGAATCCCACCGCCTGGTCTTCTTCAGGCGAGAACTGTTGCGGATGGTAGATTTCGAGATTGATCTTGCCGTCGGACAGGCGCTCGTACTGGCGCAACAGTTCCTCGACGCGCTGGGCATAGTTGGCGAGCGCCGGGATTTCCTCTTGCACCAGATCGGAAATGTAAAACTTCAGCGTCAGCGGTTCGTCGAGGTCGCGCAGGATGTTCCCGGTCGCCTTCGACAAGGTGTAGAGGCTCTCCTGTGTCAGATCCAGTTGCGCAGTCTTGAAGACCGTGTTGGAGAAGATGTTGATCGCAAGAAACAGGACGATCGCCATGACGATGCCGGCGACGGTCATGGTGGTGCGATTGACGGTTGCGCTGGTTTCGGACATCGCCGCCTCAGTTGGCCTTTTTCAGTTCGACGATGGCCGCATTGATTAACAGGCTGACGCCGATCACCGAGGCAAAGAAAACGATCTCCCGCAAGTCGATCACGCCGCGGCTGATCGACTGGAAGTTGGTGAGAAAACTGAGTGAAGCGACCACCTCGACCACGAAGTCGGGCGCCCAGGCGCGGAAAAAGCTGAGCACGATGTCGAGCCCGCTCATCAGGAACAGGAACGAGGCCGCCGCGCCGAGAACGAAAGCGACAACCTGATTCTTGGTCAGCGCCGAAATCGCCGCGACAAGCGCAAGAAAGGCGCCCGCCATCAACAGACTGCCGAGGTAACTCGCAACGATGACGCCATTGTCGGGTTCGCCCAGATAGTTCACCGTAATCCAGATCGGGAACGTGAGCGCGAGCGCGATAGCCGTGAAGGCCCACGCCGCCAGGAACTTGCCGACGACGATATTCATCGAGCTCAACGGCAGCGTCAGCAGTAGTTCAATCGTGCCGGTCTTTCTTTCTTCCGCCCACAAGCGCATGCCGATCGACGGAATCAGGAACAGATAGAGCCACGGGTGAAAATTAAAAAACGCTTGCAGGTCGGCTTGGCCGCGGTCGAAAAAACCGCCCAGGAAAAACGTAAAGGCGCCGACCAGGGCGAGAAAAATCACCAGGAACACATAGGCCACCGGCGTCGAGAAATACCCCGCCAGTTCCCGCCCCATGATGACGAAGGTGAGACGCATCAGGCTTGCGCTCCCATCGTGATCTCACGGAATACCGATTCAAGCGAACTCTTGTCGGCGGCGTGCGATTTCTGGCGCAGTTCGTCCGGGGTCCCGACGGCGAGGATGCGGCCGCGCGCGATGATCATGGCGCGCGAACAAACGGCGTCCACTTCTTCGAGTATGTGGGTCGAGATGACGATCGCCTTTTCGTGGGCCATGGCGCGCAACAAGGTGCGGACTTCGTGTTTCTGGTTCGGGTCGAGGCCGTCAGTCGGCTCGTCGAGAACCAGCAGGGGAGGATCGTGCAATATCGCCTGCGCCAATCCGACACGGCGCTTGAAGCCTTTGGACAGGGTTTCGATGGGCCGGAAGAAAACTTCCTCCAGATGCACTTTCGACGCCGCCTCATCGACCTGCCGCCGCAGTTCCGCCCCGGAATACCCGCGCACGCGGGCGACGAAGCCGAGAAACGCTTTTGCCGTCATGTCGCCATAAAGCGGCGCCCCTTCGGGCAGGTAGCCAATCGACTGCTTGGCGGCGATGGCATCGTTGACGACGTCGTATCCGCAGACGGTTGCGCGGCCGGCCGAGGGTGCGAGAAACCCGGTAATCATGCGCATAGTGGTGGACTTGCCGGCACCGTTGGGGCCGAGGACGCCGAGCACCTCGCCTTTGGCGGCGTGAAACGAGACCGACTCGACCGCGGTTAGAGCGCCAAACCGTTTGGTCAGGCCGTCAACTTCAAGAACATCGGTCACGCGTTCCCAAGACTCCCATTCTCTTGTTCGCAACGCCGGACCGGTTCGGCTGCCCACTTTCGCATTTCGGGCGCCGGATGTCCCATCGTCGCTGGTCCGGTGCGAACGCGGGCGCTGCGTTGATGGCGCCCGGTTTTCTCCCCGGGGGGCCGTCCCAATCAGCCCGCGGGGCAGCAATCTATGAATCTGTTCCAACTAAATCAAGGGTGTAGAGGCGAAATCACCGCCTGTTGGTCAACTTCGTGGCGGCGGCACGCCCGCCCGCGCGCCCCTGCCCTAGCGCAAATCCCGAGCCGGCGGAATCGCCGGCGACGACGATTTGCGTTCTATGGCAAAGGGATAGAGCTTTTCGCGTGAGCGCATGCGAACGGGAAAAGCGCTAGCCCGCAGTCGCGAGTTCCGGCGGCGGCGCGGCGTTCGCATCATCATCCGGCCGGACCTGTACGGCTGCCGCCAGCAGAACCTCCTCGGTTGCACCCGCGGCCCACGCATGATCCGCCAGGTAACGGCGGAAGGCGCGCGCGCCGGGCCGGCCCAGGTACAATCCGTTGAGATGACGGGCGAGCTCCTTGAGCGCAACGCCCGCCAGGACCTTGACCGCTGCATGGCGGGCAAAGGCGTCCAGCACCTGTTCCCGTGACGGCGGGGTTTCCGGTTCGCCGAAGACGTCGCGGTCGGCGAGCGCCAGAAGATAGGGGTTCTGGTAGGCCGCCCGGCCGATCATGGCGCCATCGACGTGGGCGAGATGGCGCGACACTTCGTCGAGCGTCGCAATGCCGCCGTTGATGATGATTTCAATATCGGGGCGCGCCGCTTTCAGGTGATAGACGTCGTCGGGCCGCAAAGGCGGGACTTCGCGGTTCTGTTTCGGCGACAAGCCGCCGAGGACGGCGATGCGGGCATGAACGATGAAGGTTTCGCAACCTCCGCCGGCGACGCTATCGACAAAGTGCAGCAAGTCGTCGAACGATTCGCGGCCGTCGATTCCGATCCGGCATTTCACCGTGACGGGGACACGTACCGCCGCCCGCATCGCACTGACGCAAGCCGCGACCAGCGCCGGTTCCGCCATCAGCGCGGCGCCGAACCGGCCGGAGCGTACGCGCTCGCTCGGGCAACCGACGTTGAGGTTGATCTCGTCGTAGCCGAAGGATTCGCCGATGGCGGCGCACTCCGCCAGCACCGCCGGGTCGGCGCCGCCGAGTTGCAGAGCCACCGGATGCTCGATCTCATCGAAGCCGAGGTGGCGCTCGCGGTCGCCGCACAGGATCGCACCGGTCGTAATCATTTCGCTGTACAGCAGCGTCCGCCGTGTCAGCAGCCGGTGGAGCACGCGGCAATGGCGGTCGGTGCGCTCCATCATCGGCGCGACCGAAAGGCGGCGGTCGAGCGGCGCAGGATCGGGCATGGTCACGATCACCCTACCGAGAGCGCGAGAATTCGGCTGAGCTGGCACAACGGCCGTCCGGATTCGTCCATCCAGGCGTTGAACACCTGCTGAACCCGGGCGCGGTCCTTCTTGCCGCTGATCTTGCCCTTGGCGGCGCCGCACGTGTTGAGCGCGGCGAGAACATCGCGCGTCAGGATGAACGTGTCCTTGCCGATGCGGCGCAGGAAATAAGGACCCGACATCCCACCCAGCTGGGAAAAACGCTGCGAAAGCTCGGCCCACAGGCCGGCAATGTCGGTCACCGGCCAACCCGCGACCCAGGCGCCGAACGAGCCAGCCTCATTCGCACTATCGATAACGGCGGCCGCATTGTCGCGCACCGAGCGTATCTTGCCCCAATGCCGGATCAGGCGCCGGTCCTGCATCAGGGATTCGAGTTTTTCGTCGTTCATCGCGCGAACTTTTCGCGGATCGAAGCCTTTGAAGACCTCTTCGAAGGCGGGCCATCTGGCCTCGACCATGCTGTGCCGGAGCCCGGCCTGAAAGATCCGCAGTTGCATCTGCGACAGGTAGCGGTCGTCGGAAACGCCCTTCAGCTTGCGCGCAGTTGCCGGGCGCAGCAGCAGTTTTTCCATCTTCGCCGCGCCGCCGGCGCTTTTTACCGCACGATTCAGAATCGGTTCGAACCTGGGCATTGTGTTAAGCCCCCTCCGCGTCGAGCCCGACCAGCGCCGCGCTCGCATCCCACAACCGGGTCCACGATTCCTCGACCTGCGACACCCGCGAGGAATACCTGGGCTGGCACTGAACGAAATACCGCCCCGTCGTATCGGCCACCTCGGGCGAAGACGCCAGATGGATGCTGGTCCCGGCGCCTTTCTGTTCGCTGATCGCAAACAGTTTTGCGAAGCCAAATCCGAGACGTATCAGCGGGCTGTTGTTGTCGCCCAAAGAAGAAGCGACGAAGCCCGGATGCAGCGCGTTGGCGGTGACGCCGCTGCCCGAGAGCCGGCGCGCAAGTTCATAAGTGAACATGATGTTGGCGAGTTTCGACCGCCCGTATGCCTTCCAGCCGCTATAGCCGGTCTTGAGTTGGAGATCGCCGAAATCGAGCGCGGCCCCCGAATGCGCCGCCGATGCCACGGTGACGATTCGCGCACCGCTTTCCCTGAGACGGCCGAGCAGCAGATTGGTCAGCAGGAACGGCGCAAGGTGGTTGAGCGCCCAGGTCATTTCGATCCCGTCGGCGCTTTCGTCACGGCGATGAACATAGGCGCCCGCATTGTTGATCAGCACGTCGATCCGCGGCAGACGCTCGAGCACCTCGGCGGCGAGTGCGCGCACGTCGCTTTGGCGCGACAGATCGGCATGAAGAACCTCGACCCCGGCGGCGCCCTTTTGGCGCAGGGACTCGGCCACGCGCGCCGCCTTGGCGGGATCGCGCGCCGCAATCGCGAGGCGCGCCCCCTTCGCCGCCAAACCCTCCGCCGTTTTCAGGCCGATGCCCGCGGTCGCGCCGGTTATCAGACAGGTCTTTCCTTGCACACCATCCCTCGTTTGCGATCCAGGCTAGAACTTTTCCCGTTCGCATGCGCTCACGCGAAAAGCTCTATCCCTTTGACATAGTACGCAAATCGTCGTCGCCGGCGATTCCGCCGGCTCAGGATTTGCGCTCGGGCTGTGACTCCGACAATTCGATGCCCCATCGATCGGTCAATGTCAGCCCGCACCGCTTGAGCAACCATTCGATACCGTTCAATTCTTTTCGACCTTCGGCCCCCGTTCCTTCGCCACCGAAGGCCGGGATTGAGCCCCTTGGAGCCACATCCGTTCAGGGGGATCCGTTTTTTGCGATCACCGAACCGATCAAGCGGCTCCGGCTTCTCCAAGAGTGCGGCAATATTACCCGATTGCGTGACCCGCGCCGGGTCAAACCGTTCGGGTATTGCGCTAACACGGCCCGCGGCAACAACGTGCGCCTCACCCGGCCCGGACCAGCGGGCGGGATAAGTCCGCGCCGGCCGGAAACCCGCGGTCCCGGATTTGCCCAACCAGGTCGCGCACCTCGGCGCGCACGGGCGCCGTGTTCGGTGCATCGCGCAGCGTCATGAACCAGCGTTCGGGCGGGTTGCGGCCCTCGCGCCGGTGCCAGGTGAGCCCGCGCAGGACCGATTCGGCTTCGCGCGAAAGGCGGCCGGGGATGGGGATTCCCTTGATCGTCGCCCAGACGCCCGCCCAGGCGCGCGCCACGCTCCAGGGGTTGTAGCCGCCGCCGGTGACGATCACCCGTGGCGCGAGGCCGAGGACGCTTGCGACCACCCGCCACAGCGCCGAATTGGAGAGTTCAAGTTTCGCCATCGGATCGTCGGCGAGCGCGTCGGCGCCGCATTGAAGGATCACCACCTGTGGCCCGAACGCCGCCGCCGCGGGGCGAACGAGGCTCTCGAGAACAAGGTGCATCTCGGCATCGTTGAAGCCCGGCGGAACCGGGACGTTAATCGCGTGTCCGCCTGCGGTGTCGTCGGCGGCCCCGGTTCTCGGCCAGCGCCCGTCTTCGTGAATCGACACGGTCAGAACGCGCCCGTCGTCATGAAAGGCATCCTGCACACCGTCGCCGTGATGAGCGTCGATGTCGAGATAAAGGATCCGCGTCAGCCCCTGATCGAGCAGCGCGCCGATGCAGAGCACCAGGTCGTTGAGGTAGCAAAACCCGCTCGCCCGCCCCGGCCGGCCGTGGTGGGTGCCGCCCGCCGGACTGAACACCACGCCGCCGTCGCGCACCCGTTCGGCCGCCAGCAGGCTGGCGCCGCACGCCGTCGCCGGCCGGGTGAAGATTTCCGGAAACACCGGGTTTCCGTTGACACCGATGTTGTAGCGCGCCTTTTCCCTGGCGTTCAGACGGCTGCCGGATTCGAGTCGCCGCAGCACCTTGAGATACGCCGGTTCGTGAAACCGCGAGAGTTGCGCGACCGTGGCGGGCCGCGTTTCGATGTAGTCGCCCTCCCCGAGCCACCCGAGCGCGCGGCAGAGATCGATGCAGGCCGAAACCCGCGGCACCGACAAGGGGTGACGGCGGCCATGCGGCAGGTGCCGGTAAATATCGCTGCCGAAAAAGAGCGGTTGTTGCAAAGACATCAAACCCGCCCGCGCGCCGTCACGCCGCCTGGCCGCGGATCAGACGCCCGTTGTTGTAATCGTCGATGGCCTCGATGATTTCCTCTTTCGTGTTCATCACGAAGGGGCCGTAACGCGCCACCGGCTCGCCCAAGGGCGCCGCGCTCAGCAACAGGCACGACAGCGGCTCCTCGTCGCCGGATTGCGCCGAGGGCATTTCGGCGGCCTCGATTTGTTGATAGCGCGGGTCCATCATTTTGTCGGCCTTGGGCAGGTTGACCCACAATTGCAGCCCTTCGAGGCGGCCGCCTTGGCGGCGAAACGATTCTTCCGGCATTTCCGAATGGATGATACCCGACCCCGCGGTCATCCATTGCACGTCGCCCGGCCCGATCACGCCCGCATGACCCGCCGAATCGCGGTGCTCGAACCGGCCTTCGAACATATAGGTCACGGTCTCGAAGCCGCGGTGCGGGTGATCGGGGACGCCGCCGCCGTTGCCGGGAGAAAATTCGACCGGACCGAAATGATCCAGCAGCAAAAACGGATCGACGCCGTCGAGCGATTGCGTGGGGAAACCGCGGCGTACGGGGAGACCGTCGCCTTCTGTGGTGACGAGGGTTTCGAAAATGCTGGCGACGGTTCGGGATTCGGGCATCGGTTTCCGTTCGCGGTCTGGGTGAAGCGGGGAAGCCACGAGTCTGCCATCACCCGACCGGCCCGGGAATCACTTTTCCGCGCGCGAAGGCCCGTTCACCTGCCCGCACTCGCCGGCGCGGACCGGGATCGGGACCCGGTTTTCCGCCGGACGGGCATGACCCGGTTATATCACTTGGGAAAAGCAGTCGGCATCTTGGGCGCAAGTCCCAGCTTCCTGCCGAGCCGGGGGTTCGCGTAATAGATGATCATTTCGGCGATCTTGCCGCGCCGGTACCAGAAGAAGTTGCAGTTGTTGAGCTGCAAACGGCCAGTGTCGAGGTACGCCGAGTTGCGCTTGGGCCGGAGTTTGGGAACGAAGGTCGCGGCACAGGTTCGTTCCTGGACATCGACGACGAAATGGTAATCGTCAAATTGCACGTGATAGTTTTCAAACAGGTGACCATAGAATGTGCTGAACGATTGCTGGCCGCGCTTGGGGGTCTTGTAGAATCGCTGGATCGGGTTGTCTCCATGATAGATGGTGACGTGGCCGTCTTTCGTGAAACACGCCATCACCGCATCGTAATCCTCACGCACGACGGCCGAAAAATATGTGTCCCGCATCAGCCGGACATATTCAGATCGCTTTAGTTTCGACATGGGTGCGGTCATTCTCCTGCATGAACAAGACGGTTGGAAATTGCGGACTGAACGGGATCCGCCTCTCCCGGCGACACCAGAATGGAGTCCAGGGTCAAGGAGTCCAGAACCCTCTCATACGGGTCAGCGAGGCCTTCGGCAACCCCGGGTCAGGATGATCTGTCGCACATCAATGACGTTGGCGAGGCGGCATGAACCGGCATTCTCCCCGGTCATTTGGCCCTGTCTAACGGCAAACGATTCGTCGCCTCGTCCCATCCTGCCAGTCGGGTGGCTAGAGCACTTTCCGGCCGGATTGAATCGATTTGATGGCGGCAAACAGGCTTTTCGGGGAGGCGCGCCGTGAAGCACCACGGCACAACGTATCTCCGGTCAAATGGTTCAATCCGGCCGGAAAATGTTCTGGGCGGCGAAAAGCCTTTCGCGCGCGTCTCACAGGGTTGTGGTCCTTTCGCCGGCGCGGACCGGGTTCGGGACGTGGTTTTCCGGCGGTGCCAGCGGGCACACCCAATCGGGCGAATAGCTGCACGAGGGATTGTAGGCGAAGTTGAAATCGGCGATCAGGATCGACCCGGAAGCGCCGAGATCGGCCCCCTTGATGGTGTCATAAAGGTAGCGCCCGCCGCCGTAGCCCTCTATCCGGTAGATCGTCAATTCACGCCCGAGCGCGCTTTCAAGGCCGCGCGTCCGGGCGATCGGAAAAAAGCGGATGCGGCCGTCGCGCCCAAGGTCGGCCTCGACCGATGGACCGGCAAGGGGCACAACCCCGGCAACCAGGCGCCACGCCGGGTCGTAGTCGAAACACGTGAGCCCGGAGAACCCGGCGCGGCGGTGGGGTGGCAACGGCGAACACGGGTGATCGCGAAACAGGCGTTCGCGCCCTTCGATCCAGTGCCGATGCGCCCGCGCCGGATCGGCGTCGGCGCGCACCCGGGCGTAGAGATCGGCGACGCGCCGCCGCCAGTCGGCAAGATCGAACGGTGCGGGACCGGGTTCAGGTGTGCTCATCGGACGGGGCGGTTTCCAAGTCTGGTCATGCGGGCCGGGTTTCTTGGCCGCCGCCCCTCTATGTGGCGCGGGTTCGATTCTTGCCGGGTACCGGAGCATCTATTTTCGACATTCGGCGCCCATTCCATCGGCGCCCAGTCCATCGCCACCAAATGATGATGATTGATCCTTTAGCGTCTTGTCCGCCGCGCCGAAACTTCGACTCCGAGAAATTTCAGGACCTCGCCGGCATAGAAATCGGGCGCGCGCCAGCAGATTTGGGTGCCGCAGTCCGGGTTGAGGATCAGCGCGGAACCCGCCACCAAGCCGGCGGCATTCTGGTCCATCTCCGCAAGGCTGTCGCCCGCCCCGTTCAGGAACAGAACCGGACAGGCGAGCGCCCGCAGCGCCGGTTCCGGATCGTAGTCGAACGCGGCCCGCAGGCCCCAGTCGTAGCGGTCGTATACCTGCATCATGTCGAGCGACGTCGCTTGAATCTGCTCGAGGCTTGCATCCTCGCCGGCACTGCGCTGCCGCGAAGCCCAGATTTTTTGCAAATGCCCGCCGCCGGCGTCCGGGTCGGGCGGCTCGATCCGCGGCGCAAAGGCGGCAACTTGCTCGGCCGTCAACAGCGGCATGCCGCTGAAGATGGCGTGGGTGACCCGGCCCGGTTCCGCCACCCGGATGAGCTCGACGGCAATCGATGCACCCGTATGCGCGGCGGCAACGGCGAATTCCTCACTGCCCATTGCGTCGATCGCTTCGAGCAGCCGTCCGGCATAGTCTTCGATTGAGACCGGCGCGCCGGGCGGATCGGAGAAACCATACCCGGGCGTATCGAAGGCAACGGCACGTGCCGCCCGGCCCAGGATCGGCAGGCATTTTTCGTAGGTGCGCGAGGAGAGCGGCGATTCGTGAAACAGGAACAGATCGGGCCCCTTGTCGCCGTCGCGGCGATAATGCACCTGCCCGTGCACGGTATCGACGTAGCCCTTTTTCATCGGCGTGCCCCCAAATTCGATACCACATTATCAATGGCGGCGGCGGGGGCGGCAAGCGGCGAGATTCGTCAGTCCCGGCGCGCCTGTTTTGGCGGCAGCGCGAGCGATGCCGCAAACAGGCCCGTCGCCGCGATTACGATGGCGGGTCCGGCCGGCACATCGGCGGCGAAGGACGCGCCCAGTCCCCCCGCCACCGCAACAACCCCCACCAGCGATGCAAAGGCGGCCATACCCTCGGGCGTGACCGCAAGACGCCGGGCGGCGGCGGCGGGAATGATCAGCAGCGACACGATCAGCAGGATGCCCACGATCTTCATCGCGATGGCGATCACCAGCGCCACCAACAGCGTAAATATCAGCTGCGTGCGAGCCACCGCGACGCCTTCGACGCGCGCCATGTCCTCATGAACGACGGTGGCCAGCAACGGCCGCCAGATCAGCGCCAACCCAGCAAGCCCGACCGCCCCACCGGCGTAGATCCATGCGAAGTCGAACCAGCCGACGGCAAGAATGTCGCCGAACAGGAAGGCGGCAAGCTCGACCCGCGCCCCGGCCGTCAGCGACAGCGCAATGATTCCGGCGGCGAGCGCGGCGTGGGCAACAATGCCAAGCACCGTATTCTGCGACAGGCGGCGCTGGCGCTGGAAGGCGGCCAGCAGTAACGCGACGCCCGCGCAAACCGCGATCACGCCGATGCCGAACGGAAGCCGGAACAGGATCGAGAGCGCGATCCCCAGCAACGCAGAGTGGGCAAGCGTCGCGCCGAAAAAAACCATCCGCTGCCAGATCAGAAGGCATCCCAGCGGCCCCGACAGAATTGCCACGCCCGCTCCGCCGAGGGCCGCGCGGATGATGAACTCATCCATGCGGCGGCGCCGCATCGGCGTCGGTGTGCGGATCGTCGATCCGCTCGCCCGAAAGATCGAGGTGATGGTCGTGGTCGTGCTCGTAGACGGCAAGGCCCGCGGCGAGTTCCGGCCCGAACAGGGCAAGGTATTCGGGGTGGCGGGTGACCGCCTCGGGCGTTCCGGTGCAGCACACATGATGATGCAGGCACACCACCGTGTCGGTCGCGGCCATCACCAGGTGCAGGTCGTGGGACACCAGCAGAATCCCGCAGCCTGTCGCGTCGCGGAGGCGCCCCAGCAGCGCATAGAATTCGGCCTGGCCGGTCATATCGACGCTGGCGGCGGGTTCGTCCAGCACCAGAAGTCCGGGCTGGCGCAGCAGTGCCCGCGCCAGCAGCGCGCGCTTGGTTTCGCCCGCCGACAATCCCTGGACCGGCCGGTCCAGCAACCGGGACGCGCCCACCTGTTCGAGGGCCTCGCGGACACGGTCCCGGTCGCCAGCGCCGGTCAGCGCCAGCAGGCGCGCGGTCGTCAGCGGCAGTGTCTCATCGAGGCTGAAAACCTGCGGGACGTAGCCGATCCGCAAGCCCCGCGCGCGGTGGATCGTGCCGCTATCGGCGACGATCAGGCCCAGCGCCAAGCGCACCAGCGTCGTCTTGCCGGAGCCGTTGGGGCCGATCAGGGTGACGATTTCGCCGGGCGCGACGGAGACATCGACCGAATCGAGGACCGGCTGTCCGGCCAGCGCGACGCTCGCGTTTCGGACCCGCAAAAGGGAGGTGTCGCCGTCGCCCGTCATCGCGGCGGCGCGGCGCTGCACTGGGGACACAGGCCCGATACTTCGATCGTCTGGCCGGTGGCCTCGAACCCGGCGGCGCGGGCCCTCGCGTCGATCATTTCGGCGATGCCGGTATCGTCCAACTCGGCGACCGCGCGGCACCGGCGACAGATCAGGAATTGACCGCTGTGGCGGGCGCCGGGTGCGCCGCAGCCGACATAGGCGTTGAGCGACTCGATGCGGTGAACGAATCCGTTCTCGCGCAGGAAATCAAGCGCACGGTAGACGGTCGGCGGCGCGGCGCGGCCGCGCTCGCGGCGCAGACGTTCAAGCAGGTCATATGCGCCGACCGGCCGGTGCTGCTGCCAGATCAGTTCCAGCACCCGCCGCCGCCGCGCCGTCAGGCGCAAGCCCCGTGCCCGGCAGATTTCTTCCGCAGCCCCCATGGCGGCGCCGACGCAGTCGCCGTGGTCGTGGCGCCCGGGCAGAAAGGGGGCAAGAATCGCGTTGGCGGACATGAGATTATTGTTAGGTTATAACATAACTATCATGCTTTTGAAATTGCTTGTCATGACCGCCACGGGCGGTCTCGGCGTGCCCGCCCCGGGCGGGACCGAAGGCGTCCCGAGGCGAGGAACAACGCGTCTCGATAACCGCCTCCGCCCAACCGCCGCCCGCGACAGGGAAAGGTGCCGGCCCGCGCGCCGCCCACCGCGATCCCCTCCCCCCGACAGAGGCAGGATCAGGAAGGAGGGCCTTTGGTGCCAGCACAGCCGCGGGCGCGTCAGTGAGTTCGGCCGACGCAGCCGCGGGCACGGCAGTGAGTTCGGCCTGCGCCGCCTGAGGCGACTCGCAAAACTGGGGCAACGCCGCCGCGGGCGCGGCACGAGATTGAGATTTCTCGCCTGCGCCCTGGCCTTTGTCTCGGCCCTCACTCTTGCGGGGTTGGCGCTTTCAGCGGCGCCGGCCGCGGCAGCCGCGGCGCTGGATGTGGTGGTAACGCTGAAACCGCTTCACTCGCTGATCGAGCGCGTGATGGAGGGAGCGGGCCACCCCCACCTGCTGCTGAACGGAAACGAATCGCCGCACACCCATGCCCTGCGGATCTCGGAAGCGCGCCGGCTGGCCCGTGCCGACATCATCTTCTGGATCGGCCCGGCGTTCGAGCGCTTCCTGGTCAAGCCGCTGGAGACGCTCGGCGGCGAAACCCGAACGGTCGAACTGGCGGCAACCCCGGGCCTGTCGCTGTGGCCTACGCGCGGGCGTGGCGTCTGGGCCGAGCGCCCGGCGCCCGCCGACGCAACCATCGATCCGCATCTCTGGCTCGATCCGCTCAACGGGGCACGAATGGCAGCCTATGCCGCCGACCAACTGGCCGCCGCCGATCCCGACAACGCGGCGCTTTACCGTATCAACGCACGCGCGCTGGCGGCCGACCTCGCCGCCCTCGACCGCGCACTCGACTCGACGCTGCGGGGGGTCCGCGCCGCGCCCTACGTCGTCCTGAATGATGCTTACCAATACCTGGAGCGGCGCTATCGCCTGAATACGCGCGGGGCGCTGCTGGACGACGCCCATCAACCGCCGGGCGCGCGCTCCGTTTCAAAGATGATCGCCCTGGTGCGGTCCGAGGGCGTGGGCTGCATCGCCGGTGAAACAGCGGCGCCGCCGGTGATCGACATGGTGCTCGGCGAAACGGGCGGTACCTACGTCTGGCTCGACCCGCTGGGCGTCGATTTGCCGCCAGGGCCGGAGCTCTATCCGGAATTGCTTCTCAAACTTGCCGACGCCCTGCGCGACTGCCTCTCGACATCGCAATAGTCATTGCCTGCGGTGGGGGCGCCCGGCAGTTTTCCGGGCGTTCGCCGGCCCCGCCAAAGCGGCCCGAATAATGCGGCCGCGCGGCGTACCTGGCAGGCCCGCGCGAGTCGCGGTTAACTTTATTCACAACGTTGGCCCCATGGTAACCAAAAGGTAACGACCCCCCTCTAAAACGCATCCAAGAGGCCGCAACAAGTTCGTGGTCTTAAGCCAGATAAGCCGGAAGAAGTGAGCCGACTTATGACGACCGCAGCCAGTACGCTGCGGAAGAACTGGTGGGCACCTTGCTAACTCGGATGAGGTGCGCGCCAGACCGGAATCGGGAAGCTTACCAGTACGTTGACGACACCACCCGTGCCCGAATCTTGCCCTCGGAGTAAGAGTAAGTATCGACAATGACAAAGTACGCCTTCACGCCCAGTGGCAACGAAGCCGCCTGTTGTTACGACGAAACCGTCGTCAGCAGGACCGACTTCGACGGGAAGGATGCCTGCTGTCAACCGCGCCTATTCGCACGTTACGGGAACCACGGAAGACGAATTCATCGCCCAGCCGCAGCGAGTCATCCGGCACCCGAAAATACCACGAAGCGTGTTCAATCTGGGGCAATACACGCTCGAATTAGATCGCGGGATTTTCGCCCGCACGATCAAATCAAGGTTTCGAAGTCTGGCGACCAATACTGGAGACTCGCTCCTGGAACGCCGCGCTTCGACCTATCCAGAAATACCGCGAGCGGCCACTCGATCCCGCCGCACGCGCCGGTACCGACATTAACCCGAGGGCGACGCCGTTCAGCGTCCGGAATTTGACCCATTGGGCAAAGCAATTCCGATGCTATTCGCCGTTTCCGTAAATGCCGTAAGGAAGCTGAAAATGTCTCGTCTCAAATTGAAATTCAACATCCGGACACGCCTGATTCTGGGGTTCGCCGCGCTTGGATTAATTCTGGCGATTGCCACTGGCTTCACCGTGATCCCAGGTGCAGTCCATTTCCAAAACATCCAACCTGATTATCGATCTGCGGGTTCCTACATCCGCAGCGAGTTCAGCGCTGGTCAACGACATTAACGCCTCTCTGGCGTCGTTGCGCGGCTGGATGCTGACCGGAAATTCGGGGTTCAAGACTGAACGGACGGCGGTTTGGCGGAACATCGATACCGTCAGCGAGGACATGAACCGGCTCTCTGTGAACTGGACCAATCCCGATAATGTCCGGGTCTGGGAAGAGATGAAGGTCGTTATCGAAGAATTTCGCGGCGCCCAAGAGCGCGTCGAGAACATCGCCAACACGCCGGCGCAATATCCCGCTACGGTGATTCTCCTCGAGCAGGCGGCGGTCATCATTGGCGAGATTACCGGCCTCATCAACGAGGAACTGACGTTGCCGGCGACCCCGGCCCGCAAAGAACTCTTGGGCATGATGGCCGATTTCCGCGGCTCGATGGCGTTGAGCCTGGCCAATATCAGAGCCTACCTGCTGTCCGGCGATACCAAGTTCGCCGACGAATTTACACGGTTCTGGGGGACAAACGAAAAACGCTTCGCCTCGCTCGGTAGCGCCCGCGATCTGATGTCGTCGAGTCAAAGGCAGGCCTTCGACCGGTTGGCGACGGCGCACGCCGAGTTCGCACCGCTACCGCAGCAGATGTTCGATCTCCGCGCATCGAAGAAATCGAATATGGCCAACTATCTGCTGGTTGCCGAGGCGGCGCCACGGGCCGGGAAAATCCTGAATACGCTGGCCGGCCCGAAAGACGAGGAAGGCGCGCGCAGCAGCGGGGTCGTCGATAATCAAGCGATCCTGCTCAACGACGATGCTGCCAATTCATCTTCAAGTCTTAACAGTTTGCGGAATGCGGCGCTGTTCCTGCTCGCAATTGGGCTGGTCGCGGCCGTCGCGATTACATTCTTCACCGCACGCGCAATCGTCGTGCCGATGGTGTCGATGACGGCGGCGATGCGGAAACTGGCGGGCGGAGACAATACCATCGAAGTGCCCGCAACCGAGCGCAGCGACGAAATTGGCGAGATGGCCTCGTCAGTCCAGGTGTTCAAGGACAACGCGATCGAGAAAATCCGCCTTGAAGCGGAAGAAATGAAGGCCGCGGAAGAACGCCAGCGTCTGGAGAAAGAACGCGAAGACGAGAAGAACCAGCGCGAGGAAGAAGAGCGTAAACGTGAGCAGGCCGAAAATGCCGATCGGACGGCCCGGCAGGATCGCATTGACGCGCTGACTTCCGGCTTCGGCGATACGGTAACCGAAGTTCTCACGGTGGTATCGAGTTCGGCCGAAGAGATGGAAAGAACGGCGTCTTCGATGAGCGATGTCGCCCAGACAACCCAGGGTGAAAGCGTCACCGTGGCCTCTGCCGCCGAACAAGCGACCTCGAACGTGCAGACCGTCGCCTCGGCAGCCGAAGAGTTGTCGGCGTCGATTTCCGAGATCAACCACCAGGTGACGAAGTCGGCGGAGATTTCCCGGGAAGCGGTGGTTCAGGCCGACGAAACCAATCAGACGATAGAGAATCTGGTTGGCAGTGCCGAGAAAGTAGGCGAAGTGGTCAAGTTGATCAACGACATCGCCGAGCAGGCCAATCTCCTGGCCCTCAACGCCACGATCGAGGCGGCGCGTGCCGGCGAGGCGGGCAAGGGCTTCGCCGTTGTCGCTTCGGAGGTCAAGAATCTGGCCGACCAAACGGCCAAGGCGACCGAGGAAATCGGCGACCAGATCCGCGGAATCCAAGACGTCTCGGGGACCGCGGTGACGGCCATCGGCAACATTCGCAAGACGATCAACGAGATGAACGAGATCGCGACGACAATTGCCTCCGCTGTTGAGGAGCAAGGGGCGGCGACCTCTGAAATCAGCCGCAATGTCCAGGAAGCATCGACGGGCACCCAAAGCGTCTCCAAGAGCATCATCAAGGTGAAGAGCGGCGCCGAAGATACCGGCCGCGCTTCCGATGAAGTTGTCCAGGCGACGAAAGCGCTGGCCGAGCAGTTCAGCGGTTTGCGCACTGAGGTCGAGGGTTTCCTCACGGACATCAAAGCAGCGTAGAACGCGCTCCTTTTTTCACGAAGACGGCGGGGCCACGAGCGCCCCGCCGTTTTTGTGTGACCGTCGGAGATCTTTCGTCACATCGTTCTCGTTCGAACTTGTTGGGAAACGACGCGGTTCAGGGAAATTCGAACCGGTCGAAGCGGAATTGTTGCAGCATACGTTCGCCGATCAGGCAATCGGGCGGCAGAAGATCGGCCACCGGCCGGACCCTGTCCGGGCGGGTGCCGAAAACGGCGCGCGGGACCGGCCCGCGCGGGCCGGCCATGACCCGGTTCGGCCGCTGTGGTTCGAGACGCGGCGGCGCCGCCAGACCGGCAATTTCGAGAATGAGTTTGCGCCGGATCGCGCTGCCGAAGTCCTGAAAGGTATCGGCCACGACAATGAAAGCGCCGGGCCCGCCGATGACGCAATTCTCGAAATAGAGATCGAGGTCGGGCATCTGCGGCAGACCGAACGGTTGCGGCCGTTGGTTGATGATCGGCAGGCCGTTGATGGTGATGTCATTCGCCAAGGCCTCGTCGCACACGAAATTTACCACCGGACCGGAGTTGTTGGGACCGTCGCCGGATATGTCGATCACCCGGCGCGAGCCCTCGAAACCGTTATTGGGGAACAGCGTCAACGCATACCCGATGGCGCCGCTGATTGAAGTAAATCGCCCGCGGGCCAACGGCGCGGCGTCGAGGCGCGCGGCAAACGCCTGTGCATCTTCGGCGCTGGAGAGAATCACCCAGTCCACGGTCTTGATGGCGTGGCCGAAACCGGCCCACTCGAAATAGGCGACCGCGATGCGGCCGAGCGGCCCGGAACGCACCGCATTGACGACCACGGGATCGACGAAAGCGGTGACGTACCCATCGCGCTGCAACCGCGCCTCGAATTCATCGACGCTGCCCGAGACATCGACTGCCAGCACCAGTTCGAGATCGACCGTCTGGTCCTGCTGGACGGAGGCGGCGCGCACGAAGGGCATCGCCGCCACGAGGGCAACCGCTACCGCAATCGCCACCAGGCGAATGGGAATACTGGCCGCCTTTGCCACGTTGCCCCCCTTCCCGCGGGCGCCCTGCCGAGGAAGAGTCTAGCCGATCCGGGGCCGCAGGGAAGCGGCGGCGGGCGCGCGCTTGTGCCCCTGCGCCGCCGGTGATATGGCCTGAGCCCGAGCGCGCGATAACAATTCCGGGAGAATATCCATGGCCCCCCGCCCCCTGTTGATCGATTGCGACCCGGGCCAGGACGATGCGGTGATGCTGCTGCTGGCGATGGGATCGCGCGACGATCTCGACATCCTCGGCATCACCACGGTTGCCGGCAACGTGCCGCTTGCGTTGACCCAGCGCAACGCCCGCCTGATATGTGAGCTGGCGGGCCGGCCCGACATCGGCGTCTATGCCGGTTGCCCGCGTCCCATGGTGCGCGACCTGATTACCGCCGAAGAGGTTCACGGCCGTACCGGCATCGACGGCTTCGAGGTGTATGAGCCAACGATGCCGCTGCAATCCCAACACGGGGTCGATTTTATCGTCGACAGCTTACGCGCGGCCGCCGACGATTCGATTACCGTGGTTCCGACCGGACCCCTCACCAATATCGGCATGGCGATGGTGAAGGCGCCCGATATCCTGCCCAAGATCAAGGAAATCGTGCTGATGGGCGGGGCCATGCGCGAAGGCGGCAACACATCGCCCAGCGCCGAGTTCAACATTATGGTCGATCCCCATGCCGCCCACGTCGTGTTCCGGTGCGGCCGGCCGCTGACCGTGATCGGCCTCGACCTCACCCACCAGGCGATGACGTCGCCGCAACGATCAGGCGCGATCGGCCAAATCGGCAACAAGGTCGGCGCCACGGTGCAGGCAATGCTGGAATTCTATAACCGCCACGACATCGAAAAATACGGCACCGAAGGCGGCCCGCTGCACGACCCGTGCACCATCGGTTACCTGCTGCGGCCTGATTTGTTCGAGGGCAAACGCGTCAATGCCGAAGTCGAAATTCAGTCTGAGTTGACGATGGGCGCAACGGCGGTTGATTTTTGGGGCGTGACCGGCCGCCCGCGCAACGTCAACTGGCTCCACAAAATCGACGCCGACGGGTTTTTCGCCCTGCTGGTCGAGCGGCTCGCGCGTTTATAACCGGCGCAACGGGGCTACGGATCGATGAAACCGCAGCGCACCGGACCCTTCCCCTACATTCCGATCCACCAGCGGCCAAAACTGACCTGGCCCGGTAATGCGCGCGTCGCCCTCTGGGTGGTGCCGAACATCGAATTCTTTCCCCTCGATGAAGAAGTCCCGTTCGGTATCGGCATCAACCCCGATGTGCTCGGCTGGTCGAAACGCGATTACGGCGGGCGGGTCGGCACGTTCCGGGTCATGGAAGTGCTGGCGCGTCACGGGATTCGCGGCACCGTCGCGCTCAACAGCGAAGTCTGCGACGCCTACCCGCAGATCGTGGACGAGACGATGAAACTCGGCTGGGAGTTCATGGGCCACGGCGAAAGCAACGCGCGCTATGTCGATGCGATGACGCCCGAGGAAGAGCGCCGCGTGATCTTTTCGACCTTCGACCGGATCGAGAAATACACCGGCACGCGCCTGCGCGGCTGGCTCAGCCCGGGGGTGCGCATGACCTGGCACACGCTCGATTTTTTCGCCGAGGCCGGGTGCGATTATTTCTGTGATTTCATCAACGACGATCAGCCCTACCTGATGGACGCCGGCGGCAAGGGGATGGTCTCGATTCCGTACTCGTCCGAGATCAACGATCTGTCCGCGTTCCTGCAATACAACCGGACAGCGGAGGAATTCGAGACCATGATCCGGCGGCAATTCGACGTGCTCTATCGCGAGGGCGAAGAGTCGGGCCGGGTCATGGCGATTTGCCTGCACCCGTTTCTGATCGGGGTTCCGCACCGGATCGACGCGCTCGATTCCGCGCTCGAATACATTTGCGGCCACGAGGGCTTATGGCGCGCCACCGGTTCGGAGATCGTCGATCATTACCGCGCCGCAACGACCTAGAGCGGTTCCGTTTCGATCGGAACCACTCTCGCCTTTTTGCCGCTCGCGGCAGCGGACCAAACGGTCCGCGCCTGCGCGGGCGCGCCGCACAAGCGGCGGGCCGCCTCGCGGCCATGGCCGGTTCCAGACGAACTGGAATCGTCCCAGGCGAAGTGCGCGCCGGCACCCACGGAGAGCGGCGAATACAGCTCAGGCCGGTCCCGCGGCGGGCGTGTCGCGGTCGAACGCTTCGGGCGTTTCCTCGACCTTCGCGCCGCGCTGAAGCACCGCCATGGCGGCGACGACAATGGCGACCCCGGGTAACACGATCAGCGCCGGAATCCCGTGCCCCGCGATCCACTCGATGACGATGACCAGTGCCGGGTTGAGGTAGTTCGAGCCCGCCACCCGGGTCGGGCCGAGGACGACAATCGCATTTTGCTGCAGGAAGAACGAAAATATCGTCGTCACCAATGCGAGATAGGCGATGCCCACAAACACGTTGATATCGACCGCGGCCCAGTCGGTGGTCAAGATCTTGGTATTATTGAACAGCACGAGCCAGAGCGTGCCGGTAACCAGAATCCAGAACGTCATGACCGCAATCGGCTCACCGCGATGAAACTTCTTTATCAACGGCATATACAGCGCCATCACCAGGCACGCAGCCGCGAACAACAGATCGCCGCGGTTGAAAGCAAGTGACAGCGCCAAATCAAGATCGCCCCGGAACACGATCCACAGCGCCCCGACCAATCCGATGGCCAGAGCGCCCAAACGGTAGATGCCGAGACGTTCGCGCAGCAGGGTCCATGCATAGATGGCTGCCAGGCCGGGAACGAGGGTGAAGATTGCGCTGGTATTCAACGCCGTCGTCGTCCGCAGCGCCGCGAACATGCCCCAGAAAAAGGTGACCAGGCACAAACTGATTACCGCGTAACCCGCGAGCGCCCGCCACGGCGGCAACCGGATGCCGTATCGCAGGGCGATGAAGGGTGCGAACAAGAGCTACGCGAGCGCAAACCGGACCAGCGTTAGCGTCACCGGATCGAGGCCGCGGGTGATCGCCTCGCCGACCGGAAACGAAGTCGCAATCAGCCCGCGCGACAGCCACATCTGCGCGTGATAGGGCCAAATCCGGCGCGGTGCGGTCACGGCAGGCTTGGCCCCTGCGGCCGATGGCGGCTGGGGGTGCGGCTCAGATTATTCGAGCCCTGACAGCAGGATCTCTCTGCTTTCGATCCCTCACGTTTCGATCCCACAATGTCAGCCCGCACCCACAAGAGATTATTTTGATACTGTTCAACGAATTTCGGCATTTCGTCTCAATTCCATTGCCACCAAATGTCGAGAATGAACCCTCAGGGCGGGTACGCGTTCCGTTCGCCCCGCCAGGAGCTGCGGGTCCACCCGTTTTGTTTCCGATGCCGTGGAGATTTCGATGAGCCGGCTCGATCCTTTGTCCCCCGATATCCTCGACCCTACCACGCGCGCCGCCTACGACCAGATCGTTGCCGATTCGGGCCCCCTGCCCGCCCCGGACCGCGAGGCCATTTACGGCGAGGCAACGCGGAAGAACCGCGCCCGCATTGCCGGGCCGTTCAATATCTGGCTGCGCTGTCCCGGCATCGCCAAGCCCGCGACCGACATCGCCAATTATTTTCACTTTCGCGGCAGGCTGTCGCCGCGCAACACCGAACTCGTCATCTTACTGGCCGCGCGCCATTTCGGGGCGCCCTTTGCCTGGGCAACGCATGAAGAGTACGCCCGCGCCGCGGGCCTTTCGGACGATGCCATTGCCGCCATCGCAGCGGGCCGGAGCGTTGACGACGAATCAGGAATGGCGGACGACGACCGCGCGGTATGGAAATTCACCACCACATTGCTCGAAAACAAACGGGTGGACGAGGATACCTATGGCGCCACTGTGGAAGTGCTTGGCGAGGGCGGCACCGTCGAGCTGGTCAGCTTGATCGGCTTCTACGCGATGATAGCGTTCTCGCTCAACGCCTTCGAGGTTGCGGCGCCGCAGGGATCGGCCGTCCCGTTCTAGAGCAAATCCCGAGCCGGCGGAATCGCCGGCGACGACGACTTGCGTACTATGTCAAAGGGATAGAGCTTTTCGCGTGAGCGCATGCGAACGGGAAAAGCTCTATGCGCCCCCCGCGGTCAGGCGGCGACGAGACGCACGGTCTGTTCTACCACCGGAATCGATTGCAACAGCCCGGCCAGGCTCGACTCCGGCCAATCCGGTTGCGGCGACATCCAGCGGCCGGTGAAGGAGAACTCAATGCCGTCTTTTCGAAACGAAAACGGTGAGAACGCATAGGTCCCCTCGCCCACCGGCGTGACGGTGACATCGAGGTCTGCGCTCGCGGTCAAGGGGACATGGGGAAAGGTCTCGTCGCCCCGCATCCCCTCGCCGCTGCGATGGAAATATAGCGAGAGGGTGTCGAAAAACTGGAGCTGCTTGTAGTTCTGAAACAGGTGGTCTTCCACGACCCAGGGCGCGGATTCCGGGTCGTTCGCCAGTTCGGCACGAAGCATTTCCTGGCGCTTCTTTTCTCCGTCGAGCACTTTTTCGAGCCGCGGCCGGTGGTCGAGATCGACCAGGTCGAGTGTGACAATATCCGAAAGCCCGAAACGGCCGTGATAGAGACCCCAGGTGTGCATGCTGGCCATGAGTTCGCAATAGGGGTGGTGTTTTGCGTTGTAATTCGGCGAGCCGCTGGTGGTGTGAATACGGTCGTCGAACGGCGTTTCGATCAGGTTGTACGGCAGGCCCTTGGTGGGATCGATTTCGGCCAACTCGTCAATCGGCATCCATCCGGCATCGTGGTTGGAAATGACGTACAGCATCAGCTCGCGCGGATCGACCGGTTCGAAACGGTCATTGCCGAAGGCTTCGCCGAGACGCCCGGCGAACGCCATGTGATCCGCCATTGTGATAACGAAACTGGTTCGCCCTCGGGCGCACTCTGGACAATCATGCGGCGGTCCTCCGGGGATCAATTGTGGTTATGCCGCGCCCCGAGCGGTCGGGCGGCGCGCCGCTGCCGGCGAGGCTGCCGCACAAGTGGCTATCTTGGCAACCAGAAGGCCCGGAGCACGCAAAGCGTCCGGAACGTGAAAAGCAACCGTGGCGCCCAAAGCGCCCGGAGAACCGAGTCCTCCCGCTCGCAGCATGTCTCCCCCCTTCGCTCCGCGTTCCGATGACTCTAATGAACCGCGGCAACCGCAAGATCCGGTTTGGGCTTAGTGGCGGCCGCGCCGCAAGCGGCGCTGTCAGGCCGGGAGCAGCGCCTGGCCGACGATGATTGTCGCGTTGTCCTGGCGGGGATTGTCGCGCGCCACCACCGCGCCGATCAGCGTCGCCGCAACGGTTTCCGAATCGCGCCCGGCAAGGGACTCCGCCAGGGAGGCGATCTCGTCCACGTCAAGCGTCAGAATCCCGTCACTCGCCAGAACAATCATGTCGCCGGCGGCCATCGCGATGCGGTCGCGGCGGTCGACGAGATCGATCGCCTCGCCCTGCACCGACGAGCGCAACATGTTCCGGGCCTTGGTGTAGGCGAGCCGGGAGGCCGGATCGGATAGGTCGTCGCCCGCCTCTTCCATCAGGCCGGCCATGGAATGATCCTCGTTGAGCCGGTCGAACCCGGAAGCGCGCAGGCACCACAGGGGCGAATCGCCGACGCTGATGAATCCAAGCTGGTCGGCCACCATCCACACGCCGACAACGGTACAGCCCATGCCCTCGAGGTTCAGGTCCTCCGCGATTCGATCGGCAATCGCCGCATTGGCGGTATCGAGACCCCTCTCCAGGCGCACCGCGACGTTTTGCGAATCCGCCTGCCGGAACGCGGCGCCAAATCTCTCGACCGCAAGGCTCGCGGCGACGTCGCCCCCGGCATGACCGCCCATGCCGTCCGCCAGAATCAACGGCGCACCGCCATAGAATTCGGCAACAGCGAAATCGTCTTCCTGGTGGGATCGGGTGCTGGGATCGGGTGCCGAGGATCTGGCGGCTGGCAATGTCGAAGGGCACGGCGATCAGGGTCCGGATAAATCTGAAAGTTTACAAGGCATTTCCGACGCGATGCCCTTCCTGCGTCGCAACCATGAGTGTGCGCGGGGCAAAACAATCGCCGACCAAATGCACCTCGATTCCGGCGTCGCGCAGCGGCGCTTCGAGATCGGATGCGGGAACGCGCGGCGTCGAATAGGTGAACAGCGAAACGTCGGTGATTTCTTCTTCGCGGCCCGAAAGCACGTTGCGGGTACGCACGATTCCGTCGATGAAGGAAGAATCCTCCGTCGGTTCCGAAAGCAGCACGATGTCGATGTCGCCATCATAGATCCGCCGGTAGATACTCTGCTGGCGGACCAGGGATTCGTCACGGGCGATTTGCTCGCGCGGCGTGACCAGCACGACGCGAGCGAACCGCGACCGGAACAGTTCTGCCGCCGAGTAGGTCCCGTCCATGTGGTCGGCATCGAAGATAACGGCAGTTCCAGCCCGCTTTCCCGGGTGATCGAGAATCGCCGCGACCGCCGCGCGCAAGTCGGGAATGAACCCTTCGTCGCGCAGTTCATCGGGCAAAAACCCGGGCCAGGCCATGTCCGACCCGGTGGCCAGCACCACCGCGTCGGGCTTGTGGGCGAGAACGTCTTCGGCGGAAACACGCCATCCCAACTCGATTCTGACGCCGGCCTGGTTGGCCGCCACCTTCTGATAGTCGTAGACGCTCGACAGCGCTTCGCACCCCGGCAGTTCGGCGTTGAGACGCAGCCGGCCGCCCAGTTCGGACGACGCCGTGAACAGCGTGACGTCGTGGCCACGGGCGGCCGCGACCCAGGCCGCTTCCAGTCCTGCCGGGCCGCCTCCGACGACGGCGACGCGCCGGGTCTCAGGCGCCGGATCGGGCCACCAGTCGACTTCGTCGCCAAGCCCGACACGTGGATTGTTGTCGCACATCAGCGGCTTGTCTTCGTTGATCACGCCCCAGCAGCTGTTGCAGGACACACACTTCCTGATGTCGTTGTCGCGGTTTTGCTGCGCCTTGAGGCCCCACGCCGCATCGGTCACCAGCGTGCGGCCGAGGCCGACCAGTTCGGCCACCCCGTCGGCGAGCAGCGTTTCGCCCTGAACTGGTTCGAGAATCCTCCCGACCGCGATGACCGGGATCCCGTTGGAAGCATTCCGCAGGCGCTGGATCAGCGGAAGAAATGTTCCGCGCTCGGAATGCAGATCGGGAATGTGATCTTCGAGGCTGCGCGAATGGCTGCCCATGCAGAAACACAGAAAATCGACCTCGCCGCGGCCAGCGAACAGGCGAACGATGGCCTCGGCCTCGTCGGGACCGATGCTGCCGGGAACGCGGTCGTCGCCCGGCAGTTTGAGACCGATGGCGAAACCGGCGCCACATTCCGCACGCACCGCTTCGACAATCTCCTGCACCAGCCGGGCACGATTTTCGAGGCTGGCACACCCATATTCATCGTCGCGATGGTTCGACCAGGGCGACAGGAATTGATGAAAAACGTGCCCGTGCCCGGCCGATATCTCGACTCCGCTCCAGCCGCTTTGCTGAAGTTTGCGCGAGGATAACGCGAAGCACTCGACCAGGCGGCGGATGTCGCCGGCGCCGAGGACATGGGGCACGGTCCAGCTGAGGTCGTCGGGCAGCGCCGAGGGGCCAATCGCGGACGTGTTGCGGCCCGGGCGGTGGCGGCCGCGCCCCGATTCCTGCATCTGCCCGATCAAACGGCAGTCGATCGATTCGACGGCCTCGGCCCAGCGCTTGAGTCCGTCGAGGTTTTCCTGATCGTACAAGGCGGGCCGCGTCGCCGCGGTTTGCGAGGGCAACATCGCCAGCGGCTCGGTCACGATCATCGCCGCGCCGCCGCGGGCGCGGGCGGCGTGATAAGCGATCAGCCGGCCGGTCACCTCGCGGCACTCGGCGTAGCGCGTCGACATCGAGGCATGGACGATGCGATTACGCAGCCGAATGGGCCCGACCTCGAGCGGAGAAAAAAGAAGCGGATACGGGGTTTCGTTCAAGACCTTAACCGTCTCTGGAGGAGGACGCGCGGCGGTGCCAAGGCGGCGTTGTGCCCCCTCCTGCGCCACCGCCCTGCGGTTTCGGCTGTTGTACACCGGCCTTGGCGTGCGATAAAGGAAACGGTGGCAAAGCATACCGAAGAGGGCACCATGCGCTACGTCTCCAGAGACGAGAACGGAAAAATCGAGGCGATTTTCAGCTATCCGGTTGAGGGCGCCGAAGAGACGCTCGAAGATGCCGATCCTGACCTGGTCGCATTTGTTCTGGGGGGGCGAATCCGATTCGACTCTGCGGGCGTACCTGGCTTCGACCGATTCGGAATTGCTGCGAATCATCGAAGACGTGGTCAACGTCCTGGTCGAGAACAATCTCGTCCTTTTGACCGACTTTCCCGAAGCCGCTCAGACCAAGCTGATGCGCCGCCATTCGATCCGGGAAAAACTTCAAGTTTTCTGACCGACGCCGCGACCGCCCTTCAGAATGCGGACTGCGCGGCAATATTGCGGTGGCCCGCTTCCCAGGCGCCGATCACCGCCACCGATTCGGTAACGTCGGCAAAATACAGTTCCATCGTCTCCAGTGCGGCATCGTGAAGATGGCGCAAGTGGCCACGGGCGCCAACGCTGTCGCGCGCAACCACGACCCGATAGTCGCGCATCTGACCGTCGCGGACAGTCGATTCGACGCAGGTCTGGGTTGCCGTTCCGGTAACCACCAGAGTACGGATTCCGTTTGAACGCAGCAGCGTTTCGAGCCGCGTGTCGATGAAGGCGCTGCAGCGGTGCTTGGGCACGATTTCCTCGCCGTCCAGGGGCGTGAGTTCATCCACAATCGCCCCGCCCCACGACCCCGGCGCGCACAGGCGGCTCACTTCCTCCGCCTCCGACTTGAGGCCGCGCCAGCGCGCCGGCCGCGCCGCCGGATCGTTCACGGTCTGGACGTGTACCACCAGCGCGCCGCACCCGCGCGCCGCCTCGAGCAACGCTTTCGTGTCGAGAACGGCGCCGCGGATTTGCGAGAGATCGTCGCCGCTCGCCCCCATGACGCCCTCCGGGTGACAGAAGTCGTTTAGCAGATCGACGATCACCAGCGCCGTTTGCACCGGATCGAGCAGTGTCTCAGAATCTTGCCCGGACCCGGCGCCGGGCTCCCTTTTCGTGCCGGCCGGCGGCGGCTTTTCATTTTGCCAGACGCCGAGAACCGAATCCGTCTCTACCACATCGGCGAAATAGCGTCCCATGGCGGCCAGAGCGGTCGCGTGATTCTCCGGCCCGGCGGCGGTAGCATCGCCGGCAACGGTCACGAAATAGTTGCGGAAGAACGCATCCCGCACCGTCGATTCGACGCAAACGTCGGTACTGACACCGGCCACTACCAGGTTTTCGATGACGTTGCTGCGCAAATAGAGGTCGATCGGCGAATCCCAGAATGCGCTGTAGCGGTGCTTGGTCACGACCAGCTCGTTTGCAACATTGCGCGGCTGAAGATCGCCGTACCAGTCGGCGCCGAAGGTGCCCGCCTGGCAGCATCCCGACGAACTGCCCGGTTTGTTCATGGCCTCCCCCATCGGCGGCCCCAATACGATGTCGTTGTAGTGCGCCCGAACCCACAGGATCAGCGTGCCCAGCCGCCGCGCTTCCTCGACCAGGCGCGAGATTCGGCCGGCCACGGCCGGCATCGCCGACATGTCCCGTCCGCGGTTGCCGAAAAAGCCGTCCGCGTGACAAAAGTCGTTTTGCATGCCGATCACGACCAGCGCAGTCCGCGCCGGGTCGAGCTTTTCTTTCAGGGGGCGTTGGCGGCCGATGCCGGTTCCACGCATTGATTTCTCCCTCCGCGTCCGGACTTAGGTGCTTTAGCCGCCGCCGGTCTTCATCCGGCCAGAATCGCCGCAAGATCGCGCGGGCCGTTGAACCCGAGCCAGGTTAGCGTGGCGACGTCGGCAAAACTTTCGAGAATTTCGAGGTCGAGAGGCCGGTAGGTGTTGCGCGCCTGCGCCCCGCAAACCAATTGGCCCAGAACCCGGCCCTGCCACATCATCGGCGCGTAGATCGCCGAGCCCATGCGCGAAGTCTTCAGTATCTGCCGGAACGAGATATCGTCGTCGGTGTTTTCCAGCAACAGGGATTTTCCGGTCCGCACCACCTGCCCGGGATGGGCGTGGCCGGACTCGACGGCAAGGCGGTGCTGCTCGGGAGGGAAATTACGTTCGGCAATCAAGACATTTTGACTGCCGTCGGCCGAGACCATGAACACGCCGGAAACCGAAAATTGGCGCTCCTCGCCCTTCAGGGCACCGGGCTTGAGATGGGCCTGATGATCGCCCAGCAGATTGACGACCAATCCGGTAACGCACCCGAGCGCCGCCTCGATATCGGGCGCCTCAAGGCCGGCGCCCAGGCACTGACGCAGGGCGGCATGAGCTTCGGCCGGCGCATGCAGCGTCACACCGCGCCCCGACCCCAGCGGAGGGCTGCTGTCACTCCGCGAACCCGCTGCATTGATATTTTCCATCGCCAATTCAAATGTCCCGTGACGTTCTGTCCTATTGTACTAGCATTCAGTGTGCCGCCCGTTTTTGCGGTGCATCGTCCGGTATGGTATCTAGCACGCGGGTCGTCCGAAAGAACCGATAATCGGGGATCGCAATTGTCGCTGGAAGTACTCGACGGAGGCCGCTCGGAGACCTACGCGCTCGTCGGGCGCGATGAATCCCAGAGCTGTTCCGATTGCGCCGTGCGCCGTTGGGCGATCTGCGGCGCCCTGAACGTGTCGGAACTAGGGATCTTCGAACGGTTCAAATCCGGCGACCGGATCGTCAGGGCGGGCACCGAGTTCATCACCGAGGACGAACCCGCCGACGAGTTCTATACGGTTCTGGAAGGCTGGACGATGCTGTACCAGTGGCTGGCCGATGGCGAACGCCAGGTCCTCGATTTCGCGCTGCAGGGAACGTTAATCGGCTTCGAGACGCAACCGGGCGCGCCCAACCGGATTTCGGCGCAAGCCTTGACCAACTCCCGTCTGTGCGTGCTTCCGCGCGCCGGGCTGATCGAACTGCTGCGCGCGCATCCGGAATTGGCGATTCGTCTCGCCGGGATAAGCCGCACGCGCGAGATTACCCTGGCCCAGCACCTCGCCAACGTCGGTCAGCGCCGGGCCCGGGCACGCATTGCCAATCTTCTGATGGAACTGATCGTCCGGGTGCGGGCCACGTCGGATCCCAAATTGCGGGGTTCGATTCAACTGCCGGTCAGCCAGGAAATCATCGGTGACGCCCTTGGGCTTACGTCGGTCCACGTCAACCGCATGTTGCGGGAGCTCCGCGAAGACGGAATCGTCGCGATCAAGAACGGCACCCTGAAGGTTCTCGACGCGGCAAAGCTCGCCGACGAAGCCGATCTCGATTCGCGTCATCTGACTTCCCCGGTCGCCGTCAACTAGAGCTTTTTCCGTTCGCATGCGCTCACGCGAAAAGCTCTATCCCTTTGACATAGAACGCAAATCGTCGTCGCTGGCGATTCCGCCGGCTCGGGATTTGCGTTAGGCGGCGCCCCGGCCCGTCAGGAGGGCGGCGCGTGCCCCCGGCGCAGGTCTTCGAGTTAGTCCAGAGTCTTGGGCCAGTCCTTCTTGAGCAATCGCGAAAGCGAACGGTCGGCGAGCAACCTGCCCCCGGTCTGGCAGCGGGCGCAGTAGTTGGTCTCATTGCCGGCATAGGCGATGCGCTGAACCGGCGCGCCGCAATCGGGACACGGATCTCCATAGCGCCCGTGAACGGCCATTTGTTCGCGAAACGCGGTCACTTTTTTCGGGAACCCGTCGCCCGTTTCGGCACGCAGGCGTTCGGTCCATTCCCTCAGGGTCGCCTGCACGGCACCGTAAAGGTGCCCCACCTCCTCGACCGTTAGCCGGTCCGTCCACTTGAGCGGCGAGAGCCGTGCCCGGTGCAGGATTTCGTCCGAATAGGCGTTGCCGATGCCGCCGAACAGGCGCGGGTCGGTTAGTGCGCGCTTGAGGGTATGGTGGGTTTCGGTGAGAACGGCCGAGAACCGATCGCATTCGCACGCGAGAACGTCGATGCCGCCCGGGTCGTGCGCCGCCAGTCCGGCCTCGCCCTGCACGACGTAGAGGGACGCGCGTTTCTTCGAACCTGCCTCGGTAAAGACCAGCGATCCGGCGGAAAAGTCGAATGCGGCCAGGTTCTGTTTGCCTTTGAGCGCGACGCCGGCCTGGCGCCAGTGCAGACGCCCCGCGATCATCAGGTGCAACACCAGATACAGCTCGTCTTCGAGTTCGAATACAATTCGTTTTCCGAGCCGCCGGAGCCCGGTGACCGTCCGCCCTTCGGCGGCGGACGGTGGCGGTTCAACCGAGCGCAGCAAAAACGGACTGGCGAAGCGAGTATGATTCAGCGGCTCGCCGGTCACGCGCCGTTCCAGCGCCTCGATATAGACGGTGATGTCCGGAAGTTCAGGCACCGGGCGCGGACACCATCCACGACCGCACCGTCGCCACCCAGTCGTTGTCCGCCGAGGCTTGCGACAGATTGTTTTCGTAGTGGTCGAGGCCGTCGTAGACCTTGGACAGGACCTGCGTTCCGTTGCGTTCCAGCGCCGCGACCATTTCCCGGCTGGACCCGACGACATGGGGAAAATCATCGCTGCCATGCGCGATAAAGAACGGTACCGCCTTGTCGTCGACGAAATTGATCGGGCTTGCCACTTCGTCGTTTTCGGGCTCACTCAGCAGGAATTCGGCGTAGGTGATGCCGCGATTGCCCGGTGCCGGATCGTCGCGGCGGATGCGGAAGGCAGTGCTCGAGGCGTGACAGGACTTGACGACATCGGCGGGCAAATCGAGCGCGGCATAGATTTCGTACCGCAGCGCAACCATTGCCGCCAGATTGCCGCCCGCCGACCACCCCGCCACCGTAATCCGGTCACGGTCGCCGCCGTGCCCGGCGATGTGCCCATAGACCCATTTTATCGCCGAGAACGCAACTTCCAGCGCCGCCGGGTATTTGTGCTCCGGCACGAGACGGTAGGAGGCGGATACGAAGATCGCCGGCAGATCGACGAACGCGGGCGCCATGAAGCCGTTCCATTCCTTGTAACCGTGCGACCAGGCGCCGCCATGAAAGTAGATCAGCACCGGCAGCGGCGTCGCGGGCGCATGTTGCGGCAGGTAGAGATCGAGTTTTTGGCAGGGATCGTCGCCGAAGGGCACGTCGAACACGGTGCGGCAGCGTTCGGCGGCGCGCGATGCGGCCAGTGCGCGCTCGGCGTAACGGATGGCGGCCTCGGGGTCGCGCGAATTTTCCAGCGTGCGCGGCGGTTGCGGGACCAGGCTATCGAACGCCATGACCCGACTTACGCCCGTCCCTGGTCCATGGACTCGCGCCGCCCCCGCGCCGACAATAGAGCGGCAATGCAGACGATGATGCGAACAATGCTGCGAACAATGCTGCGAACAACTGCAACCGCGCGGCGGGCCGAGTCACCGGCAGGCAGGCCAAAGGGCGGACTAGGGGGCAATATGGAACTTTCGATCATCAACGGACGTTTCTTTAGCGGCGAAATCGGTACGCCCGAAACCTATCAGGAATACGGCGATTTCACGATTGCCGCCGATCCCGGCGGCAGCCGGACCATGCGGCCGCTCACGCGCTCGCCGCCGGGCGGCAAGTCGAGACGCCGGGGCAAGGGCAATCCGCGCGCGCTGCATCGGAGGACCGTGCGAATCGGGGATACGCGGCAACCCGAGGCAGCGCCATGACCGGCCTATTCGACCTGACCGGCAAAGTCGTCCTGATAACCGGATCGACCAAGGGAATCGGCCGGGCGATCGCGTTTGCAATGGCCGGGCACGGCGCCAGGGTGGTGATTTCCAGCCGAGACGAAGACCGCTGCCGCGAGACCGCCGAAGAGATCAGTGCCGCCGGCGGGTCCGCCCTGCCCGTCCCCTGCAACATCGGTTACAAGGGCCAGCTTCAGGCACTGGTGGACCGTACGCTCGCCGAGTGGGGCCGGATCGACGTGCTGGTCTGCAACGCCGCCGTCAATCCCCACTTCGGACCGTTGGCGGAGATTGCGGACGATGCCTTCGAGACCATTCTGAAGCGAAACGTGCAGAGCACCCTGTGGCTCTGCAACATGACCATCCCGCAGATGGCCGAGCGCGGCGGCGGCGCGGTGGTCATTATCTCCAGTGTCGCCGGTCTGCGCGGTGATCCGATGCTCGGCGCCTATGCGATTTCCAAGGCCGCCGACATGCAACTCGCGCGCAACCTCGCCGTCGAATGGGGCCGGCGCAACGTGCGCGTCAACTGCATAGCGCCCGGTCTGGTGCGGACCGACTTCGCCCGTGCGCTCTGGGACAATCCCCCGGTCTATGAAGAAGTCCTGAAAGCGAGCCCGCTCGGGCGCATCGGCGAACCGGAAGACATCGCCGGCGCGGCGCTGTTGCTGGCGACCGAAGCCGGCCGCTTCATCACCGGCGAGACCCTCGTCATCGACGGCGGCGTGACGATTGCGGGCTCGCGGGCCTAGGCGGGCCGCCGGTTCACTTCGAACAACTACGCCGCGCGCATTGACCCCTAGCGCGCGGGCCGTCAGTTCACCTCGAACAATCCCGCCGCGCCCATGCCGCCGCCGATGCACATGGTAGTAACGACATACCTGGCGCCGCGGCGTTTGCCCTCGATGAGGGCGTGGCCGACCATGCGCGAGCCGCTCATGCCATAGGGATGGCCGATCGCGATCGAGCCGCCATCGACGTTGAGCTTGTCGTCGGGAATACCGAGCCGGTCGCGGCAATAGACGACTTGCACGGCAAAGGCCTCGTTGAGTTCCCATAAGTCGATGTCGTCGATGGAAAGGCCATGGCGCTTCAACAGGCGCGGGACCGCGAACACCGGCCCGATCCCCATTTCGTCCTGTTCGCAGCCCGCAACGGCGAGGCCGCGATAAATGCCGAGGGGCTCGATCCCGCGGCGCGATGCTTCCTTGGCGCTCATCACCACGCAGGCCGAAGCGCCGTCGGAAAGCTGGCTCGCATTGCCCGCCGTAATGAATCCATCGTCGCCCATCACCGGCTTGAGCGCGGCGAGTCCCTCGGCCGAGGTTGAGGGGCGATTGCCCTCGTCCCGTTCGAGGCACGCGGTTTCTTCGTGCGTTTCGCCGGTTTCCTTGTCGGTAACGATCTTGACCGTCTCCAGCGGCACGATCTCGTCGTCAAGCCGGCCCGCTTGTTGCGCCGCAGCGATCCGCATTTCGCTTTGCAAGGCGTATTCGTCCTGCACGTCGCGGCCGATGCCATAGCGTTTGGAAACCACTTCGGCCGTGTCGATCATCGAAAGATAGAGTTCCGGCTTGTGCTGGTCGATCCAGTCTTCGCGGGCGCGGAACAGGTTCTGGTGCTCGTTCTGAACCAGACTGATGGATTCGAGCCCACCGCCCACGGCGATCGGCACGCCGTCGACAAGCACCCGCTGGGCCGCCATGCTGATCCCTTGCAGGCCGGAACTGCAAAACCGGTTCACCGTCACCGCGCTGACCGTCACTGGCAACCCCGCACGAAGGGCGCATTGGCGCGCAATGTTTTGGCCGGTCGCACCTTCGGGCAGGGCACAACCCATAATGACGTCTTCGACTTCCTCGGGTTCGATGCCTACGCGCTCGACCGCGTGCCGGATGACATGCCCACCCAGCTTCGCCCCGTGGGTGTTGTTGAAGGCGCCCCGGTAAGCCTTGCCAATCGGCGTGCGCGCCGTCGATGCGATTACTGCGTCATTCATCGTCAGTCTCCTCCCTCGGCGGCCCGGTTCGCGGGTCCACCGCCAAGCGCGGCGAATTCCTTGAGGTGATGGGAGGCGTCGCCGAACATGCTTCCGATCAGGGTCAGGCGCTTGAAATAGTGGCCGACGCTCAGTTCGTCGGTCATGCCCATGCCACCGTGAAGCTGCACCGCTTCCTGGCCGATCAGGCGACCGGCGCGCCCGGCCGCAACCTTGGCCGCTGAAACAGCCCGTTTTCGTTCCGCTACCGGGCGATCCAGCGATAGCGCCGCCAGTATCGCCATCGAACGCGCCTCCTCTTCGGCCATGAACAGATCGACCATGCGGTGCTGCAACACCTGGAACGTACCGATGGGGCGCCCGAACTGTTCCCGGGTGCGGAGATATTCGAGCGTGATCTCGCGCAAGGCGCCCATGGCGCCGACCGCCTCGGCACAGATCGCGGCGATCCCGGTATCGACGGCCAATTCGATTTGCGCCAAAGCATCGCCGTCCGGCACCATCCGGGCCTCGGCCGGCACCGCAACGCCTTCGAAAGTCAGGTCGGAGGCACGGCCGTCGTCCTGGGTCTTGTAGTCCCGGCGCGAAAGCCCCTCGGCGCCGTCGAAAACCAGGAACAGCCCGATCCCGTTCGCCTCGCCCAGGGCGACCGTGAGGCGCGCGGAAACGATGATCCGGTCGGCGCTGGCGGCGTGATAGACCAGCGATTTTCGCCCCGTGAGGACAAATCCGCCGTCGCGTGGCTCGGTAGCGAGTTCGACGTGCGCGAGATCGTAGCGCGAGCCGGGCTCCACGAACGCAAACGCAAGCCGGCACTCTCCGGCCGCCAACGCCGGCAGGATTTCCGATTTTTGCGCCGCCGTTCCGGCCCTCAAGATCAGGCCGCCGCCCATCACCACCGACCACAGGTAGGGTTCCAGCACGAGACCGCGCCCGAAGGCTTCCATCAGGATCATGGTCTCGACCGCACCCCCGCTGGTGCCGCCGAAATCTTCCGGCAACGTCGCCCCGAGCCAGCCGAGATCGGCGAACTGCTGCCAAATCCCGCCGCGGTAGCCGGGTTCGGTGGCGGCAGCGGCGCGGCGGGCATCGAACGGATACGCCTCGCGCACGAAGCGCAGCGCGCTGTCGCGCAACATGTCTTGTTCCGGGGTGTAGGAGAGGTCCATCGCCCCTAAAGGCCCAAAACCATCTTGGCGATGATGTTCTTCTGGATTTCGTTCGAGCCGCCGTAGATGGAGGCCTTGCGCCAATTGAAATATCTGGGCGCGATCGGCGCCGCGTAGTCGGGCCCTACGGGTTCTTCGTTCCAGCCCTCGCGCACGGCCTCGGGCAGCCACGGGTGGGCATGATAGCCGAGCGCCTCGACCAGAAGTTCGGTCAGGGTCTGCTGGATCTCGGTGCCGCGAATCTTGAGGATCGAGGATTCGGGACCCGGCGCACGGCCCGCGCCCTCGTCCGACAGGAACCTGAGTTCGGTCATTTCAAGCGCCATCAGGGCGATCTCGACCTCGGCAATCTTGGCGGTGAACGCCGGATCGTCGGCCACCGGCGCGCCGCCCGCCTGTTCGGCACGCGAAATTTCCTTGAGCCGCTGCAACTGCCTCTTGGAGCGCGCGACCTGCGCGATGCCCGTGCGTTCGTGCCCGAGCAAGAACTTGGCGTAGGTCCAGCCCATGCCTTCCTCGCCGATCAGGTTGCCGGCCGGCACGCGCACGTCCTCGAACAAGACCTCGTTGATTTCCTGACTGCCGTCGAAAGTGACGATGGGGCGGACGGTCACCCCCGGACTGGTCATGTCGATCAGCAGAAACGAAATTCCTTCCTGTTTCTTGCCGCTCGAATCGGTACGCACGAGGCAAAAAATCATGTCTGCGTGCTGCGCCAGCGTGGTCCAGGTCTTGGCGCCGTTGACGAGGTAGGTATCGCCCTCGCGCTCCGCGCGCATGGTCAGCGAGGCAAGGTCCGACCCGGCGTTGGGTTCCGAATAACCCTGGCACCACCAGTCCTCGCTGGAAAGAATCCGCGGCAGGTATTGTTGCTTTTGCGCCTCGGTGCCGAATTCGATGATGACCGGCGCCACCATGTTGACGCCGAAGTTAATCACCGGCGGCGCGGCGCCAAGCGCGCATTCTTCGTCGAAAATATGCTTTTGCAGCGGCGTCCAGCCGGTGCCGCCGTATTCGACCGGCCACGCCGGCGCCATCCAGCCCTTGCGGTACAGGATCTTCTGCCAGCGGACGTAGTCGTCCTTTTCGAGGTAGAGCCCGTTTTCGACCTTGTGCCGGAAGCCGGCCGGCAGTTCGGCTGCAACGAACGACCGGACCTCGGCCCGAAAGGCGTTGTCGGCGTCGCTGTAGGTCAGGTCCATGAATCAGCCACTGGAATCAGCCATTTGGTCAGCCACCGGAGCCATCGCATCAGTCGCCGGACCAACCGGCAAAAGTCAAGCCAGCACCAGCAAGTTTCACCAATATGGGCGCCGGTGTCCATTGCGCTCCGTGCTCGGCCTCGTAGCGGCTAAGCGCGCCAACAATCACGTCGAGGCCGACGGTATCGGCGTAATGCATCGGGCCGCCCCGGTACGGCGGAAAGCCGTAGCCGTTTAGCCAGATGATGTCGATGTCGCCTGGCCGCGCCGCCACCTGTTCTCCGAGGATATTCACACCTTCGTTGATAAGGGGATAGAGGCAGCGTTCGAGGATTTCAGAATCGTCGATTTCCCGTCGTTCCATGCCCAATTCCCCGGACAAATCGAGGATCAGGTTTTCGATTTCCGCCGAGGGCACGGGCGTGCGGTTGCCGGATTCGTAATCGTAGAAACCGCCGCTCGTTTTCAGGCCAAAGCGCCCGCGCTCGCAGATCCGGTCGGCGAGCGGCGAATAGCGGATATCGTCAGGCCGGGTCGCGCCCTGGCGTTTGCGGATGCGCCAGCCCACGTCGAGCCCGGCAAGGTCGCTCATCGCGAACGGGCCCATCGGAAAGCCGAAGTCGTAGATCACTTTGTCGACTTGTTGCGGCAACGCCCCTTCTTCGACCAGAAAGTTCGCTTCGCGCAGATACGGATGGAGCATCCGGTTGCCCACAAAACCGTCGCACACACCAACCACGACACCGATCTTGTTGATGCGTTTTGTTACTGCCATCGCCGTCGCCAGCACGTCGGGGGCGGTCTTTTCACCGCGCACGATCTCGACCAGCCGCATGATGTTAGCGGGACTGAAGAAATGCATCCCGACCACGTCCTCAGGATGCGACGTAACGGCGGCGATTTCATCGACGTCAAGGGTGGACGTGTTGGTGGCGAGCACCGCGCCCGGTTTGCACGTCTTGTCGAGTCTCTGAAAGACTTCTTTCTTGAGATCCATCTCCTCGAACACCGCCTCGATGACGATGTCGGCGTCAGCCAGGCCGTCATCGTCAATGCCACCGGTGATGAGCCCCATGCGGCGGTCCATCTCGCCCTGATCGAGCCGGCCCTTAGCGACCGTGGCGGAATAGTTACCCGCGACGGTGCCGAGGCCGCGCTGCAACGCCTCGTCGTTTACTTCGATGAGGTGCACCGGAATTCCGGCATTGGCAAAGTTCATGGCGATTCCGACGCCCATGGTCCCGCCACCGATCACGGCGGCAAGCGCCACGTCGCGGCGCGGCGTGCTCTTTTTGATTCCCTGCACGTCTGCGATACGGCGCTCGGCGGTAAAGATGTGCCGCATGGCTTTGGATTCATCGGATTGCAGGCATTCGGCGAAGATTTCGCGTTCGCAGGCCCCGCCCTCGTCGAAACCAAGCTGCGTTGCAATCTCGACCGCCTCGATGCAGGCATAGGGCGCCCTGTACCCGCGCGCCTTGCGTTCGATCGATTTGCGGAAGGCGTCAAACACACCGGGGTTTGACCTGGCTGCCGCCAGTTTTTCGTCGCGGTCGCGGGTCCGGCGCGGCCCATCGACACCGGCCGCGAAGGAAATCGCCTCGGCAACGAAATCTCCCTCGAAGATTTTGTCGAGGATACCGAGTTCGAGTGCCCGCGCGGCGTCGACCGGCGTGCCACCGACGATCATATCGAGCGCCGCCTCGATGCCGGCCAACCGCGGCAGGCGCTGGGTCCCGCCGGCGCCTGGAATGATCCCAAGCTTGACCTCGGGCTGACCACACAGCGCCGTTGGCGCCGCCACCCGGTAGTGGCAGCTCATGGCAAGTTCGAGCCCGCCGCCAAGCGCCAGCCCGTTGATCGCCGCGACAACGGGCTTGTCGCAATTCTCAATGGCCGCCGCGACATCGCCCAAACCCGGCGGCTGGACAGGCTTGCCGAACTCGCGAATGTCGGCGCCGGCACTGAACAGGCGCCCGCTGCCGGTGATTACGATGGCTTTGACTTCGGTATCCGCCGCAGCGCTGGCGACCGCCTCGGCAAGACCGGCGCGCACCGCGCTACCAAGCGCGTTGACCGGCGGATTGTCGATGGTGACAACGGCGGCACGATCGTGGACCTCAACAGCTATCGGTGACACCATCCGAATCCTCACGACCGCCCCCCCCCTGCCGATGGATGCAGCCGAGTCCCACCATATCGCCAGACCAAAGGCAACCGAAATGCTGCGCACGTCACCACGTCTGGCCGTGCCTGGAAGCCGTCAGCCCCTGAAGCCACAAACTTTTGAACGATCACAAAGGCGCCCCACTACCCCTTGTCAGGCTTCCACACCTGCGCCGGGGAGCGATCCGCCAGCGGCGGGAGGCCACATCGTCGAGTTGCCAAGGCGCCCGCAGTCATCCGGCGGCCCTGCAGGGTGCGCCACAATATTCGGACCCTTTTCTTTACTTGATCCCGCCGCTGGGCGACCCTCCCGGAGACTTGACCTGCCCCACGGTTAGTACCACGCGTTAGTTTAGACCATACTTGACATCTGGTGAGCGGCAATCGGCCCGTAGCTCCCAGGAGCGAAGGGTGGATCGGCGCGGCGAGGCCCAATGGTTTGAGGCGCTGGTGGCCTACAGCATGGCGTGGGTGAAACTGCACGATGCCTACTGATCAGGCGTAGAGCGCTGCGATTTCATCCTCGTAAACCTCGGTGATCTTGGCGCGCCGTACTTTCATGGTGGCCGTCACCTCGCCGTCGTCGTGGTCGAGTTCCTTGGTCAGGAGGTGGGACTTCTTGATCTGCTCGACGTTGGCGAGTTGCGCGTTGGCCTTGTCGATCTCGCGCTGAATCAAACCGCGCACCTGTTCGTTCTCGGCCAGGCTGCGGAAGGTCGTATAGGCGATGCCGTTGCGGTCGGCCCAATTTGCGACCATGTCATAGTCAAACTGGATGAGCGCGGAGACGAACTTGCGTCCGTCGGCGACGACGATGCACTCCTTGATGTAGGGGCTTGCGCGCACCGCGTTCTCGATCAGGCTGGGTGTCAGGTTCTTGCCGCCGGCGGTGATCGCCACGTCCTTCTTGCGGTCGACGATCGAGACCGAACCGTCGGCGTGGATATCGCAGACGTCGCCAGTGTGCAGCCAGCCATCCTTTAGGGCCTCCGCCGTTGCTTCTTCGTTGCGGTAGTAACCGGCGAAGACGCAGCCGCCGCGGATCAGCAACTCACCGTCGGGCGCAGCCTTCATTTCGACCCCGCGCAGCGGCTTGCCGATCCGACCCTCGGTGCGTTGTTCGAGCCGCTGAATCGCACAGGCCCCGGCCGTTTCAGTCATGCCGAAACCTTCCATCAGCGGCACCCCGATGCCGCGGAAGAAACGCAGCGTCTCCTCCGAGATCGGCGCCGCGCCCGAAATGGCGATCTTGCTCCGGGTCAGGCCCAGCGCGTTGCGCAGGGGCCGGTACGCAAGCCATTCCCAGAACGCATGGCGCAGGCGGTCGCCGAAGCTGTAGTCCTTTTTCCAGTGATCCTCGAAGCGCCGCGCGTCGCGCAGCGCGAGACGGAATACCAGTCCCTTCAGCGGTCCTGCGGTGCGCGCACCGATCAGGGCTTCGGCGCGCATCTTTTCCCAGATGCGCGGCACACCGAGGAAGATGGACGGCGCGATTTCGCGCAGATCGCTTTGCACGGTGCGCAAGCTCTCGCCGAAGCTCACGGCATAGCCGCCACGCATCGCTAGGAATACCGAAAAAAGTTGCTCCGCTACGTGGCACAGCGGCAGGTAGGAAACGACCGAATCCGTATCGTCCTGCCCGATGTTCTCCGCCGACACCTCGCCGACGAAGGCGATGTTGCGGAAGGTGACCAGCGCCGCCTTGGGCGGGCCGGTCGAGCCCGAGGTGCCAACGATCAACGCGACGTCGTCAGGATCGTGATCCGCCATCATGCGATCGAGAAAACCCGGATCGCCGCGCGAGACCTTGGCACCGGCGGCCATCAGGTCGTCGTACGAAACGAGATCAGCTTCGTCGTAGTGCGACAGGCCCTTACCGTCGAGATAGATGATGTTCCTTAGCTGTGGAAGCCGGTCGCGGATTTCGAGCACCTTATCGACCTGTTCCTGATCCTCGCAGACGATGGCGCGCGCGTCGGTCAGCGACAGGACGTAGAGAATCTCGGGCGCCGGAGACGTCGCGTAGACGCCGGCCGGCACGGCACCGATCATGTGCATGCCGAGTTCGGCGATCACCCACTCCTGCCGGTTCTCGGACAGGATCGCGATATGGTCGCCGCGTCCGTAACCGAGCGACAACAGGCCCTGCGCAAAGTAGCTGACCGCGCGTTCATATTCGGTCCAGGTCATCTCGTCCCAGATGCCAAAGCGTTTCTGGCGCAGCGCGACGCGTTTCGGCGTCCTGCGCGCATGGTCGCGCAGAAGCCGCGGCAGGGTGCGCACCTCGGGCGCGCGCTTGTTGGGATGTTCCGTATGTTCTGCGAGAGCCATGGCGTCTTCAACTCAGCCAGCGCTTGCGGCGCTTGTAGTGTTTCACGTCGCGGAACGACTTCGCCTCGGTTCCCCCGACGCCGAGATAAAACTCTCGCACGTCATCGTCGTTGCGCAGCTTGTCGACCGGCCCCTCGATGACGACGCGGCCGTTCTCGAGAATGTAGCCGTAGTGCGCGTGGCTGAACGCGACGTTGGCGTTCTGCTCCACCAACAAGATCGTCGCGCCGCGTTCCTCGTTGATGCGCGAGATGGTGTCGAAGATCTCCAGAACGAGCTTCGGCGCAAGGCCCAGTGAGGGTTCGTCGAGCAACACGATCTCGGGATGGCCGATCAGCGCGCGACCCAGGGCCAGCATCTGTTGTTCGCCGCCGGACAGGTAACCCGCGAGCTGGGCGCGCCGTTCCTTGAGGCGCGGAAACATGTCGTAGATGTCGTCGTAATCGGCGGGCGCGTCCTTACGTCCGGTGAGTGCGTAGGAAGCCGCGACGAGATTGTCGTGCACGGTGAGGTCGGCAAAGATTCGCCGCCCTTCCCGCACGTGCCCCATGCCGCGGCGCACCAGGCTATGCGGCTGCTCGGAGAGCACCGAGCGTCCGCCAAACAGGATGTCGCCGTCGGTCACCTCGCCGTTCTCCAGCGGCAGGAGACCGGAGATCGCCTTGAGCGCAGTGGTCTTGCCGGTGCCGTTAGCGCCGAGCAGCGCGACGACCTTGCCGTCGGGCACTTCGAAGGACAGGCCCCGCAGGGCCTGCACCACGTGGTGGTAGTAGACCTCGATGTTGTTGACGCTCAGCACGCGGTTTGCCCGGAGCGGATCACCGACCCGCTCCCCCTGTCACCAGGGGGAGCTTCGCATTGGGTCGGCGCCGGGCCGTTAGGTGACGATCCAGTCGGAGATCGGCAGGAACAGCTTGGAGTCCGCGCCGTAGCGATAGACGCGGCCCTGCGGAACCGACCGGCTCACGACCGTGACGGGCAGACCCATGTAGCCGCCCGAGTCCCAGTTCTTGATACCGTCGAGCGCGGCCAGGAGATTCTCCGCGTTGACTTTCTTATCTGCGGCGACGGTGTCCTCGATCGACTTCTTGAGGAGTTCGTGGCTGAACATCGGCTGCAACGACCAGGTCACGACATAACCCGGGAACTTGTCGCCGTACTTCTGTTTCTTGAAAGCGAAGAACTTCGAATAGGCGGGCGAGTCCTTCGCTTCGTAGAAGTAGCGGTAGGGCAGCACCCCCGCGTAGCCGTCGAGCACCGGGCCGGCCTTCGCCGTGACGGCGTCGGCAATGACCTTCTCCATACCCCAGAAGGTGCCGAGGAACTGCGTCTCCATCTTGAAGGCGCGCGCCGTGGCGATGATCTCGGGCCACACGCCGGTCACGTAGCCATGCAGGATGACGTATTCCGGATCGGCGCGGCGCAGCTGCGCGACGTGCGTTTGTACCTCGGCGCCGGCCGGCTTGGTGACTTCTTCGTGGACGACCTGCAGCCCGAGGGCCGCCGCCGCCGCCTTGCCGTGCGCGATCGGATCGCGGCCGAACTCGGTGTCCGAATAAACGAAGGCGACCCTGGTGCCGCCGTTGTCCCTCACGTGCTTGAGCAAGATGTCGAACATCGACTGGTAGGTCGGACCGGCGATATACTGGTAGGGATGGGTCTGCGGGTTCGCAAGATCCGAGGAGAAGGACGTGCCGCCACAAATCACCGGCGTGCGCTGCAGTTCCGGTGCGACGAGTTTCATGAAGCCCGTCGAGTCGCCAGAATAGGAGATCGGTTTTTCGTCGGCCGACATCGCTTTCTTGAAGTTGGCAAGCGACTTGGCGGGATCGTAGCCGGAGTCTTCGTGAACGATCTCCACTGGCTTGCCGGCTATGCCACCCATGTCGTTGGTCATCTCGGCCCAGTCGAGAAGATCCTTCAGCGCCGTCGTGCCCGCTTGCGCGAACGGACCCGTCAGGGGCGACGAACCGGCGAAGACCCATTTGTTGCTCTGCGCCCGCACGATCACGGGCATGCCGAGCACCGACGTCGCGGCAATCGCGGCGGTACCCTTCAGAACTTTTCTGCGATCGACTTTCATGCTGATGCTCCCTATTGATTTCGGTGATGGGCATCTACGGCGAAAACGGCCAAAGATTTATGAAGCGCCAGAAGCGCGTCCAGATCGCGGCTAGGCCCATCGGTTCGAAGATCATAAACCAGATAATAAGCAAACCATATACGATTGTGTTTGCTGGCGCAGTGAATTCGACGATGGTCGGGTTGAGCGGTGTCAGCAGGCCAAAGGCCCACTTCAGAAATTCAGGGATCAGGACAACGAAAACCGCTCCGAAAACGGGGCCCAGCGTCCGCGCCGATCCGCCGACGACTAGGGCTGCAAGAAACACGATAGACAGCTGCAGCTCGAACTGGGTCGGTAACAACACAAGAAAGTTATAAGCCCACAGCGCGCCGGCGAGCCCCGCATAGGCCGACCCAAGGCCAAAGGCGAGGAGTTTGTAGCGTGTGAGGCCCACGCCAATGATCTCCGCCGAATAGTCGGCATCGCGAATCGCGATGAAGGCGCGGCCCACGCGCGTGCGAAATAGGTTCTGTGCGAACAGCACCGCGAGAATCGCGATGGGAACGATAAGTCCATACTTTTGCTCGTCGCTCTCCAGCGCGCTGCCGAAGACTGTCGCCGGCGCGAGCGTAATGCCGCTGCCGCCGCGCGTCACATCGGTCCAGTGCTCGATGATGAAGATGATGATGAAGTTTGCCGCCAGCGTCGCGATGGTCAGGTAGAGCCCGCGAATACGCAGCGACGGCAGACCGAACACGAGACCGACCGACGCAGTGAAGACGACAGCCATCGGAATCACCACCCACCAAGGCGCGCCGAGCCAATTCGCGAACACGGCGGTCGCGTAGGCGCCGACCCCGACCAGCGCGCCGTGCCCCAGCGAGATCAGGCCGGTATAACCGGTGAGAATGTTGAGGCCGGTGATCGCAACCGTGTAGATCGCCACCTGGGTAACGAGGAAGATGATGAAGCCGCTGGCGCCGAACGGCAGCACGGCGAGTGCGATCAACAGCACAGCGAAGCCGTAGCGCACCGGCAATGACCGAAAGATCGCCTCATCGGCCGCGTAGGTCGCCTTATAGTCGCCGATGATCATCCCTTAGACGCGCTCCACGTCGGGCGTCCCCAGCAGACCGTACGGCCGGATGAGAATGATCAGCAGCACGACAATGTAGGGCACGACCTCCTTGAAGTCGCCGCCGAGGAAATGGTTCGCCATCGCCTCGAGCCAGCCGACGATGAACGCTGCCAGCAGCACGCCGATTACGGAGTCGAGACCGCCCAGGATCACCACGGCGATCACCGAAAGGCCGATCTGGCTGAGCGAGGGCGTGAGACTGTTGAGCGGCGCGAGCAGGATACCTGCAAGCGCGGCCGTCGCGGCCGCAACCATCCAGGTCGTCATGAACACGCGCGGAACGTTGATACCCATCGCGTAAGCGGTCGACTGGTCCGATGCTGTGGCGCGGATCGCTACGCCTGCCTTCGACTTGAGGAACAGGACGGTGATGATCGCGAAGACGACGCCCGCGATCAGAAAACTCGCCAGCATCTGGCGGTTGATCGCTAGACCCGCGACGAAGTCGATGCTGAGCCCGACCAGCGCCGGCGGATAGTACGCGTTGGTCGACCAAACTATGGCGGCGGTCCCTTCCAGAACAGAAATCAGGCCGATCGTCACCATGATCATCGGGAACGGGTTCTGGCCGATCATGGGACGCATCAGCACGCGCTCGACCGCCCCACCGAACAACGCGGCGGCGATCAAGGTCAGCGGCAAGCCGATGATATAGACAGCCCAAGCGCCGAGCCCGGCGACGTCCAGCATGCCGGTGATCGTGTGATAAAAGTAGGCGCCGATCATCAGCACCGCGCCGTGCGCGAAGTTGAAGACTTTCGTGGCGCGAAACACGAGCACGATCCCCACCGCGATCAGCGCGTAGACGCCGCCCGTCATCAGGCCGGTGAGACTGTCCTCGATGACGAAGGCGATGTTCATCAGGCGGTATCCTGCGCGGCGCCGAGATAGGCCTCGATCACGGCGGCATCCTTCTGCACGACCTCGGGCGTCCCTTCCGCGATCTTTTCGCCGAAATTTAGCACGATGACGTGGTTGGAGATGTCCATCACCATGGACATGTCATGCTCGACCAGCAGGATCGTCACGCCCCATTCTTCCTGCAGGTCGAGGATGAAGCGGGCCATGTCCTCGGTTTCCTCGCGGTTCATGCCGGCGACCGGTTCGTCGAGCAGCAGCAGACGCGGCCGCATCGCCAGCGCGCGCCCGAGTTCCACGCGCTTCTGCAGGCCGTAAGGCAGTATGGCTACCGGCGTCTTGCGAATGTGGTCGATCTCGAGGAAATCGATGATCTGGCGCTCGATTTCGGCGCGAAGTTCAACTTCCTCGCGCCGCGCCGGCCCCCAGAACACGCCGGCGGCGAGGACGCCGATCTTGAGATGCGTGTGCGCACCGAGCTTGATGTTGTCGAGCACGGTCATGCCCGGAAACAACGAGATGTTTTGGAACGTGCGCGCGATGCCGAGACCGGCGCGCTTGTGCGTTGCAAGCGTCGTGATGTCGCGGCCGGCAAACGTCAGCTTGCCCGTGTTGGGCTTGTGAAAGCCGGAAACGACGTTGAACAGGCTTGTCTTGCCGGCGCCGTTGGGACCGATCAACGCGGTGATGCCACCGGGCGCGACGTCGAGTGAAACATCCTTGAGCGCGGCGACGCCGCCGAAACTCAGTCCGATCCCCTCGGCCCGCAGCAAGGGTTCGCTTTGTACCGTCACGCCTGGCCGTACTCCCTGTTATGACGCCCGCTACGTCGGCGGATCGCCGTTACGGTGCGGATGATAGCGGCAAAGGGACGAAGCAAGACAGGAGAAAGCGAACAGACTGCGGCTTCAGCCCAGCCCCGCCACGAATGAATCTTGCACCTTTGCCAAGCCTTCCGGCTTGTCAAGGGGCACGTGGTGCGCGGAATCCGGAACGGTTTCGATCTGCGCCTGCGGTACGAACGACTTCAGCCCCCAGCACCGTCGTGGCTCCGCCGCTGGCGTCGGACAGCGAGATGCCATGCAGCGACTTGATCAGCCCGTACCAGACTTCAAGGCCTTCGATTTCGAGAATCGCCGCCATTACTCGGATGTTCCCAGATAGGCGCAGATGACTTCGGGGTCGTTGCGGATCTCGCCCGGCGTTCCGTCCGCAATCTTGAGTCCGAAGTCGAGCGCAACCACCTTGTCCGAGGCTTGCGTCACCAAATTCATATGGTGTTCGACCAGCAGAACGCTGAGCTGGTTGCGGTCGCGAATGGTCCGAATGAGGTTGACGAGGGCGTCGACTTCCTCGTGGTTGAGGCCGCTGGCGGGTTCGTCAAGCAACAGAAGCTTCGGCCGCATCGCCAACGCGCGCGCCAGTTCGACCCGCTTCTGGGTACCGAACGGCAGCGCCGCCACCGGCACGCCGGCAACCGCGTCCAGCTTCAGAAAGGAAATGATCTCGGCGGCCACGGCTCGCGCCGCATTGTCTTCGCGCCGCACCCACGGAAGCCTGAGCGAGTCGCTGAGAAAGTCGCTGCGCGAGCGGCTGTGGGCTCCGACCAGAACATTCTCGAGCACGGACTGGCTGCGGAACAGCGCCAGATTCTGAAACGTCCGCCCGATGCCAAGATTGGCAATACCATGAGGCATCTCGCCCAGAATGGAGCGGCCGCGAAACAGGATGTCGCCGTGATTGACTTGATAGAGCCGGCTGAGGCAGTTGAACAGCGTCGTCTTGCCGGCGCCGTTGGGGCCGATCAGGCCGACGATCTGCCCGTCGGGTACCTCGAATGTAACGTGATCAAGGGCAACGATCCCGCCAAAGGTGACGACAACGCCGCGCACCTCAAGTAGCGAATTCCGTTCCTCCACAGGGTCCGGAGGGCCCTGTTCCGCAACCGCCGCAATTGCCATTTGGTATTGGCGCCCCGCCACCCGTGTCGTCAGGTTGTTATCGCCGGCACTGATTTCCGGCATTCCGCCGTTCGTTTTTTTGCGTCCGGCGGGGCCGCCTCCCTGGACCCACGACCTTTTCATCTACCCCCGATTCCGTCAACCGATAGAGCTTCACAATTCCTTTTCATCGACCAGGGCACCGGTCTCGGCATCGCGCAGTTCCAGGCGCACGCACACCTTGCCGGTGCCGCCGTGGTCGATGCCGGTATCGTAGCAGTCAAAGGTGCGCCAGCCGGGACTGATCGGGTGGACGCCCAGCGTGGCGCGATCCGCCGCCAAAAGAAACGCCGGTTGGATCCGGGCCAGCATCCCGAGGCAAGGCCCCGCGGTGCTTTTTTCCGGCTTGAGGATGCCGTTGAGATCGAAGGTGAAGACTTCGCCCTCGCGGATCAAGTTGGCGCAATGGATAACCGAGGTCACGCGGGCGACGATTTCGTAGCGCTCGGCCCAGCCGGGCGCTTTGGGCGCGCGTTTGGCGGCAAGATCGTTCATGTCCCCGGCCCCTCCTCGCCAATGGTTTCCGAGTCAATGACCTTCCCGGTACGGGTCGAACGCAAATAGACCCTTGTACGGGTCTTGCCTTTGCCGTCGTCGTCGCCCGTGTCGAGGCAATCGTAGAATTGCCAGATGCCGCTGATCGGGTTGAGTCCCTCGGCAGCACGGTCGAAGGTCATATAGAACACGGCCAGGATCGGCGACAGCATGTGCATGCAAAGGGGTGCGGTCGATTTGTCGTACTGGATCGAATGACGCATGTCGAAGACAACGACCTGGCCCGGCGCGACACCGCAGGGACAGGTTTCGCTACTGAGCACTTCGACCACGACTTCGTAGTCGTCGAGCCAGGTGTGCCCCAGCCGACGGCGGATGGTCAGCAGTTTTTTCGCTTCGGGCGATATGCGCGCAACATCCTCAGGGTGCAGATCGAGCGCGCGTTCGAGGTGCGGCCGGATGTCGGCGAGATCGTCGTTGGCGAGTTTATTGCCCCGTTTGTCCATGATGCACTCCGTTCGAAGCACGGCGTCGCGCGCATTCCGTTTGTTCGCCGCCACGGCGATCGCCAGATAGGTCATCCAGATGAAGAAGATGCGCGGCGCCTCTTTCGCCCACAGCGGAGCGGAATTGAACACGTACCGCATGACAACGGTGTAGAATACCGACGTCGCGGTCACGATGAGCAGGATCGACGAGGCGTAGTAGAGAGCCTTGTCGAGCATCTCTTCCGCCCAAATCAGCGCCCGCCCAATACCGCTTTGGTCCATATCCCCCTGCTGCCGATCATGTTTTCTGGGCATCGCCGGCTGAGACGGCCCAGAACCTAGCGTCCGGTGCGCGGGTATGCAACGCAGGAATAGTGCCCGGCAGCGGGGCCCGGCCGGCCGGCAACGCGGGAATGACGCTCCGGCGGCACGGACCGGCGCACCGGCTCGGCCGCTCCTCCCTGCGACACAGGGTACCTTTACCCGCTGCCTCCGCCGGTGCTATCTAAGGCGCCAATTCCGGAACTCGCGCCCTGTCCGGAACGCAGTGAAGGATTGTCCTGGTCTGCGCGCTTGACAGGGGTCAATGCGGCAGCGGACTGCGGTTGCAGGATTGGAACTCGGTCAGGAACCGCGCCGCAGGGAGGCTAAAATGGCTACTTTCGAGATTTTAGAGGAATATGTTCATTCCAAAAGGGCCCACATCGACGGCGGCGAAGCCGTGATCGTCGAAGTCCGCAATACCGACACTTTCGAGCGCTTGGTCGTCAAGGCGATGATGGCGCCCCCGGGCACCGAGCTTGAAGGTGGCGATGACCTTGTTCTGCGCGATCTCGCGGAAAACGTTTCAGAAGAGGGCTGGAAGATCAAAGTCCTTGAGGAACTCGATCCCGAATCGGTCGATATCGCGCCCGAATCGGACTTCCGCAAGAGCGCTGGGGAAAACGTTTGACGCCAGCGGCCAGCGGCCGTATGTGACCGGCTTCACTCCGTCACAATCATATTTCATCGAAAGCATTAGGGGCCGTCATGGCTTATTTTGATTTGCGCGAGTTCATGGGAGCCCTGGAATCAGCGGGAGAGTTCCAGCGCGTCACGAACCAAATCGATCCGCACCTTGAGGCTGGCGCGATTGCACAGCGTCTTGCCGAACGCGGCGGGCCGGCGGTCCACTTCTCCAATGTCAAGGGCGCGTCGAACGGCGTGACAATGGCCGCCGGGCTGGTCGGGCGCGGAATGAAGGGCCTGTGGTCGAAAGTGGCGATCGCCCTCGAAATCGATCCGCAGTCGGACTACCACACCGTTCTCGAAGAAGTGCTGCGGCGGCGTGAATCGCCGATCCGGCCGCTTCAGGTCGATGGCGGGTTGTGCAAGGAGGTCAAGGTAGACGGGGCATCGGTCGATCTTGGCGCCCTGGCAGCGCCCTATCTGCACGACGGCGACGGCGGAAACTATCTGACGACATGGGCCATCACAATGGCGCAGGAACCGGGTGGCGGTTATCTGGCGTGGGACGTGCTACCGCTGATGGTGTCCTCGAAAAATACGCTTACCGGCCATTTCAACAGGGACAGCGCGGTCGGAGGCATCTGGCACGACAGCTACGCCTCCGAGGGCAAGGAAATGCCGTTCGCGATCGCCCTTGGCACCGTGCCGACAGCAACCATGGCCGCTGCATTCCAGACCCGGCGCGGGTCTACCACCAAGGCCGAAATCGCCGGCAGCCTGCAACGCGAACCGATGCAAATGGTGAAAAGCGAACTCAGCGACCTGCTGGTTCCGGCCGCCGCGGAAATGATTCTCGAGGGCGTCGTCGTTCCCGGCAAGACCGCCGACACCGGCCCCTTCCCCGGCACGTTCGGCTACGTCGCCGGCGGCATGACGGAAGGCACCGTTTTCAAGGTCAAGACCATCACCCACCGCAAGGACCCGATCCTGCCGTTTTCGGCTTGGGGCACGCCGACGTGCGACCTGCACATTGCGCGCGGACTCGATGCCGACGCCCAGCTCAAGGCTGCGTTCGAGGCTCAGGGGGCGCCGGTGGTCGAAGTCTTCACCCCGCCGTGGCTGGCCGGCAGCGTGGTTGCCGTCACCACCAAGGTTCCCTACACGGCGTATTCCCAGGCCGTTGCCGGCGTCATCCGCAATACCGAGGCCACCAAGTACACGCCCTATATTCTGGTGTGCAACGACGACATCGACCTCACCAGTCCGGTCGCCCTGTTTCATGCCATGGTGACGAAATGTCATCCCGAGCGCGATACCTGGGTCATCAAGAATTCCCAGGCTTCCGAAGACGCGCCCTATCTCAATGCCGAGGACCGGGCGCTTGGCAAGGGTGCGGCGGCGATCTTCGACTGCACCTGGCCGCTCGACTGGGACCGCTCGATTGCCGTCCCGCCCAAGGTGGATTTCGAAAACAGTTACCCCAAGGAATTGCGCGAAAAGGTGCTGGCAGATTGGAGCACCGGTCTCGGCTTTCCCAAGGAAACAGACCGTCCGGTATGACCGGGTTTAACGGTTCACGATCAGTGCTTTAGGGGATCCGATGGCGTTCTACGACCTGCGCGAATACATGGAAGCCTGCGACAATGCGGGCGAAATGGTGACCATCGACCGCGAAATCGACTGGAACCTCGAGGCCGGGGCGATCAGCCGCCGCATCTGCGAGATCGGCGCGCCGATGGCCCATATGACCAACATCCGCGGCGTCGACTACGGCGCCACGATTCTGGGCTCGCCCATGAGCAAGGGCTGGCAGAGTGATTTCGCGCGCATCGCCATTGGCCTGCAATTGGACCCGTCAGCCACCTACGAACAGCTGATGGATGAGTTCATGAACCGCATGGCCCATCCGATCCGGCCGATGGAGGTCAAGTCCGGCCCCTGCAAGCAGAACATCCTGCATGGCAAGGATGTTAATCTGTTCAAATTCCCCGCCCCGTACCTGCACGAGGGCGACGGCGGGCGCTACATCGACACCTTCGGGGTGACGGCCACCAAGGACCCGGACAGCGACTGGGTCAACTGGGGCGTCTATCGCCACATGATCCACAAGAAGGCGACCATGGGCGGCATCGTCAACCCGCACCAGCATATCGGCATGATCTACTACCAGCGCTACGAAGCGCGGAACAACCCGATGCCTTTTGCCATCTTTTTCGGCGGCTGCCCGACCGCGGCGATGGTGGGGTCGATGAACCCGCCGGCGGGCGTCAGCGAAGCCGAGGTGGCGGGCGGTTTGCGGCGCGAGCCGCTGCATCTGGTGCGCTGCGAAACAAATGATTTGCTGGTTCCGGCGACCGCTGAAATCGTTATTGAGGGCCATGTCCGGCCCCACGAGCGCTGGGACGAAGGCCCCTTCGGCGAGGCCACCGGCTACCGCGCCAGCCCGCGCATGCCCAGGCCCGTGTTCCGGGTCGATTGCGTGACCTACCGCGACAACCCCATCATGCCGATCAGTTGCGCCGGCACCGACCTCGACGAGTGCGAAATTCTCTACGGCGTATTCTCCAATACCACCGCCGCCAAACGCGAACTGGAAGAGGCAGGACTGCCGGTGATCAACGCCTATTCGCCGCCTGGCCTCAAATTCTCGCTGCTGATCGTGACGGTCGAAAAAGGTCACACGGGCATTGCCGACCGGGTGGTCAGCGTTATCCGCGGCACCAAGCTCGGGGTCCGGTTTCAATACGTGATGGTGGTTGAAAACGACGTCGAGGCGACCAATCTGCCTGAGGCGCTACACGCCGCCATGTCCAAAACCCATCCCGCCAACGGCCTTCAAATCTTCGGCCTCGCGCCGGGACATCCACTGGTGCCGTTTCTCGATCTCCATGACAAAATGCACGCGCGCGGCGCCGCCATCACTTTCGACGCCACCACCCCGCAAAATTGGGGCGCGAACACCGATGTGCCGCGCCGATCTTCGTTCCGTACCTCCTTCCCCGATGCCGTTCAGACCCAGGTCCTGGCCAATTGGGAAAAGGACTACGGCCTACCGGCGGCGGGGGGGCGTTGGGGCTAGGCGCGGGATCAAGCGCGCGCCACAATCGCACGACGCAAGAATGAGGCTACAGGAGAAGATATGACCGACGACGGCACCTTCGAGATTGTCAAGATGAACGTCGACAACTCGTGCGATTTCGTATGCGAGGCGTGCAGCCGGTATTTTGGTTGCACCCTGCCGGAAAAGGTCGAGATTCACGACCGCGGGCGCATGGACATCGCATCCCGCAACATGGCGTCCATCAAGTACAAGATCGCCATTCTCAGCGGCAAGGGCGGCGTCGGCAAGACGACCACGGCGACCAACCTCGCCGTCTCCCTGCAGCTGCGTGGCAACTCGGTAACAATTCTCGATTCCGATTTCGACAGCCCCTCGGTTCCGCGCATGATGGGCGTCAAAGACGTCAAACTCAGGACCGGCCGCAGCGGCATTGTTCCGGTCGAAACCCAGTTCGGTGTGCGCGCCATGTCGGTCGGGTTCATCATCGAAGACGCCGAAGTCGTCACCTGGTTCCACGACATGCGGCGCGCCGCGACGGAAGAATTCACCGCCAACGTCGCTTACGGCGATCAGGACTACCTGATTATCGATCTGCCCGCCGGCACCGGCACCGAAACGGTCAGTGTCATGCAGTACGTTACCGACATGACCGGGGCGATCATCGTCACCATGGCTGCCGACGTGGCTCAGGCCACGGCGCGGCGCGCGGCGACCCTGTGCAGCGATGCAGGCGTGCCCATTCTTGGCGTGATCGAGAACATGAGCGGCTACGAGTGCCCCAGCTGCGGCTTCAATTCCGCAGTGCTTCGCTCGGGCGCGGGCGAAGCCCTGGCAAAAGAACTGGGGGTCATGTTCCTCGGGCGCGTTCCGCTGCACGCGGCGGTCGCGACCGGTAGCGACGAAGGCCGCCCGTTCGTGATTTCCGCACCCGCGTCCGAAGCAGCCTTGGCGTTCAACGGAATCGTCGAAAACCTTGAGAAAAGCCTTGAATCGATCGATGCTCCCACCGCGCAAGCCGAACCGGCGCACGTCGCCCAATCGGCCGCATCCTGACCCCTCCAACTGGCGGACGGAAAACATGACTGAATATGATTTCTTCGAAACACCGATTACCCCCTTCACCGTGTTGCAGGAAGGGGCGGAGGTGGAGATTCACATCCGCGATACCGCAACCATGGAGCAAAAAGGCGTGCGCGCCGTGGTCGCAACCTCACCAGAAAGATTGCCCGAGGGCGAAACGGACCAGCTTCATGTGTACGGGCGGCTCGGCAAGCACATTAGCGACGACTGGCTCATCCACATCCTGGAAGATCTCGACGACGCGGCGCTGGCCACCGACCATGTGCTGGCGCAGAGCCTCGATATCGAGCAATCCCTTGGGTCCGCGGAGAAATTCAAGGAATCGCGGTATCGGAAGAAGAAAGAGGACTAGGCGATGCCCTTTGAGGCCTTCATCGGCTACCTGACGGAAGAAGATCAAACCGTCAAAGCCGAAATCCAGAAGGGCGAGGCGGTCGTAGTCGAGGTCCGCGATCTCGATACTTTCGAACGGCTCGTCGTCAGGGCGATGGTGGCGGAGCCCGGCACCGCGCTCGAAGGTGGCGACGAGTTGTGGGTCCTCGACTGGGTCGAGGAGCGGCAGGAGGCACCCTGGTCGATCAAGGTTCTGGAAGAACTCGACGAGGATGCCGCCGACAAGGAACGCTCTGACATCACCGACGCCGACCGCCGCGCAAGTTCCGAAGAGTCGGCGAAGTACGGCGGCCGCAAGTACAAGGGCAGCGAACTGCCCGACGCCATGGGTCAGGAAGAAGCCCGCAAATACTACGAGAACGTCGTCGTCAAGAAGCGAAAGGGTTGAACCCCTTGCGCCTGATCGTCGGCATGTCGGGCGCCTCGGGCCTGATCTACGGGATCCGGTTCCTGGAGGTGCTGCGCCCGGTGGCGGACGTCGAGACTCATCTTGTGATGAGCACGGCGGCGAAAATGAACGCGGCCATCGAAACCGATTATGACGTCGCCGGCATCGAGGCCCTCGCCGATGTCGTTCATAACGTCAAGAACCTGGCCGCCAATATTTCGAGCGGCTCGTTCCGCACCGCGGGCATGGTCGTGGCACCGTGCTCGATGAAGACGCTGGGCGGCATCGTCAACTCGCTGTCCGACAATCTTCTGGTACGCGCCGCCGATGTGGTCCTGAAAGAACGGCGGCCGCTCGTGCTGCTGGTGCGCGAATCGCCGATACACACCGGCCACGCCCGTCTCATGTACGAAGTGAGCCAGATGGGCGCGATCCTGGCGCCGCCAACCCCCGCCTTTTACAACCGTCCCAAGACCATCGACGACATCGTCAATCATTCGGTCGGCCGGGTGCTCGACGTGTTCGATGTCGATCCCGGAATCGTGCAGCGTTGGGACGGAATGAACGCGGGCAAGGACAACAATTGACCGCGCCCGGCCTAGCAGAGATCGGGCCGTTTCTCGACCGTCATACAACGATGACTCTGGCGACGACCGGCCCGGCCGACGTCTGGGCGGCGGCTTTGTTCTTCGCCCGCGACGAGGCGTTGAATCTTTATTTTATTTCGAGCCCGGAAACGCGGCACGCGCGCGACATTGAATCGAACCCGGCCGTGGCGGTAACCGTCAACGGCGACGTGCGCGCGTGGGCCGATATTCAGGGCGTTCAGATCGCGGGAATGGCGGCCCGGCTTTCTCCAGACCGGCGCAACGCCGTCGAAGCCCTCTATTTCGCGCACTTTCCCGATATTGCACGGCTTCTGAAAGCGCCCGCGGGCGACGACGAACGCAAGATCGCCACCGGGTTTGCGGCCGGCCAATATTATTGCGTAACGCCGCGCACCATCCGCCTGATCGATAACACCCGCGCCTTCGGCTTCAGCGCGGAATTCACGCTCGGAGACTAGCCGTTTTTCCGGCCGGGTCGAACCGACCTCACCCTTCGACAGGCTCAGGATAAGGGTGCTTTCGTTGGCCGCGCCCGCACAACCTTCATGGTGAGCCTGTCGAACCCTGAGACTGGATCGCGTTTCAACTCATCCGGATATTGCGCCAGCGCCGCCCGGGGACCTCAATAGTTTCGCGCCGTCTCGGGTGATTTGGCGGCATAACGGCGCATGTTCTTCGGCAGGATCGGACGGTACTTGGGCGTCCACTCGAAGGTGCCTTCGTAGAGAAACTCGGTATCGAGCGGCCCGCCGAGACAGCGGAAAAATATCAGCGATCCCATCGGCGAGCCCAGCGGCCCGTGCTTGATGCCCGGCGGGCGCCAGAAATAACCGCCCTGGCGGCGCTCGCCAAAGGTGCCGACCATCGAGCCCGACAACATGTAGCTTTCCTCGACGACCGGATGGATCTCGACGTTGCCGCCTTCCCAGAAGGCGCCGACGCCCAGAATCCAGGTGCGCTCGCCCGTGTCGGGGTCTTCACGCATAAGCTGGTAGGCGACGCTCTGCTGGTTGAATTCCTTGATTTCGCGGAGCCATTTCTGATCGCCCCAGGCGACTTCGTAGATGTTGTGGCGCTCCACCAGACGGCGTTCGTCGCACGACCCCTTCGGCGCCTTGCCGGACGTCGCCGCGGGCACACCGGAAAAAAACGTCAGCACAACCGCACCGCGACGCGACGACGCGCGGGCGCGGGTATAACCACGCGGAAGATGGGCGTAGGTGTCTTTGCTGTAGACGTTTCCGTTGATTGTCAACGTGCCGTCGAGAACATAGAATTCCTCGTCGACATCGAAATATTCGGCCCGCGTGCGTTTCCAGCCCGCCGGATAACGCACCAGAAGACTCGAAGCGCCTGGGTCCTGATCCTTGCTGAGGACCTTGTGATACACATCGGGGCGGGCTCCACCGTAGAGACCGCGCCGCCAGGGCAGCACTTGCGACCGAATGAATTCGGTATGCGGCCGGCCCATCGTTCTTCTCCTTGCGCGCGTTGCAACCGCGTCCAGCGTAAGGAAATCGCGTGGGGCGCCACCTTGACTGGCGTCAATACCGTCTGGCCCCTCCCCAAGCCGTCACGCCCCACGTCGTCAGGCCAGGTCTTTGGTCCAGCCGCCATCGACGATGATCGACCGCCCTGTCATGTATCCCGCCACATCTGACGCCATGAACACAACCGGGCGCGCCATTTCCATCGCGCCGGCGATCCGGCCCATCGGGATCTGCTTCATGAATTCGCGCTCGAACGATTTGGCATCGATACCTGTTCCTTTGGACATTTGTTCCATGAGGCGCCCCCAATGCTCGGTCTGGGTGGGTCCGGGCTGAAGCGCGTTGATGGCGATGCCGTCGGCCATGATTTCCTCCGACAGGCCTTTGGTGAACGACAACAGGGCAGCATTGGAGGCCGAACCCGGCAACAGCCGTGGATGGGGCTGGCGCCCGGTGTTGCCGGCAACGTTGACGATGCGGCCATAGCGCTGGCGGCGCATCGCCGGAAGAACGGCGCGAACCATCCGCACCGCCCCCATGAACTTGAGCTGAAACGCATCGTTCCAGACCGATTCCGGTATCTCCTCGAAGATCCCACTGGCTGAGGAGCCGGCGGAATTAATCAGAATGTCGATCCGTCCGAAGGCGCGAACGGCAGCCTGTGCTAGTTCTTCCGCCGGACCCGGCACTGACAGGTCGGCGGGAAACAGGGCGATCTCGGTGCCAAAGGTCTTGCTCAGGCGTTGCGCCAGGCGCTCGAGGTGCGAAACCGTGCGCGCGACCAGCATCACCCGCGCCCCTTCCGCCGCCAGCAATTCAGCAACGGCCGCACCAATTCCCTGGCTGGCGCCGGTCACAATTGCCGCCTTGCCATTCAGACCCAAATCCATTCTGCTCCTCCTGGTATGAATACCCGTCAGGGGCGCAACTGTGACATTTCGGTCCCTCGATGTCACCCCGCGCCGCTAGGCTAACTTTTTGATTGTGCTCGATTCTTTCGGACGCTTGGTCTCGAATCCATCCGCTTCGAATATTGCAATTGAGACGCCGGTCTAGCGGCGAGCAACCCCGGCTCCGGCAAGGCAGCGCAGCAATGAATATCCGCATCAAACCGCTTGGCGGCGGCCTCGTCGCCTAGGTATCGGACATCGATCTTGGCCGCGATCTCGCGCACGAAACCTGTGGCGCCCTGCGGCGCGCGTTTCTCAACCATCTGGTGCTGGTGTTCCGGGATCAGGCGTTGAGTCCGGCGCGCCACGTCCAATTGTCACAGCAATTCGGCGACGTCGACATTCATGTGCTGGATCAGTTTCAG